>ERZ773131.1468-NODE-1468-length-16904-cov-4.795834_pt1 | contig 16904 bp, 20 predicted proteins | sample MGYA00511082_ERZ773131 | MGnify/ENA primary metagenome ERZ773131 (study PRJEB29015, sample SAMEA2737813) | human gut metagenome | biome: human gut; feature: human-associated habitat; material: faeces | place: China | collected 2012 ... | reverse complement strand
GACTGTATGAGTGACATATCAAAACTATGCCCATTTACTACGTTTAGCCCGGGTTGCTCGACCATGCACCGGTTTTTGTTACATTTGTGAGCAGTATACCTGCGGTTTTGTTTTTCTCAAATTCGACATGCTCGGCGATAGCCGATCAAACGTAGTAAATGGACATAGTTTTTGACAGGCGGTATCGCGCGCGTCCCTCGCAAGGGCAAAATGATCCTTTTTCCTCCGCCCCCAGGAGATCACGTGAGCAGGTTCTCGATGGGATCGGGGTCGGAGCCGGGGAGATAACGGATTTCTAGCTCTATGCCGAGCTCTTGCAGCTCTTTAAAGGCGGCGGTATCTGCATCGCCTACGGCAACGGCAGGCGTTACAGAGCGCTTGCCCTCCCTCGCCCGCATATGGCCGATGCTGATCTTGGTTATTGGCACACCGCCCTTAACCAGCGCGAGTGCATCCGTGGGCGACGCCACCATGATGAGAATCCATTGGCGCGGCGTTGCGGTATAAATGATGTCGATGGTCCTTTGCACCGAGAAAAACCGCGTCCACACGCCCTCGGGCGCCGCGACCCTCATAGGCGCCCACTTGCGCGAATCCGCCGCGATCTCGTCGTTGACGATTAGGACGAGGTTGGAACCCACGGCTTCGTTCCACTGCTCAACATCTTGCCCGTAAATGAAACGGTCATCGATACGCGTGAGAAGGATCTTGGGTTGAGCCATGGCTGCCCCATTCTGCTTGAGACCCGTAAGGGCAAGACATCACGTCTCCAATATTAGTGCATTTAAAGTGAGAAAAGCCGTCAGAACCCTTGCGCGGATGTGCGATGTCCCGTATCATAGACAGCCGTTGACGCCTCAGTTGCGTCACCACATGGCCGCCAGCGTAGCTCAGTTGGTAGAGCACCGCTCTCGTAAAGCGGGGGTCACCGGTTCGAGCCCGGTCGCTGGCTCCATTACACAAGATAGCCGCCTTCGGGCGGCTTTTTTGTTGCCGATTTTGAGTGCGTGCGCGCCAATCCAAGCATCGCCACGTCAACAGCGGCCCACTCGGTGGACTTCGGGTTTAATGCTTAGGGGCGGGGATTTACCAAAGTGAAAAATTAATGAAAAGAAACCCAGTGCAACAAATGCCATGGCGAGGGCTCGAATTGGCCATATAGATCTAAAATAGTCACAATATACAAATGTCGAGAGATATTGGCGATATAGATGAAAAGAACTAAGGGTCTTCTTTTGTTGGTAATGATGCTGCTCGGACTGTTCTGCCTGAGTGGCCCTTCTTGGGCCGAGGCTGCCTGTCCTGAAGGTGAGCCTCAGCAGTCTTATACGGGCAGCCTGCTGATAACTGCTAAGGAGGGCGATGCCGACTCTCAGTCTGGGGTAAATCCCCTTGCCACTTTTGAGGGGGACGGCGGAACGGTCAAGCTTGACCATATTGGTAGCGGGATTTTGAGGTGGCAAGTTCTTCCGGACAAAATTGCGAACGATCCCTTCTCTTTTGCTGGAACGATATATCTATACAAGGTTGTGAGCGGAAAACAAAAATACGTCGATTGCTATCCGACAAACGGGTCTGGAATTGCATTCACCGGCATTTCGGGGCAGATTGATACACATGTACGAAAGGGAACCTATGTGGTGCGTTGGGTTGGAGCTGCTGGAGGCCCGATATGGATTGCGGTCTTGCGCCCCGATGTCCAAATAGGTTTCTCTCTCTAGACGGGAAGTTGCTCATGAACGCCATATATGACGGAGATGACTGGGTCGATCACTATACTTGGCGCCTGGTCGGCTCGAACGACAATGGGGATGTGGTGTTTGATGGACTATGTCCAAAGCATCTCCATCCTTTTGTCTCGTCGTTAATTGAGAGTTCCGCTCGTGTTGCCCCCTACAGCTCGGCATCGCTTCATGATACGGACGTTTTGAAGACCATAAGGGAATCAATTGACGAGGGCACGATGAGCGGCCCGCTGTTTTCTCGGCTTGTGGGGCTGGATGAGATTCAATCGAAACGACTGCTTGCGGGCGAAAAGGTGGAACTCACTTATCGGTCGATGATTTCAATCCTGCGGCTAGCCGATGTTCTTCGCAAATAAATGAGGCTTCCCTATTCAAAAAACCGAAAACCCCGCCAAACGTGATTTCCCTAGGGAAAAAACGCTTGGCGGGGTCCTGGCGTGTTTTCCCTAAGGGGATCACGCCATCAGACGAGCAGCTCAGTCAAGCAGCGCGCTACTCCTCCCAGTAAGCATCTGCAAGCAGCTTAAAGCAGATCTTCTTGACCGGCTGTGCGCCATCGCCCGGGAACTCGAGCGTGGGCATGTGAGGCTCGCCGGCAACGAACAGCGCGAACTTGTCGTCGGCAAGATCGCCGGCGATCGAAGCGTCGGAATCGACCAGATCGTAGTCGTCCTTCTCGTCAAACTCCTGAACCAGCGTCAGGCTGCCCGTGGCGACCTTAAAGGCCTCGCGACCCTCGACGTCGATCTGCAGGTCGTGATAGCGCTGATGCGTCTCATAGTGAGCCTCGGCCTCGGGACGCGTCGTGGGAGCCATGACGTTCGCAAAGACCTTGTCGCCCAGAATCGGATGGCTGCCGACCTCGAGCTCTGCCGGGTCGTTCTCCTCGAGCCAGTCGATCAGCACGTCGAAGCCCTTGAGCATTCCGCGGTACTCCTCGATATCGCCCAATGCACCGTAAATCATCTAAATCCCCTCTCGGATCGCTTCTTTGGCGGCCACTCGGCAAACGCGTTACCGACGCTGTTGCCTCCCACATACGCCTCGACCAGGGTAAGGTCGGGATTGAACACGACAAACTCGGCGTCGCGCCCCAGCATAATGCTACCGCACTTGTCGTCGACATGAGCTAGCAAGCAATGCCGGGGCCGACGCTCAGGCTTTTACAGCTCGGTCACGACAACGCCGTTGTAGACCTCGTCCCAACGGTCCATGACCAGATGGCCGGTCATGGGATCCATGGCATTGAGCTTGCCGCAGGTGTTGGCGGTACGCAGCACCGTCTCGTCGTCCGCGCCAGCAGCAATGGCATGCGCGAAGCCAGCGATAGTGGAGTCACCAGAGCCCGTAGCGTTAACGGCGGGGATATCGGGGGTCTTGGCGCGGAACGCACGGCCATTGTGGAAGCCCACGGAACCGGCGGCACCCATGGACACGACGACCCAGGGGATATCGGAGAAGCGGGCATCAGAGGCGAGCGCGGCGCGGAGCTCGTCCACATCGTCGGTGGTAAAGCTCGTGCCCAGAAGGCCGTTAATCTCGGTCAGATTAGGCTTGACCAGCTCGGGCTTAATTTCGGACTTAAGGGCGGCCTCGAGCGAAGCGCCCGAGGTATCGAGCAGCACCTTGGCACCGGCGTTCTCGGCAATGCCCGTGATCTTGGCATAGTAGTCTGCCTCGACACCTCGGGGCAGCGAACCCGAGATGGTGACGACGTCGGCCTTGCTCGCAAGCTCGGTAAACTTGGCGGTAAAGGCATCGAGCTCCTCGGGGGCAATCGTCGGGCCGCTCTCGAGCAGCTCGGTCTGGTTGCCGGCGTGGAGGATGTTGAGGCAAATACGAGTCTCGCCCTTGATGGGTACAAAATCATTCTTAATGCCGTTGGCATCCATGAGCTCAGCCATGTAGGCGCCCATGTGGCCGCCGAGCAGACCGGTTGCCACGACGTCGTCGCCCAGCTGACCCAGCACACGGGCCACGTTGAGGCCCTTGCCGCCGGCGGTCTTTTCGGGCGTCACACGGTTGACGTCGTCGATGACGAGCTCATCGAGCTGATAGCGCGTATCGACAGACGGGTTCATCGTAACGGTGAGGATCATTTTTAGCTCCTTATCTCGCAGGCTCCTTGTGCCTCGCGATACGAGTCGACAAAACGGAATTACAGGATCTCAATCGTGAACGAGCGCACGATGGTTTCTTTGGGCTTGGCGATAAGGCAGCCGCGCTTGTGCTCAAGCACGTCGTCCTCATCGGAGCAGGTCGAAAGGCCGCCCCAGGGTTCAACTGCCACAAAATCGCCCTCGGGCTTACTCCACACAATGAGATACGGGAAGCCCTCGAAGCTCAGGCGGACGCCCTTGTCCTCGCCCTTCTTGGAAAGCGTGACCTGACGGCTCTCGAGCACGTCAAAGATGGTCTCCGCAAAATCGAAGAGCTCATGCGACAGGGGCAGCGTCTTTCCCACCATGGGGTTCTTGGAGCGGTTTGCCACGTCAATCAATCCAGTCGAGGGAACGGCGGTGCAGAGCTCCGCAGCCTCGTCTTTCTCAAAGCGTAACTCGTAGTCCGTATAGGCCTCGCCCTCGTCGAGCGGGCACCTAAAGCCGGGGTGTCCACCGATAAAGAACGGCATGTCCTCGGTGCCCTCGTTGGTCACCTCATAGGAGACGCGCACGGTATCCCCCTCAAGCGCATAACGAGCGACAAGCTTAAACGGGTACGGATAATCGCTCAGCAGCGCGGCGTTATCCTCCGAAGCCAGGCACATCGCCAGCTCGTTCTCGCTCTGGCTCAGCAGCTTCCACTCCTGTTTGCGCGCAAACCCGTGGCGAGCGAGCTTCACATGATGCCCGGCAAACGTCATGGCGCTACCATCACGCAGGCCTCCGCAAATCGGGAAGCAAATCGGTGCCTGGCCGGACCACACGGCGGGATCACCCTGCCACAGGTACTCGCGACCTCCAGCCTCAATCGAGGTAAACGAGCCGCCGGCCGTGGAAACCTTGATAGAAATCGAATCGTTGGAAAGAGCGTATTCCATTATCCATCCTTTCGGACAACTGCTTTTTCATGCAAGCGCCCGTCTCAATCCTAGTCAAAGGACAAACCCGCGCGCTCGTCGATGTGTCCGGTATCCCAGCCATGCAACGGGGTACCATACAGACATTGATGCAATTACAGCTGAAAGGCCTTCTTATGCGAACCATCATCCTTTATGCCTCACGCCACCACGGCAATACGAAAAAGCTCGTGGACGCCATCGTCGAGGCGCACCCCGAAATCGATACCCTCGACGTCAAGGCGCTCGGCAAAAACGAGTATCCCAACCTGCACGAATATCATCTGATCGGTGTCGCCACGGGCATCTATTACTCCGAGATCGACAAGGACATGGCACGCGTGCTCACGAACGTGCTGCAGCCGCAGGACAAGGTGTTTGGCCTTATGACCTACGGTGGCAAAAACAAGTGGTACGGCAAGGATATCGATGGCATCTGCCGCATGAGGCAGGCCATCTTTATGGGCGTCTACGGCTGCCCCGGCTTTGATACGTGGGGGCCGTTCAAACTCACCGGCGGTGTCCAAAAGGGGCACCCGAACGCTGAGGAAATTAAGGGCGCCGTCGACTTCTTCGACAAGATCGAAGACGAGTATGGCGACATCATCGTCGAAGAGTATGCCAAGCGCGAGAAGCGTCTAGCCTACGAAAAGGAGCATCCTGCAGGAGGCCTGGTGGCCGGCGTTAAGCGCACGGCAAAGAAGATCGCTAACAAGCTGTAACTGTAAAGGTGCTTTTGAGCGTTTAACCCATACGGCGGGTCCGAGCAGATTCGGGCCCGCCGTCTTTTTCTATCGTTACTCGGTAAAGGCGTTACCGACGCTCTGACCGCCAACATACGTCTCGACGAGGGTGAGCTCGTGGTCGAACACGACAAAGTCGGCGTCGCGACCCGGCATGATGCTGCCGCACTTATCCTCGATGTGCGCGGAGCGTGCCGGCACCTCGGTTGCCATGCGAATGGCGATATCGGCGCTGGCGATGCCCCAGTCGACGATGTTCTTGACACCCTGGGCAAGCGTGAGCACCGAGCCGGCGATGCTCTTGCCGTCGGCGAGCCAGCACAGGTTGTCCTTCATGATGACGTCCATGCCGCCGCTGGTGTAGCTGCCCTCGGGCATGCCGCCGCAGCCCAGGCAGTCGGTGATGAGTACCGTGTGCTGCCAGCCCTTTGCCTGCAGCAGCGCCTTGATGGCGGCAGGGTTTACGTGCTTGCCGTCACAGATGATCTCGGCGTAGGTCTCGGGCGTGGACATAGCAGCACCCACGACACCGGGCTCACGGTGATGCAGCCCGCGCTGGCCGTTATAGGTATGCGTAAAGCAGCTGGCACCGGCGTTGATGGCGGCGATGCACTCATCGTAGGTGGCGTCGGAGTGACCGATGCTGGTCACCACACCCTTGGCGTTCAGAGCAGCCGCATAAGCAGCGGCACCGTCGCGCTCGGCCGCCATGGCGCTCTTAACGATGCGACCGCCCGCAGCCTCCTGCCACTGATCGAAGACCTCCTCGGAGGGATCGATAAGATAAGCGGGATTCTGCGCGCCCACGTGCTTCATGGTAAAGAAGGGGCCCTCCAGGTAGATGCCCTGAATGCGAGCACCGCAGAAGTCGGGGGCGCGACCCTCGTCCGCCTGGGCGATGGCGGCGCAGGCGTCCTTGATCTGCTCGACACCATCGGTGAACGTCGTGGGCAGCCAGCTGGTGGTACCGCGACGGGCAAGCTCGGTCGAGCTGATATCGATGCCTTCGGGATCGTTATCGGTAGTTGAGTGGTTGTAGAAGCCATGGATGTGGGTATCGACCATACCCGGTGCGATCCACGATCCCGTGTAGTCCTTAATCTCGCAAGAGGGCTCGTCGGCCTGCCAGGCGCCAAAGACGCCATCCTCGACCATAAGATAGCCGCCCGGCTGCGGACCTGCCGGCAAGAAGAACTTGTCAGCCTTAATTGCGTACGTGCTCATATGCACTCCTTGCTTCTAAAGCAGTTGACTGTGGTGATGCTTATACCCAGTCCATGTAAAAACAAAAAGCGCCCGCCCGCCGTTATGAGCGGACGGGCGCCCTTACAGGGGGACGCGATTAAGCGGTGAAGGGGTGAATCGTCACGCCCTTGACCACGCGGTTGACCGTGCCGGTGGGGCTCGGCGTATCGGGCGTGTTGCCCACGCGCACGGAGTTGAGCAGGCTGATAGCCTGGGCAAACATCACGAACGGCAGGGCAAGGTAGCCCTCGGGAAGCGCCTCGTAGCCCTTAAAGGTAAAGGACTCGCCCTCGTAGACGGTAGCGCCATCCTGCTGAACGGCAACGGTGTGCTGAGCGATCTTGTCGCCACCGATCTCGTTGAGGATGTCAATATCGTACTGACGGGTGTAGGCATCGTTGTTGACGAACACGAACACGAGGGTCTTGTCGTCGACGAAGGACTTGGGTCCATGACGATAGCCCATGGAGGTGTCGTAGGAAGTAGCGACCAGACCGTGAGCGAGCTCGAGGATCTTGAGCTGGCTCTCCTGGGCAAGGCCACCGAAGGAGCCAGAACCCAAGTAGGTCACGCGATTGAAGTCGCCAGCGAGGTAATCGGCAACCTCGGACTCGCGAGCGATAACCTCCTCGCCCATCTTGGCGATGGTCTCGACCCACTCGGCCTTCTGCTCGTCGGAAGCCTCGTCAAAGATGAGGGTAGAGAGCAGGGTCATGCAGGTGTAAGAACCGGTCATGGCGAAGCCCTTGTCGTTGGCGCGCGGAATGAGCAGCGTCAGCGCATTGGGGTCATCAGCGGACTCGACGGCGAGCTTGCCCTCGGGAGCGCAGGTGATGTTGAGGAACTTGACGTTGTGGACGAGCTCCTTGGCGACGGCAACGGCGGCAAGGCTCTCGGGGCTGTTGCCAGAGCGGGCAAAGGAAACCACGAGCGTGGGATCCTCGGCGCGCAGGAAGTCGCGCGGAGCGCTCACGATGTCGGTCGTGGCGATGGGCTTAAAGTCGTAGAGATCAGTGTTGCCAGCGTGACGCAGGTACGGGGCGCAGGTATCGCCAACGTAGTCGGACGTACCGGCACCGGTGAAGACAACGGACAGACGGCCCTCGCCCATAGCGCGAGCCTCGGCCAGAAAGGCCTCGATGGCCTCCTTGTTCTCGCGATAGATGTTGAGCGTATCACGCCAAAGCTCGGGCTGCTGAGCAATCTCGGCCGTGGTGATCTGGGCGCCGAGCTCGGTGAGCTCCTCGACACTCTTCTCGAACATTTCTAATACCTCTCTCTAGAAGTAATCCTCTGACGTGCAATTATACACTTCGGTTGGTTATCTGGTAGTAACCAGTTAAATGCAAAGAATCATCATATGGAAACGATGCGAACACTAGTCGCTACGCTGGTGGTAAACCTTGTATTTAAACTGATCGGCACGAGCAACCGAGAGCGTGTACTCCACAACCTCGTTTGACTCGTTATACGTAGTCCTGACCAAATCGAGCACAGGCGAGCCCTCGACAATTCCCAAAAGATGGGCATCGGTGGGACGGGCTATGCTCGCATAGAACTCCTCTTCGGCCACGCGTATCTTTTGCTGAAAGTCTTGCTCAATCACATCGTAAAGCGGCTTACGCTCCAGCAGCGGTCGCTTTAGGGACAGAAATTGACGAACCGGTAGATAGCTGCGTTCGACCATCATGGGCATGTTGTCGGCAGAACGAAGGCGCTTGAGCTTAAAAATGCGATCACCGATACGCAATCCCATATGCTCGGCCAGATTCTTATCGGCCTCCATCTCACAAAACTCGAGAATCGTGGTCGCGGGGTCGCGACCCATCGCGCGCATCTGCTCGGTAAAGCTGTAGGACTGCATAAGATTGGTTGCCTTTGCCGAACGGTCGGTCACAAAGGTACCGCGACCGTGCTGCCGAACCACCAGTCCTAAACGCTCCAGTTCCTGCAGAGCCAGGCGTACCGTAGTGCGCGAGAGACCATAGCGCTCCGAAAGTTCGCGCTCGGAAGGAATCATGTCACCGGCGCGATATTCATGGTCGATCTTTTCGGTCAGAATATCGACCAGCTGATCGTACAGCGGTTGCTTACGCGCTCCGATCGCCATCCTATCCTCCCTTTTGCTCGAATTCGGCTAACTACCTAGGGTGTTAAGCATTATCAGTCCGCAACACCCGAATCATCAAGAAAACAAAAGCCGCGCGCTCTTTCGAGCACGCGGCTTTTAACATACACATGGCTTAAGGGGTCGGGGTGTGAGCCGCGTAGGGACACACCCCTCAAGCTAGAGCCTTACCAGATGCTCGGCCAGAGACCAAGCGGGCCAGCGCCCAGGATGCCCAGGACGAAGAGCAGCAGAATGCCCTTGGTCGGGGTCCAGCTGTGCTTAGCGAACATGTAGTAAAGCAGCAGCGTAAGCATAAGCGGGACGAGCTTCGGGACGATGGTGTTGAGGGTGTCGGCAACGGAGAAGTTGACCGGATCCTCGGTGACGGTGCCGTAGGTAACGGACTCCATGCCGTTGCCCAGATCGGTGACGCCGCACTCGACAGCGTTGCCGTCGGCATCGGAAGCGGTGAGGGCGTTGCCGTCCTCATCGGTCATGGCGATGGTACCGGCCTCAGCGGTCTCGGTATCGATGCCCTCCATACCGGTGAAGTTCTCGGCCTCCTTCTCGGAGACGATCACGGTAGTAGCGGAGAGGCCACGGGTGGTGCCGTTGGGGATCTGGAGGTTGATCTGGGTGCCACCCATGGTGACGACCAGGCAACCGACGACGAAGACGCCCATGATGGAAGCGGCACGCGTGAAGGCCTGCATGTTGGCAGTCAGAGCGTCAATAGCGCTGGTGCCAAGCTTGTAGGACCAGTTCATGAGCCAGAAGCGCAGAGCGAACTGGACGACGTTGAAGATCACCAGGAAGATGATCGGCGCAGCGGCGTTGCCGTTGATGGCCATGTTGGAGGTGATGCCGGCCGTGATAGGCACGAGCGTCAGCCAGAACAGGGCGTCACCGATACCACCGAGCGGGCCCATTGCGGCGACGCGGACGGCGCGGATCGTGGGGATGTCAACCTTGTTCTGCTCGAGCGAAAGCACGATACCCATAACAAAGGTGACGAGGAACGGGTGGGTGTTGAAGAACTCCAGGTTGTGGCTCATGGAAGCCGCGAGGTCGTTCTTGTTGGTGTGGATCTTCTCCAGACCGGGGATGATGGAGTAAAGCCAGCCAGCGGCCTGCATGCGCTCGTAGTTGAACGATGCCTGCAGGAAGCAGGAGCGCCAAGCCATCTTGTTGAGGGTCTTCTGGTCGAGCTGCGGAGCAGGAGTGAGATCCTCGTAGTGCTCCGGGATCACATACTCATTAGATGCCATCTTCGAAGTCACCTCCGTCAGAAACAGCTGCACCCTTCAGCTCGGTCTGCTGCTGGAAGTCCCAGAAAGCGATGCCGAAGCCGATGAGAGCGAGGATGAGCAGGGCAGGGGTTGCCAGAGAATCGTTGGCAACGGTGATGAGCGCGAGGCCAAAGCCCATGAGGAAGAAGCCCCACATATCGCGGTTCATCATAACCTTGAGCAGGACGGCGAAGCCGACGAAGCGCATCATGCCGCCTGCAGCGGAAAGACCGGTCTGCAGCCAAGTCGGGATGGCGGAAGCGATGGTCTGACCGATGGTGGCGCCAGCGATGAAGAACAGGGTGACGACGACAGCGAAGATCAGGCCGAGCAGAGCCATGGCGAAGTAGTTCAGACGCTCGATACCCTTGGTGTCAGCGTTGTGAGCCATGTTGTCCGCGGAGGACATGAGCGGCGACATAAGCGTGAAGACCAGGGTAACGCCGAGCTGACCAAGCAGAGCGAACGGAATGGCGAGGCCGACTGCCGCGTTGGGCTCGAGGCCCGTAGCGATAGCGAGAATGGCTGCCATGATGCCGCCGATGACGGCGTTAGGCGGCTGAGCGCCTCCGATCGGCATGTTGCCGATCGTCATGAGCTGATAAGTACCACCCACGAGAAGACCGGTGTTGAGGTCGCCAAGGATAAGACCGATGACGGCGCCGGTGACGATGGGCTGATAGAGAGACTCGAGGAAGTTAAACTGGTCGATTGCCGCGACAAACGTGACGATGAAGACCAGAGCGACCTGGAAGATCGTGTATTCCATCTTGCTCCTCCTTTCAAAATGTATGTACGCACTTTGGATTTCACGTACAGAATGTCAGGGTTTCACTCCTGACAACGTGGATCACGAGGATTACGAGAAGAGCTTGCTCGTGTCCTCAACAGGCGTGCTCGGAACGCGCCTGATCTCCAACTCCACCCCCAATTCCTGCAGCTCTTTAAACGCAGCGACATCCTCGTCGTTAACTGCGACGGAGGTGGCGACTTGGCGCTTTCCTTCCGACATGTGCATGTTGCCGATGTTTACCTTCTTTATAGGCACACCGCCCTTGACGAGCGTAAGCACGTCTTCCGGTGTTTCGGCCACGATGAAGATCTTCTGGCGCGGGCTCGCCTTGCCGATGACGTCGATGGTCTTCTGCAGGGAGAAGAAACGCGTAGCGACGCCGGTGGGAGCGGCCATCTTCATGAGGTTCTGGCGCATGGTGTTGGTCGACACGTCGTCGTTAGCGACGAGGATGAGGTTGGAGCCCAGAGTGGAGTTCCACTGGGTAGCGACCTGACCATGGACCAGTCGGTTATCGATGCGGGTAAGAAGAATGTTGGGTTCTGCCATGTTGATCAGCTTCCTTTCGTTATTTGCTGACGACAGTTACTTGATCTCCTGAATCGCGTAACGCGAAACATCTACGACGGCTCCGGATCGGACTTTGATCTGGACCTTTTCGCCTTCGATGCCCTTGACGGTTCCGTAGATACCGCCGGCGAAAAGGACCTCCTGACCCGGCTTGAGCTCCGTGTGCAGCTCCTTAAAGTACTTCTGCTTCTTCTTCATGTTGATTTGCGACCAGATGGTGTAAATCAAGCCCATGATGACAAGCAGGCCCAAAAGAGCGACCGAGGAACTCAGAACACTGGCTCCGAAATCGGCCATTAGATGCCATCCTCATCGCCGAAGATATCCTCTTCGTCGGAGCCGGCAACGGACGCGACCGTCTGGGCGGTGATGCCCGTCTGGCCAACGGTCACGGCCTGCTCGCCAAGCTCGGCGAGCGTGGCATTGCCGCGGAGGAACAGAAGCTCAATAACCATGGGGAGGTTAGTGCCGGTCAGAACCTCGACATTGTCGACATCCTGGGCAATCATCATCGACTGGTTAAACGGGGTACCACCGAGCAGGTCGGTAAAGACGAGCACGCCATCGCACTCCTCGCGCATGGCGGTGATAGCGGCGCGGAGATCCTCACCGTAGGAAGCAGCCTGGTCGCCCTCAAAAGGAACGACGGTAAAAGCGGGCTGGTCCCCAGCGACCATAGCGATAGCGCTTGCGAGGCCGGGTGCGAACTGTCCATGACCGGTAAGAATAAAGCCAACCATTCAAATTTCCCTTCCGAAGGTGTGTACGATACGAGTCCGATGTTTTCGGAAGCCAGCGGGCAGGTGCCCTTAAAGCTTCTTGGAAAGCGTTCTTTAAGACCAGTGGTCTCTCAACTGGTAGTAACCACGTGACGTGTTGTTGTCACTATATCACCACAGAAGAGGTTGCTTTCGTTGATTCAAACAGTAAAACGTTTTTGCACCGTTCACGGTAAAAAATCGACCGTTTACCGCTCGCTAACACTTCTACCTGCGGTTTTGAAACCGTATCGAAATACTTTGACGAAAGATCGGAACCTTTTCTGTGTCTAAACAACGCAGGGTGGCTAAAAATGGCGTGTAGAAAAATTGCAGGTCATTGTGAAGATTTGTGAATTGGTCTTTTTGACTTAATACCAGTTAGAACCAGTTTAGAAATTATCGGTGAACGGTAGTTTTCGACCGTTCACCGGTTACTCGCAATCGTTTGCAGCCGTTTTCCTAGATGAATTGGGGAGACCTGATGAAGCACTTGCGCGGTTGCAGGGTATTTCAATACTCGTCCATCCCCCGCGCGCCAAACTCCCACTCCCTGAATATGCCATAGCTCTCGCTATTCGTCTCACAAACATTACTTACTCTAATCTGTAATTGTTTATCGTTTACCATTAAGTATGATATAAGATACAAGTATCATCCATGACATCGGTTGGAGGAGCTATGATCCGCTGGAACGTATCCAAATCGAATGAAGCCATCAACCGTGAACAGGCAATAGCCGATCTGAGGAAGTTCACTCGCTACTGCAAATGGGCCACAATCTGCACCACCGTGGCGCTCGCCCTGGGACTCCTCGCAGTCATTGCAATCGACCTTCTACTCATATTGCCTAGCCTCTCCCAAGGGTTCTGTCTCCAATCCGTAGAGCTTAAGGCTGGCGAAGGACCGTGTCTCGCTCTCGTCGGCACCAACGCACAGACCCCTCTTATGCTTGTCGCCCACGACGGCCACACTGCCATAGGGAGCGTCATGATGACATGTCTCGCGCTTGCCATCTCGCTAAGTGCATACAGGCTATTCTCCAATATCGAAAAGGCAGGCAGGCCCTTTGACCTCGAATGCATCCGCACACTACGTCAAGTAGGACACTTGTTCCTCATTGGCGGCGCCGCCGTGAAACTTTTTGGTGCCATAGTCACGGGGCTAATACTCTCAGGATTTGGCGGCAGCTTTACAGATGCGCTTGGCGACCAGCTGCTCGATGCCTCTATGCTCTTTGCAGGCCTGATTATTAGCCTGATTGCCAGCGTCTTCCAGTACGGGTGTATCCTGCAAATACAAGATGACGAGTTGCTCTAGGGGGAATCCATGATTATTCTGCGGCTCGACCGCATGCTCGCCGAACGCAAGATCTCATCCAAAGAGCTTGCGGAACGCGTGGGTATCTCCCAGGTCAATATGTCGCGTATCAAGACGGGCAAGGTTTCTGCCGTGCGCTTTTCAACTCTTGACGCGATATGCCGGGCACTCGACTGCCAACCAGGCGATGTGCTGGAATATATGCCTGACGATGAAGCCGATAACCTCTTTGGACTTAAAGATTAATAGGCATAATGTAGTCACCAGCGTCCAAACGCAATAAGCCCGCTAGAACGACATCCGTTCTAGCGGGCTTATTCAGATTTTTTAGCTACGCGCTCGGTAGCTCAGACAGATCTTTACGCAAACAGGCCGTAGATGCTGATGTTGGCCTTGGCGTAGAGGCCGTTAGCATACTCGGTCCACTTGGAGCTAGCGCTTGAGGCCTGCGAGGAATGCTGCTGGTAGGCGGTGTAATAGGCGGTCATGGCCTGCTTATAGGTAGCGCTATCGGCCGTAAAGGCATCGTCAGCGAAGGCCTTGGCATAGGTGCTATCGGCGTCCTTCCAGGTGCCCTTCTCGCTATCCCACTCGTCGCCGGCAAGGTTGATAATATAGTCGGCGTAGTCCTTGCTCGCGGTCTCCTCGTTGCCGTCAGCAGGCTCGGTCGGGGCGGTTGGCATGCTTGCGGAGCTATCGCCGACCTTCTTCTTGTAGAGCTTCTGCAGCGTCGCGGACTGGCGGACGATCTGCTTGGCCTGGTCCTTGGACACGCCGTACTGCTTGGCCATGGTCTTGTAGTCGGAGGTGCCGATGGAATCCTCGGCGTACTGCTTCATTTCCTTGGCAGAGACGGTAATGCCCTCGTCCTCGGCAGCGTCCAGCAGAATCTGGTTGCGCACGTAGGACAGGATAACGTCGGCAGACGGAGCGGTGTAGTTGCCGTCGTCGTCCTTGACGGTGTCGAGGCTGTACTGGCTCTCGATGGCCTCGCGCGCGGTGATGTCGCTCTTCTTGCCGTTGTAGCTATAGCTTGCCACGGTCGAATCGAGCTGGTCCTCGGTCAGGGTCGACGAACCGACGCCCTTGCCGCCAAAGCCGCCATTGCCAATAAAGAAGCCGACCACCGCAGCGATTACGACTGCAACCACAAAGGCGGCAATCATCGTCTTCTTGTGCTTGGATACGTGATCGTCCCCGTCGGAACCCAGGATATCGTCGTCCTCATCCTGGGCCTCGGGCATCAGGTTCTCGTCAGCGGCATCTGCGGCGATCTGAGCCTCCAGACGAGCGTCCTCCTCCTCGGCGGTCGTGCCAGCAGCAATGTGCTCGGCAGACGTACCGGCAACCAGATCGATCTTCTCGTCCTCATCACCGTCGGGGCCTTCGCCGCGCTCGATGATCTGGATGCCGTCGATCTCGTCCTTCTCGTCCTTCTTTTGAATCAGACCCATATCGGTTACTCCTTGTTAGGAAACATAGTCCCCAATAGAATACGCCCGACAGAGCGCCGGGCGTATTGATTCTTAGGTTATACGCAAACACTTAAGTACTATTTAGGCGTTTGCAGTGTGCATGCCTTAGGCCAGGTGCGCGATAATGGCATCGGCAAAGGCCTGCGTACCCACAGCGCCCTCGACGGAGCCGGTCTGGGCACGACGCACGTCACCGGTAACCTGTTCGCCCTCGTCGAGCGTGGCAGAGACGGCGGCGCGAATGCGATTGGCAGCGTCGTTCTCGCCCAGGTGATCGAGCATCATCGCAGCAGAGAGGATCTCGGCCGTGGGGTTGGCGATATCCTGGCCAGCGATATCGGGTGCCGAACCGTGCGTTGCCTCAAAAATGGCGCAGTCGGCACCGATGTTGGAGCCGGGCGCCATGCCAAGACCGCCCACCAGGCCGGCGCACAGGTCGCTCACGATGTCGCCGTACAGGTTTGGCAGCACCAGGACATCGAAGTCGTTGGGGTTCTGGACCAGGCCCATGCAGGTGGCGTCGACGATCTTGTCGTTGAACTCAATGTCGGGATAGTTGGCGGCCACCTCGCGCGCAACGCGCAGGAACAGGCCGTCGGTCGCCTTCATGATATTGGCCTTGTGCACGGCCGTCACCTTTTTGCGGCCGCAGCGGCGGGCATACTCAAAGGCGTACTCCACAATACGGCGGCTCTTGGCGATAGAGATGGGCTTGATCGAGATGGCGGAATCGGCGGTAAAGGTCTTCTGACCCGAGCGCTCGACGAGCTGTGAAAGCTCCTCGACCTCGGCTGCGCCCTCGTCGAACTCGATGCCGGCATAGAGGTCCTCGGTGTTCTCGCGCACGATGACCAGGTCGACGTCGCGGAAACGCGAGCCGTCGCCCGGCTGCGACAGACAGGGACGCACGCAGGCATACAGGTCAAAGTGCTTGCTGGCAGCGTGCAGCGCATTGCCCTTGACCTGGATGCTGCATTCGGCACGCTGGCGGCGTTCTTTCTGTGATTCGTTCTGCGTGGACAGCAGTACCTTGATGTGGATGACCTGGTCAAAGTGGCGCAGCACGCGTTCAAGCTTGGAAACCACGTAGGCACGCAGTGCAGGGCTGACATCCAGATGGTGGCCGCTGATGGTCAAGTTCATAAATCAACCTCCTGTGCTTTCAGGTTCACGAAAAAGCTTGCTGCTTCTGTGTCGAAGCAGTGGTGGCGGTTGAATGCGCATTCGTCGCTTGTGAGTCACTATGCGCCTGTTGCCTGATGTGCGCAATGGCATTTCGCCATGTTCTGCTGGGATATGACGGGCAGGCAGACGCAGGCGGTAAAACAGCGCACAATGAATCGTTTGTGGATAGCGCCTGCTTGGCGGGGCTGTCCGTGATGGTCGGGATAGAGATTGAAGCAGTCGCAATTGTCCATGTCTGGCGCGCCTGTCCGGCTCTAAAATCCCGGATCGGAGTTGCGCCTGCCAGCCAGAAGCTGCAGGCGTTGACGTGTTCCGAACCCCATTTTGTCTGCTTCTCTCATGACACAGCCCACGATTTCCGCTTTGCACACTTCCAATATCACTTCGCTGCCGCTGCTGGCGCGCGGCAAAGTGCGCGACAACTATGCGGTGGGCGATGACCGCATCCTGATGGTGGCCTCTGACCGCCTCTCGGCCTTCGACGTGATCATGGGTGAACCCATCCCCGGCAAGGGTGAGCTGCTGACGCAGATGGCGCTGTTCTGGTTTGACAAGCTGGGCCACATCTGCCCCAACCACCTGACGGGCGAAACCCCTGAATCCGTGGTGACGC
>ERZ773131.1466-NODE-1466-length-16919-cov-40.445565_pt1 | contig 16919 bp, 7 predicted proteins | sample MGYA00511082_ERZ773131 | MGnify/ENA primary metagenome ERZ773131 (study PRJEB29015, sample SAMEA2737813) | human gut metagenome | biome: human gut; feature: human-associated habitat; material: faeces | place: China | collected 2012 ... | reverse complement strand
GGATCTGCTGCACGTTGCGCAGCATTTCCGCGCCATAATAGCCGCGGTGGGCGGCGATCACGGTGTTGGTGTTTTCGCCGCCCAGCGGCATCGAAGTCTGGCCCAGCAGCGCCGCGCCTTTGGCCAGGTTTTCGCGGCTGGCGCCCAGGTAAACGGGCAGCTCCAGGTTCAGGCGCGGGATCCACAGCACAGCCAGCACATCATCGTCATAGCCATAGGCAGCAAGGTCCAGCGGGGCTTCCTCATAGGCGAACGGGTCGGTCAGGCCGCTTTGGCCCCCGGCGTAAATTTCCGCGTTATAGTCCTGCATCGCGGCGTACAGTTCAGGGTAGGCGCGTTCCGGCTCCGGGGGTTCGGCTGTGGTTTTCTCCGCCGCGGGGGCGGTGGGCTGGGCTTCGGCGCGGGCCGCAAACTGCGCAGCGGTTTTGGCGTTGCGGGTGCTGGTCCACCACTGGGCGGCGGTGGGCTGTATCAACAGCGCCAGCCCCAGCAAAATGGCCAGCCAGGCCAGAATTTTAGCAATCAGCCGTCCCATTTAGTCATCCTCCTCGCGCTTTTTGCAGCGGTGCAGCAGCAAAAGCAGCAGCAGCGCTTCGCCGCCGATCACAATGCTGCCCGTTACCGCGATCCACGGCCAGGCATCCACCACGCGCTTGACCACCGTTCCGGTGCGCAGCGCCTGATACTGCACGGCCTGCGGGGTGTTGGCTTCTTCTTCTCCATTATAAGGGATGCGGGTGCCGCGCACAAGCATGCGGTGGGTGTTGATGGCATACGGCGTGCAGGTAACAAGGGTGCAGTAATCCTGCCCCGCGGTGATTTCCAGATCCTCGGTGTGCTCCGGTTCCACCACTTTGATTTGATCCACCTGGTACGCCAGCGTTTCATCCAGAATATGCAGGTAGAAACAGTCGCCCTCTTCCAGCTTGTCCAGGTCGGTGAACAGCACGGCTTCGGGCAGGCCGCGGTGGCCGGTCAGCACGCTGTGGGTGCTTTCGCCGCCAAGTGGGTAGCTGGAGCCTTCCAGATGGCCAACGCCCTTTTGCAGCACATCATCGCTGGTGCCTTCGTAAATCGGCAGGTTGACGTCAATTTTCGGGATGGTGATATACCCCAGGCTTTCGCCCACATCCACAAGGTCCACATAGCTGGTGCCGGTATCCTCCGCTTCGCCTGCGGCATCGCGCTCCACGGCGCTGTCCAGCTGCTGGTTATAGCGGCGGGCGGCCTCCTTGGCGGCGTCCAGTTTTTCGGTATCCATGCTTTTTACGGTATCATCGTAATTTTGGATCGCTTCGCTGGCGTGGCGCTGCGCCACCGCGTTGCTGATAACCGGGTACGATGCCACCCCAATGCCGGACAGGATCATCAAGGCCGCAAAGCCGACTTTTAGTTTTGTTGTGGTATCCATAGCGTCACCGCGAACCTTTCCGTGAGAGGGTTGAAGTTGGGAACTGATGCAATTAAGAATTAAGAATTAGCAATGAGGAATTGGAGGCAGACAAAATAATAAAGAATCATGAATCATTGTGGTGGACCGCGGCGCATTTGCGCCGCAAACATTGCAAATCATTTGTAGGGGCCGATGCCCGCCATCGGCCCGTTTGACGGGCCTTGCCCTATTTATTTTTAGGCTCTGCACGGGGAACCACCCCTCAGTCACCTTCGGTGACAGCTCCCCTCAAGGGGCGCCAATATCTTACCTTATGTTTGCGGTGGCTCCCCTTGAGGGGTGGCTCCCCGCCACAAACCTGACGCCCATGGGGTGGTTCCCCACGCAGGGCCTAAAAATCAACCGAACAACGGCCATGTACACCCAAAAAAATTTATTCCCCAATAACCCACCATAGGGGGAGGGCCAAACCCGGCCCTCCCCCTGTGTATGATGGATTATCCCTCTATACCCTATTGGTGAATTGTAACATTGTTTTGCCTTGCGGCGGGCGCATCAGGCGCGGTTCTTCTTTTTCAGGCTCAGCAGCACGCCAACACCGGCCACAACCAGCAGCACACCAATGCCGCTGAACAGCAGGGTACCGAAACCACCGGTGGTGGGCAGCTTGAAGCCCTTGCGGTTGATAATGGTATTAGTAACAGCACCAATCGTTTTGTCAGTAACGTTGCCAAATTCCTTTTCACGGTTCACCGTAACATCATGCTTCGTCAGAACACCATTTTCATAAGTCTTAGATTCATCCCACGTTTCTTTATACTGAACATTCAATTCAACCTTAACGGGTTCGCTCAACAAGTTGTATCCAGCTGTGGTTTCAGTTTCAACCAGGTAATAGGTACCGTTAGAAAGCCCAGATACCGGCACCTTACCATTTTTATCTGTCACCAGTTCATCTTTTACAAGTTTGAGGTTAAGATTAGCGTCATCGCCTTTCAGTCCAATCTCACTACCCGTTACGCCACCATCAGTGGCCACTTTATATAGCTTAAACTTCACTCCCTGCAATTTTTCAGGGTTTCCATCTTCACCCTGCTGATCACTGATTTTTACAATGTCGATTTCGAAAGTGTAAACAATCGTCTCGTCATGGATTTCTTCTTTCGAATCTTTATTCGGCTGGCCATTTTCGTTAATTTTGTTAGTATAAATCAGTTTTGCTGTGTTCGGGTTTCCATCAATAGTCGTTACAGCCTTATCGCTCAGTTCTGCATTATAAGTAATGGTCAGCGTTTTTCCTGCATACGTAGCCATTTCTGTTGTCACGAACTTGATAGTAAAGCCATTACTACCCGTTGTTTCATCTTTGGTACCCGGTACAACAGTATAGTGCGTATCTTTTGTCAGAGTTTCCTCACCACACTTAACCACAATACTATCAGCATCATCAATCAAGTGCTCGGGGGTATCTTCAACATCAAACTGTGCAAGCTTCGTGATATTAGAAGGAACCGTTACACTAATCTTATAAGATACAGTATCCCCAACATTATAATCTGTACCTTCGACCCAACTGTCATTAGTACGTTTCTTAACTTGCTTGTCCAGATCGGGTTTATAGTTGTAAATCGTAATTGTTGCGGTCTCTTTATTGATAACGTAATCTTTTGTATTCGTAGTTGTGTCTGTACTTTCCGGAAGTTTCAGATAACCGTCTTGGTCAATTTCAAATTCATAGGTTTCATTAAGATCGAGGATATACTTAGAGTCGTCATTAGAAGTCTCAATAAAGCGGTATTTACCTTTGTTCAAATCTTCTACTGTAAATTTGCCATCTTGTCCAGTGGTAATTGTCGTCTTATCTTCCCATGCTCCTGTTGTATCATTATACCACTGAAGTTTGAAACCAACATTTTCCAAAGCTGCGGCATTGCTATCACTACTGTCACCAACAGCACCTTTCTTTACGATGGTCACACTACCTTTTTTGGTGCTGTTCTTCGGGTAAACAACAACGTCATACTGCCACTCCGTATTTGCAGTTTTACCATTGTCATCTGCAATACGGGTCATAGGAATAGAAATGAGAAATGGTGCAACAGCAGCCGTAACAGATACCGGTTTCGTTGTCTCCATCACAACATAAAGACCAACATCAAGATCTTCGAATTTTGCTACACCTTTTTTACCATCAACAGTCGCCGTTTTCACTTCTGCCCGATATGGCGGCACATCATTATCATTCTTAACAACTTTCTGTTTACCTGTAGTAGCATCGGTAGTCAAGTAGGTATCGACAGTAACCGTATCCGATCTACTGCCACTCTTATAATAGCCAACCAGTTCATCCGCATTCATGACCTGATAAATCGTAAAGCCTACCCCGTCTACAGCTTCAGCTCCAGCGGGAATCGTTTGTCCTTCGTTTGCTGTCGGAGAATTTGTCTTCCCGTCACTAGTATCTTCCATCAAGTACTTGTAAATAGTAAGTGTACCCTTTCTGCCAGTGTCAATCGCTGTCACAGGTGTAGTTCCAGATGTATCTGCACCTGTTCCACTCTCTGCCATTGCTGGCATGGCGCACAGGCTGAGGGCCAGGGCGGCGCTCAACAGGCCTGTGAGAAAACGTTTTGCTTTTTTCATTTCAGTACCTCTTCTCTTAAAAAAATCATCATCGGATGGGCGGCAAAGCCGCCCGGCTTAGGGGTTCTGCATCAGCACGGCGTGCAGTGCGGGGCGCTGCAGCGGGGAAACGCTACCGCGCCGCCCGCACTGTGCCGTAAAGAAAAAAGGAAGGGAAAACCGGGCCGCTTGCCCACTTGGCTTAAGGTGCATCTGAAAACAAAGGAAATAACGGATATTTCGCAGCCACAAGCAGGATGTAAGGCAAAGAGCCACCGGAATCCTTTCCGGATCCCAAGGCTTTTTAAGCCTTAGCGCAAAATCCGGCTGCGCTTATAGAAACAGGCGATATTTTCAGCTTTTCAGTTATACCCCGGCTTATGGCTGCGCCCTGCCGTAAACGGGTGCGCACGGGCGGGCAGGCCCTGTACCCTGGGGGTTGCTGGGTTTCCGGGGGATGGTTAATGTCGCCGGCCCCCTTTCCTGTTGTAGCGGAATGTGAATATCAACAGCCCTGCCACCGCCAGCGGCATGCCGATCAGCAGCCACAGGCTTGGCGCGTCTGCACCCGTGTGGGGCAGCTCAGGCGTTTTACGGTTCAGAACGGTAAGGGTAACTGTGTAGCCGCTGGCTGCATCGCCCGTTGCGTTTTTGGCGATGCCATCGTCTATCTTGTACTTGCCGTCTTGGGTAAATTCGATATCAATCGGCTTGGACAACAGGTTGTACCCCGGGTGTGCTTTGGTTTCCGTCAGGCGGTATCTGCCGGGTTCCAAATTTGTGAACGGGTTATTTGTAATCCTTCCGTCTGTTCCGGTTGTACCGGTTAGATAATTTTGGTTGTTGCTGAATTTATAGGTAGTATCTACTACCCACTGCGTTTCTCCAGTTGTTCCGGCTTTCAGCTTTTCCAGCTTGAACTCAACACCATCTAGTAGTTTTTTCTCGTCATTGGCATCCTGCTTGATGATATCCAGTACAAACTTCGGGTTCTGCAGCGTGTTGGTCAGCACAATCGTGCCGCTGCCGCCGGTGATGGTTCCACCGACTACTGTGGCTTCGGTGACCTTTGTGCTATCTCCATCGCTGATTTTTGCTTCCGCTTCAGCCTTTACAACATACGTATTGCCCTTAATCGTAATGGTTCCGTCTTTCGCGGTAAAGTTGCCTTTATCGTCCACCGTACCTTCCACAATGCGGTACTGGTAGTTCGTATGATCCTCAACGTCAAACTTGTCCAGGTTCGCAAAGGCAGAGTACCAGCCCTTGCTGTTCGGGGTTACCTTTACATATTCCGGGCTGGTTGCTTCCGGATACCTCACCGTCTGCCACTTATCGCTTTCCTTTTTGCGGCGTTGGAGCTGGACATAAATTTTATCCGGCAAGCCATCTTCCAACGGGTCACCATTTGCGTTCACCCACGTTTTGGTAAAGTCGATCTTGATCAATTCATGCATCGTGTTCGTGAATGTCGCGGTAACATTCGTTCCACTTCCACTGATTGACCCCTGCACATAGGTATTACCAACTACCTGTGTATCAGCGCCGCCACCTATTACGCTCACGCCTTGCAGGTGTGAGCCGTCGTCAGTCGGTGTTACCTCTTCAATACGGAAGCGTGTTCCGATGGGGATTCCGCTGATCTCGCAATGGTCCGTGGTTCCCATGTTGATGGTAACTTGTTTTTTGATGGGTTTCTGCTCCAGACTTTCGTCGCCGACATTGGTGAACGTTACATTAAAGGTATATTTGCCTTTAATCAAATTAACTTCATCACTTGCCGCAGCTTTTTTGATTACCAGTTTTCCGGTTTTCACCTTATTAACAAACTGTACTTTCAGCTTTGTCAACGAAGATGTGTTTTCTTCGTCCGGGTTCTTATAAGAGCGGAACACAATGGTGTTTGCATTTTCCGGCTTTTGGTTTGCCGTGTAGCCGTTATTTGCAATATCCGGTGCAGGATTATAAACTTCCGTTCGGCCATCATCGGGGCCCGGCTGGCTTTCCGTTGCGGCTTGTCCATTCAGGTCTTGCGTACCACCGTTATTAACGGTTTCGCCCGATCCATAGCTTTGAACCGCTTCGTCATTTTCAAAAACAGTCCAGGTTGTATCATACAAGTTCGGGCTTAGGGTTTCTTTGAGCGAAATGTAACTGCCGCGGCGGAACTGGTCGCTGAAGGTAACGGTTTCACCGTTTTGCAGCATAAACTGGCCGTTTTTGTCCACAACCTGCGTATCGTTGTTTTTAGTGGTTGTGAACTGTGCGCCTGCGGCATTTTTCAGGCCTTTGGCATCAATGGAACCATAAACAGGGATATCTTCCTGCTTGGTGGTAAAGCCTGTTTTGGTTGTAGCTTTGGCCTGGGCCGAGAATACAAAGTCCTTGAAGTAAATGTGCCGTGGGTAGTTATCGCCCACACGGATCATTGTTACTTGCTCTGGGTCAAAGCCTTCCTCCGCATTCAGCTTGTACAAGTCCAGCTTTACGGTTATCCACTGATCATTTGCCAGCGTTACCGTGCCGTATGTAGTACCGTTCAGGCACGTTTTGTCCAGGCAGCCTTTCTGCTTTCCGTTTTTGTCCAGCAGTTCAAGGTACAAGTTGCCAAGCGACAATACGCCCTGGCCGCTTTCCGACTTTGCGTAAATATCGAACGTCAGGTATCGCTTCTGGCTGATATCTATCGCATTTCTCAATGTCAGTATGCCGTACCGTTCACTTCGACACTCGCTGGGTGGATTGGTATCTTGGTATTGCGCGTACCAGTGCAATGCTTCTGCACCACCCAGCTCTGTGGTTCGTTCAAAAATATTTCCCTTGCTATTTTCGGTTGCTGGTTTACAGCTCGCATAGTCGCTGTTATTCAACTTAATCAGGTTCACATCCGAATCAATGATAGCGTCCTGTTTAGGATTCTGATAGTGCGTTGCCTGGTTTTTGATGTTGAATGCAAACAGATCGGGAGTATCGAAGCAGCTCTTGAACCAATCATTGACATCTGTTGTATCAACGATTTTTTGAACCTGCAGCTCGTTATTATCCGGGAAGTTGAACGCCACCGCCATGTTGGACTCCCACATACCGCGTTCCATGTAGTACATGGTAAGGGTGTGCTTGCCGGTGGAAAGATTGTCGATGTGGACACTTGCGTTTTTATAATACTTTTCGGTTGTTCCTAAGTAAGTAATGCTTGTCTCCGTTTCATACTTGTTTTCATCACAATCTTCAGCGCCATAATTATCTGTTTTGCTGTTCTTGACCCGGCTGACATAGGAAGTTACGGTGTTTTTCTTATTATCGCGCTGGTCAAATTCCAACACACCAGAAACTCTGGCATGATCACCGCCAATATCCAGGACAAGCTGATCGTCAATGAAAACCCACACATCATCATCACCAGAGAAGTAAAAACGAATTGGAATTTCATTATTGTGCTTGTCCTCAACTGTTCCGGTGCTGGTTAGGGTAAACGGGATTTCAAGTTTTGCACCGTAACCGTAATTGTACCTGACTGCGCTCTGATTGGTTGTGTTTTCATTGAACGGGAAAAAGCCGTATTTCGTTGAAACACTACCTGTACTATTTGCACTGTCCACGTTGAGGGACGCATCGCTCGTATATTTAGCGGTTGTCTCTTCCTTGCTATCATTACCAAGGTACAGCTGATCGCTATTTGTATCTTTGCGCAGATATAGAGAAGTTTTGCTACTGTCAAACCACCAGTATTTAACGCCCTCGCCTGTTTTATCTGATTCTACAAAAACTTCTTCTTGGGTAAACGGGAACTCAACATTGTGGTAAACTTCGCCAAGTTTTGCATTTTTGCTGTTTTGGCTGGTCAGGAACTTTTCATTGAAATGCGGTTCTTTCAGGGTCGTTCCATTCATCACGATGTCGCCATCGCTGTCCCTTGTGTCTGCCACAATGCCCTGGAAAGCGTAGGCATTTTTTTTCCCGTTTTTGCTTCCTCCTATATCATAGTTCGAGTTATTGGCTGCGATAAAGATATTGTAAGAACTCCATCCGTACAAATTCAATGTACTTGCAATTTCCACAAATTTTTTATCCCAATCGGTTGGCTGGAAATGGCCTGTATAAATGGGATATATAATGGGCTTTTCGGTATTTTTATCTACATAACTCTGATAGTAGTCGCTGATTGCCTGATCGAACTGGCGGAAGGGTACCCAGTTGCGGTGACTTAAAGCAGGAAAATTTTGATCGTAACTATTACGGTTCTTGCCATTCAACTCGTAATCTGTATAATAGTCATACAGCGTACTGGTAACATACTTTGTGTTTGGTTTTTCCGTAAATTCAGCGGATTTAATATCTACTACTTTAGTGTCAGGATTTTTCCACGTTTCGGCATCACGCAGGGTACCTTTTGGAGCCCAGTAGCCGCCACGAGTGGTATCTTTATATACTGCATCGTCATTCGTATCCGCATAGAAGCAATTTTTGTCATCTGTGGGAATCGGCAGCCACGCTGTACTTACTCCATTTCCTTTTGTCGCATTGTCATCGTTAATTTCTTCACCGGAAAAGATGATTGAACTATTTGAACTATATTTTTGGGGAATGTCAACATAATAAAGATTTTTGTTTGTACCATCTTTTACCAGCGTGCCGCTTTCGGATTCTACGCCGTCTCCTTTTATCCGAAAATAAATGGTCTCTTTACTATTGGCTTTGGGGATTGAATAGTCGCCGCCAGTATCATCCCTTCCTGTTGTTGGCAGCTTTGAGAAAGTAGCATCGTAATAGATGCGGGTGGCACCGGGACGCCCCCATGTTGCATCATCATTGCCATTGTACATGTAGCAATAGCATTGACCTTCGGAATACTGGAAGCGTTTCTGATTTTCTCCTTTTACTTCCTCATTATAAAAATTGTAGTATTCACTTATTTCTGTATTACCATCGCCCGCGGTAAAGCGAACAAAAGAGCAATAATCGTTAGGAATTTTAAAGGTTGCTGTGGAATCAGGTTGGATATCATTTAAGGATATTGGCTGCTCACTGACTGGGGTAAGGGTTTTATTAGTATCTGGTTCATAAAACCAGGCTTTGACGTTCGTTAGTTTTTCACTGGTTTTATTTTCAAAGGCCATCTCTTTGCCAGCGAAATGCTTATGGCCAACCGTAACCGTATAGGTACCCCACTTATTCGTCTTTCCGTCATAGTAGTCGCCGCCGATATAATTATTTGAATCTCCTGGATCGAACGTCATCCACTTTTTACCAAGATCTTTATCTACTTCAGCAATTACTACTTTGTATGCAGGATCTTGGTCTACAATTGTATCTCCCTTATATCCGCGAAATTCAAGTCCATTCAACCCTCCATGTGGATAGTGTTCGGCCTTATTCAGGACTGCAGAATAAATTTTTCTTCCGTCCTTCGTTTCGTCAACTTCCTTCATATTAAGATAATATTTTTTTTCTTTTGTTGGATCTGTTCCACCAACGGCATATATTTTCACCACTGTACAATCGTTCCAACCATCAGGCACTGCAAAATAGAGCGTGTAAGTATCCCCCGATGCACTAGCTGCCTGCACGTTATCCACGCTTTTTGCGGCGTACATCTTCTGCGGCTGTTCGGTCGGTTCCGGGGTGGCGGTGGGGGTCACGGTCGGCACAGGGGTGGCCGTTGCGGTGGCTGCCGGTTCCGGGGTCGGGGTGGGTTCTGCCGTGGGCTCCGGCGTTTCGGTCGGGGCGTTCTGCTCCGGCCCGGCGCTTTGTTCCGGTTCCGGGGTGGCGGCATCCGGCACCGGGGTGGCGGCGTTCTGCTCCGGCAGAGCGGTATCCTCCCCGGAGGCCGTTCCCGGCTCATCCTCCAGCAGCTCTACTTCGTCAGGTGCGTCGGGCAGAAGATCCACCTCGGCGTATACAGGCAGGGCCATTGCCATAACCAGGCAAGCGGTGACAAGCAGCGCTGTCAGCCGGCGCGCCCAACCTGTTGTGTTGTTTCCTGTTCTATTCAATCTGCTCACCCGCCTTTCGCGCTGGCTTGATGGAAGCACATTGTTCCACAGGGGATCCCTGTGAAACAGTAAAGGAAGCCAGCTTCTTTTACTTGCGCAACCGTTGCCATGTTGTTTTCAAAAAAAAACCGCATCGAGTCTTCTCATTGCGCATTTACTTTTTATTGTTAAAATATAGCACCTTTACACCAGAAAGGCAATACAATCCACGCAAATTCCTGTTTTTCAGCATTTTTACTGATTGCGCTTTCCTCCGATTATACAATATGTTCAAAGCCTTTGTATAATTTATTTCTAATTTTCTTTTTGGCAGCGGTCATTTTATATACTTTGACCGCGCGTTTTATGATCCTCTGCGCACGCGGAGCGCAACTTTGCAGCAAAATTCGCCTTTTTTGTTGCGTTTCCCTGTTTTTGCGCAATTATTTGTTTCGCATGCGCCTGTTTGCGGCGGGGCCTGGCGGCTGGGTGGGCGCCTTGTGGGAGGGATGGCAGGTTTGCGGCGCACGGTTCCCGTTTTTTTGCGGCGCGATGGGTACACCGCGCCCCTGCAAACGGTTTGCGGTGTTTGCGGCGGCGGGTGTGTGTTTGGTGGGTTGCATGCCCGCCAACGGGACGCCGTTCTCCCTTTACAACGGGGTGCAGGTTTGCTGCAGATATGCCATTCGCTTTTTTGTCCCCCCTGCCCCGCCCCTGATTCCCGGTTCCCCCTTGCCGATTTCTATTTGCGCCAGCTCCTGAGGTGCATCTGAGAGCAACGAAAATAGCGGATCTTTCGCAAGCACAAAATCCGGCTGCGTTTACTGAGGCAACACCGCACAATTCCCGCCTTGCGGCTTAAGCACCGCTCCGGCAGCTGCGGCACTTAGAATTATGCGGTATTGCCCTGAAACAGACGAGCTTTTTGACGTTTCAGATAGATCCCGGCTCCCAGCTTTCAATCTATCCTGTGTAAACTGCAACCCCTCACGCGCCATTCTGTGCGGCACTTACCTTATAATAAAAGGGGTGCTACCCTGTGTAAATTTGCAACTGATCTATTTGAAGCAGCTGTGAGCTGTTGCAATTTTGCACAGGGTATTGCCCACATTCTATGCCGAACATTCCCGAAACGTGTTGGAAAAACGCACAGGATTGCCTTGTTTCCCTATGCCGCTTACCGTTGGAAAAACGCACAGGTTAGCCCCGGAACAGTTGCAATTTTACACAGGGTATTCCCGCTCCCATGCCCCGCCGTGACCCGCGTACCTGTTGGAAAACCACACAGGATAGGCCCGTTCCCCGTGTTGCAATTTACACAGGTTTGGCTGTTTTGGGCTTATTTGCAACTTTACGCAGGTTGCTTTCCGCACAGGAAAGTGGTGGTGGAATGCACAGGCTGCAGTTGGTTGAACACACAGGTTTGCGTTGTTAAATTACACAGGCCCTACTTATTACTAATATAGAACTAAACATCTAAGCCATAATAACAACCAGAGGTAAGCCGGGAGATGGGGGAGAACGGGAAAAAATTTGTGTTGCCATTCCATCAGGTTACAGAACTCTGAAACAGCAGGACAAAAAAGCACAATAAAACCCTGTGTAACCTGCACCCGGGTTGCAGCCCCCACAGGATATATGGCAAACCACAACGCGGGTGTTGCATTTTGCACAGGGTAATGGCGGTGAAACCCTGTGTAAATTTGCAATTCTTGCGCTGGACAACAGGATGTGCTATAATGTTCAGCATGATGTGCGTGACCACCCGGGATACAGCAACCGATATAGGAGGCCCCTGCTTATGGCGGCAAGTAAACAGAAAAAAGATGATCCGTTTGTCGTTACGTTTGAAGAACGCGGGGACCAGACCATCGTTCGCAAATCCAATGACCTTGTACAGATGACGCGCAACAACCTGACGCTGAGCCAGCAGCGCCTGATGCTGCATATTTTTTCGATGATTAAGCCGGAGGATACGGACCTGCCCTCTTATGAGCTGAGCATTTATGATTTTATCAAGATGACCGGCATGGACCCGCACAGCGGGGCGCTGTACAAGCAGGTGCGCAAAAATATTGAGGAGCTGGCCAACGCGCCCATCCAGTGGATCAAGAATAACGGAACTTCCACGGTGGAAACATTCCGCTGGATCGATAAAGTGCGCATTGATGAGGGCCGCGCGCGCATGACCATCACGCTGGATCCGGTGCTGAAACCGCACCTGGTGCAGCTGAAAACCCTGTATACCACCATGGATGTGACCTACACCATGCTGATGCGGTCCACCTATTCCATCCGCATTTACGAGCTGTGCAAGAGCTACCAGAGCCTGTACCTGAAAAAGAAAGCGGCCGGGGAACCGCTGGTATGGAACCTGAGCATGCTGTATGAACAGCTTTCGTATACGGCCAACCGATGGTCGGATTTCCGCCGCCTGGCACTGGAAAAGGCAAAGGCGGAAATTAACGAAAAGACGGATATTATTTTTAATTACAATGTGTACGAAAAAAAGGGGCAGAAGGTTCTTTCGCTGGTGGTAACGATTGACCCGGTGGATGATGCCGCTGCACAGGCCAACTTGGACAGCATTAACAGCACAGTGCGCAAAAAGAGCAAAAAGAAGGGCCGCCCCACCGTGGCAATTGAGGATTCGCTGCTGGATGACCCCAGCGTGATCACCTTTGATTATGTTTCGGCACCGGAAACAACGATCCCCTATTCCTTTGGACGCCACCGCACCGAGCTGCGGGAGGAAATTGTTGTGAAAGCGCGCATGGATCAGCTGCGCGCGGAGATTACGCCCGAAGAGCTGCACGCGGTGGAAGTGATCATTGATGTGTTGGCAGATGCCTGCTGCACCATCCAGGCAGGCGATGGCGAGCAGGACGGCGGCAACAAAACGGTGTTTGGAAAGATGAATGCCATCATCCTGGATTGCGGCGGGCTGACCAGTTGGCTGGCCGGTGTGGCACCCCGTTATGCACAGGAGATCATTCCCCGGTCGCAGACGATGCGCAGCCCGGCGCGGTACCTGAACAAGGTGCTGCGCGAGGATATGGATAACTATCGCATTTATATTTTCCGCAAGGCAAAGCCGGCAGCAGAACCCAAAGAGGAGCTGTTGGAAGCGGAGTACCATGTGATGGACGAGCCGGTGCAGCAAACGATGCCGGAGCCGGAGCCGCCCAAGGTAGAGCTGATTCCCGAAACGATTGTAAAACGGCAGGATATGCGAAAAGAGTTTGCAAAGTTTGTAGATGATGGATACCTGGAAAAGACGTTGACGAGCGGCCAGCGCGGCGCTTACCACGAAATTTACCGCCACCTGGCAGCGCGGTGCGTGCCATCGCCTTCCAGCCTGCGCAATGGGCTGAAAGACGAAATGCGGCTGCATTACCTGGCCTGCATGAATGAAGTGATTGAAAAGTATGGCAGCCTGACCCCATTGATGGAAGCTATGGCGCATGAACTGGACTTTGATGTGTTTTGGGCAAAGGCCGCCAAGGACCCCAACGTGAATAACCCGATGGGGCTGTTTTACCACATTATTGAAGAACGCGCGCTGAACCCGATCGGCACCATAATGAACGACCAGGCACAACGGCAGAAGGTTGCCGCCAAGGAAAAAGGTGAAAAAGATAAGTGGCACAACGAAAGCTGGATGGATGCTTTTGAGGAAGATATCCCGGATGACAGCGAAGAGTAATTGAGATGAAGCGGAGCGGAACATCCGGGAGCGCTATAATAATAAGGTAAGCAGCGGCTGGCAGATTGCTGGCCGCTGCTTTTTTGTTGGGGTGCAGCTGAGAAATGGAAATATCCGGCGTTTTTTGATTTCAGATAGACCTTGGGATAATAGGTGAGCGGGAATGCCTGGATGAAGTGAAGAAGGATGGAAAGGAAAAGCGGCAGAGAAAATGCGTGAACAGCAACGAAGAGATGCCTGCATAATATTCGTCAAAATATCCGTTGACACGCGCGAAGCATATGATATAATAGAAGCTATAACAGCAACGAAGAGATGCCGCACGGCATGGAGTGCCCGTTTTTGCAACCCGCGGTTAGATTAAGGCAATACCGCATAATTCTAAGTGCCGATACGGCGAGCGAGGTGCGGCAGATGCCAAGCCAAAAGCGCAGATAATACTGGATGCTGCAAAGGTGAGCGCCGCCAGTGGCGGAAACAGCGAACCGAAGCAGGGGCAGCGGTCGCAGAGTGCGAGGGGCTTTTGCCCCCGAAGCACGATGCGGGTACCGCAACCCGACATTATCGAGCATTTTGGCAACGCAGATGCCGTGCCGCAGCCGCCGAAGCGGTGCTTAAGCCGCAAGGCGGGAATTGTGCGGTGTTGCCTTAAGATACCGGCGTGCGGCACCGCAAAAAGAACCGAACAAAAGGCAAAGATTAACCGACAGCAACGAAGAGATGCCTACACAAAGGCGCTCGCAAGGAGGAAAACAATGGGATATTGTATCTCAGTCTGCATTGAAAAAGGCGGCGTGGGAAAAACCGTTACCGTCTGCAACCTGGCGGCGCTGATGGCGCAGGACGGCAAGCGGGTGCTTGTTGTGGATATGGATGCCCAGGGCAACTGTACCTATACCCTGACGGGCGCCCGTGTAACCGATAATACTTTTGACCGCGCTGGCGTGTATGATATGTTCCGTGCCTATGGCATCAGCGGCACGCAGAACTATATTTCCCGCACGCAGTTCGATAATATTGATATAATTCCGGCAAATGGCAACACCCCAATGGCGGCCAAGCAGCTGCAAATCCTGGAACAGTCCGAAAGCACCAGTATCAATATGTTTTTGGCCATGTGCCTGGCACAGGTTGCCGGCGAATACGACTATATTTTGATCGATACCCCGCCGTCTCGCGATGTAATGGTGACCAACGCCCTGATGGCCAGTGACTTTGTGCTGATCCCCTGCGTGTGCGATGACTACAGCCGTGACAGTGTGTACCGCACTGTGGCCATGTGCCAGCAGTTAGAGCACGATGAGGGCGAAAAAATTGATGTTTTGGGCATTATCCTGACTATGGTGGAAAAAACTGCCCTGACCGAAGTGATCCGCAATGAACTGCGGGAAAGCCAGCTGGGCAGCAAGCTGTTTGCTGCCGAAATCCGTAAGGGACAGGCTGTAAAGGATAGCACCCGCCTTGGTGCGCCGGTTGTGCTATGTGCACGCAGCAGCAACCCGGCAAAGGATTATGCAAAGGTGTATGCCGAGCTGAAAACGCGCGTTGAACAGGAGGCAGAGTGATGGCAAGCAAACTGGACCGACTGCAGAAGAAAGGCTTTAAAGTAAACGAAGCAGCGTTAAATAAGATCGCGCGCGGCGACCAGGAGCCGGGTGGTGAATACAGCGAGATCAATATCAATGATATTGAAGAAAACCCGGATAATGCCCTTTACCGTGAGCTGGATACCGAGGAAGATATTGCGCTGCTGGCCGATGATATCCGCCGCGCGGGGCTGCTGCACAACCTGGTTGTGTTCCCTAAGACCGGTGTTGGCGGAAAATATGTGCTGCTTTCCGGCGAGCGCCGCCTGCGTGCGCTGCGCCTGTTGGTGGAGCAGGATAAACGCGAGCAGGAAGAAAAGCAGCTGCCCAACCGCATGAGTGAATGGCAGAAAGTGCAGTGCAAAGTGGTGCGCAACTTGACGGAAAACGAAAAAGTTGTGTATATTGACAGCGCAAACCTGCAAGTGCGCGGCGGCATCAGCAATGAACGTGTGATGCGCCAGGCGGCGGCGCGTTTTGTGGAAAACCTGCAGAAAGCACCGTATAACCTGAGCGCAGCGGAAGCGAAAAAAGCGCTGAAAGAGGTCAGCCCGCTGAATTCCCGCACGATTGATAAGGCGCTTTCGATTCAGAATGATCTCAACCCTGATCTGCGCCGCTTGCTGGATGAGGAATTCCTGAACCGAGCCGAGTGCGAAACCTATCTCCGCTTGACCCTGGAAGAACAGGCCCGTGCAGCTGCAGTGTTTTTGAAAATCGCAGCCCTTGACCCACGCAGCCATGAGCGCCGCGCCATCAAGGACGCATTGACCACCGCCATGTTGGATGTAGCAGTGGAACGCCGCAGCATGCAGGAGCGCGAGAGCGTATTTGCAGCAGCGTTGCAAAATGCACAGGATGCAATCGGTCAGGCCAAGACGCAGGAAAACAAGGCGGCGGCAGTAGATAAAGACCACAACTTTATTTCGGCCAAGCTGCCTACCACGGCCCGCAAACTGCGTAAAATTGCAGCGGCAAAAAATATTGAAGCTAAGATCCGCAGTTATACGGCAGAGGACCGCAAAGCAATGTCGGACCAGATGCAGGAGCTGATTGCGGCAGCGCAGGAGCTGAAAGCACTGATTGATGCTGTGGAATAATCCAGATCCACGAAAGCAGCAAACAACAAAAATCCATGTAAATAGGAATACAGGAAGCCACAATATGAAACAGCGAATTGTCATCCGGCTGCACCTGGCTGTGCGGGCAGTGCTGCAAAGCGAAGCGGACTGGCGCGGCACGCGGCTGGGCACCCTGACATCGGAGCTGATCCATGAACAGGCTGCGAAAGCGCGCCTGTGCGGGGTGCAGAATTACGAGTTGAACCCCGTCAGCAGCCGCTATGTTCCCGTTACAAACGGGACAAAATATAAGCAGACATCTGGCCTGGAGCAGATCTCCATCTATCTGAACGATGAGGATATGCAAACCCTGAAAGAGCTGGCACTGGCCAACGATAGTGTGCGTGTGATCAACGGCAGGCAGGCAATCACCTACCGATATGTTGTTCCCGGAATGCTGCTGAACGACCCGGTGTTTACGGGACTGACAGAGCAGAACAGCACGGCAGGGTAAGCACTTCAAAATCTTAGGCAATACCGCATAATTCTAAGTGCCGATACGGCGAGCGAGGTGCGGCA
>ERZ773131.1463-NODE-1463-length-16979-cov-4.357421_pt1 | contig 16979 bp, 14 predicted proteins | sample MGYA00511082_ERZ773131 | MGnify/ENA primary metagenome ERZ773131 (study PRJEB29015, sample SAMEA2737813) | human gut metagenome | biome: human gut; feature: human-associated habitat; material: faeces | place: China | collected 2012 ... | reverse complement strand
AACTGTAATTCAATTATTTCAAAGAACTATTTGCGATTTTTAGTGGACAGTAATGGCTTCGTATACAATTTCATTACCAGCAGATATCACTCTTACTCCTGCAATAGGTTTTACACCTTGGAAAGGATATTATCATAATAAAGCTGCTTTTACAGACATATCGTTAAAGGCAAATAAGGATATAAAAGTAACAGACCAATTTTCTATTCCTGTATTTGTACAAGCGATTGTGGCTCCAGTCTATGATAGGACATATCTTGTAACAGGATTTAGTTTGGGATTTTAAATTAATATAGACGTTTACATTCCTTTATAGCAAATTATAATAATCAATTTCACCCTTCTCATTATGGGAATTTATATATCTTATAATGAGAAGGGGTGACATTTCTTTATACATAGTGCATACTTATAACATCTTATTAATTAACGAATTACAATTTACTTAATCATGTGGCATACGATTTGCCTATAAGTTTACAAAAGATGTTATATATGGAAGAAACTTATCGAACAAATTCTTTTTTATTCAAAAACAAGAAAGAAGGACTAATTAATTTTAGAACAGTTTCCTATATTTTAGGTATATTGGTTTTGGTTGAAGCCGGGCTATTTGCAATCTGCGCTGGTATATCAGCTTTTTATCATGAAAATAGCTATATCTATTTTGTCTGGACAATGTCAATGAATATTGGCATTGGCGGAATAATGGTACTAGCCGGTAATCGTAGATGTAATAATATCTCAAGACGTGATGGATATTATATCGTAAGTATTTCCTGGATATTATTTACGCTTTTGGGTATGTTACCATTCTATTTAAGTGGATACATACCATCTATTACTGATGCTTTTTTCGAAACCATGTCAGGTTTCACAACAACTGGAGCTACAATATTAAATAATATAGAATCATTACCCCATGGACTGCTCTTTTGGCGTAGTTTTACACAATGGATTGGAGGTCTTGGTATAGTTCTTTTTACCATAGCATTGCTTCCATTATTCAACGGTAGCAGCCAGCAGCTCTTTTTGTCAGAGGCTACAGGAGTAACACACGATAAAATCCACCCTAAAATTAAGGTTATGGCACGATATCTGTGGCTTATTTATATAGGACTTACTTTATTGGAAACTATATTATTGATGTTAGGTGGAATGAATTTATTTGATGCACTGTGTCAGGCGTTTGCTACTACGGCAACAGGTGGTTTTTCAACTAAACAGGATAGTATATCTTATTGGAATTCACCTTACATAGAATATGTAGTGTCTATTTTTATGATTTTATCCGGAGTCAATTTCTCTCTGTATTATTTTACTTTGAATGGGAAATATAAGAAATTATTAAAGGATGGAGAACTACACTGGTTTCTTACCTCAATAACAGTTTTGACTGTAATAATAGCGTTTGCCTTGTTTATAACTGGTTATTATGATATTGAGACAGCATTTCGCAAAGCTTTATTCCAAGTAGCTACTACCCATACATCTTGTGGGTTTGCTACAGATGATTATAATTTATGGCCTACATTTACATGGATGTTGCTAATTTTTGCCATGATATCTGGGGGGTGTACAGGTTCAACCAGTGGAGGTGTTAAAAATTTACGCCTTTTAATCATATTTCAGAACATAAAGAATCAGTTCAAGCAAATGTTGCATCCGCGAGCTGTTTTACCGATACATATTAATAATAGTCAAGTTCCAGTACAGACAACAGCAATGGTATATACTTTTTTTGTTACATACCTGATATGCATATTTATAGGTTGGACATTGTTGATGTGTTTAGGAGTTGGTCTGACCGAATCATTCAGTACTGTTATATCTGCAATAGGTAATGTCGGACCTGGTTTAGGGACTTTCGGACCGGTTTTTTCATGGTCTACTTTACCTGATGCGGCTAAATGGATTCTTTCGGCTCTAATGCTTATTGGACGATTGGAAATATTTGGTGTATTACTTTTATTCAACAAACGATTTTGGATTGATTACTAATACTAAAACAACAAAATAATTTTCAATTTACACTATTGATACTGAATACTAAATTTATAAAAGAATAATGGTAAATAAAGAAGAAAATGTACGTCATTTCCTGAATCTTATAAAGCGTTCACAAAGAGGTGTTTTTAAGATATATATCGGAATGATAGCCGGTGTGGGTAAAACATATAAAATGTTGCAAGAGGCTCATGAAATGTTGGACAACGGCATTGATGTACAGATTGGTTATGTTGAGACGCATGGACGGGTAGGTACAGAAGCTCAATTAAAAGGATTGCCGGTTATTCCTCGTAAAAAGATATTTTACAAGGGGAAAGAACTGGAAGAAATGGATCTGGACGCTATTCTTCAGTTACATCCAGAGCTAGTAATAGTCGATGAACTTGCACATACCAACGTTGACGGTTGCCGGAATGAAAAACGTTGGCAAGACGTAATGGACCTATTAGAGGCTGGCATTAATGTTATATCGGCTGTTAATATTCAACATATAGAAAGTCTGAATGAGGATATTAAGGGGATTGCCGGAATAGAAGTAAAGGAACGTATTCCTGATAAGGTCTTAGAAGAAGCAGATGAAGTTGTAAATATTGACTTGACGGCTGAGGAACTTATTAGTCGCTTAAAAGCTGGAAAAATATATAAGAAAGAGAAAATACAAACTGCTCTAAATAATTTTTTCAAGACGGAAAATATTCTTCAATTACGAGAGTTAGCTCTTAAAGAGGTAGCATTTAGGGTTGAAAAGAAAGTTGAAACGGAAGTTGTTCCAGAGGAAAAGGCTATTCATAGAGAATTGTATCTTGCATGTATAAGTAGTAACGAAAAAACACCGAGACATATCATACGTCGTACCGCGCGGCTTGCGTCCCGATATAATACAAATTTTATAGCTTTATATGTTCAAACACCTGTAGAAAGTCCTGATAGGATAAATCTGTCTGTTCAGAGGCATTTACTAAACCATTTTAAACTGGTAACCGAACTGGGTGGTGAATTAGTACAAATTGCTTCACCGGATATTATACAGGCTATTATTGATGTATGTCGTGAACATCATATTACAACAGTTTGTATTGGACAACCGACTTTAGGTTGGAGAAAAATTTTAAAAATATATCGTTATGGATATTTTCTTAAAAATCTTTCAGAAATGGATATAAAATTGATTATCTTTCCGCAATAAAATAATGTGTTATGAATATTAAGACAAAATTGACATTAGTGATAGGAGTACTTGTTGCGATGATTGTGCTTCTTGTTTCACTCTCTATTGTAAACTTGCAAATCCTGACAGCTACAGAGCCTAATAGTCCTGCTGCAGGGCCAGGATTACAACGTGCATTACTTTGGATATCTTCTATTGGAGGTTTTTGTATAGTAATCGGAATTTTTATGCTGACAGTTTTTCCTGCCTATTTTAATAAACCGATCAAAAAAATTATTGACGGAATCAAAGATATAGCCAATCATAATTATGATTGCAGGTTAAATCTGGAAAGTCATGAATTTGCAGAAGTTTCCGAAAACTTCAATCGGATGGCCAAACGATTGTCTGATTATCATTCCAGTACTTTGGCACAAATAAAGGCCGCAAAGAATTATATGGAAACCATTATTAATAGTGTAAAGGAACCTATTATAGGTTTGAATAATGAGTTGACTATTTTGTTTATAAATGATGAAGCCTTGAATGTCCTCAATTTAAAGCGCGAAGAGGTTTTACAGAAACCGGCTCAGGAAATTTCCATGAGAAATGATTTGTTGAGAAGACTCATACGTGAACTTATGGACTCACAAACAGAAAATAGAGCTAGTAAAGCGGAACCTTTAAAGATATATGCCGACAACAAGGAAAGTTATTTTCAGATGAAATGTATGCAAATTAATAAGCAAAGTAATAATATAAATGAGGGATACGTTATTATGCTTAAAAACATAACGGAATTTAAGGAACTGGATTCAGCCAAGACAACTTTCATTTCGACAATATCTCATGAACTGAAAACTCCTATTTCCGCAATTATGATGAGTCTGCAGTTGCTCGAAGACGATCGAGTTGGAGACTTGAACGAGGAGCAAAAGGAGTTGGCACAAAGTATTCAGGATAATAGTGAGCGCTTGCTTAATATCACTGGCGAACTGCTGAATATGACGCAAGTAGAATCTGGTAAATTACAACTCAAGCCCCGTATTACAAAACCTATTGAATTGATTGAATACGCGATAAAAGCCAATCGGGTACAGGCTGAAAAATTCAATATCCAAATCGAAGTACAATATCCGGAAAATAAAATAGGCAAATTATTTGTAGACAGCGAAAAAATAGCGTGGGTATTGACTAATTTGCTTTCGAATGCAATCCGTTACTCTCCTGAGAATGGCCGCATAATTATTGGTGCCCGCCAAACAGAAGATAATCATATTGAAATGTATGTTCGTGATTTTGGTAAGGGTATTGATCCGCGTTATCATCAGAGTATTTTTGATCATTATTTCCGAGTTCCAGGTACAAAGGTTCAAGGAAGTGGACTGGGATTATCAATTTCAAAGGATTTTGTAGAGGCCCATGGTGGTACTTTGACCGTAGAAAGTGAAATTGGAAAAGGAAGTTGTTTTACATTACGTTTGAAATCATAATCAGCCATTTTTTATCTCTGTATAAACCGTTTATAGGCATATCTGATATAGCCTATAAACGGTTTTATAATTACATGCTTATTTTATATGTTTCAATCTTACGATAAAGAGTCGCAAGTCCTATTTTTAAAAGACGAGCAGCTTCTGTTTTATTGCCATTGGTGTATTGCAGAACTTTGATTATATGCATACGTTCAATTTCAGCTAGTTCAAAATTATCTTTCATTAGTGATATATCCGATTTACGTTCTTGTAAATCTAGAGGTAAATCCTCAAATGTTATTTGTTCTTCGCATACAATAGAACATCTTTCTATAACATTTCTAAGTTCTCTGACATTTCCTTTCCACTCTGCATTCTTTAATATATCAAGCACTTCCGGAGTTATTCCGGTGATTTTTTTATTGAGTTTATTAGCAAATTTGTTCAGAAACATATACGACAGACTTTCAATATCATCTTTTCTTTCCCGTAACGGAGGTAAACATATCTGGAAAACAGATAAACGGAAATATAAATCTTCACGAAAGTTTCCATTCTCTATTTCTTTCTTTAAATCCCTGTTTGTAGCAGATATAATTCTGACATCCACTTTTGTAGGTTTGGTATCACCAATTTTGATATATTCTCCAGTTTCCAGAACACGTAAAAGTCTTGCCTGAAGTTCAAATGCCATTTCTCCTATTTCATCTAAGAAGATGGTTCCGTGGTTCGCAACTTCAAATAATCCTTTTTTATCCTTTAATGCACCTGTAAATGCACCAGCCTTATAGCCAAACAGTTCACTTTCCAACAGGTCTTTACTAAAAGCAGAACAGTTTATATCTACAATAGGTTGTGATGCTCTTTGACTGGCTTGATGAATAGCATGCGCAAATACCTCTTTCCCTGTACCTGTTTCTCCTGTTAATAATACTGCAGCATCAGTTCTGGAAACTTTCTGCGCCAGTGTTATAGCCTGTTTAAGCTCGTTTGATTTTCCAACAATAGAGTCAAAAGAGTATGCTACAGAGGTAGTTTTTTTACCTTTCTTTTTTTCAGTTTCATCAACAGCACGATTTATAGTAGGGATAATCTTACGGTTATCGTCTCCTTTGGTAATGTAGTCAAAAGCTCCATTTTTAATAGCCTGTACTCCATCTTGAATATTTCCATGCGCGGTCAATAATATTATTGCAGCATCATTGGAGTATTTTTTTATATCAAAAATAAAGTCAACTCCATTACCATCAGGCAAAAACACATCACATAGAATAACATCATATTGTTGTTTGCGTAATTGCTGTAAGGCATCACTACAACAACTTGCAGTTGATACTTTATAACCTTCTAATTCTATAATTCGAGCTAATAATTTACGGATAGGTTCTTCGTCATCTATTAATAGAATTTGTACCATATATTGATTATTTATTTATAAATCTATTGTTAAATACAAAGATACGATTTTATTAGATATAAAAATATTTGTTATCTAACAAATCCAGATGCTTATACCCTTATAAGTATCTGGATTACCGCTTTATATCAATGATCTATTCAAAAATAGTCATACGAATGAATCATCAAAGTTATTATCAATTCCTTTAAAGATATAGCCTTTAAAATTACGTAGTTTTTAAATTTAAAGTCTCTAGTATTGGCTACTGGTTATCGGTACCTTGTCTGAAAACGGATACTATGCTCTTCAGAAATCTTTGAATACTGAATATTAGGAAAACATTGGAGCATCATAATCGGAATCGTTTCTTATATGCAAAGGTACTGCGGAGGAGAAGCGCCAAGTGACCTTACACTTTCAGTCGGAGTTTGTGCCTTATCAGGTATCTTCAGGAAAGCCAGCGGCTTTTTCAGGTAGCGTGCTGCCTTCTTTGCTGAATATGTCTTTTCCGGAACGACTTTCATTATATCTCATGCTGGTTAATCTTTTCGTTTATGGGATACAGCAAATGTAAATAACTGATTATTAGTATGGACAAACAAGGTTTCATAAATTACACTTCATCTTTTTCTCCTACAGGTCCAGGAAAGGCTGGAAATTATGCCAAAGCGATAGATATCCTTAATGACATTTTTTCTAATGTATCTATTAAGGATTATCCTGCTCATAATATTCCAAAAGGATGGGTAAAATATTCTGCTGATTTTCATATCCGAAACAATGTTCTTTCCTTATTTTTCTATTTGCGTCAATCTTTCTGTATTAATTATACGACATAATCAAAGTACAGGACCTTTGATCGGTTTACTTTTACCTTCTTTTCCTGCTTTCCATTCATAATGTCAATGGCATAAGTCAGAAAGGCCACTGGGCAGATTTAGGTAGGACATAATGGTGAATCAGATCTGCTTACCTGAAGTCTGGAATCTTTGAAGCATACTCCAGAAGTCCGCTATTCCTGAACTTTCCTAAGGCAGTTCATTTGCCTTTCCTAAATTGTTTTTAATGTTGCGAGTAAGATATCTATATCAGGAAGTTATTCTCTTCACTAATGCTTATTTACCAGGTATAAACGTACTGTTGTCTTTTACGTACATCCCTTTACAAAAGATCGGATATCCATACGTTTCACCACTCATGAATGGATTATTCAGATAATTTTGCAAAGCTTCAAACGAATTACTGATATCGGCTGTTTGTCTTATATCAGAAATAGTGAGAAGAATAATTTGTGAATTATTCAGAATCTCCTCGTTTTCCTGTTTCTTTACAAAAGGACCTTTCAAGGAAGAAACGATTTCATTATAAGGATATTTACTTGCTATTAAGAAATAGGCACTGGTACCATAGGTCAGTGTACGTAGATAAACAAGATTATCTTTATTAGTCGGATTTTCAACGAATATTCCTTTTTCTGGTATATCCATTGAAACGGTAAAACCTTTGAAAATGACTTTGCCCAGACAAAGACTTACCGTGTTGTTTATATCAAATTCTTTATTACCCATTTTCTTCAGAATACTCGCAAAATTCTCATTATCATCGATATATAATTCTACATTCTCAAGACTTTTCAATTCTGTCAGTTTTGCGATATATGGTCTGGTCGGATATTTGAAATTCTGATATTCTTTCGACCTTATTACTTCCTTAATTATCTTATTATATTCATTTTGTCTGACATCATTCATCATCGCAATATAAGGCTCCGTAAAATCAAAACAGAGATTTATAGATTGCTTCTTGCCTGTTATTTCCTTATCAAAAGAAGTAGCAAAGGAATTTTCGGGAAATACAGCTCCGACATATATATACGGCGTGTTTGCAATATCCCACCAACCTTGAACTCCATTATATTTGCTGCTAATATCTATTTCATCTTCTTTACTGTCATCAATGAAAGTATCCCATACCAAAGTAGTTTTGACTACATTATCGTTAATTATTTCCAGAAGCTTATATCTGATATCATTGGCTGGCTTCGCAAGGATTGTTTTTTCTATTTTCAAAACATACTCATGTCCTTTCTCATAATTGAACCCAAGGATTCCATTCATGGCTACTTTTGAGTATTCAGACATGTTTTCTTCCTTCACCAACATACATTCTACCGGATTTTCACTGCCCACGGGGTATAAGAATCCGTTTCATTTGATACGTACATTTGGATGATCTTTATTTTGTCTGTAAGAACATCTTCTTTTTTACAACTGGCAATGCTGATTGAGCATAGGAATAAAAGTAATAGTCCTGTTAAAGTCTTAATCTTCATAATCAATGCTTATTTTTGTGTACATATAGTTACTATAATCTACTTTTAAGGTAAAAAATTAGATCTGTGAAATATGACCATATACACTATAACACTCAATGGCTGATAAACCACTATGTAAAAATGTTAAAGAAATCAAACTTATTGTCAGAATAAAGTCTTTTTCCTCATTGTATTATCATCACAAGATTCATCTAAAGATTTATCCAGACCAAATATTCCTTTCGGAGCCACCTTACGCCATGAATTGCCAAATTTCATATCCAGATAATCAAAAACCACCTGATTATAAGCTGTCAGTATATGATTGGGAACACCCAGATAACAGTCCAGTGTTCCATCTTTCTTCAACGGATAAAAAGCGTCATAGCTCACACCGTACATCTTCCAGAAAAAGTGTGTACGGATTTTCTGTTCCTGTCCTTCCGGTATTACCAGGCGCAATTGGGGACGTCCTTTAACGATGTTTTCTTTCGACAGCTCCGGTGAACAGTCATATTTCAAAATATGATCATACCATAAAGGAAGCACCATCCGCAACGTGTCATTATGTGGTAAAGGAAGGGTTATTACCGTATCACAAGGAGCCAGTCCCACATATTCAGCTTTCAGATGATAAGTTCCAGCCTCCAGTCCCTTTATCCGGAAGCAGCCGATGGAATCTGTCAGCCATCCCAGAAACGGCTGTCCTGCCATGCTCAGATTGGAACCAACCAGCACATCATGTACCACATCATAAGGAGGGCGTTGACGGACAGATTCACCATACACCCGACCGACAATTGTATATCTTGCAGAATCACCCTCATTATGCGTTATATCTTCTCTCAGCGGCATAGTAAAATACTGAAATTCTATAGTGTGCTTCCCGTTGATAAAAAGTACCTCCCATGGATAAATGGATCTAAGCGTTTCTTTGAGAGCAAGAGCCAGCGGATGAGTTCCGTCGTCTGTCTTTTCCCGTAAAGAACGTATAAAGACAGAATGCACGTCACAATCTACGAAGCGCCCGTCTTCCGTCGTCTGGAAATCACTTATCGTAAAAACAATCCGTTCTCCCCGGTATTCAGGAAACCGCTTCCAGGGAAACCTACGCTCGATTTCTCCCTGTGCTTTCATCAGATTCAGTCCGGTTCTCCGGTAATTATGATAAGTCTGCGTTTTCAGCACTTTGCCGTTCCGGAGAGTCAGCACCCGTTCCGTTTCCATGTTACGGTTGAACCCATCATGCACGTATCTCACCAGATCTCCTTTTCCGGCCCGAAGCTCCCCACTGAACCAGCGGGCTTGAATCATTCCCGCCTGAAAATAGGCTGCAAAGAGCGGCTGCAACTCCTTCACTTCATACACCCGTGTAGATTCCTTTTTACTGACTTCATCGTAGATATCCGCTTCTACCCGTTGCAGGCAAAGATATCCGTCACGTATCTCCCAGAAAGCAGTATAGCCGCTATAATTGCCCGTAGACCAATTAATATTTTCCGGAAGAAAATCTTTCATCCGCATATATAGCAGAGAGTCGTATCCTATGGGCTTTGCCATCAAATCCCATTCTTCTCCTTCCAGGCGGATTATGTCGCCTGATTGTCCCGTAGCTTTCACAGGTAAACCGACAAGCGAAAGTAAAATGGCGATCACTAAAATTCTCATACACATGGCCTGTTTGCTTTAAGAACAAGATAATGCTCCTTAAAAATACGAAAAGTATTTTATTTTACAAAACCTTTTCGTATTTTAGTAGAAACTAAATCACTTGACTATGGGAACTTTAGGTTGTATCAATGATATGCAAAGGCGGGATAAAGAAAACCGTGAACTCAGGAAATTGGGCAGAGAACGCATAAAAGAGACCCGTACCAGACTCTCGAAAATTGGTAAGGGTACAAAACTGCCTGAAATTTCGGCAGAAGAAGTGGAAGAAATCCAAAGAAAGACAAAAGAAAAAACCGACATGGACAATGACAATCTGTTCAAAACCAAAATAATCATTGCAGTGTGTGTCTTATTCGTCTTTCTTCTGGGCTGTATTTTTTATTACATAGTATTATAACCAGTTTTTTATTTACAGATTCATTTTTATGACTTAAATGGGGAAAGTATCACATCATGAAAACCGGAAAGATGTATAAAATTATGAATGTGATGTATAAACTTACTATTCTTGAATAACAGTTTGTTGAGAAAGTATGGATTAATATATGTTTTTCCAAATAAATCATTACTTTTGCGGCATCTTTTGATGTCTGTCTCCAAAGAATAAATATTTAGGCATTATTTAAATTACTTCATATGGATCCACTTGTTGAAAGGGAAAGAAGCCGGCCCGCCAACAAGAGCAGTAAATATAATCAGATTTATAAGTAAAATAAAGGAACACTTCAACGGCTAACGAGAAAAAGAACGGAATAATAAGAATGACGGAGACAAGAAGTACACTTGACTCCGGACAGAAAGGTTGGGAATATGTACTGAAAAACGAATAAACCTGGAATTCAATACGGTTGCATAATCTGCTTGAATTCAGTATTGACATAACTCTAATAATATGAAATGTATATTTTATTGTGCATCTTTGTTTCTTCTTGCTTCAGGCTCTGTTTTTGCCCAGAAATCAAGAATGAATGTCTTCCTGCAGCAGAACGAATTAATGTTTAATGTTTCCTATAACAATCGTCCCGTTATAGAAAACTCATCTTTGGGAATCATCATGGACAACTGTCCGTATGGTAAAAATATTAAATCTTTTTCTGAGACGGAATCCTCTGATGAATCAATCAGAAGTTACCTGGCCAATGGAGTTCATAACTCATTCTATGTAGATATCAGAGAATTTGATGATGGTATCGCATTCAGATACCGGATACCGGCCAATGGGCCTAAATGTGTCTATGGAGAAAGTACTTCTTTTGTTTTCCCGTCAAACACAACTGCATGGTATGCAAGTGGACCGTTTCAGTATGGATGGCATCAGATTTATCAGGAACGTAAAACAGACAGCATCGAAGGAGAACTCCTTGCTCCTCCCGCTACGTTCCTGACTCAAGAGGGGATATATGCAGCAATTACGGAAGCTAACCTGTTTAATTTTCATGGGGCAGTCATGTATTGTACGGCCCCAAACAAAATACAATTTGGTTATGCCGACAATAAGGGCCATATCGAAACAGGCATTGAAACTGGTTTGCCTCCTGCCAAATATTGGCATGAAGCTGTAAGAAATAATCCCTGGATAGCTTACCCTGACAAGAATGAGATCAAGACTCCCTGGAGAGTTCTGATGTTGGCTGACGACCTGAATGGCCTGGTAAACAACAAAATCATTTCGCAGGTCTGTGACAAGCCTGATAACGCTCTTTTTTCAGACAGCAACGAATGGATAAAACCGGGAAGAGCTGTATTTACATGGCTGACCGAAGGAGGGGTTGAACGTCTGAGTGTTGCCAATCACAAAAAATATATAGACGGATGTGCTGAGCTTGGAATAGAGTCTGTCGTAGTAGATGACGGATGGGAAAACTGGGCTCAGACAGAAAAAGAAGCTAACGGACGTGACAAATGGGCCATGCTGAAGGAACTTGTTGAGTATGCAGACAGTAAAAATATCAATATCTGGGTATGGCGCCCGTCTTCACCGCGCTATGGAAATAGAAGTGATATAGGTCTGGTTGATCCGGAAGAAAGAGCAAGCTTTATGGCGAAGTGTGCCGAAATAGGTGTTAAAGGCTTGAAGATAGACTTTTTCCACACGGAAAATCTTTTTACGGTCAGATTGATGGAAGAAATCCTGAAAGATGCAGCCAAAGAAAAACTGATGGTAATATTTCATGGCGTAAACAAACCGGCCGGTGAGTCATTCAAATATCCTAACTTATTGGCTAAAGAGGCGGTAAGAGGACTGGAATGTGTAGGCGGTGAAAGCAGTTGGGCACCCGGACCTGCGTGGCCATTCCATAATACGGTTCTGCCTTTTACACGCTGGCTGGCCGGTCCTGCTGATTATACTCCGCTTAACTTCAGAGCTTTCTGTCCGGAAGCCGTAACATTTACCCATCAGCTGGCTTCAATTTATATGTTTACTTCTCCGATGCTTATATTGGCTGCAGATATGGAGGATATGCTGAAATGCCCCGGACGAAGATTTATAGAAGAAGTTCCTGTGGTATGGGATGAGAACTATGTCTTGCCTGAAAGCAAGATTGGAAATCTTGCAGCAATCGCCAGAAGAAAAGGTGATATATGGTATTTGTCGGTATTAAATGGCGAACAGGAAAAATCCGTATCGTTAAATCTGAATTTTCTGCCTGAGGGTAAATATAAAATGGTCATAGCTTATGACAAAGGTAGAAAAGAAATCTTGATGGATACTAAAACAATAAAAAGTAAAAAGTCTTTAAATATAAAGTTGCTGTCCGGAGGCGGGTATTTAGCCAGATTTGAACGGATCTGAAACAGAATCAACAGAGAAATACATGAATTCCTATTCAATCATTTATCATAGTATATGAAAAAAAATTATTCTTTTCTTTTTGTTATATGCACCTTCTGCGCTTCAGCCGGTGCACAGATTACAGAACGTCCGCGTCCGTCAGAATGGGATCAGCTTGTTGAGGGAGCCCGCTTTATAGACCGGTTTCTTCCAATGCCGGACGGAATAAAATCAAACCATCTTTGGGGAACCCAGTGCGTTCAGAACCGATATGTCAATAATGGGATAGAGGTTGACGGCATGTCGTTTTGGGGAGGAAACATCCTGCAATCAGCAGATGGAAAGTATCATCTTTATGTCTGCGGATGGCCGGAAAGTTCGCCCAAGGGACATATGTTCTGGCCGAATTCAACTGTATTCCATGCAGTAGGAGAGACTTTGTCGGGCCCGTATGTCATACAGAATTCTGTTGGAAAAGGACATAATCCCGAAGCTTTCCGCTTAGCCGACGGCAGAATCGTAATTTACGTGACGGGCGGGTATTATATTGCAGAAAATGAGAACAGCCCAATCTGAACCTACCAGCAATTTGAATTCGACCAGCGTGGCAGAAATATTATTGAAGGGTTATCGAACCTGACCTTCGCACGCCGTCCAGACAATTCATATTTAATGGTATGCCGGGGAGGTGGGGTCTGGATCAGTAAAGACGGACTTTCGGCTTACCGGCAGATAACAGGGAAAAGGGTATATCCTGATATAGACGGACGTTTTGAGGATCCTGTAGTATGGAAAGACAGCCTTCAATATCATCTCATTGTAAATGACTGGCTGGGACGTATTGCATATTACCAGCGGCTTGCACTGGGTGACAGAACAAGGGGAGGCCTATATGCCCGGAATTTCTTACCATAAGGATGGGGAAGTAGAAAAATGGTTCAAGTATGAGCGCGCAAAAGTATTCCAGGACAGTCAGGGAAGAGCTGTACAGATGAACTTCGCCGTAATCGACACAATCAAATGGGAAGATTTGCCCGGAGACAAACATTCTTCAAAAAATATTTGCATCCCTTTGAATAAAGGCTTGTTATTGTCTGTATTGAATAAGGAACCGATCACCCCTTCTGCCAGACGCATCGAACTTCGGATAAAGGCGGAACCGGGATTCAATCCGCACACCGATGTTGATGTAAAATCTCTTCGTTTTGGCTCATTTACGGAGGTTAATTTTGGCAGAGGATGTAAAGCCGTAAAGACACGGAAAGACGGAAAAGATCTGATTGTTGTGTTCAACGGAAAGGGGAGTGGCATTACAGCTGATGAATTTGCACCGAAGCTGATCGGCCGTAAGACCAACGGTGAACTGTTATACGGATATGCAGATCTTCCTTATGTGGATTATTCTCCTTCCATACTGTCAGCTGGTTGTCCGGTATATGATGCCGAAAAGAATACATTGAAAGTGAAAGTTACAAACTTCGGACTTTCTGCATCCCAGCCTGCAGAAATCGAAATCATCTGCTCCGGAAAGACAATAGCTAAAGGAAATGTCGGTTCTTTACAGCCTTATGAGGAAAAGGAACTTTCGCTGAAAAACTTACAGCAACAGAAGCCCCAGACTGCTTATGAAGTCGTTTTATCTGGTAATAAAAAAGAAATAGAACGTACATCATTCCAGATCTCCAGCAAACAGGAGAATTAAGCAGAACTTAAAAAGCCCTCGTTTCACTGAAATAATAACCGGTGAAACGAGGGTTTTTCAAATTCTAGCCGATAATCCATTTGCTTCCGGGAATCAGACTGATTAGCTTGGTAGTTACCACACAACAGACAAAACACAATACTGCCATGCAGGGAATAGTGACTGCAACCGGAAGAACAGGTTGTGCCGGGCCTTCCGGCATAAATAAAGGCGCAATGTTGGAAAGAAACAGAATATGCATCAGATACATGCCAAAGGTCAGTTTTGAAATACCTGTGATCCAAGGATGTGCTTCTTGTCTTTTAATGCAGGTGAACATCAGGAAGGCTCCAAAAGTAGCAAGCAAAACATTCGGAGTACAGAATTCCCATGACCATTCATAGCTGGGTGTCTGCATGACAATGCCTGGAACTCCTGCGTGCCAGGCTGACCACGCTGTAAATGCTGCACCGGCAACAAACGAGCCTATACCGACTTTCAGGCGTTTGGCCCGGTCCCATTTCAGATGCACGCGTATATAATGGGCCATAACCAAATAGCCCAGATAACCTGAACAATAATAGAACATTCCAAAATAAGGATTCCAGAAACAGGTTCCCCATAAATTAGAACTGACAAACCGGGTCAGCCAGGGAACAAGAGTAGACAACATAAAGAAGATGAGAAAAAGACGTTCTTCTTTGGCCGAAGCGCGTTCCAGCCACGGTGAAACTACCGGAATGATGAGATACAGTGAAATGAGCGGATACATAAACCACAAATGGCCGGCCATGGAAGGAAACGTAAATGGCAAAAGTCTGAAATCCTGCCAGGACTGTTCCCAGGTCATCTGTCCCCAGGCCAAAGGCAGGAAACAGTAAATTAACATGAAAAATACAAGAGGCGGAATGATGCGCTTGAATCTATGCTTGTAAAAATCGCTCATGGATACATTGGGTTTGACCGGTACCAGCAGGAATGCACTGACCACCATGAACAATGGCACGCTCATTCGCCCCAATGCGCCATCATAAACGGCCACCCAGAAACGGTTGCTTTCATTAGCCAGCATAGTTGTATCTGCCGATATACAATAAAAATTCTCACTGGCATGTACCAGCATCACAAGAAAACAGGCAATAACACGAACATAATCGATGAATACGATTCTATTAGAGTTTTTCATTGGTGTAAGATTTAATCTGATATCAAATATTCAATTTTAATTTCCCCAAGTAAAGTTTATAAAGTGATGTGTTTCATCTTTACTTTGCAAAACTAGGAAAAAGATAACTAACCTGCAAAAGTTATTGGTATGACTTATGGCTTTTAAGATCATCATTCATCTGCCTTTGGCTTTTTTTGTTCTCCTCATCTTCCGGATCTGATCATTATTATACACTGTGAACCAGCATCTTGAAGTTTTTCCCTATTACAGATAGGAATATTCCCCCGGAAACATAGGAAAAATCATTCGGGAGTCTCGGATTCCTTGTCTATCTTTGCTTCATCGAAAACCAGAGGACACAAAGTCCTCACAATACAGGAAACCATGAAACGAGGAAAAAGTTATAGAATGATATGCGGGATGTTGATGCTGATCACTTTCGCGTTTGCTTTTCAGGCATGTGATTATGTAGGAGTAGAGATAGGTGTCGGTACAGATGCATATCGTGAAAATACAGACTACCTGTGCAGCCGTCCCTGGTCTGACGAATGGTATGATGATTATGGGACTTATTATTATCAGGAACTCAGATTTTACGGAAACAATACGGGAGAAGATTATCTGTATACACAGGACCGCCACGGATACATACAGGAAAGTGTGTACAACTTCACATGGGACTGGTTCAACAGTATGTATACCAGTATCCGGCTGACTTATGGCCCCGGTGATTACTCGTATATGGACAATATATCCATGGGAGGTAACCGTTTAAATTGTTTACTCGACGGACAGCCTGTCTATTTCATTGGAAAATAAGATTTTTAAGAACATTGTGTGAACAATTTGCGTGTGTCTTTGTTTATTGAATATAACATAAAAAGAGACTCATTCTTGTTTTCATTTTTAAGATAATTAATTTTTTGGTTTATTTATCGTGTAGCTGCATCTGCCTCAGGAACTGGTAGATGCAGCTTTTTTTCGGCCAGTCTCATTCCTGGGTTAGAAAGTAACGTCTGAATTTTAAAACATTATTCTTCCTGAATCCATCTGTAATCAAACGAGTTTTTGTACCTTTGACAAAAATAGACCATAAAAACACAGAACATGAAAAATTTGGAAATCAAAAAAATCAGCGGTTTCACTACCGCTCAGGAAATACCGGCCTTGCTGGATCGGGAAGGAATCGAGTTTCAACCTATTGATACGGTCAACTGGCCGGAATATCCTTATAAACCGGAAGTAAAGTTCCGGGTTGCCCATACAGGGGATTATATACTGATACATTACACCGTAACAGAAGCCAGCGTACGGGCTGTGGCTCCGCATGACGGAGGACGG
>ERZ773131.1457-NODE-1457-length-17024-cov-2.660263_pt1 | contig 17024 bp, 15 predicted proteins | sample MGYA00511082_ERZ773131 | MGnify/ENA primary metagenome ERZ773131 (study PRJEB29015, sample SAMEA2737813) | human gut metagenome | biome: human gut; feature: human-associated habitat; material: faeces | place: China | collected 2012 ... | reverse complement strand
GTGCGCTACACGCGCACCATTTTTCCGTCATATGCATTTTTACAAAATGGATTTATTAAATGTATTTTATTTTGATCAATATATAAAGAATTTTCTAAGAAAATATTCTTATATTTTTTGTTAAATAATAAAAAGAGTAAATCAATCTTCAATTTGTAGTCCTCTTTTAACAGAATATCTTTTATGCTTGTAAGCTGTATATTATTATTCAATTTAAATTCGACAAAATAAGCAATATTATTATCATTATGATTTGTCTCATATTGAATTTTATCAATGTTATAATCTCGTACAATATTTTCAGTAAAATAAGATTTACTAGGATGACGAATATAGACTTCATTTTGATTCCGAACTATACAAATCACTTTGTTTTTCTTTAAATGATTCTTCCAATCTTCTCTACCTCCAATAATTATATGACTCGCATCCATCATATACGAAATCAATTTGATATTATACTTTTTTTCCATTTGACTTAAAAGATTTTTTTCATCATCAAATTCACCAGTTTTAAAAATTTCTAAGGCTATTCTTATTTTATAAATCAAAGTCTCATCACCATAAAATTGTTCATCATTTAATAGAATATTAAATAGTAGGTAGCTGATTGGAAAGAAAAGTGTTTTATCCTCATTTTGAATTCTAAAAACAAATCGTATTGAATCTAACTCACCAAATATTCCTTCAATATTTTTACACATCTTTTTAAATATATCTTTATTTGCATCTTGATTCAAAATATCATTATGCAATTCTTTCAAAAATTTAAATACTAATATTTTTGAATTCTCTTGCATACCATTAGTATCTAGAGTCCTGATATTTTCAAAAGACTTTTTATACCTATCAATCAACTTACTATTAGCTAATTCCCTATCTTTGATATGGGCTGAAATCAAGTAAAATACATCTAATGTTAATTCCTTTGTTTGATCAAGTTCTCGTGTATTTAATGAAGAAAAGTCAACAATACTCTTATATAAGACTTTTTCATCAACATTAGGCAATTTAATTGTATTATAAATTTCTCTCAAAATATTTTGAGTTTTTTCTATTTTCATAATTAAATTTCACACCATCTTTCTATACTTTTTATAATTAGTCTTTCAGAACTATTTATCTGATCTAAATCTAAATTTATCAAAAAATTAACACAAATCTCCTTAACATATTCTTTTTCTAAAACTTGATTATAAACATTTAAATATAAACAGCTTATACAATTTTTAAAATTCAATGTATTTATTTTAATTAAATGAAATAAATTTTTTTCTATTGTATATCTTAGCAACTCATTATCTTCAAATAAATAGTTATAAAATTTTTTAAAAGTATTTCCCCTTCCATAATCTGACGAAAATATGTTTGAAGCATATTTATAAAAATACTTTTTTGTATAAAATACATCTGTCTTGTATCCAAATAAATAACTAACATCATCTATATTAAATTCATCACTTAAACATTCTATAAAGATTCTTTGTTTTTCATATTCATCTCTTAAATAATCTGTTTCTGAATATTGAAAACTATAATTAAACCTATCTTTTCTAAGAATTGCTTTTAGATCCTCACTATCCAGATTTTTGATTTTCCCATATACATATGTTTTTTCTTCATTTAATTTCAATGAATAACTCATAAATAATTCGCGAATATCATCTAGCAAATCATAAGGATCAACATCATCTTGATAAAAAATTATTATGTCATCTACATAACGATACAATTCATATTCGGATTTTTCTGTGTCCTTTTTCTCAGGCAATTTTTCTAAAATTCGATTTAAAAACAACTCTGCCATGATTCTTGCATAAGCTGGTCCTTGAGGAATCCCAAAACGAACGTTGTCACATCTAATTTTTCTCATTAATCGTTCATTATAATCAATTAACTTTTCCATTATTTTTCTTTCTTTCGCGGAAAATCCACAAGATAATGAATTGTACATGCCTAAAAAATCAATACTATCAAAATAATTTTTAATATCTATTGTTATTACTCCCCAATTTTCAAAAAAAGGAATCTCAATATAAGATTTAATTTTATCTATATAATTTCCCCACGAAGTATACCAGTTATAAAAAAGATCGGTATCAGATAAAAAAGATACATTGTAACTATACGATTTCAAAAGTTTGCAATGCTCATAAGCAATTTCCAAAGCTAATTGAGTAGTAATTATCCTTTCTTCTGTGTTTAACACAACCATATTTCGGATTTTTTCATCTGATTCTTTTCTTTGATATACATGAATAGTTCCTAATGGAATTTCGATATCTTCATCTATTATCCTACCAATTCTTTCGTTTAATTTTTTTATATCGAACTTATTAAATGAATTAATTGCAAGCCATTCATCAATCTCTAAATTTTCATCATTATCTAACATATAATTACGTTCTTTATAAATGGTTGTCTCTAAATTATTTAGTAATTTCTTTTCATTGCCATCTTTTTTATTTTTTTCTATCTCATAATCCAAATCTAATCTTTCAGCCAAAAACTCAAATCCTGTTTTATTTATATCTATGCCCTCTTCTATTTCTAAATCATAAATAGAGTATAAATATCCAAAAGTTGCTGGCTTATAATGATCTTTTAAATTTTCAATCTTTTTACAAGTTATTTTTTCATCATATTGAAGACTTTTACTAAAAATTGATTTTATTAAACTCATATCTTGCAAAGGAGTTAGAGTTCCTAAAAGAACATACCAATCTTTTTTTGATAAAAAGCCATTATTTAATCTAGAAAATATTTTTTCATAAACTTTGGTCTCTGATAAAACATGTATTACTTTTTCACTATTAATCTTATGATCGTCTACTACAATTATTTTTTTATATTTAACGTATGACTGACTGTCATATTCGATTCCTATTTTTGTAAGGACATCTACGATGTTATTTTTCCTATATGTATTTAAAATATCAAATTGATTTTTATAAAAATTTAAATCAAATTTCTCTTGTGATGCATATTCCCCTTTAAAGAAATAAGATTTATTTCCTGATTTATGAGAAGATAAAGGAAATTTCACCTGTTTACCAACTTTATTACCTTTATATGAATCAGTTTGAGGAAATAAATCAATACCATAAATTGATTCATCTATACCTACTCGTTCACTCAACTTTTTAGCAATCCTATATCCATCTTTCTTCTCAATAGGAGTGTCAAAAATCAACCATATATGGATACCACGTCTACCTGAAAACTCAGATAAAAACGTAATATCTAATTCGTCTAAATAATCAAGTAAACTGTGTTTTATTATTTGATATAAAGCTTTAATTTCAACATCATTTGCTTGTTTATTTTTACAATCAAAGTCTAAACAAATCCATTTCATTTTACCATTACCATACGATTGTTGGTAACACCCTGCGGAACCATTAGTTTTTATCATGGTTTCAAGTAAATTTGAATCATAATGTATGTATTTAGTAATATATCTACCATCATTTTGTTGAATAGCTATTGCATGTGGATTAGCTACAAATAAATCATATTCTAAATTTGCAATTCTATTTATTATATTTTCCATATTATAAATCTCTCCTAATATTAAATCTTTTATCACATTTAAAACTTATATTGCTTTTATCAGTCAAAAAGAAACGCCATTATAAAGAACAATACAATTATTACCGTTTCTAATTTTATCATCCAAAACACAAGAATTATGTTATGACTCAACTATATTTTGTAAGACATTCAAATTTAACACTTACCCAACGAATAAACTAACATTTGAATTATTTGGTGTCTAAATTATACACCCATAAAACTAAAAAAGAGCAAGGAATATATCCTTACTCTACATCATCCGCTGATTTACCAGCAAGAACTGCATTGATTTTATTCTTAGCCGTTGTTACTGTACTTTGATCTGGTACCATTACATAAGCTGCATCACCAAGCTCAGCACACATTAATGTATCTCCAGTACCATTAACCATATATTGTTCCATTTTCCATTTTGGATTGCTATTTAATTGATATTTAATTAAATCAGAGATTTCTTGACTTGACATTGTAGTTGAGAATGTATCTGACATACTATCCATAATAGAAGCATAGTTTGTCACAATAGCAGGGCTTGTAATCTTATCAACAATTCCCATTAGTACTTGTTGTTGGTTCTTTGTACGTTGACGATCCCCTTCAGTATATGCATAACGTTCACGAGCATAGCCTAATGCCTGTTCGCCATTTAAGTGGTTTACACCCTCATGTACACTAAATCCTTGAAGACAATGAAAATTATCTACTGCATATCCAGGAGCAACAGTTACATCTATACCACCAACAGCATCTACAATATCAGTTACAGTATCAAATCCAACTTTAAATGTATAGTTAATTTCAATACCTAATAAATGTTCCACTGTACGCTTTGTTGTGTTAGTACCATGAATACCTGTATGAGTAATCTTATCTAATGCACCCTGTTGACATCCATCACCTGCATCACAAGCTGTTGTAACATAGAAATCACGTGGAACTGATGTTAATAAAATTGTTCCAGTTTTAGGATTTACTGTAGCTACCATAATTACATCACTACGACCATTTTCGTCAAATCCACCACGAGTATCTGAACCAGAAATCAAAACATTGAATGGTGTTGTAGTAATATTACTTACTGCATTGGCCTTATCTGTATTTTCTACTTTATATGAAGTTTGATAAACAACTCGAGTATTACTATCAAAGTTTGCGTAAGCTTCCATATCCGTAATCTGACTACGACTAGATTCACTAATGACAATTGAATCCACTTCTCCATTATAGAATGATTCTAACATTTCAGTCATACTACCAAATTCTTTTTGTTCCATTGAAATTCCATAATTAGTTAATTCCTTTAAAATCTTTTTAGAACCTGTTGTATTAATATTTGCCAAAGTACCTACGCTACGACCAGCAAGATCTGTTTTCTTTTTCATATCACTTGATTCTTTAACTACTATACTCACTGTATTTTTAGAATGTTTAGCAACATTTGTCATACTTGAAAGTAGTCCACCAGTCTTTGACATATAATATCCACCTAAACATGATCCCAATGAAATAGCTAAGGCAAAAATAATACAAATGATTTTAGATACTACACCCTTTGTTGCGAAGCACAACAATAAGATGAAGATTAAATCCAATAATACAAATACAATTGTAATTAAGAACAAAAGCTTTGTAGGCAATACATTCAATTTAATAATGTTAAACAACAAATACATTGTTGCAGCAATCATTACAATTGAAAAAATAACCCCAAATACTCTTCCTATATTACTTTGTTTTTTATTTTTTTTCATAATAAAAATCTCCTATACGTTAAATATAATACTACAAATATAAAAAGCTCTCAAGTTTTGAATTACATGGCACCTTCGCCATAAAGAACTTGTTTCGCTGTTTTAAATAATAAAGTAATATCCAACCAGAATGACCAGTTTCTATAATAATACTCATCTAATAATAAACGGTGATCAAAATCTACCTCACTTCTTCCATGACTTTGCCACATTCCAGTAATACCAGGTTTACATGCGATGACATCATAATAATAGTCACCCATATCCTCTTTTTCTCTAGGTAAATATGGTCGTGGACCAATTAAAGACATTTGACCTAATAACACATTGATAAATTGTGGAAACTCATCTAAACTCTTTTCACGTAAGAACTTACCAGCACTTGTGATGCGTGGATCATTTACTAATTTTTTATTCTTTGTATATTCTTCTCGAATGGCTGGATCTTTTTCCATTAACTCTTCTAGAATCTTATCAGCACCAATTACCATGGTACGGTATTTAAACATTTTAAATTCTTTCCCGTTTTTTCCTATTCGATTCTGTGTAAAGAAAATAGGACCCTTATCTCCTTCTTTTCGGTTTTTAATGAAGACAAAGATTGTTAATGGTATTAAAAGTAACAAACCACATAGTCCTGCACATATATCCATAATTCGTTTTAAAGTATAAGATAAACAATGTTTTAAACCACGAGAATTAGAAATCATTAAAATACCATCAAAATCTTCTACATTTGTATCAAAAGTTACTAAGCCATTAACTTGTGGTAAATATTTTATTACTGCTACTTTATTCTTAAATACTTCAAATATCGCATTTAAATCTTCACTATCCAATTCAGGAATTGCAATTAATACAGTATTAATATCTTTTTCCTTGATTACAGAACAAATTGAATCTAAATCGTATGTCTTATTTATATCTACTATTTGTTCCTGTTGGACATATTTAACTTTATTTGATTTATTACAATTCACAAAGCCAATCACATCTAACAACGAATATCCATTACCTCTACATACATATTCTAATTGCTCAGCTGTATGACCGATACCAACAATTAAAGTATTATGTTTAAACCATTTTCTAAATATTTTATGAGAATATCTAGAGTTACATCCTGCAAAAACAAATAAAACACAAGTTAATAAAACAAATCCAAAGAATTTCTTTATAGTCCAAGTACTAATTGGAAAAACAAGAAAACTACCTATAAAAAAACCAATATGACTTAATATGATTAATCGTATTTCATCATACATTAATAAAACTCTTCCTTGATATCTTCCAATCAATAATTGCATTAAAAAATATAATATACATAATTTCCAACACGTTTCTAAATCGTATCCAGAAAACTGTATAATAAACATAAAAAATACAAATTCAATCGTAATTTTTAAAGTTCCAATTCTAGACATAATATAACCCTTTCACTATAACTCAATTTATTCTACTAAAAAAAAGCAAAAAGAACAACAATTCTTTTTGTTTTGTCTGCATATTATGCCTGTACTGATGACAATACAGTAAATGTAGCCGCATCAACCACACAAGTATTATGAATATCTTGGAATGTAAACGTAACTGTATATTGTTGTGTTGCCTCATCTAAAGTACAACCAATATCTGTTACATCTTCTTGTCCAAGTCCTGCATTCGCTAAAACTGCATTAATTGCTGCTTGTTGATTTTCATCAAAAGAAGTTGATGCCTTTTCTTCTTCTTTTTTTGTTTCTGGTTCTTTTACAGGTTCAGTTGTAGAAACTTCTTCCTTTTCTTCACTATTACTTCCTTTATAATTTCTTTCTTGTATAATACCATCTTTACCAATCTTATATTCATAAGATCCAGTAGTTGTATCAAAACTTACAGTATAGTATTTCTTTTCTTCTTGAATCGATACATTCGAACATTCTTTTTTTGTGGCATTCGCATCATCTCTTGCCACTTCTAAAATGTCATTTTGAGAGATTTCTAATTCACTATTGCCACATCCAGTTAATAATAGAGTTGAAGCTAAGATAATAAAACTATTTCTTTTTCTTCTTTTTACCATTGTCTTCTCCTCCATACCCATATCCGTAGCCATAACCATAATTACTGTCACTTGCTGATTCTACTTTGTTTAATACAACACCCATGACGTGACCACCATTTCTTTCAACATCATTAATGGCAGCTTTTACTTTACGTTTATCAGAAGATTTTGCATCAACTACATACAATACTCCATCACTTACATTACATAATGGAATGGCATCACTAGCTACCGCAACTGGTGGACAATCAATAATAATATATCCAAATTCTTGACGTGCTTGATTTAAGAATTTAGCTAATCTTTTAGATCCTAATACTTCACTTGGATTTGGTACTCTATGACCTGCAGTAATGACAGATAAAGGATAACCTCCATCATATTGTACTTGTTGTACTCCTTCATAAGATTGAATACTAGTACCTTCTCTAAATTCTGAAATAATGTTTGTTAATCCTGAACGATTTGAAATTTGTAGTGTTTTATGAACTGAAGCATTTCTTAAATCACAATCAATTAATAATACGTTTTTATATTTAGCTGCCATAATACGAGCTAAATTACAAGCTACAGTACTCTTTCCTTCATTAGGAATCGTACTTACTACGTTGATTACTTGAATCGCATCATCCATCTGACTAAATTCAATATTTGTACGTAATCCACGATAGATTTCATCCACATCAAATTGATTTCTTTTCTTTCTTGCCATTTCTATCTCCCAAAGAAACCAAACAGTTTCTTTTTCTTTTCAACCTCAATTTTTAATATCTCTTTATTACTCAATAATAACTTTGGATTCTCATAAAATAAGATATCCGCATTATCAAACCCAATACGCTTACCTACAACGCTATATACATCACTCAATTGTTCAATACGATTACCACTGGCTCTATGCGTATCTGTGCAAATCACATCACAATATCCCTTATCTAATAGCTCTAATGCATTCGATTGAATTTTCTTTCCATTTACACCAAGAATCGAAGTACGATTCATTTGTAGGACACACCCCATATCTACCCAATGATCAATGATTGAATAGTCTAAACCATCATGGAAATATCTTTCAATATGAGCAAGTACTGGAACAAATCCCTTCATCTTCAATTCATATAAACATTCATCTCTATAATCAATCGAATGAATATCACGAAGAACATTGTATTCTACAAGCATATAACGTGAACAATTTAAAGTTGGATATAAATCTAATTCTAATCCTTCAATGAATTCACTATTCATCATAACTTCCCCACCAAAATAGATAGGGATAGGACTCATCTTTCTTAATTCCAATTGACGAGTTACCATTTCATTATAGATATGAACATCTAATTGACCAGGAATAAAATGAGGTGTACTACAAATACCTACAATACCATCCTGCTTAGCAGACTCTAATGAACGAACTGCATCCTCAATATTTGGCATACCATCATCAATACCCCAAGCAATATGAGAATGCAAATCAATATACTTAGCCATTATAGTTCAGGAATCTCGCAGAATACTGGAATACCCAAATACTTTTCTGCCTCTTCCTTCGTACGCAAACGATTATCCAATAAGAACTTCAATACTGCATAACCACAACCAAGCACAAAACCAACCATAGTAGCAAGTAAAGTATTCTTTTTCACATTTGGTCCACTAGGAATATAAGACAATTTAGCCTTATCTACTACTTCAATATTACGAACATTCAAATTCTTCTGCATTGTACGAATAAAAGTACTTACTGTATCATTTGCGATATCCTTAGACAATTTAGGGTTATCTGACTTTGCAGTAATTGTGATAATTTCCGTGTTAGATTCATTAGTAACTTTAATGCACTTTTTTACACTTTCAGCGCTATCTAATCCAACATTTTTTGCGACTTCAGACATAATATTATTTTGAGTTAATAAATTCACTGCATTCGTAACCAATTTACTATTAGCCATCTGTGAATTATAATCCAAAGAACCACTTTCACTAATTTGAGGAGTTAAATAAATAGATGTTTTCGCTGTATACTTTGGAGCTATAATAAGTTTTGTACCTAAGAAGCCAATTAATCCAAATAATATACATAAAGTAATAACTAATTTAATATGTTTTAAAATCGATTTAACTACATCTACTAAATCAATAGCATTTTCATCTTCTATTACATTTGATTCATTAATAAATTTGTCACTATTTGAAATTTTTTTATAATTCATAAAACCTCCTATTTACTTTTATATTTACATCACCAATAATAAAAAAATATATTATCAATGCTAGTTACTTAAACTTTTTTAAAAAATCGTTTTTTATACCTAATAAAAATGGTTCCTTAAGTATAATTAAAATGAAATAAAAAGAACAAAAAAACACGAAAGATGAAATGCATAATGAAGCAAAATTACCTATCTGTAACACCTTTATACACAATGATAAAATGGTAGCAATAAACACAGCAAATACAATTTTCAAATAATGCACACTGTTAAATGCATCTTTAACTTCGCTTCTTAATACTGTATATTGTATCATAAAAACAACACATTCAGCTGCTAAAGTTCCGAATGCGGCACCAACAGAAGCATATTTGGGGATTAGCAAACTATTCAAGAAAATATCAACTATTACACCACCAATCTCAGATAATAAAACTACATTCTCTCTGCCTAATGGAACAAGAATCTGTATTCCCATAATATTTGTTAATCCAATAAAAAGTATTGTAGGCATAACAATTTGCATTGGATATACTGACTCAATATAAGCTTTACCAGATAATAACAATATTCCGTTTTTTGCAAATATTATAAAATAAATCATCATTGGTATTGCCAACAGAAATACAAAATTAATGGCTTTTTTTGTGATACGATAAAATTCTTTCAACATTTGATTCTCAACGTAATATGACGCTCTAGGTAGTAAAACAACACCTAACGAAGTAACAATACTTACTAATATAGTCTTGACCTTTACAGCAGCATTATAATATCCAACATCAGCATTCGTACCAATAAACCCAAGCATTACGGTATCTAAATGAGTATATATAGTAGTTGCACAAGACATAGCAAAAAAGATAGCTACTGCCTTAAGATGAGTCTTAATGTTATATTTTTTTACAGGCTTTAATGAAACATATTTATTAATATGAAAAAAATTAAAAACATTAGACGCAGATGAAGCAAATATGGATACCCCTCCATATATAATATAATCACTTTTTTGATGTATTAATAAAAACATTGCTACTAGCGCTATAAATTTAAAAATAATCGATCTAATAGTAATATATGTGTATTGTTCTAATGCTTTATATAGCCATTCCATACCTATTGTATTAAAAAAAATGGTTGAACTAATAATTAGTAACAGAGATTTTTCTTGCTGAAATTTAGGCACAAAAATAATCATCAAAAACAAAAAAATATATGATACTACCCCCATTATAATATTTATAATTAAAAGTTCTTGTACAGTTTTTGTAAGTTTTTGTTTATCATCTCTTATTTTCGCGCAAGCACGTACACCATATGTTGGAATACCAAGTTGTGCAAACATATTAAAATAAGAAATAATTGAAGTGGCAAATGATACTTTACCAATACCTTCTGGCAATAAAATTCTCGATACATAAGGAAATGTTATTAATGGAAATATGAATTGCGACATTGTTAAAATTGAATTCATAATAAAATTTATTTTTAATGATTTAGTTTTCATTTCATCCTCCACTCACACAATTTTAAATTAACTATATTACTTATTTATAGATTCCATGCCTTCATTATTCATATATAAAATCAATCTCTCATATGCTTGTATAAGTCCAATCTGAGGTTTCCATCCTAACCGTTGTAATTTATCTGAATTTAATTTCATTTTATAATTATTAGCATAGCCATAGATATTTTTTTCTGGAATATCAAACACAACATTAGATTTACCACAAGAAAACAAATCACACACCATTTGTGCCATCTCTTTTATTGAAATATGCATTTTAGGATTTGCAACATTATAAGCATCTCCATTTTTTCCATCAAGTAATATCATGAACAATCCTTTAATTGCATCACTAGTATAACAATAATTTCCCTCTGATTCTCCTTTTGTATGTAAAACTATGTCTTTTCCTGCAATAACACTTCGGGCAAATTGAGCAAAAACTCGATTTTCTTGAGGTAATATACCTGCTCCAAATGTCTGAGCTAAACGAGCAATTTTAACTTGTACATTATACTGTTCAAAATAAGCAATACATAAATTTTCACATAATCGTTTAGACTCAGGATAATTACTTCTCACAACAAGTGGATTGATATATCCCAAATCATCTTCAGTAACATCATAGTTTCCATCTACAAAAGAGCCATACACTTCCATCGAGGATATGTAAACAACAGATGAACATTTTTTTGATCTAGCGAAGTTTAAAACATTTTCTGTACCATTAACCATGATTAATAATGTTTCAACCGGTTTTTCTATCATTGTACGAGAATCAGTTACACTTGCACAGTGAAAAATATAATCGACTTTTCCTGTATAATTAATCTCATCCCTTACATCTCCTATAATAAACTCTAATTCTGGAAATTCACTCATTTCCGCATACAACATCTTAGCTTTTTCTATATTTCTCACCATAGCTAAGACTTTTAAATTTAGGCTTTTTTCTCTATTTAAATATAAAAGTAACTTAACTAATAAGCTGCCAATTAAACCTGTTGCACCAGTCACGAAAATAGACGAATTTTTCATCTTTTCAAAATTTATATTACTTGATAGTATTTCATCGAAATCTTTTTTTAAAATTACATTTTTTACAATTTTAGCCATTAATAAATATCTCCTTTATATGTTAGTTAATCAAATTTAATATTGTGTTATACCCATATTTTTGTTTTATTTGAGGACAAATGTAAAGCCCAAATCATTATAACATAAGTGATAAATTGATAAGAACAAACCGTTATTGTAAACAAATATAAAAATAAAATATAAAAAATTAAACTTTTATTATCTTTAGTTCTAACCATTTTATATATTGAGTATGAAATGGTTAGAATATATATTATAAAAATATATATACCTCCATGCGCTAATATTTGTCCAGGCGAGTTACTTAAACCTTGGTTGAACGTTCTCCATCCTCCCATAAATTGTATTAAATAATTATCGTTTCCGATTCCTGCACCAAATATCTTCTTTGTTTGCCACGCCCTAAAACAAACAACAAAATCGTCTAAACGAATTATGCCTGAATTAACAGACATTTTAGACATAAAAAGCTTTATGGCTATTCCTATTCCTATTACTGTTAAAATAGGTAAAACTAAATATTTAACAAAGAACTTAACTTTATCACTTTGTTTTTCAATTGTATATTTTAATATTATTAACATCATCAAGAAAGTTAAACCAGTAAATGAAAATGTACTTATTATTGCCAATACAAATATCAAAATTCGACCTTTTAAACTTTTTTTTTCTAAAAGAACTTCAATTATTAAGGCTATACAAAAATTCAATGAAGCCATAGGTGCTTCAGTAAATATGGATGCATTCTTTGGAATAGTTTTTCCAAAAATATCAATTGATCCTATTAAATTACAAACCCCATAATAACTTTGTACTCTTCTTAAATTATAAGTGCCCGACCACGAAGTATAAATTACATAACTATTTATATTTAATTTTAAAATACAACCTAGAAACCACAGAACGAGTGAACTTAATGCTACTAAAAAAACAAGATTCTTATATTTACAAAGTAACTCTATAATTCCATCGTTTTTACTTTCAAGTGAAGAATATAATAATAAAAGTAAGACAATGACTATACGTTGGAAATTCGAAAATATTGCATATCTATTAATCAAGAGATAAAAAGATAAATATAAACCAAGCAAAATAATTAATTCAAATTTACGCATTGATATGACATACTTTCCCTGATTTCTAATTAACATAGTAATTACAAGCAAAATAATCATTAGGAAATTTTTAAACGTAAACCACCAATTAGGGGTAATATCCATATAACCAATCATCGCTCTACAATCAATTAGCAGTATTGCTGCTATAGCATAAGAAAATATCTCATTTAATTGATAACGTTTTAACATTTATTCTATACCTTTACTTTAGAGCACAAGTCGTATAGTACCCACTTCTTAGTCTTTTACCTATAAATTCAGCATTCACTTTGAGCATTTGATATTCTTTTTCACTCATTAATGACAATTTGTTCTCAATATCATCTAAAGATTTAATAGTAATGCCACATCTATTCTTTTCAACAAATTCTGCTAAAGCTGCATTTTCCCAAATAATTACTGGAATACCAGAAGCTAAATAGAGAGAAGTCTTATGTGGATTATTTATTGTTAAATATTTCCCATAAATACCATTACAGGTAAAACGTGATTCTCCATCCCATACTAGGCCAAAACTTCCACTTAAGATAAAAGGTAATACGTCCGGTTGAAATGCCCCGAAATAATTAATATTTGATTTATTTTGAGATTTATAACCAATTCCATAAAGATTAAATTTGATATTTTCAGGTAAATCATAAATATATTTAGCTTTATGATAGCGTAAAGCTCCAGCTATAATTATTGGCTTGTTTTTTGAAAAACCATTCAATTTATACTTTTCTTCGTAATTAGGGATTAAATAATCAAATATTCCTAAAACAGACATATTATATTGAGAATAACCCATTTGTATTAATTTAAACATCATGCTTTTATTATGTACTATGATTTTATTTCCCAAATCTAAAAGACTTTGCTCTTCGAATTTTAGTCTTAATCTATTTTTTAATGTATAGTCTTCTCTTAATGCAACTCTAAACGTGTCTAAATCATGAATTAATAATGTAATTTTAACATTTCTCTTTCTAAGCATTTTTATAGCTTGATATAAAAATAATGAGTGATTTAACACAGGAAATTGTATTAGCAATTCATCTTCTTCTTTTAAATGATCTGTTTTTCTTTTCCATTCCTTCATTATAGATTTATGTATAATGACTTTTTTTATCAAACCACATTTTTTACGATTATAATGTCCTACTCTTACCTCAATTGGGGTATATCCATTCATTGTAACTATGTTTTCGATATCTTCTCGTGCTTTTACTCCTGCTGTATAACGTGCGCCATCTTCAGAATTTATTTCAATTATGGTATATTTCATTTTTACTCCTCTACTTTATAACAGTTGTTTATTTTCCTTAGCATCATAAAGTGCTCTAAATGTATAAAAATCACTGGGAGTAGTTATTTTAATATTTTCACTAGGCCCAATAACAACAGACAATTCTTTTCCATAATGCCTCATCATTGTACAAGAATCAATCATATCAATATTACCATCATCAATTGCTTTACGATCAATATCCAATATCTCATTCAACCAAAAACTTTGTGGCGCCTGTGCAAGCCTTGATTTTTTTCGACTAGGTACATCACATACAATCTCATCATCATCTACTAATATCACTGTTTCTGTAGCTAAATGACATGTAATAGCGGAACCATTTTCATTCACACTTTTTATATTTTCACTTATGGTTTGTCCATTAATTAAAGGCCTTACCCCATCATGAATTAATACAATATTATTTTCTTTACCATACACATTTTCTGCCGCACATAACCCATTATAAATCGACAACTGTCCTGTGATACCACCTGGAACAATTGCACTTATTTTATCTAAACGATAACGATATTTCATTTCTTCCATATATGGAATCCAATCTTGAATACATACAACAATGATACCATCTATTTCATCATGGTATTGAAATTGTTCTATAGTGTGAACAATTATAGGCTTTCCATGGACCATCAAAAATTGCTTTGGCTTATCTTTGGTATGCATACGTGTCCCTGATCCGCCTGCAAATATTACAGCTATATTCATATTTATTCCTCCTTCCACCATATCGACATCGGATGTGCAACCCTTTGTTCTATTGGTGGTAAACTCATGTAGTCCCCATATAATGCTTTTAAATAAAAATCCCAACAATTTGGTGCTTTATATTTTCTTCCTTCAAATTCAACTTCTGTACTTTTTAGATATTCTAATTTAGGCATTCTTTCGTTAGGCCCATATCCCATGGCAATTCCACCTATAAATGGAGTTTCATCAATAGAATATGTTCTAGAAATCTTATTTATATAAGCAACATTATTTTCTATTCCCCATTTACATAGAAAAAATTGAATGAATGGTTTTAGAATTGTTTTTATAGAGCTTTTTCCTGTTCCTTTTTTTGACTTTTGAATTTGTAAACATCTTCTTGCAAATAAACTCTTTCGGTATAACTTATTAACTATCCTCTTATCATCTGGTAATCCATCTAATGGTAGAATGTCAATCCATAAACTCTGTTCTGTAGAATCATCTACATATTCTTTTACAATTTTCGTTCTATTATCAAATATTTTACAAAAAGGATAATTCAAATTATGTAATTCATGTGCACGCACTTCAATATATGATTCTTTTTCTAACTCTGATTTATATTCTAAGAATTTATCGTAATCCGGTCTTGGCATTAAAATATCAATGTCATCATCCCATGGAATGAACCCTTTGTGTCTGATTGCACCTAATAGTGTTCCCCCTGCCAAATAGTATCTTAAATTGTATTTATTACATATCTCTACATACTTATCCAACAAATTCAACTCGCATGTATGTATCTCATCTAACGTTAATTGATGTGTTACCATTATCTCAAATCCCTCATAATTATGAATAAAGAAAAACCACCAAATGCTATCATGATAAAAAAATAAATAGTCATATATATGTTTACAAAATGAAATAGAATAGCAATCAATAATAGTAATCCGGCAAATCCATTAATTGAAATTAAATTTAGCGCAATTATTTTAAATAGATTATAAGATGAACGGTCTTTCATTTCTAGAGAAGACTCTTTCCCATATATAGATTCTTTCTTTTGAGTTACTAATCTTGGTAACATAGTACACACACCTGCTATAGAACCCATGATTATAAACATTTCTCTATTAATAAAATTAAGGTTTATCAAAGAATTTTCATAAAATGCAATCAAACCAGCACCAAAATAGAAAACATACATAGCAACGTAACCTGCTAATGCATCCCACAAGTCGCCTTTTTTTGAACAACTATCTGTATATCTTGCAATGTTACCATCAATTCCATCACTTATATTCCAAATCCAGAAAAATAGATATCCTAAAAGTGCACCTTTAAGACCTGGAAAAATAATGAAACATCCTAATGAAATAAAACATGCAATAAACGATATTACAGTAACACAAGTTGCGGTTACGTTAGTATCTAAAAGTAATATAGTCATAATATCGCATATCGGGCGCCATAAATAATAGCTAACAAAATCTATCTTTACATAATTTTTTTTGTATTCCGGAAGTGTTTTTTCATGTAATTTTTTTATTGTTATTTTCATAATATCATTATCCTTAAAACTTGTTATAAAAAGTAATGTACTTTTTTTTCATTATCTCTGTATTATAAATGTTCAAAACATCTAAATAAGCTTTTTGTGTTAATTCTTTTGGAAAATTTTTCATGGCCTCTTTTATGTGATATGCATAGTCATCAGGAGTTTCACA
>ERZ773131.1456-NODE-1456-length-17024-cov-33.788320_pt1 | contig 17024 bp, 7 predicted proteins | sample MGYA00511082_ERZ773131 | MGnify/ENA primary metagenome ERZ773131 (study PRJEB29015, sample SAMEA2737813) | human gut metagenome | biome: human gut; feature: human-associated habitat; material: faeces | place: China | collected 2012 ... | reverse complement strand
CAGGGTGCTGCTGCGCCAAAAGGCGGAACTGCACCGTCAGGAACAACTCAAGGCTTTGGGCGTTGAAGATACGCTTGATCCGAAGTTCAAGCCGCCGATGGAACCGATAGAAGTTCTCAAAGCTCAAATCGGGTATGGACAGTCGAAAGGGAATGAGCCAAAAGAAGATTCCAAGACTCAGAACACATTGGAAGAAACAGATCATGAGCGGGAACAACAAAAAGGGCAAGAAAGAAAGCGGGAAGAGCTGGCAAAGAAGAAAGAGGATGCTATGAAGCCCCGTCCATTTGATGAGAAACTGGATAGTTTTCATCGTGAGGGTTCTATGGTGCTCGACTCTGCCAGAAATATCGGTGTATTGAAAGACCTTACCAAGTATGGTGCTACCTTCATGCCGTTGGATCTGAATATGGAGCAGAAAGAAAAGGCTGTCCTGTATATCGCCCTCCGTGATGCCTATCAGAAACTTTACACCTATGAAGCGGAAGAACAGACGGAAAACAAGCAGATGCGTGAGAGTCTGAATGTCTATTATGACGCTTTCTTCATTCGCTTCGGCAACCTCAATGCCAAGCAGAACGTGAAGTTCATCCTCATGGATGCCTCAGGGCGCGACATGCTGTCATTGGAACGGGTGGAAAACGGACAGTTCATAAAGTCAGACATCTTCGACCACCCGGTCTCTTTTTCGCTTGACGAGGTCAGTCATGTCGATTCTCCAGAGGAAGCGCTCACCGCCTCGCTCAACAAGTTCGGCCGTATCGACTTGCCGTATATGACTGAATTATCGGATATGCCGGAACAGGAACTGACGGAAGCGCTTAAAGGGCGCATCTATTACAATCCGCTCATAGACGGCTACGAGATAGCCGACCGCTTCATTGCTGGCAATGTCATAGAGAAAGCGGAGCGTATAGAAGAATGGCTGAAGGAAAATCCCGACCATGCAATCGTGAGGGAGTCGTTGGAAGCCTTGAAGGCAAGCATTCCCGAACCGATAGCCTTTGAGGACCTGGACTTCAACTTCGGTGAGCGTTGGATACCTACAGGTGTGTATTCCGCTTACATGAGCCACCTCTTCAATACACAGGTCAGCATCGTCTATTCCGACAGCATGGACGAATATTCGGCAAAATGCAGTATGAAGACCATGGCCATCACGGATGAGTATATGGTGAAGGGATATTACCGCCACTATGACGGCATGAGTCTTCTGAAACATGCCCTGCACAACACTTGTCCCGACATGATGAAGAGCATCGGTGAGGATGAACACGGCAACGACATCAAGGTGCGTGACAGCGAGGGCATACAGCTTGCCAATGCCAAGATTGACGAAATCCGCAACGGGTTCACTGAATGGCTGGAGGAGCAGTCTGACTCCTTTAAGGAACGCTTGACCACAATGTACAACCGGAAGTTCAACTGCTTCGTGCGTCCGAAGTATGACGGTTCTCACCAGACCTTCCCCGGCTTGGACTTGAAAGCCCTTGGCGGAAAGTATGGTGTCAAGAGTGTGTACCCAAGTCAGAAGGACTGTGTATGGATGCTTTTGCAGAACGGTGGCGGGATATGTGACCACGAGGTGGGAACTGGCAAAACTCTCATCATGTGCATGGCTGCGCATGAGATGAAACGCCTCGGTATGGCTCACAAGCCGATGATTATCGGGCTGAAAGCCAATGTCGCGGAGATAGCTGCCACCTATCAGACAGCTTATCCCCATGCGAGGATACTCTATGCCTCGGAGAAGGATTTTTCCACCAAGAACCGTGTCAGTTTCTTCAACAACATCAAGAACAACGACTATGACTGTGTAATCATGTCGCATGACCAGTTCGGGAAGATACCGCAATCGCCAGAACTCCAGCGGCAGATATTGCAGGCTGAGCTTGATACCGTGGAGGAAAACTTGGAAGTGATACGCACGCAGGGCAAAGACGTGTCGAGGGGAATGCTCAAAGGCTTGGAAAAGCGAAAGCAGAATCTGGAGGTGAAGTTGCAGAAGATAGCCTACAGCATCGAGCAGCGTACCGATGATGTGGTGGACTTCCGCATGATGGGCATCGACCACTTGTTTGTGGACGAGAGCCACCAGTTCAAGAACCTCATGTTCAACACCCGTCACGACCGTGTGGCAGGACTCGGCAACAGCGAGGGGAGCCAGAAGGCACTCAATATGCTCTTTGCCATCCGAACCATACAGGAGCGGACAGGCAGAGACTTGGGAGCGACATTTCTGTCGGGAACAACTATCAGTAACTCACTGACTGAGTTGTATCTGCTTTTCAAGTACCTGCGCCCCAAGGAACTGGAGCGTCAGGACATCCGCTGTTTCGATGCGTGGGCGGCAATCTTCGCCAAGAAAACTACCGACTTCGAGTTTAACGTCACCAACAACATCGTACAGAAGGAACGTTTCAGATACTTCATCAAGGTACCGGAGCTTGCTGCTTTCTACAACGAGATAACCGACTATCGCACGGCGGAGGCGGTTGGCGTGGACAGACCACAGAAGAACGAGATCCTTCATAACATACCACCGACACCCGAGCAGGAGGACTTCATCCAAAAACTGATGGAGTTTGCCAAGACGGGCGATGCTACCATCCTCGGCAGACTTCCACTGTCAGAAACGGAAGAGAAGGCAAAGATGCTCATTGCCACGGACTATGCCCGAAAGATGGCTCTCGATATGCGCATGATAGACCCGACTTGTGAGGATCATCCCGACAATAAGGCGAGCCATTGTGCCAAGATGATAGCGGACTATTACAAACGCTATGACAATCACAAGGGCACGCAGTTCGTATTCTCAGATCTTGGCACATACAGACCTGGGGAATTCAACGTGTATTCTGAAATCAAGCGTAAGCTGATAGAGGATTATGGAATACCCTCGTCAGAGATTCGCTTCATTCAGGAGTGCAAGAACGAGAGGGCAAGAAAGGCGGTGATAGCAGCCATGAACGAGGGTTCGGTACGAGTATTGTTCGGCTCCACATCCATGTTAGGTACAGGCGTAAATGCACAAAAAAGGTGTGTTGCTATTCATCATTTGGACACACCGTGGGTGCGACATGAAGTCGCATAGATAATTGTTGGAATGATACTTTAAGTATCAGTTTTAACCCGCTGTTCCGTCAGCGGTAGCCTACCGACCGATGCACCTTAATGTTGTATTAAGCGGTCGGGACAAAGTACACTTTCACAAGACAAGACAGAACCGTGAGGGGAAGTCAAGTATGGTTAGTATCATACCGTAGAGTGGCGAGGCTGGATAGTATGGTTAGCGTAAGCGAACTGTTAGTAAACTTCGTAATGTCGTAAAAGAGTGCAAGATACTGATACACTCTACCCAAAATGGGATGCGGTCAGATAATCCTCTCCATGGTAGGATTACACGGATGTAAAGACCGTCGGAGGATGAGACAGAACCTAACCTATCCGTTAGTTATCTATGTGGAACATGGTAAGCCTGTACATCTCCTGTCAGACAAAAGACAGGTAAGCTGAAAGTAATGGATGCTGAATGATGTGCAGGTATAAGATAACAGAGAAAGCGAATGCCGTTCTGTAATGGGACGGATAGGGTTTGAGCCACTTATCACGAGTTGACAAGGGACAACATCAACCTACCACGAAAGTGGGCAGACTTCTGTGGTAATGTTTGGGAGGCAAATACCCAACATTAGCCAAATGGTAATTCTTTACAATAAACTTTTAGAACTTTTTAAAGTAGGAATGCAAATGAACGATAAAATCAAAGAAAATCTCCTCGACCAATCGTGTGCGCCGACTGACAACCTGCAATCAAATTGGGACAGAATAGACTGGACTAAGGCGGAGCAAGCTGTTAAGAAGCTTCAAGCTCGTATTGTAAAGGCTCAGAAGGAAGGCAGACATAACAAGGTGAAAGCCTTGCAATGGACGCTTACCCACTCTTTTTACGCAAAAGCCTTAGCCGTAAAGAGGGTTACTTCTAACGGGGGTGGTTGTACTCCTGGGGTTGACAAAGAAATATGGGATACCCCTAAAGCTAAAATGCAAGCAATAACCCAACTCAAACGCAGAGGCTACCAGCCAATGCCGCTGAGAAGAGTTCATATCAAGAAGAGCAACGGCAAACTGCGACCGTTGGGAATACCGACAATGAAAGACAGAGCCATGCAAGCACTCTATCTTATGGCATTGGAGCCTGTATCAGAAACTACAGCTGATACTCGTTCATACGGTTTCCGCAAGGAACGCTGCTGTATGGATGCAATACAGCAATGTCATAACATTCTCCGAAAGGGATATTCTCCCGAATGGATTTTGGAGGGTGACATAAAAGGGTGTTTTGACCATATCAGCCATGAGTGGTTACTTGCCAATATCCCAATGGATAAGGCAATACTCCGAAAATGGTTGAAATGTGGCTATGTTTTCAACAAGCAAATGTTCCCGACCGAGGAAGGAACACCGCAAGGTGGTATAATTTCTCCGACACTTGCCAATATGACTTTGGACGGATTGCAGAAAGCTCTTGCAGATAGATATAAGCGCCATCATGTTAATGGTAAGTTGTATTCACCAATGGTGAACCTTGTACGTTATGCGGATGATTTTATCATCACTTGCGAGAACAAGGAAACTCTTGAAAATGAAATCAAGCCATTGGTTGCTGAATTTATGTCTGAAAGAGGTCTGACCTTATCAGAGGAAAAGACGGTGATAACCAACGTGCATGACGGTTTTGATTTTCTTGGCTTTAATATCCGCAAATACGGCAAGGACATATTGACCAAGCCGACAAAGAAATCCGAGAAACGCTTTATGGAGAATATCCGTAAGGTAATTAAGGAGAACAAGGGTTGCAGACAGGAGTCGTTAATCAGAATGTTGAACTCTAAAATCCGAGGATGGGGAGGTTATTATCAGCATGGGGCGACACGTGATTCATTTCACAGAATCGACCATCAGATATTCCTCTCACTATGGCAATGGGCAAAACGCCGTCATTCCAAGAAAGGGAAACGGTGGATAAAAGACCGATATTGGCATGACATTCGAGGGAACAAATGGACTTTCGCTTCAAAATTCAAGAAACCAAACGGAAAGGAAGACCAATTGACATTATTGTCTCTGACTTCATCGTTTCCATTCCTGCAATACACGCAGATTAAAGGAGACATGAACCCGTTTGATGCAGACTGTCGTCTGTACTTCTATAAAAGAAAGAAGTCGAAAATGCTTGTTACGCTAAAAGGACGCAAGTCACTGCTGTACCTATGGGAAAAGCAAGGACGCAAATGTCCTATATGCGGTGAGCCTATTGATACGCACAAGGCATGGAATGTCATGCCAACCGTTCAAAACGGAAAGAAATGCAATCTGTTGGTTCATGATGAATGTTTTAAATTATCCCGCAAATCAAATGGAAACAAGAAGTAGTTTGAGCCGGTCTCTGCATACAAACAGAGGCTTAGAAAAGCTTGAGCCGTATGAGGGGAAACTCTCATGTACGGTTCTTAGGGGGGAAGAGGGCAGCAATGCCCTTGACCTACCCGATCGACCGTCAGACTTGGCACAGCGTGACGGTCGAGGTGTGCGTGCCGGCAACGAGATTGCCAAAATCTATGCCGACAACAAGGTGGATGTCATCATCTATGCGGTGGAAAAGTCGCTTGACTCGTACAAGTTCAACCTCCTGCACTGCAAGCAGACTTTTATCTCGCAGTTGAAAAGCGGAGCCTTGGGAGCGAGAACCATTGACGAGGGGGCGATGGATGAGAAATCGGGCATGAATTTTTCCGAGTATATGGCTATTCTCTCCGGAAATACCGACTTGCTTGACAAGGCGAAGTTGGAGAAGAAGGTTGCTTCTCTGGAGGGTGAGCGCAAATCGTTTAACAAGGGCAAGCGTGACTCAGAAACAAAATTGCTGTCAAAGACGGCAGAGCTGGGCAACAACAAAGCCTCTCTCAAGGGAATGACCGAGGACTACGGCAAGTTTATGGGCAAAGCCAAGAAAGACAAGGACGGCAACATCCTCAACCTCATCACTCTTGATGGTGTGGAGTCCACGAACTTGGAGGTTATAGGAAAGCATCTGCAAATGTTGGCGGAGAAAGAGACAACTGGCGGACAATACAAGCGGATTGGAGAAATCTACGGATTCCCTGTCAAGATTGTCAGCGAGACAAGTTTCGAGAATGGTCTTCCATTTGTTGACAACCGCTTTTTTGTCGAGGGCCATTACAAGTATCAGTACAACAACGGACATCTCGCCAAGTCAGACCCGATAGCTGCGGCAAACAACTTTCTGAATGCCCTGCAGAAGATACAAGGGTACATTGAACAGTATGATTCAAGATGTAGGACACTGGAGAAGGAGATACCGCAGCTGCAGGAAATAGCTTCCAAGGTCTGGAAGAGAGAAGAAGAGCTGAAAAGCTTGAGGACAGAGCTGGCTGCATTGGACAGAAAGATACAACTGGAACTGGCGCCACGGCAGCAGGCTGCAGAAAAGGAAGAGACGAACCCGGAAACAACACTGCCTATGAATGAAAATGAGCGAGTTCATCAGCCATCACAACGAGTATGTGCAAACTATCGATTCTGATACCTTACTATATATAGGGGCATCTTTGTTTCTTTGAAAGAGACAAAGGTGTCCCTATCTTGTATGCTCGGCATGAGCTTATTCTAATGGGTGCAAGTCCCTAACGAACCCTAATAGCGGGAATCGTATAGCCAAGAGCAAGGGTGTCCACTGCGAGGTGGAATCTGAAAGAAGCTGGCGGCAAACATCTGACCTAACGTACAGAAACTTCATATAAGGCATTTGACCATGGATTAGATTGCAGAACAAATCAAAGTCCCATAGCTAATTCGGAATGGTTGGTGTAAATGAAGTGGGTATAAAATTATTGCTGTCCGCTAAAACTTTTTGAGCCTAAAAATTAGGGCTGGATTCCTCGCTTGGAATTCAGCCCTTTTAGTTACTTTTGTCTTTGCTAATATAAAATCAAGTAACCATGAACAAAGGTACACATTTTAGCGGACAGCCGATGTATGGACAGCTGATAAATTTGCTCAGCAAGGATGAAATTCTCAAATTCAGCCATAATCGTAATGGAGAACGTTACGTGAAGCACTTTGACGCCTACCAGCATCTTGCGGTCATGCTCTACGCAGTCATCAAGAGATTCGACTCATTGCGCGAGATTACCGACTCCATGTTTCCCGAAGCACGCAAACTCGCCCATCTTGGCATAGGCATGATGCCAAGGCGCAGCACTTTGTCGGATGCCAACGCCCGCAGACCTGAGACAGTGTTTGAGGACACGTACCGCAGTCTGTATGCCCGATATAAAGATGAACTTTCCTCGGACAGCCGAAAGCGGCAAGTGCCTTCATGGCTTCATCGTCTGCAAATCATCGATTCCACTACAATATCGCTGTTCTCCAACCTCATATTCAAAGGCGTTGGCCGGCATCCCAAAACAGGAAAGAAGAAAGGCGGCATAAAAGTGCACACCAACATCCATGCAAATGAGGGTGTGCCGTCTGACATCAAGTTCACGTCTGCCACAACCAATGACAGTTTCATGCTGAAACCTGCGAATTATAACGACGGAGACATCATTGCTCTTGACAGAGCCTACATAGACTACTCCAAGTTCGAGGAGCTGACCTGTCGCGGTGTTATATATGTGACCAAGATGAAGAAAAACCTTGTATATGAGGTGCTTTCGGATATGATGTGCATGGCGCCATGCGGACTTATGGAATACAGAGTCCAGGTTGTAGAGTTCAAGAAGCGCATCAAGTACGGAGAGGATATAAAGCACAAGGCCCGTATTATCACTTATGTTGACCTCAGGAAGACGAAGCCCAAAATCATATCGTTGCTCACCAACGATATGGACATGGATGTGGAAGACGTCATCGCCATATACCGCAAAAGATGGGAAATTGAATTGCTGTTCAAGCAACTGAAGCAAAATTTTCCACTAAGGTATTTCTACGGAGAGAGTGCCAACGCCATCAAGATACAGATTTGGGTTACCCTAATAGCCAATATCCTTTTGATGGTCATACAAAAGCGCATCAAACGCTCTTGGAGCTTTTCCGGATTGGCTACAATGGTAAGGATCATGCTTATGTATTACGTGAACTGTTATACTTTCTTTGAAGACCCTGAAAAAGACTGGGCAGACTTGGTTCAAGAGGCTAAGGAAGCGCCTCCTGAACCAAGTTTGTTCGATTAATGGGGGCTTACTTTTTGAAAAAGCAAGCCCGAAGTCCCATTTTAGAGGGCTTCGGGCGGAATATTTATGCCCTTTTGAGTTTTAGCGGACAGCAATAGTATAAAATGGAAAGAATAATCCCTTATCCGAGGAGGTCTCACGGACGCATGGGTGAAGATGAATCATTCGAAGTACCATGACGGAGCAAAACTTGCCGTGAGAAGTCAGCAGAAGTCATAGTACCTAAGGCACGTGTGCCTATGGGGAAGGACTGAATCGGACAGTGCAATAGTAAATGACTGCTACCCTGCGAATCTTTTGTAATCAGATGTCCGAAAGGAACTCTCTATTCGCACGATAGGACGGAATCCGACAATAGGATAGAAGTGATGTTATTCAAAGGGATGGCTGAAAACAACTTGCCACACATCGTGAGATGAGAAAGTCCGAAACCGCCGTATGCGGAACCGCACGTACGATGGTGTGAGAGGCCGGTGAACACGAAAGTAGGAGATAACGCCTATGATTAGTGTTTACCTCCTACTCGATTTTTTTTAACCAAATGAGTGTTTGTCTGTTATTGTTAAGAAAGACAGAAGTCATGTTGGTAGTGGATTCAGGAAAATGGACTCAGGGAGTAATTATAAAATGTACTTTTGAGTGACGTGGTTAGGAGACGTCCCTTTATGTTTTACCATTGATAGGGAAAAAGCTACAATCAGTAGGGCAATGTCACCTTGAACATTGGATTATCCGTATGTTCCTTTCTTATTATGTCAAAAAGCTCGCGTACAATCTCGGGATGCTCGGCGGCAATGTCTTTGTCCTCATGCAGGTCAGTTGCGAGATTGTAGAGACGTGGAATGCCTTTGACGACAATCAGTTTCCAGTCACCGCGGCGCACAGCTATCTGGTCGGTTTCATGGAACTCCCAGTATAGGTGTTCATGTCTTTGCTGTTTTGTATTGTCACCGAGCAGTGTCGGAGCTATTGACAGCCCATCGAAACAGTCACCTGGAAGCGAGCGGTTGGTATAGCGCTTGCGAAAATTTTTCACTCCGGCAATGTCGCAAAATGTCGGCATTAGGTCATAGAAGGCAAATGGTAAATCACTTACTGTTCCTGCCTTAATGTGTCCCGGCCACCATGCAATAAACGGAATGCGTATTCCTCCCTCGTAGCATTGCCGTTTCAGCCCACGAAGTTTACCGTCGCGCCCGAAATATTCGGGATCAGCACCGCCTTCTTCATGAGGCCCATTGTCGGAAGTGAAGATTACTATTGTATTTTTGTCAAGCCCCTTTTCCTTAAGTTTCGCCATTATTTCTCCTACGTAAGCATCAAGTCGCGTTATCATTCCGGCGAACTGAGCGTGGGTGTGTTCCACGGGATTATAGCGTGAGCTTTCTTGGCCGCCCCACGTTTTGTCAACGAAAAATTTTTTCTTGTAGCTCTCAAGTATGTCATCGTCTGGCTGTGCCAGTTCGGCATGCGGCAGTGTGTAAGTGAAGAAACCGACAAACGGATGTTGTGTATCCTGCTTGTCTATCCATTCCAAAGCCTTGTCGTGAATAATCCGTGCGGAATATTGCGTACGCTTAAAATATTTGCGCCCGAACATCGGATATTTCATATTGTCTTCCATCACCTCGCGTACTACGGCAGTGTCACCAAGAGCACGCGAGAAACGGTTGAGGAAGTTTGGATAATACAGGTGTGCTTGGAACTGGCAGATATAACCGTAGAATTCGTCAACGCCACGCTTGTCGGGTGTTGATGCGGAGCCCTCATAGCCACCAGCCCACTTGCCAAAGACGCCGGTACGGTAGCCACGATCCTTGAGTATTTCGGGTAGAATCTTGTGGGCAGGGTCATATGGTTCCTGACCCACAACGGCAAAGTCCACGTTGTCGCCATATTTCATAGTGTTGTCATACGACCAGTATTCCTTGTTGCCACGTACATGCGAGTGACCGGAATGTTGACCTGTCATAATCGTTGCACGCGACGGTGCCGATACCGGTGAGCCGGCATAAGCCTGCGTAAAACGTATTCCTTCCTCTGCCACTCGGTCGATGTTCGGAGTGGATATGAACGGCTGACCATAACATGCAAGGTCGCCATAACCCATGTCGTCACAAAGGATAAGCAATATGTTTGGACGCGAGGCGTCTTCTTTCTGCGCCTTTGCAGATTTTGCGGGAAGTAATACCGGTGCGCATACGAGTCCGGTAGTAGCCAAAATAAGTTTCTTGTTCATTGTTGTATATAGGTTGGTTGCAAAGTTACAGTATTATTAATTAAAACTGCCTGTTTTTGGTTGTTACTTATCATATGGTAGCAGAGCGAGGCTATGATACTTTTTATGGTACCATAGCCTCGCAAATATGTTTATATTAAATTTCATTTAGCCCCACCACTGTCGCTGAGTCCAAATAATTCGTTATAACCGGGGTTCTGAGTGAGTTGCGGGTTGAGTACGATCTGGTTTGTCGGCACCATCATCAGATAGTAAGTGTCAATCCAACCGCCATCGGTCAACGGACTCGGATAAGTATATATCCATCCCGAGCCTACAGAATTCTGTTCGCCCGTGGCCTTGCCCGTGCGTTGTATCTCATCGTAGTCAACGAAGCTGCCAGAGTATGCGCTGTTCTTTGTCCCGTAAGGATTATCCTGAGCCTTTATCCACATTCCGCACGGTTGGCGGTTCACGTAGTAGGCAGCCTTCGCCCAGCGACGTACATCATAGAATGCGAATCCCTCACCGAACAGCTCAATCTGCCGCTCGCGGCGGATTTCCCACAATACGGGGTCAACCTCGTAGTTACCGAACTTTCCACCATTGCCAGTCCACCAGGGAGCATTGCCTTTGTCGCGGTTAGGATCGAAGTCGGATGTTATATCTGCCACGGTCATATGGGCCACACCTGAACGGTCGCGCAGCTTGTTGATGGTTTTGTCTGCCACGCCTTGGTCGAAGCGTCCGAGCTCCCATGCGGACTCGGCATAGTTGAGCAGCACTTCCTCAATCTTGAAGATAGGTTTATCGGCCGTGCAGTATGCGCTCGATCCAGTGGAGAATTCCCACATGTCATAGTGTTTCCATGTGTAGTAGCCAGTGCGGCAACGCATATATGCCGTCGTTGAATTGTCGGTCAGGTTAGGACTGTTCTTAGTGAGAGCCGCACCCCAGTTCTGCCCCGGTACTTTCTTCATGCCAGTTCCACCGAACGAACCACCACGCAAACACTGTGTGTTAGCACCAAGATAGTCCATATACGTACGGTATTTGGCAGCTTCTTCGGCTGTCACGGTATGACCTTCAACAACATCGCCTTCGCCCAAGTATTTCCATGTCTTGAACGAGTTCACGCCATCGGCTGTACCGTCATTGGCTGCAACAACATAAGGTGGCTGTATGTTCTGGTACAGACGTGGGTCGCGATTGTCAAACGTATCCCACATGTCCTTACCCTTGCCGCCCTTATATCCGGAGTTGGGATTGGCAATTGGCAGGCCGTTCTTCATAAGGAACATGTCAACGCTGTACTGTGGCACGTCTTCGAAGTGGGCTGCGATGTGCTCATAGTCGTTGAAGCGGTGCATCAGGATACCGTCGTAATACTGCTTGAAGAATATCACACCTGGAACATTGGTGAGATCTTCCGTTGTCCACATTTCGCCATATCCGGCTGCCGGATAGCTCTCGGTACCATTGTATAATGTTGAATACTGATTCATCAAGTCTTGCGACACTTCAAGACACTTAGACAAATATTGTTCGCAAGGCTCGTCAAGTCCGTGATATTTAGCCCATGTTCCCTCGCGTAAAAGGAAGCGTGAGAGTGCTGCTTTCACGGCATTGGCTGTGATAGTATTGTCACCGTCCTCGAAATTGCCGATATTTTGGGCGGCATACTCCAAACACTCGATAATGTGCTGTGCCACTTCAGCGCGCGGAGTACGCGGACCATAGGTCTCCTCGCTCCCTTCATTGATAACCTTGTCTACCCAAGGTACGTCGCCGAAACGATCTATTAGTTCCATATACCACCATGCCTTGAAAAAATAGCCCACAGAACGCCAATGAGCGGCTTCCGTTTCATTAAGCACGCCATCGTCGAGATGGCTGAGCATGATGTTGATACGGCGGATTATGGAGAAGTCCCATCCACCGCCCGATGTTGTCTGTGTGATTGATTGATAGGCATAGGGGTTGCGGCTGTTATCGCGGCTTGTCACGAGTCCGCCATACCAGTCACCGTAGAATGTCGAGCTCACCACTTGTCCATTAAGGTTGGTGCGTATCGTCGTGTTGGTGAACAGGTCGTAGCACGGATACATGAAAGCCTTGAAGTTGTTGTATTCCAGGAAGGCATTGGCCTCGGTAAGATCCGTCTTCGGGATTTTCTCAAGAAAATCGTCGTTGCAACTCGTCAGTGAGAGCGATGTAGCGGCAAGTGCGGCCGCGGCGAATATCTTTATGTCCATTGTATTCATTATTTAAAGTATGTTTTTAGAATGTGATGTTTGCACCGATGGAAATTGTACGGTAATAGGGATAGTCCCACACGATCGCGTTATTGGTGTTACCTTCTGGGTCGTATCCCTTCGGCAGATTAGATATTGTGCCGAGATTCTCAACGCTTACGTATATGCGGGCCGATTCCATGAGTACATGTTTCACCCAGTGTCGCGGCAATGTGTAGCCGAGTGTAATGTTCTTCACTCGTAGATAGGCGGCGTTCTGTAAATACTTGTCACTCACGCGGGTGTTCGAACCTACGTTGTTGCCTTGGTCGTAGATACGGAACAGCTTGGCATTGGGATTCTTTGCCACCATGTAGTCGGAATTCTCTGGGTCGTAGCTCTTGGCTGTCCAATAGTCTGTTTGATTGGAGAACAATGGTTGGAACACAGCATCGGCAGAACCTGAACCGGCAAACGGGAAGATTGACGAACCCGAGAGCCAGTAGTCACGTTTGCCTACGCCCTGCAGACGCACATCGAGACTGAACCCCTTGTAGGTTGCTCCGATGTTGGCTCCAAACTGGAAGCGTGCGCGGTTGTTGCCGATAATCTTACGGTCGCCAGGATCGCTCACGGTACCTGCACCACTGCTGATTACGCCATCGCCGTCGAAATCCTTGAACTTCTCGTCGCCCGGCTGAACCTTTACGCCTTGGATTGATGTTACACCTTCCTTCAGTGTCCATACGTCGCGCTTTGCATCGTCGAGCACGAAGTCATCGATAGTGTAATATCCGTCAGACACATAGCCCCATATTTCACCGAGCTTCTGGCCAACATAGTAGTCGCTGAGAAGTCCTGACTCATTGTTATATTTCTTAATTTTGGCTGTGTTGTCGTAGATATTGAAGCCGATGTTGTAGGCAAAGTCACCGATGTGGTCGCGCCATGTGAGGTTGAGTTCCCAACCGTTCGAGGTAAGGTCGGCCACGTTTTGAAGTGGAGCCGATGCGCCTACGACAGTCGGAATCTCTATGCCGGCGGCAAGCATATCGTTGGTGCGGCGGCGGTAAAGCTCGAATGTTAGTTGCAGACGGTTCTTGAAAGCTGTGAAGTCAGCACCGAGATTGATCGTCTTCACTGTCTCCCATGTAAAGCTACTGCTGACAAGACCCGGTGATGAGATGACATTCACCTTGTCATTCTTGTCGAGCCATACGGTGCTCGGACCTACCGACATTGTGGGCAGAAATTGGTAGGGATTGATATTCTGGTTGCCGATGGAACCATAGCTTGCACGGAGTTTGAGGTCATCGAGCCACGTGCGCGACCAATCCATGAACTTCTCCTGACCAAGACGCCAACCGATAGACACCGACGGGAAGAAACCAAAGCGGTCATTTTTCGGAAACTTTGATGAACCGTCGTAACGTCCGTTGAGTTCGAGAAGGTAGCGATCCATGAAGGCATAGTTCAGCCGTGCGAAGCCACTCCGGATAGAATATTCGGAATAGCCGTCGGTGATTGTCTTGTCGCCAGTTCCTCCTGCGAACGATGGCACGGAAGGTGTGGTCTGTCCTTTCACCTGTCCGTAGAAGCTCTTGTAATAATAACTTTCTTGGTTGAAGCCTGCCATTGCTTTGAACGAATGCTCACCCCAATGGTGCTCATAATTGGAGAATATGTTGAGGGCGTTGTAGCGCTTCTGCGTGTCCTGCATCTGGTAGTAGTCCTGTCCCTGCTCCACTGACCATTTGGCGGCAAGCTGCGTGTCGGCAAAGCGGAAGCGGTCAGAGTAGAAGTGCAAGTCGACATCCTTCTTATCAAAGGTGTATTCGGCTGTAATCGTCCAGTCTTTAAGAGGCTTTAAAATAGAGCGTGTGGAGACACGGGTCACAGCCGTGTTTTCATACGAAACAGGAGCGAGACGCAGCATGTTGCCCGGAGTCTGTGACGGCAGATCCTCGTCAATGCCGAGTATCGAACCAGGAATATCGCCTTCGGGATAATAGCTCACGAGGCGTGTCGTGTAAAATCCCATCATGTTGCCAACAGCCTGCGGTCTTTTCTTGTCCGCATCGGTGTAAAGCAAGCTCGCTTCCTGCGTGAACCACTTGTTGACATCAGCCGATACGAATGCCGATATATTCTTGCGCGTGTATGTATCCTTGTTGGTATCGAGCGGTCCATTCTCATGGCTGTAGCCAGCCGACATGCGGAAGCGTATGCGGTCATTGCCACCTGACACAGACACATTGTGGTTGTTCATTGCACCGGTGGTGAGGATATTCTTATACATGTTTTTCTCACTTAGCCAGTACACGCGGCCGTCAGAGTCCTTAAGAATACCGTCACCGACAGTACTCAGAGAACTTGGATTCTGCTTGTACTGCTGCAGATAATCGCGCCATTTCTCTACGTCACCGTTACCGGCCCAATAAGAGTTAGTATAGCCTGCCTCCATATATGCATCGAGATATTCTGTGAGCGATGATTGCTCAAGCACGTTGAGTGAACGTTCCCAACCCATGTTAAAATTATAGTTGAGGTTTATTTTCGACTTATCTTTCGGACGCTTTGTGGTAACGAGAATCACGCCACCGGCTGCACGTGCTCCGTAGATAGCTGACGATGCGGCATCTTTCAATACGGACACGCTTTCAATGTCGTCAGGGTTCAGAAGGCTGATATCTCCTTCCACGTTATCTATCAGCACGAGCGGTGATCCACCATTGATTGATAGCGTACCGCGAATGTTGAATGACTTTGATTGACCAGGACCTGTGCCGCCGCCGATTGTTAAGCCGGGCATCGCCCCCTGCAATGCCGCGGCGGCATTGGTGACTGGGCGATCACCGAGTACGTCGGCCATCTTCACTTGTGACACCGACCCCGTGAGGTTCTCTTTCTTCTGTGTACCGAAACCTACGACGACCACTTCATCAAGAGTCTTATTGTCTTCGGTGAGTTCTACTTTTATTGGAGAACCATTCCATATAATTTCCTTTGGCATGAACCCTATGAATGAAATTACGAGACGGCTGCCTTTTTTTACGCCACTAAGGTTAAAGTTGCCGTCAATTCCTGTCACGGTGCCATTAGTAGTTCCCTTCACTACGATAGAAGCTCCCATGAGCGGTTCACCACTTGTGTCAACCACGACACCCTTGCATAAGGATGGTTGTTGTTGCATTGTCAAGCCATTTGAGGAAGCATCGGCTCCCGACATACTTGCACTTGCTGGATAGGCAATAAGCGACATCATGAGCAATGCAACTTGAATTGTCTTGTTTTTCTTCATATAGACAAACTTTTTGTAAATGAGGTTAAACTTTTAGGTTATCTTTGCTTATAAACAATAATATCCATGCATCTTTTGCGATCACAGAACATATAATTGATATAAGCATAATGCAAATATATAATATTTTTATAGAAAAAGCATATTTTATAAGATTTTTCATTAATATTCTGCAATAATATATTGTAATAGCTAAAAATTAGGCAAACATAATATATTGTCTGCAATGCCGATGGCAGATATTATTTTCGAGGAAGATAAATCTCCATAGGATGAAAACAGTGCTACTTGGATGGGTGGAAAAATATGCATGCAGATCTTAAATTGGACATTTCATGAAATAAAAATGAGAGTCTGTTTAATTTTTATGTGATAATAGTTTTATAGCTGACACGTTATATATACGTTTCAAGCCGGGTAAAAAGGTTTGTGAAAAACAGTACATATCGAATGCAGGAGAGTAATGAAATATCCTAACTTAGTAAAAATCTTGCAATTTTTATTCTATCTGTACCTCATTATATAGATATTAATAATGAGGATTTTAATAAATTGATGGCTGTTTTAACAATATTGTTATCGCTGTTGCTGAGAAAATAACTACTTTTGCAAATCAGTGCATTATATATGCATTGATTGAATTTTATGAATAATAACCACTCATTTAGTGGTAAATACAGGCTATATGATACATGCAAATCCTAATCCAGAAATGACGGTTGCTGAAGTAAAAGCTTTCCGTGATAACCTTAGAAGGTATACCTTAGGGAATATTACGCGCCAAGAGAAGCAAGAAATAGAAGCAAGAACTCGAAGAATGAATAACGTTGCAGAAAGAATTATAGCTAACAATGGCGGGAAAAACCCAATTCTTGGATATTGATATTTCAATAAATAAATTACTGAGAGAGGACTTGAAACAAGTTCTCTCTTTTTCATGTGGTTGTAAGGAACTGGATTAAGTACATGACAAAATTTCAAATATATTAAATTGTGCTTTGTAGCAAGGATTT
>ERZ773131.1452-NODE-1452-length-17044-cov-5.782742_pt1 | contig 17044 bp, 26 predicted proteins | sample MGYA00511082_ERZ773131 | MGnify/ENA primary metagenome ERZ773131 (study PRJEB29015, sample SAMEA2737813) | human gut metagenome | biome: human gut; feature: human-associated habitat; material: faeces | place: China | collected 2012 ... | reverse complement strand
ACATTTCATTCAGTGCCGCAATGGGCGGTTTGTTGAAGCTGGGAGGAAAAAACAACGGAAATGGTGTTCTGAAAGTGTTTGATGAATCTGGAAGATTAATTAATATTTTGGAAAATAGAGGATTTATGTATGGCTATGACCTAAATGATAAAAACTTGGAATTTACACAAGTCAATCAGAACGGTTGTCAACTGTATATATGGGATGAAGAAAATAAAGAAATCATCAGACAATTAGATGTTGGAATAAATTGGCGTAAAAGCAGCGACGGCAATAAATATGTTGTTGAAATCAATGCTGATAAAGAATTTACAATAATCCTAAATGATGGTATTGATTCGGATACGAATCCGTATAGGCCATTTTCTTGTGATTACAAATACAGCACAATTTACAACAAATTCAGATGTTATAAGGGAGAGGCAACACTTGACAGCCTTACATCGAAAGCCACAAAGCTCCTAAACGTCAAGCAGAATACGAATGCTTACAATCTGTTGCTTATGACAGATGGAACTGTAACCAGAGCAGCGTCTTCGTCCAAACGCTATAAGGATATTGGAGACGCCATTTCGGAAATGGATATTGATAATTGGTACAAAATAGAACCAGTCTGGGCAAAATACAAAGACGGTTATCTTGCAGAAGGCGACGAAAACGAAGGACGCTACCTGCCTATGTTCATTGCGGAGGATGTAGAAGAACATTTTCCACAGGCAGCTACACATGCGAACAATCAGATAGAAGACTGGAACTACCGTATGATGATCCCGGCAATGTTTGCAATGATTAAAAGTCAGAAATCCGAAATAGACAACCTAAAAGAGGATATCAAAGAACTGAGAAAAATTATAAAAGAAATGAGAGGTGAATAATATGGCAGATGCATTAAATGTAAAGAAAATCGGCGCATTCGCAGACAACACGGCACCGGCAGATACAGATTGCTTCTTGACAGCTACGGGAAATGTGGCAAAGAAAACAACCGTTGCGCAGCTGATCACGTGGCTAAAGGAGAAACTGGGAATCAACAGCTTAAACACGAATCTCCTGAAGGTAAAAGATCTTGAGGTATCTGCTTCTGTGTCGGCAAATGCAGATAAAAACATAGCGGTCAACTGGGAACTTCCGACAGATGCTACCATAGTAGCGTACTTTATCGAAAAGGTGGCTGGAAGCGGAAATACAACTAACATAACGTATGTGAATTTTACTCTACCCAACAACATCAGGGTAAAAAGTACATCTGCACAAACAGTCACGATAACAGCTGCATGTTTGTATAAATGATTTACTCCGATGCAACATTTCTTGTCTTGCAGTTCGGTGAATTTTAAGAAGGAGCGATGATATTATGGCAGAAATCAAAGGTATTGACGTATCATCTTTTCAAGGGAAACCTGATTGGACGAAAGTTAAAAATTCTGGAATCAAGTTTGCGATATTGAGAATTCATCAGAAATCTGGAATTGATACGTCTTTTGAGCATAACTACAAAGGCTGTAAATCCAATGGAATTCTTATCGGTGGGTACAAATACAGTTATGCTTTAACACCGGCACAGGCGATTGACGAAGCTGAGGACGTACTTTCTGTTCTTGGTGGTCGTGGACTTGATTTTCCAGTATTCTATGACCTTGAATGGAGTCAGCAGAGAAGCCTTGGAAAACAGGCCATCGAGAATATTGCAGTAGCATTTCTGACCAGAATTAAAAAAGCCGGTTATAAGGTCGGTATCTACTGCAATCTGGATTGGTACAATAATGTTCTGTCAGATGCTCTGAAACAGTATGATTGTTGGATTGCTCGTTATTCGGCTAACGACAACGGTTCTGTACAGGAAAGATTACGTCCGAATGTCGGCGTAGGCTGGCAGTATTCCAGCAAAGGAAAAGTCTCGGGGATTAATGGAAATGTAGATATGGACGTGTTCTACAAAGATTATAGAGATTCTGACCAGAAAGGAGAGACAATAGTGAGTAAAACAAAATTACAAAAATTCACAGAACTCGGTGATTATTATGCAAACAATGGCGGCAATAAACCATATCTGGAAAAACGCACAAACGCTTATCTTGATGATTTCCAGAAAAATGCCGGATACAACAATTATACCAAATTTGCCCGAGATGTAAATTTCTGGGGACAACCGGGGTGTCAGGCACAACCTTGGTGCGCGGTATATCAGTTCTGGAAGCTAGTGAATGTTCTGGGAATCACAAGAGCATTGCAGATCATGGGCGGTGGATTTTACAACTGTGTGTCAATCACCAACTGGGCGAAGAAAAATGGTACATGGCACAGCACGCCAAAAGATGGAGCACTTGTTATCTTCCGTGATGGCTCTCACATCGGATCTGTCCGCTCTTATAGCAATACGTACATCTACACCAACGAAGGAAACACTTCAAGTGCAGCAGGAGTCATTGCAAACGGCGGATCCTGCCGAAATAAACGCTATCTTCGCAGTGATCCGGTAATCGACGGCTATATCTGGATTACATGGGGAGATGAGAAAACTTCTACAGAGACATGGAAAGCAACCGGCACAGCCATATCCACGGTTGACGACCTGTACATCCGCGAGACACCAAACGGATATGTTCTCGGACAGATCAACAAGGGAAATCGCGTAGAAATTAACGGTGAGAAATCCGGTATGTGGACAAAAGTCAAGGTTGCAGGTATTGGCATCGGATGGGCGGCAACTAAGTATTTGCAAGTTGACGGAGCTGAAAACAAACCGACTACAATCACCAATAAGCAGAACAAGACGCAGCGTCTCTTTGTCGGAAAAGTATCTGCAGCATCTACGGTTGTACGCACGTGGGCCGGTGGCAACTATCCGTCTATTAAGAAATGGCCTAAGCTTGTGAGAGGCAACCTTGTTGACGTGATGAATTTCACTCAGAAAGCAACAAACGGTGCTTCATGGCACTATGTCCGCATTGAAGGCAAGTACTACGGATTTGTGGCTGCAAAAGATATTTGCAAGGTGTAACAAGTGTGATATAATAAATATACCATAATTCAACTCCTTCCCAGAGTTTAAGCATGGACTCAAAAAAAGAGATGGTCTGTTTCTTCCTTGACAGACCATCTCTTTTGCTTCACTTAATAATGTATTCCCAATATTGATTTTTAATATCCGCATATCCGTTCTTACGAATCAACACTTTATCCCCGGAAAACATCGTAAAATCAGAATCCAGCTTTTGCACATAATCCATGTTTACAACAAATGACTTATGGCAACGCAAAAACCGTTTATCAAGGTAAGGCTCAACCGACTTTAAAGTTGCATACATACTGTGCATAATCCCGTTCGTGCAATGAACAAAAACTTGCTTATCCCGTGCTTCGAGGTACTCGATTTTGTTCAATGGAATCCTTATAATGCAATCTCTGTGTCTGATTGTGAGCATCTTGTGTTTCATATCACTCAAGGTATTGTCAATCATAGAAAACATTCTTCCGTGTTCATTTCCCTTGATGATATAATGCGTAAATTCAACATCCAACGCATCAAAAACAAAATCCTTGTGAGCTGTCCAGAAAGCAATTTTGCCCTTATATCCACACTCTCGGAGTTCTTTGGCAATATCCACGCCATTTTCGTTTTTAAGTATTACATCCAAGACAATCATATCAAACCATTTTCCGTCCTTAACATCATCTATCAAGGGTTCCCCACTGAAATAACCGTCTATCGTATAATTCCGGTCACCGTTTTGCTTCAAAAACGGTTCAATCCGATGCTTAAAATACTCAACCTGTAGTTCACAATCGTCACAAATAGCAATTTTCATAGTAATCACCTTCCGTTTATCGCCTACGCTTCAACTTTCATCAGATTATCCTCATCTAATCAATTAATTATGGTAATATAGTAGCACTGAAACGGAAATGTGTAAATAGTTCAGCAGAAGTTCGAAAAAAATCGACATCTTAATACGTTGGTACAGCCTGCCAGATTACTCTGGGGAGGAGATGTGATCGTGAATGCAGGTTTTGCCATAAAAAGAGCCGGGGAGTAAAATCCTCGGCTCGTTGCTGTTTATCCTTTGAAAATACGACCGCAACTTTTACATTGGTATTTTGTGGAGAACAATCCTTTACTAACGATCTGAACATTAGCACTACGACAAGTAAGAGCAGGGCATTTTATCTTTTGAGTCACTTTATCTATTTTCTTTCTTTTCCTCATTTAACATCCCTCACGTTTTCGATATATTTTGGCATAAACCACGCTGAATTGTGACCGCTCCAATAGTCGATACCATAATCAATAATTTCCCCATAAAGTGTCAAGTAAGTCCCTGGAACATAGTCTGTATTTTTGAAATCATAATCATTGGAGTATAGAATACCCACGTCATTGCCGCTTCCGTAGCTGTCGGTATCTTTTGAATAAATGCCAACAAGACTGCAATTACTGCTAAGATTATACTTTTCAGTCTTGTCGGAGATCATTAAATCATAAGGGTCTATTGTTGCAGTGCCTTCAACGTAAAGATCTATTTTGACAAACTGACCTTCCAGACTATTCTTTGAGAAAGTAATATCTTCATACCACATTTCGGTACATTTTTTCTTGTATTCTTCCTCTGATAAAGAATTCATGTCTGTTTCTTCTTGAGTCATTTCAGCGTCTGCATAGACTTCTATGGGGCAAGCGCATAAAATTCCTGACAGCATTGCAACTATAAGTTTTCTTCTCATGGTGCATTCCTCCTTGGTAAAATTTGCATATATTATACCGCAAGAATTGACAATAGCATAGTCAAAACCGAAATATTTTTCATATTTTTATCCATTAAAAATGCAGTTTTATCGTTTTGCCCGATTAATTTGCACAAAAAGTGGTATAACTAAGTACATAAATTATAGACTAAAGAGGTATATATTATGAGGAAGATTGAGAGATTGCTGATCACAGCAGGAGTAATCTTCTTTGCAAGCTACATCATTCACTTGCCGATGTGCAATCAAGATTATTTACGTAAAAGCTTCATCCGCTTGGCAGATGATATGTGCAAGCATTCAACTTTAAGCCAGAGCATAAAAGAGATTCTAAGAACGAACGATATTGTAGAAATCACAGAAAATCCGGTAAAAACGAACTTTATATTTGTGAAAGTAAAGGTCATATTTGAAATCACAAATATTCCAGTTTATCGCTGGCAACTGGCAAGGGGAAATTTGGATGCTTTCCGTTTTATTGGACATAACATAAAATATAATGCAAACATAAGTTCGGAATCATGTTTCCCACTGACCGGACATATACTTTAATGTAGGTGCTAGCTTGCAGATAGGGAGGGCTATTTATGGACTATAAGAAAGAGATTATTCAATTAATAGAAAACTGTAATGATATTCATTGGTTAAAAACTATTTATGCCTACATAAAAAGATTAATAGGATAAGCAAAGAAAAAGACAAGGGTTTGCGCATTGCCCTTGTCTTTCTTATCATTTTTTAGAAATCATATCAATTAATTTTTCAAGATTATCCCAACCATCGCTGTCTAGCTTTGCTAAAGCAGATATTAACCGATGTTTGAATGAATCTTCACCGGATTTCTGTATGTCTGCAAGCATTTCTGCAATTTCCTCATCCTTGCTCTTGGGAATAAACATACTTCCTTTTCCTGTCCTAAGCCATTCTTCATTAACTCCATTGGTTCCCAACATTATTACATGTTGATCTGTTACTTTTCTACGCCCTGACTCAATATCAGAAACACCAGATTTTGTAATTCCAAGAAGCTCTCCGAATTTCTCTTGGCTTAGATTCATTGCTTTGCGCAATTCCTTCATTCGTTCGTTCATAATTCCCTCCTTTCATTTAATACTATATCACCTTTATGCGGAAATGTAAAGCAAAAAAGTTCGCATACCGAACAAAAAATGTTGACATTGTTCTTTTTGCGTGCTATTATATACGCATACCGAACATCCAAAAAGAAAGGAAGTGAACACATGTCAGAAAAAGAGAAAAGAATTGTGGAAAAATTAAAGAAGGCTATTCCACAAATGTCAGATTTTGACAAAGGCTACATCCTTGGAAAAGTAGAAAGCCTTTCTTCTGATAAGAAAGACGATGATTCTGATAAGAAAGAAAGTTCTTAACTGAAAGGAGGTAATCAAATGGATTTGTACGATGTAGCACTTTTGTTTTCGATTGCAGCAATTATTCTAAATATAATTACTTTTTTCCTAAATCGAAAGTAAGTCCTTGCTTTCTTTCGGTACTTGAAGTACACAGATTTTATTTCTTTTGTTTGTAATGATTTTTAACGTAATAAAATCGTTACTTAATTTAACATTGGCAGGAATATCAAACAGGACAATTTCAAATATCCCTTGCGATGGTTGTAAAGAGATTGGAAAATCCGCACTGAATATTCTTTCAGTGATGGGAATATCTGTTTCATTGTACTTTGGGTGATAACGTTCAGCAACCCATCTGTGAGTTAGAACACATGGATATGAAGTACGGCAATGACCTAAAAGCAAAGAAATTCTGGTAATGATTATGGCTGAAGATGAATTGTTCTGAAGAATTAAACCTAGTTTGATAGACTGTTCGTTTTCTACATTTAAAGTGCATAGTGTTTCCAATGAAACAGAAATATTTGTTCGTTTGTTCCAAAGCGAATGGATGAATTGAAATAGAGAAAGAACAAATCCTGCGATTGCAATAACGGTTGTAAGCAAAGACTTATTTTCTGTAACAAATTTAACAATGGTACTCAACATAATTAAAACCTCCATTTTTTTAATTAGAGTATACCACAGAGAGGAGAAAAATGAATAACCTAACAGTAACAGAGTATAAGAACATTCGAGTTCTTACCACACAGCAGATTGCAGAAGCGTATGGAACTGATACGAAAATCATTTCAAAAAATTTCAGCAGAAACAAAGGAAGATACATTGAAGGCAAGCACTTCATTTGCCTTGAAGGAGAAGAAAAGAGAGGTTTTATTAACCGTCGTCAAATTGACGATGGTTCTAAGAATGCTAAAACTCTCTATCTCTGGACAGAAAAAGGAGCATTCCTCCACGCAAAGTCACTGAACACTGACAAGGCGTGGGAAGTATACGACAGACTGGTGGATGAATATTTCGAGAAAGGTTCCAGAAAACCAATGACCATAGCAGAGCAAATTCAGTTGTTGGCTCAGGGGAATCAAGACCATGAGGAGCGAATCGAGAAACTTGAGAATACCATGACCATTGATTACGGTCAGCAGAAGTACATCAGTGATCTAGTTTCCAAGGTGGTGATCGAGGTTCTGGGTGGAAAGAAATCCAATGCTTATGATGAGATTGGAAAGAAAGTATTTGCAGAATGCAACAGGGATGTAAAGACTTACTTCGATGTAAATGCCAGAAATAACATTCCGAAATTGAGATACCAGGAAGCAGTCGAATACATCAAAGGATGGACACCGTGTACCAACACAAAGATGATGATTCGCGACTGCAATGCCCAGATGACAATGTAGGAGAGAGATATGGAAGAAACTAATGCATTACTCAAGCAGATTTTGGAAGAACTTAAAGCCATTCGAAAAGAGATTGTACCTACAAGAACAAAAAAAGTAACGCACACAGCAAATATCTCCGGGAAGACAATTACCGAATGCGTTACAGATGGAGTTAGTTCTGCGATTCAGAAATCCATTCGTGATACTGACGAAGCAGATTCACAGCGATTGAATTAGACAATCCAGTAATTGCAGATACGAAATTGTCTGTGTCTTCAATTGCGTCGGCTGTTGGCAGAACCAGCTTTTTCATATCAATGGTTTTTAAGAAATCATCAAAATCTTTCATATTAGCACCTCCCTGAGGGGGAGATTATACCACAAAAAGGAGGCGAATCAAAATTAAAAACTTCATATATAAATTATTTTTCAAGAAAAGATATTCGGTAATTGATATAGTGAGCATTTGCGTTGGAATTATTATTGGACATTATATTTTCAGTAGATATATTTCTCCAATGATGTAAGAAAGGAGTCGTATGAAAGTATCAAAAATCGAAATCCGTCAGGTAGAAGGTAAAAAAGGAATCTTCACAGAAATCCTTGTAGACGGTCACAAACTTGAGGGAGTAAGAAGTTTTGAATTAAAACAGGGAGTTGGTAATTCCGTTCCTATTCTTTCAATCGATCTGAATGCTTTGAATTTATCCACAGACTTGCAGATGTTGCAGGTGAACCAGAAAGGCATCGGAGAAATTGAGGGAATCAAGTTTAAGGATTCGCCATGGTTGACAAAATTTTCAGCAGAGTAGATTCCCATATTTCAGAGAACCTACTATTGCGTATTACTTGTCTGGGTTTTTTAAAATAGAACATTGACTTGGGTGATTGCAACAGCCTGTTGTTCCCGCATAACTACATTCTAATCTTCCGTTTCTGAATTGCTTTGATTGGTCGTCGAGAGCTGATACAGAAATAGGGACAAATTTAATAGAGTAGTGTTTGTTCTGTTTATCACAGAATCCTGAATAAATCAATATTTACACCTCCTTCCCATAGAAGATTATACCACAGAAAGGAGTATAGCATGAGTGGTTTTAATACAAAAATAGATACCCTGTATCAGTTATGCAGGAAAGTGCAGGAAAGAAATCTCACGACTGTAAATTTCAGTGTTACAAATTATGAACACGGTCGATTTGTGAGCGTTAGTATCTACGATGAATTTTTTGATGGCGATCAAAAAGGAGTTATGTATAACATTTCGGAAAATGGCTATCAGGAAGAAGAGAATTTCATCAGAGTCAAAAAGCATCTTGAGAAAATTTTAATGGAGGGAAAATGAGTAAGTTCGAATATGTACCGGAAAACATGGGCGAAGAATTTGCTTTTCTGGCAGGGAGAGTAGCCGCACTCGAAGCAATGCTGAACGCAGATAATTCAAATCTTATTGATAAAAAAGATGTAGCTTTAATTTTAGGTATCAGCTACATTCCGAAAAAAGACTAAGGTTGCCTCGGCGGTGCAGGAACACCAACCGAAGCACGTATCTAACTTAATTGGGTAAGTTAAATACAGGTAAAGTATATCATACCTTCCTGTATTTGAAAAGAAAATTTATACCAGGAGGGCATTTTTTATGTCTAAAATCACAAAACACACCGAAAACGTAACTAAAAACCAGAGCCTTGCAAGCGAAATCATCGCAGATCAGGCGGCAAAAACAAAACGTCTGGAAGTCGCAGTTGTAGCACTATCAGTAGCTTTACTTGCAACAGCAGCAACAAAAAGAAAGAAGTGAGGGATATGAGGAAAAGAATGTATTTTATCGGAGTAATGGCACAGGTTGGAACATTTTCCACGATTGCATTATTACTCTGGTGGATGACAAAAATGGATGTACTTAAACTGTTCTGCATAAGTGCGGTGGTGTCTTCAATGATATCCCTTCCTATTTTAATGCAGATAGAAAGGTGGGTAAACGGAGTTGAATAAACTTTTAGAAAACAATCAGGCAACACTGATTGGGAAAATTGAATCCAAGTTTGAATTTAGCCATGAAACATATGGAGAAAAGTTTTACACAATGCAGGTATCGGCAAAACGACTGAGCGATACAAAGGATATTCTTCCAGTTATGGTATCCGAAAGGCTTATTGATGTAACACAGGACTATACCGGAGAAATGGTTGAAGTTTACGGACAGTTCCGTTCTTACAACAAGCACGATGACAAACACAGTAAATTAATTCTCTTTGTTTTCGCAAGAGAAATTAAGTTTGCAGAGGAAGGTACATATCACACCAACAATATTCTTTTGGATGGATTTATCTGTAAACCGCCAGTATACAGAAAGACACCAAACGGAAGAGAAATCGCAGATATCCTTCTTGCAGTAAACCGCCCACATGGAATATCTGACTACATACCGTGCATTTGCTGGGGAAGAGATGCCAGATATATTGGCGGTTGCGAAGTTGGAGATAACATTCTTTTGCAAGGAAGAATACAGAGCCGAGAATACACAAAAAAAGTTGAAACTGAGGTTGAAAAAAGAACGGCTTATGAAGTTTCAGCATATTGGTTGGAGGATAAAACAGCATGAAAACAGTAGAATTGAAACAGATTAATATTGAAAACTACAAGAAGTTTGAGTCTGCGGAGTATCAGTTTGCACCACGAACAATGGTGTCCGGCAGGAACCGTCAGGGTAAAACAACATTGATGGACGCTTATTTTGATACACTAACCGGAAAGCTTGCAGACGGTACATCTCCGAATAATGTCAGAAGAAAAGAAGACGGAGAAGAAGTTGAGGGTGTCGTATCCAGAGAACTCACACTTCTAATTGATGGAGAGGAAACCGTGATCCGTAAGGAAACGAAGAAAGGCAAATCTTCTAGTACCACAAAATATCAGGTTGATGGGTTTGATTACAACCAGACAAAATACAAAGATTTCTTAAAAAGAATTGCAGACCCAGAAACCATTATGATGTGTAGCAATGCCAGAGTATTCCTTAATGAACTTCGAAAATCAACAGCAAGTGCCAGAGCAATGCTCGAAAAGATGGCAGGGTTCAATGCGGATAAAGTATTACAGGACAATCCAGAAGTATCGGAAATCATCAAGAATCATTCTGTCGAGGAAGTTGTGAAAAAACTCAACAAAGACAGAAAAGATATCCAGAAGAAAATTGACGTCAAAAAGGTTGAGATTGATACCTTAAAGGAACAAGAAATACCAGACGCAAGAGTTCTTGAAGAAAAGAGAGAACAAGTTTTAAATTATCTGAGCGAGCTGAGACAGAAAGAACAACGGCTGAGCGATTCTGGAAAAGCATACGATGAACTTTCCTATGAAATTGTAGGTCTTAAGAAGTCCAGAGATGCGATCGTCTCAAATGCAGCAGAAGCATTACAGGAAGAAAAGAGAAAAATCGTTTCCTTATTAAATGACAGACGATTCAAGCAGAAACAGGAAGAAGACAATCTCCGTGTTCTGGAAAATTTCCTTTCTACTGCCGAAAAGCCGGAACGTATTCAGCAGAGAATTACGGTTTTACAGGAGAAATACAAACAGACATATGCGTCCACATTTGACGAAACAGCTTTAAATGCCATACAGAACGAAAAATTTGACCCTGAATCAGCTATTTGCCCGACTTGTGGACAGCATTTGCCAGAAGAACAGGTTGAACGTCTTAAAACTGAATTTGAACAGAAAAAGAAAGAAAGAATTGAGGCTGAACTTGCGAAAAAAGAGCAGTTTAAAGCAGACAAACAGCAGAAACTTAAAGACATTACAGAAGAAGGCAATTCCGAAGTATCCAGAAGAAAAGAAGTTGAGGAAAAGCGCAAAGACATCGAATCGCAGATTGAGCAGACAAAGAAAAATATTTCCACTCTGGCATCTGAGATTGCGCAGAAAAATCAGGAATTAGAGAAGCTTCCGGCAGAGCCAGATATGTCTGGAAACGAAGAGTATCAGGCAGTTGTAGCAGAAATCCAGAAGAAACAGGAACAGCTTGATGGACTGACTAATAATTCTGAGGAAAATGCAGCAGTTCAGGCAGAAAGAATGTCTGCCGAAAAGGAACTTACAGGAATCGAAACGAAAATTGAGATGGCAAAACAGGCAGTTCAGAAACAGACAGAAACACTCGAACAACTAAATGCGGACAGAAAGAAATTAGGTCAGGAAGATTCCGATATTCAGCAGAAACTTGACATGTTGAAAGAATTTTCCATCAAAAAAAATCAGGCACTTGCAGAAGCTATCAATCCACATTTCAATCACTTTCAGTTTCAGTTTTTGGACTATACGCAGGACGGTGAGCCGGTGGAAGTTTGTAAGATGATTTGTGACGGAATCGGATATTTTGATGGATTGAATCACTCTGATCAGATTCTATGCAACATCGACCTCGTGACTGGATTGCAGGAATTGAACGGCTTGAATTTGCCGATTTGGGTTGATGATGTTGAGTCTGTAAACGCTGACAGAATACCAGACACAGGCAGACAGATGATTCTTCTTAAAGTTTCCGACGATGAATTAAAAGTGGAGGGGATTTGATATGGCGACAACTACATATAACATTCCAGAAGCAATCAAAGCACAGGATTGGTACTGCAAAACAAAGATATTGCCACATTTTGCACCGCGCAATGGTATCTGTTGGGACTGCCACCAGAATATCTATTCCGAAAAAGGACGGACACGGTACGGAAAAGAAACATACGGGTATTCCGTTGAAAGTGCAGCAGGGCAGTTGATTACGGGTTGCCCGTTCTGCAATAGAAGTTATTGCGAGTAGTAAAAGTACAGGGAGGGGAAATATGCAGTTAGCAACTTGGGGAACATATAGATTTAAAGCCGATGCACAGAAATGCGCAGATGAAATCATGGAAATTTGTGATGAATTAGAATCAGCTACGCCACAGCAGATTCTTGACAAAGCAAGAGATAGCAATACTGAACTTCACAAGTGCTTTACATGGGACGATACCGAAGCTGCCGAGAAATGGAGAGTACAGGAAGCCAGATCGGTTGTAAGAAATCTTAGAATCGTCGAGGTGAAGCCAGATAAAGAACCAGAGCCGACAACAATCAGAGTTTTCTACAAGACGGATAACGAATCTGGATATAAACCAACAAAGTTGATCTTGAAGAAGCCAGACGAATATAAAGCACTTGTGGAACGTTGCAGGAGTGAACTTCTGGCAATAAAGCAGAAATTCCAGAATATCTCGGAATACGAAGAAATATGGGAAATGATTAATTAAATGTCAAAGCTGCTACTGTGCTGATATTCCTACAGGAGTAGGAGCACAGAACACAACAACGCACAACAAAGCACGATACAGCACAATAGAACAGCATATTATGCAAAACTTTTATTCTTGTAGGTTTATGAGTGCAGTAGCGGCAAACTTCCTACGTTGATATGCCTGTAAAATGGGCAAATGAAATACATCACACGATAATACAGAACACAACAAAATAGGTTAAAACAAAATATTCGCTTAATTTTACAGGTTTATGAGCGTAGGAAACCACAGCATTTATCAGTCTGCATAAGCAGAAAGACAGGATAACTCACAACAAAACAAAATAAAATAATTCAGTATAGTGCAGTACCTCTTTCTTTTGTGCAGAGCGATGAGTGTTGTGGAACACTTACTATAGGATAAAAAATCTTATAGCAGGAAATAGCAGCACAGAACAATACAACACAACACTTCAACGGAGGGCTGTTTTACAGACGGTATAACCGTCAAAGCAAAACAACATAGAACACCGCACGACATCATATGATAGCAAAGTATACGATAGCAAAATATACGACAAAAATATGACCTTTATATCGTCTGCAAAGCAGTTCTCCAAAATTTGAATTTTGGGTAGGTGGCATGAAAAATGTCACACAGGATACTAAACGATACCATAGGACAATACAGAATAACACAGTATATGACACTGCAAGACAATTCATGTTACCTACCGAGCATTCAACACAGATGTATTTAACTGGCAGTAGAAACTGCCAAGAATAGGAAAGCGAACTACAATACAAGCAAAATATAGGACAGCATACTACAGAAGAATACAGGACACTATAAGACATTTTCTATTGTCAGTTAAGTATATCTGGAATTTACGCAAAGATTCAAGTGGGTTAATCGCAATATAGGATAAGACATTATAGAACAGCACATAATAAAACAAGATAATATACTACAAAAATATTTATTGTGAATTAATCTGCTTGAATGTTTGCGCAAACAGAAACTATAAAAACTATCAAAAAATCGGAGGAAAAGAATTATGGCAGCTAAAAAAGAAGAAGGAATCCAGTTACAGGAAATTAAAGTTAAACACGCAAAAATCACTATCGAGGGGGATGGAGATTTAGTTCTTAACAAGATGAATGATGTTGTGGCGATGGATTTGATTAATGCCAGAAAGGATAAAGCAAAGAGGACTGAAAAATCCAACGTTTGGGAAGAAATCATCACATCTATGCACTGGAGAGATGGAAAACCTACAGATTTCTCAGAGGAAGGTCTTGTTGATGCACTCACAAACAATGCACCCTGTATTACATCTTTCGGACTCCTTAAATCATTCTGCGATTCGGTTGTCAGAAACGGTATCGACAAATGGAGCACAAAATTCAAAGCAGGAGTAAATGTAATCGCAAAAGGTGGATTAATCCCGATCACATTTGCTGAACACCGCATTGATGAAAAACTCATGTCACCTAAAAAAGGTTCTCCGGTGCTGGTACATCTGAATAGATTTTCTGGATGGAAAGCAACATTCGAGATTTCATACGTTGAAAACATCTACTCTATTGAACAGATTATCAACATCATTGAACTTGCAGGATTTGGCTGTGGTATTGGTTCTGGACGAACAAGCGGGTATGGAAGATATCATGTTTCTAGAGAAAATATTGAAATTTATTAAATAGTGATTTTCAGTGGTATATGAATCCGGGTGAATGCCCGGAAAACACAGAAGAATATAATACTTTAAAACATCAAAAAATAGAAAATTATAAAACATTCATTCTGTTTCATATGCCACTGAGCATATATAAAAAATAGAAAAGGAGAATTAAAATGGCAGAAAACACACAGGTAGCAAACTTTAACACACAGCTTTCCTACTACACAAATCGTTATGTCGATTTAATGGAAAGAGATTTAACTTCAAGAGGAATGGAGTTTGATTCCTATTCAAAAGATTGTGTAGTAGCGGCAATGGGATCTATTTTCCAGATGGTACATGAAAGCGGAGTAAGTTTTGAAGCAATTAATGGCTCTAATCTTAAATTTATCCTGAGTAAAGTCGCAGCATTAAAGCTGAACGCAAATGCACAGCCGAGAGAATGTTATTTCCAGATCAGAAACGTAAACATAGCGGCAAAAGGGCAGAAACCTCAGTGGGAGAAGAAAATCGAATTTGCGATTGAGGGAGACGGAAACGATGCTCTTGTAAGTAGATATGGTGTCAATGTGGCTAAAGTATTTCCATATTGGAAAGTCAGAGAGGGAGATAAGTATATCCCACCAAGACACAGAGGCGTGGAGATTACACCGCCAGAATGGGAAGAATCTGGAATTGGAAAAGTTGTTCGCGTCGTATATCCGATTCAGTATAAGGACGGACATATTGAATATCTTTCTTGTGAAAGAGCAGATGTACTGAAGAATCTTGCAGCACATATCAAGAATAATCTTCAGAATGAAACTTTTGGCATCTGTGCAGATAGATATAAAGCTACAGATGCACAGAAAGCTCAGATTGAAGCAAAGAAAAAAGAAGTTATGAAAAAGGTTGCTGATATCGGGGAACTGGAAGCAATTATTGATTGTGAAGAATTAAGACCATATATTTCACCGTCTTATTACGAAACACAGTCGAGAGAATCTATGATTGTTCGTAAAATGCGTAACAACATTATGAAGTCCATTCCTAAGAAATGGGATAATCCGGTGCAGGCTTATGAATATAACACGATGGATGCTACGTATAGAGAAGTACAGGAAGAAATCGAACAGCACGCCAACAAAGAGGAATTCATCCCAGAACCAATGGCAATTGAAGAACAGCCTAAACAGCCAACAGTCGCAGAAGTCGTAAAAACTGCCGAGAAAGAGCCAGTTCCGGCAGCAGGTAAAGAACCAGAGATTCCGGATTTTATGAAGCAGGAGGAAATGTGATATGAACAATAAAGAAATTTTAAAGAAATCCAAGGAACTCGTTGAACTGCTGGAAAAACAGGAAGAAACCGGAAAGGTTGAGTTGTCAACACTGAAACGTGGAGATGTTTTTCAGGCCACGGGTAAACGCAAATACAAGGTTCTGGAACAGTATGGAGATACAACGAAAATTATTTCGCTTGATCTGGTGAAAGAAAATGTAGAGTTTGGTGATACCTCAGATTACAAAACATCAAAGGTAAAGGAACTGTGTGACACTGAAATTCTGAAAGACTTCGAAGAAGAATTTGGGGCAGAAAATATCGAAACACACACAGCAGATATTATCACTGTGGATGGACAGAAATTGGGGACTGTTGATTGTAAAATTCGACCGATTACGTTTGATGAAGCGCGCGGATATACAGATATCACACCGAATCCGTGTTTAAATGATTGGCATTGGACATTGTCGCCATGGTCAACGGAAGAACGTGGTTGTGGGAAAAGCTGTACCGTTGTTTCCCCTTCGGGCTGTATCAGCCTCGGCCTTTACTTCAACGGTAGTGGTGTTCGCCCAGTTTGTATCTTAAAATCTAATATCTTTGTATCTAAGGTGGAGGAATGATTATGAAGAAAAATCTGAAATATTTTGAGGACGAATTATCCAGATTAAGTGAAGAGTTCACGGAATTCAAGAAGAAGTACATCGGAAAGCCGGAAATCGGAAAAGCTATTGAACTTTCTGGTATGGAATGGCTGATTCTGGATAAGACAGAAAAAGGATATTTTGCCATTTTGAATGGATTTGATGGAAAAGAAAGAACATTTGATTCAAATTCAAATAACTGGATTTCAAGTAAACTGAGAAATGAGTTAAACACTCGTTTTCTTAAAAAAATTACGGACGAGCTTGGAGAAGATGCAGTTATTGAGTTTGATCGAGATTTACTTTCTATGGACGGCCAAACAGAATATGGACATTGTAAAGATAGAATTTCACTTTTGACTGTGGATGAGTACCGGAAATATCGTAAATTGCTGCCGAACATGTCGAAATGGTGGTGGTTGATTACGCCATGGAGTACACCAGTAAATGATTACAGTACAACAAGTACCGTTGTTTCCCCTTCGGGCTATTTCAGCCGCCTCAATTGCAGCAGCGACGAACTTGGTGTTCGCCCAGCTTGTATCTTTTCTTCTTCAATCTTTGAATCAGGAAATGATAATTGATGGCGAATGAAGATTTAAAGGTAATGCCATAGTATGGATTTAGAAATTGAAAGGAGAATGAAGTGAGATTAATTAGTCAAAGCGGAGAATTTGATGTTCC
>ERZ773131.1446-NODE-1446-length-17102-cov-3.138969_pt1 | contig 17102 bp, 10 predicted proteins | sample MGYA00511082_ERZ773131 | MGnify/ENA primary metagenome ERZ773131 (study PRJEB29015, sample SAMEA2737813) | human gut metagenome | biome: human gut; feature: human-associated habitat; material: faeces | place: China | collected 2012 ... | reverse complement strand
TAAGAGCCGGCGGCGTCATACAGCGCGCCGGAGATGGTGCTGCCGAAGCTGGCGAAGATCAGGTTGCTGTTGATCAGCGGGAAGTTCACCGGATAGTGGGCGGCGCCGAAATAGGCGCGGCAGAAGGCGGAGTTGGTGGGCGTGACGCCGGAATAGGCCAGACCGCCCAGCACGAAGCCCGCGATGACCACCGCCACGCTGCGGCCGGACATGGCCAGCAGCAGCACCACGGAGGTGACGATAAACAGCCCGTTGACCAGCTGCATGGACAGGCTGCGGCCGTACTTGTCGTACATACCGCCGAACAGCACCCGACCCAGGGCGTTGCAGATGGAGATCAACCCCACGATGGTGGCCACGGACGCGGCGGTCTGGTCGGCGCTGGCCTCCCACACCACGCCGCTGGCCTGAGAGATCAGGGCAAGACCGGCGGCGCTGACGGCGATAGCCCAGACGTAGTAGAGCCAGAAGGTGGGCTTTTTCAGCATCTCCACCGGCTTGATGTCCGCCGCCGCAGGACGGACGGCGGCCTTGCCGCCCTTGCCCGCCGGAGCCGCAAAGTCCGCGCCGGGGGCGACGAAGAAGAAGGAGCACACCGCCAGCACCGCGAAGCACACGATGCCCAGCACCACAAAGCTGGTGCGCCAGCCGCCGATGCCGGCGGGTGTCCACGCCTGATAGAGCTTGCCAATGAGGAAGCTGCCGCCGCCGAAGCCCATCAGCAGCACGCCGGAGATCAGGCCGGGCTTGTCCGGGAACCACTTGACCATGGTGCTCATGACGGCGTTGTAGCTCAGGCCGGAGCCCAGGCCGCACAGCACGCCGAAGCCCAGATACAGTGTCAGCGGCGTCTGGCAGCGGCTGGCGATGTAGAAGCCGGCCAGAAACAGCACCGCGCCCAGCCGCACGGCGTTTTTGGCGCTGAGCTTACCGGCCAGCAGGCCGCACAGCAGGGAGCCGATGCAGAACAGGATCATCACCAGCGTGAACGTCAGGCTCAGCTGCGCCTTCGTCCAGCCGGTGAACTCTGCGGCGATGGGGGTGGACAGCACACTCCATGCGTACACAAGTCCGGCGAACAGCAGGACGATGACGCCGACGATGGCGTAGACCCAGCGATTCAGTTGCTTCATGGGGGAGTACCTCCGTGTTTTTATCAGTCACCATACAGTTTATCGAATGATTCAATAAAAAGCAAGAAGGAGTTTCCAATAGGGAAAAGTTTTTTCGATAGTGCCGCAGCAGCAAAAAAGAGGCATCCGGACGGATGCCTCTTTTTGCTGGTACGGGTAGTGGGGGTCGAACCCACACGCCTCGCGGCACAGGAACCTAAATCCTGCGTGTCAACCAATTCCACCATACCCGCATATATGAGCGGCAGGAGAAACTGCCGCTATTTTTTATTGTTTGGTACCGCAAGGGACCAAGATGAAGCACAGATATGTTATTTGTGCCTATGCTCGATTTTATCGGTTATGCTCCCATCTTTGTTGATTTTTCTGGTCGCTTTAATAATAGAGCCATCAGGCTGATTGAATATCTTAGTAACACGGGCAGTCCACTTGCCAGCAAAAGTTTCGGCCTTATCAGGTGTTATTCTGGGGAATGCGGGTAAGTTGCTATTTTGTTTTCTCAGCTTTCCCATCGGCATATCCTCCTGCAAATTCATCTATTTGCAAAAATCTACACTGAGGTGACATCGCCTAAATCTCGCATGTCTACCAATTCCATCACAGGCGCATATATGAGCGGCAGGGTCACCTGTCGCTATTTTATTCTCCTCTGATTTTTACACGGCGAGGAGCCGAGACGGAGCGTAACGCTTGACCCGCATCTATAAAAACAGGATGAACCTGCTTTTACCAAAGAAAGAGCACGGCGAATGATAGGGTGATAAAACCCTACACTGAGGTGACATCACCTAAGGGTGATGTCACCTTGGTGAAAGATTTTTATGATTTGATATAACTCTCTGATGAAGCAAGTCTTCTGTTAGCGGCGTGGCTCTTGGAGTTGATTTATACGCCGCAGAAATCGTCCTTAATCTGAAAGCGAAATATCCTCACATTACTTTGGAGAGTGCAATCCCATGTGAGACGCAAGCGGTCAAGTGGTCCGTGGCAGCGCGAGAACGGTATTATAATATTGCTGCAAAATGCGACAAGGAAACCATGCTGCAACGGGAATACACGTCGGACTGTAAAGCTTTTTGGAACCACCGGCATTGCCGGTGGTTTTCTTTATACAAAAAGCGAGCGGATTCGGAACAAGTCCAAATCCGCTCGTTGCTTGACTGGAAATTATTTCAGAGTGAATTGTACACGCGTGGACGCATCGTACATCCGGAGGAGGATGGCTGCGACCTCGCTGCGGACAATGGTGCTGTCGGGGTTGAAGGTACCCTGCTTGTCAGAGCCGGTCAGGATGCCCGCACGATAGAATGCGTAAATTTCATCCGCACACTTGTCGCCCAGCTTCACGTCCGGGATCGCGTTGTCGGCAATGTTGTTGAGCGCCTTGTAGCCGTCCATCGCCGGATAGAAGATGGACACAAACTCACGGCGGGTCGCCGGGGCGTTCATCTGCGCTCTGGTGTAGTTGGCATAGCTCTTGTCCAGAATGCCGTTCGCAATGCCGTATTCGACATAGCTGTTATACCAGTTGGTCTTGCCGTTCATCAGCGTCACCTTGCCAGTATTCTGCATCTGATGCAGCGCGGAGGCCAGCTTGATCGCCTCAGCCACGGTCAGTGTGCCGTGCGGTTTGTAGGTCGTAGCGGTCACGCCGTCGATCAGGTAATTCTGCCATGCGCCCTTGACGGCATCATAGAACCAGTCGCTCTTCGACACGTCGGTAAACGGCAGCTTGCTGTTCGCACGGGACGAGCCGGTATTGCCGAGGATGGGATAATACGGCGGGATGATCGGCGTCTCGGGCTTCTTCTTAAGCCCGGCAATGGCTGCTTCCAGCTTTACCTTCGCTGCGTCTACCGCTTCCTGCGTGGCGTTTTCGTCGGCAAGAACAGCCTCCGCCTCACGCATTGCCGTCTCGAATGCGTCCCAGCCGCTTACATAGTCGTCTTTTCTGCGGTTCTGATTGTCGTCGTACAGCTTCTGCAGCGCGCTCTTGTCGACCGTCACGGGAACCGGATCGTCCTTGCTGGTCTCCACGCCGCCGAGCAGTGCCGGCCAGACGCCGCTGCCGAAGTCGTCGATCAGGACGGCCTCATAGCTGCCGTCCGCGTCCTTGCGCAGGCGGTAGATCTCGTTCGTGTCGCCGTTGAAGCGGGACAGGTACAGGCTGCCGTCGCTGTACGCGGTCATGGAGCAGTAGACGTAGTTGCTGGTCGAGTCATAAGGAGGCGCTTCCAGTGCCGACAGCGGCGTCTTTGTGGTGGTATAATCAAAGCCGTAGCCGTCGTCATGCACGCTGATCCACAGATCCCACAGATAACCCGCATCGTCCAGGATCGCGAAGTGCTCCGCCTCATATTCGCCGCTCCAGGTCGGGTTCTCCGGGTCGCCGTACCAATCCGTTGCACCGTCGTACCACGCGTCGCTGCTGTGCGTTTCCACGCCCAGCGATGCGATACCGATCAGGTTCTGTGCATGATGGTTGGAGACCGGAAGCTGAATCGCGTCACGAAGCGTCACATTGCTGGTGTCCATCGGGTCAAACGGCTTAAAGACGTAGCCCATGCGGTAGATACCGACCAGACGGGCAGCGCCTGCCGCGGAAAATTTGGTGCTGTACGCCATGTCGATCATCGGAACGCCGATGCCGTTGTCTGCAACCGCAAGGCTCTTGCCTGTCGCCGGGTCGACCTTGTGGAGCTTCCACGTCTGCGACTCGTCCTTGACCATGGTGCGGTCGGTCGCGTCGATGACGTAGTAGACCTGATCCACGGGGTCATAGGCCATGGCCGCCATGCTGGTGTCGATCTCAATACCGGCTTTCCATGTGCTGCTGTTTTTCAGATCCCAGCTGAACAGCTCCGCCTTACCGTTTGTATCCTGAAGCATACCGGTGAGCGTTACGTTCAGCTGCTCCACTGTAACGGTACACTCGTCATAAATCGAGCGGTTCTGTGCCGAAGCTGCACGAATGGTGCAAGTACCGGCATTTTTGGCCGTAACCACGCCGTTGGCGCTGACGGCTGCAACGCTGCTGTTGGAGCTGCTCCACACAACCTCACGGTTTGCAAGATTCCACGGCAGAACCGATGCTTTCAGCGTCTGCGTCTTGCCAAGGAGCAGGGAAACGCTGTGATCCGAGAGCGCAACTGCGGCGGCGCTTTCCGAAGCGCTCCAGCTGCCGCCCTCGCGCGGGATGCAGAGCGCGTGGAACTCTGCCGGGAAGTAATCGCCCCAGCCGCTTTCCGTGCATTCTGCGCTTGTCTTTGCGGTCAGGTCGATCTTGTGCAGCGCGGAGCTGACGGCAAAGAACAGAACATTCTCTTTCGATTCCCACTCCAGCGAACCGACGGCGCTGAAGTCGTCCTCCTCCGGCGTTGTATAGCGCTGGCCGACCGTCACAATTGCTTCCGGATCTGCGGCTGCATCGGAGGTTACTGCCGTAATCGGCAGGCGGTAAATCTTATAGTAGCTGTAATCTGTCTCGGCAAATGCATAGTAGAAATTGCCGCTGTCATCGCAGGCAAGCGTTCTGGCCTTGACCGGAAGCGTGCCGACAAGCGTCAGCTCACCGCTGTAGCGGTCGATGGTGTAGACCTTGCTGCCAGCATCCACGCCATAGAGCGTGTCGCTTGTCTTGTCATAGGCCATGTCAAGCAGCAGCGTATCCAGCGTGCGGACATAGCTTGCGTTCTCGGGGTCATTGGCGTCCAGCACATACAAATCGCCCGTGCTGGTGGAGGCAACAATTTTGCCGTCCACATAGGCCGCCGCATAGAAATCATCCGCGCTTGCGGCATACGGCGTTTTGACATAGGTTGTATCGCTGCCGCTCATGGTGTTCCAGATCTTGTTGCCGGTATAGTAGGCATCAAAGAGGAACATTGCCGGTTCGCCAGGCTGTTCGCCGATTTCCATTTCCACACGATAGGTGGATTCGTTCATCGCGTAGTCATATGCCTTGACGTAGAAAATGTTGCCGTTGGCACTGGACAGATTCAGCGTAAAGTCATTTGCCGTATTGGCCGCAGTCGTCTGATTTGCGCCGGCCTCTGCCAGTTTCACCGTACCGCTGCGGTCATACAGACGAACAGCCGCCACATACTGGTTGTCAAAAATATTGACGGTCATTTCGTTGTCAGCAACTGTAACATTGTTCACAACCGGCGCGGTGTTGTCGATCACGGCCGTAAACGTCTGCGTTGCGCCGCTGCCGAGCGAAGCCCAGTTCACGCTGCCGTCGTCCTGCACATAGTACTCCGGTGCCAGCGTCAGGTTCAACTCCAGCTGTTCGCCCTCTTTCATGCCAGCGGGCTTCCAGTCCAGCGGCAGATTGACGTACTCACTGGGGTTAAAATACTGCGAATAGAACGCGCCAAGGAAGTGGCCGAGCGTCTGCTCTGCAAGGACGGTATTCGTCGTCTTGTTGATGATCTGCAAACGGCTGTCTGCCACGTTGCGGATGGCGCAGAATTTCCAATAATAAATGCTGTCGCCGTTCTCGCTGTTGATGGCGTTGCGCTCGGGCAGATATTTGCTGTCGTTGACAACAGGGTTGCCGCCAAGCACGCTGCCGCGGCTATAGGGGCTGTTGTCGGATGCGTACTTGACGTACAGCACATTGTTATCGGTATAGGCGTTGCCCAGATACGGCATCCGGGTCTCTTCGCCACTTTGGTAGTGATAGTAGTCGCCAACCTCAAACATACTCGAAGCCGTCCATGAGCCGTAGAAGCCCAGCACCGGGATGGAGTGGCACGTGCCGCTCACGCCCTCGGCGCTTGTGCGCTCCTGCGCGAACACATAGCCCTCAAGATATGCACCAACCGAATAGTCGCGGTCAAGCGCCGCTTTTTGCTCCGCCGTCAGTGCAATGTTTACCGTGACGGTCGCGTGACCGTTTGCGGGAACAGTAACGCTGCTGCCGCTTGCCGCACTGCCATAGGTAACATTTGCCACCAGCGGTGCGGTTGCCTCATCAAGATAACGATCACCGCCGATGGTGGTCATTGCCTGTGTAAAGAAGCTTGCCGACAGGTCATAAGTCTGCTCCGTGCCGGACAGATCGTACAGATCAAACGAGAAGCTGTATGTACCGTTCTTTGCCGCGTCCTCGCCAAGCTCAACCTTGACCTTGCCGTCGGAAACGCCCTTGTTCGCAGAATCGGCCATCCAGACATAGGAATCTGCCGTGATGGCCGCGCCGATGTTCGCAACGCCCGCACCCTGCTTCAGAACCGACCAGTAATGCGTCGCGTCCTCTCGCGCCGGAGTAGCTGTGGACATCAGCAGGCTCTGCGCCAGATGGCGCACCGAGCGGTTCGTCTTGGACAGACCGGCCGCCTGATAATACTGCGAAAACAGCGCTGACATACCGGCAATCTGCGGCGCAGCCATGGACGTACCGGACATATTCTCATAGCCCTTACCGCCCTGCTCCAGACCGTTGACCGAATAGATGTTGCCGCCAGGGGCGGTGATTTCGGGCTTTAGCTCCAGGCTGCCGGGAACACCCCAGCTGGCGAAGCTGCTCATGGTCATGTACTCGGCGGAGTCCGGAATGACAGCTGCATCTGCGCTGACTTTCATCCTACCCTTATAGTAGAGCACCTTGCTGGAATCGTTTTTGTCATAGACCGGCTCTGCCTTGTCGCGGAACACCTTTGCGGTGTCCTGCGTCACCAGAACGCACGGTGCTTCGTTCCAGTAACTGCTCAGATCCATGCTGATCGTACCGGGGACATTATTGTAAACAATCGTTGCGGCAACGCCATACTGCGCGGCGTTGCTTGCTTTCATGGAGAAGTCGAGCTCACCGCGAGAGCAGAACACAATCTTACCCTCCAGCAGGTCTTTGCCGCCGATGGCGTCATAATCTCCCGTGTTGCCCACGCCGTCGATCAGGATATACTCATACTTGCCAGCGATAGACTTCATCTGCTTCATGCCATGGCCGGCCTTTTCCCCGGTCGTTTCCATGTAGATGAACTTCTGGCCGTCAACCTCCAGATATTCGCCGGTGTTGCCGATGTTGTCAACCGACGTGACGGTAAATGCATTGGTGAACGAGCCGGGCGCGCCGACCACGTCCATGCTGACGTCATCGTCATACAGCAGCCCCGTGCCGCTGCTGGCATCGTAGCCATTGGAGCCGGCATAGGCATTTTCCGCCCAGTTGCCGGAGTTACCGGCAGAGATGGACACCACAGCGTCCTTGGACGCAAGGCTGTCCAGAATTGCCTGATAGACCGGAACCGGATCGGTATCCGCGTCCATATAGGCCGTGTACTTCGACGGGCCGGGATAGCTGGAGCCGAGCGAGAGGTTGATGCTGTCCGCGCCCAGAACGATCGCGTCCTCAATGGCCGCCATATAGTCCGAATCATACGCACCGCCGTTCGTGCCGAACACCTTCATAACCAGCAGCTGTGCCTCCGGCGCAACGCCCTGTGTCTTGACGGTATCCAGCGCGGAAACATAGGTGGTTTCGTCGCCGTCTGTCTGCGGGACATATTTGTTTGCCGCCGCAATACCGGCAACGTGCGAGCCGTGTTCCGACTGCGTATCGTTGTCGTGCGTCACGTCGGTATTCTTATCTACATAGTTATATGCGAACGGAAGCTTGCTGCCATAGTAGAGGTCGTCGGCGCTCACGCCGTTCTGCGCAATGTTCAGCTGGCTGAGAACCGCCGTTACCTTGCTCTGGTCGAGCAGATCGAGGCTCTTGATGTAATTCTCATTGCCGTTCGCTTCCTGCTGTAGCGCATAGTCGAATGCGCCGTTGTCAAACGACTGGTGATCGGTATCGATGCCGGTATCGATCACGGCGATCCGCGTGCCCGCGCCGGTATAACCGGTTTCATATGCGACGTTCGTGCCGATCATACTGGAGGACGTGGCCATATTGGGCTGCGTCGCCAGCTTCTCCGCCGAGCGGTCGGGATAGTAGCGCTGCTCAACCACGACCGCCTCAACATCTGGCAGCGCGCGGATTGCGTCAATCTGGTCAGATTCGACATTTGCCGAGATGATGTTCGCGGCCAGCGTCAGATTCCACACCACGTCCAGCTTCTTGCCGCCGAGTACGTCTGCGGAGATTTCACGCGCCACCGCGTTCTGCGAAGCGCGCACCTGCTGCCGGTAATTGGCGGCAGCGTAGTTGGCGGTAAGGCCGTTCGTTGAATATTTATCCAGAACGGATCCACCTTTTACAACGATGGACACACGAACCGGTCCCTCCGCCGACTGTGTCTGGACGGTATCTTCCGCCGCTGCCTGACGCTCCGGATTCAGCTCCGTAGGAACGGTGTCGTTGCTGACCTTCTGAACCTTAACCTTGACATTTTTCGTGTCGTTTGCTGCAAGCGCCGGGATAACCGCCGCAGACAGGCACAAAACAATTGCCAGGATCAGGCACACAAGTCGCTTTGTCAGATGTGCTTTCACTGTCTTTCCTCCTGCTTTTCCGCCGCAAGCCCCATTCCGCCATTTCCTGTAATTCTTGAATATATATATATATATATTCATTTCTTGAAATTTCTCAAGGTTTTCGGAACTTTTTAAGCAAATTACGGCCAATTTAATTTTGATTATAATGATGCTTTACCGAATTAGCAAGCGAAAATATTGCATCAAGTTCGCGTGAAATTCTCTCTCACTTTTGGTGATTTTGTCAGAGCCTCCTACATGCCTTTCAAGCATTCGGGTACACAGGAATGCACACTTTTCCATACACTATGTAGCGGCACAATACGTTAGAATTATTTCTGGCTCATGATATTGTTTCCCTGCTGTTTTTTCTAAATTATTTAGAATTGCTTTTTCTATCATTCTGTGTTGAGCGCCTCAGTGACCTCCTGCGCGATGCGCTGCCGTTCCTCCTCGTTTTCCGCCCGCGCATATCGTTCCAGCGCGGCATCCCGCAGTTCTGCTGCCTGCCGGGACCACACCTCGAACTCGCTCTTGGTCATCAGACCGCTTCTGATGCGGGCGAAATATTTTTTGTAAGCCCGTTGGTGAACCTTCCAGACATCGTTGTTCTCTACTTTGCTGCGGAAACTGCTGCTCGCGCCGATCTCACGGCAGGTCTTGCCGTCCTGCCCCGGTGCAGGTTCTGTGCAATAGGCATAGGTCGCTCCCGGTTTCTGTAAAAACCAGCGCCCGCAGTTGGTGCAGCGTTTCGGTACAAAGCCCTTTTGCAGCCCCTTCATGAACTCCACATAGACAAAATCCAGCAGCCGGTCGAAGTACATCCTCTCGACGATCTCGGCTTTTTCCTTCTCGCCGCGGATGCGGTACTGCGTCTTCACCGGCGGCGCGTCTGTCTCAGGGTTTTCACCGAGACTGACGCCGCTGATAAAATCTTCATATCCGCGCGAACAGATCATCGGTGCCAGAGGAATTTTCCTCTGCCCCTTTTTCTTTTCAAATACCGCGTCCGCAAAAACGCCGTCGAGAAACCACGCATACCGTTCCTGAATCAAACGAATATCGTCGATCTGCTGCTGCATGAACGCGGGCAAATCGTTAGGTAGACGCGCCGCAGCCGGAGCAGGTTTTGCTTCTGCGATGCTGCGTATGGCTGCATAGCTCATATCGCGCTGCAGCTGCCTGGAGCTCTTGTCAACACGGGAAGCTTCGATGAACAGCCGCGTCAAACTTCTGCAACTCCGTGTATTCCGGGAGATTTTGATTCTGTATTGCTTACAGGCACGTATATCCGCCGTCAACGGAGAGGACTGCGCCGGTCGTGAACGTGGACGCGTCGCTTGCAAAATAGAGCACCAATCCGACCATTTCGTCCGGTTGGGCGACTCTTCCCATCGGCGTGCCGCCGAGCCACTTCGCGACCGCGGGGTCGTTCGGCGTACTCAGCCGTCTGGCCGTGAGCGGCGTGTCGGTAAAGCCGGGGCAGATCGAGTTGACGCGCACGCCGCGCTGCGCCCACTCGTTGGCCATGCACTTCGTCAGCATGATGACGCCCGCCTTGGACGAGTTGTACGCGCATTGCTGCTGGGGCAGGGGATTGACGACCAGGCCGGACATGGACGCGACGTTCACAATATTGCCGTGTCCCTGCTGCAGCATCCGGTTTCCGAACGTGCGGCACATGAGGAACGTGCCCGTCAGATTGACGCCGACGACCTTCTGCCAGACCTCCAGTGGCATCTCCTCGGCAGGGGCCAGCTTGTTGACGCCCGCATTGTTGACCAGAATGTCAAGCCCGTTCGGGAAGATCTCCCACGCCTGCTCCGCAAGCCGCAGCACGTCTTCTTCCTTCGAGATATCCGCTTTCAGCACCGTGCAGCTCACGCCCTTGGCGCGCACGGCAGCCTCCGCTTTGGGAAATTCTTCTTTCATCAGCCCCGCGATGATAATATCCGCGCCCGCCGCGGCCAGACCCTTTGCGATCTCCAGCCCAATGCCGCGCTCCGCGCCGGTCACAAGGGCGGTCTTGCCCTTCAGACTGAACCGGTCCATTGTAAAATCAGCCATATTTATAGATTCCTTCCTTCTTATTCCGTCGTAAACGAATAGATGGTTTTGCTGTCAAAGACTTCGCCCGCGCGCAGGACGCAGCTTGGCCAGTCCGGATGGTGGATGGCCACCAGCCGCGTTTCCCGCGGCAAGCTGCTCGTCAACATGAAAAAGGGTGAGCCTGTCCCGGACGACTGGGCGCTCGCAATCGACGGCAGCCGCACGACCGACGCCGCGCAGGCCTTCCGCGGCATTCTGCTGCCGCTCGGCTACAAGGGCTACGGCATGGCGGTGATCGTGGATATGCTCTCCGGTGTGCTCAACGGCAGCGGCTTCGGCGTCGCGGTCGATACGCCGAAGGACAAGCCCATCGTCGGCAGCAGCTTCCTCGCCATCAAGACAGAGGCATTCTGTGAGCAGGGCGAGTTCCGCCGCAATGTCGATGCTCTGATCGATGAGATCAAAAACGTGAAGCTTGAAGCCGGTACGGACGAAGTTCTCATGCCGGGTGAGATCGAATTCCGCGCCGAGATCGCCAACCGCAAAAAGGGCGGCGTTCCCATCCAGCCGTTCCAGATCAGCGAACTGAATGAACAGGCTGCACCGTTCGGATTCACATTTGAAGAATATTTATAACGCAGGAGGGAAAAACAATGGAGAAACTGGATCTGCACGGCAAGACAGGTTTTATCATCGGCGGTACGCGCGGGATCGGCACCTATGAATACCATAACACCTGTGCAGAGGCCATGCTGCCGCTCGACAGCGATGCGTATATCCACGTCGCGCCTGCCGGTCCTGCTGACCATGTCCCGTATGACGAGGTCGAGGTTTTCCGCGTTCCAAAGGGAACGATGGTCACGCTTCGCCCCGGCGTCTGGCACCACGTCCCGTTCTGCGTGGATACAGACTCCCTGCAGACGCTCATCATCCTGCCGGAACGGCTCTATGCCTATGACTGTACGGTCCTGACCGCTCCGGAAGCCGATAAGCTTCGGATTGAAGCTTGATCCCCGGCAACTCATAATTATTGAGCGGCTGTTCAAAGCAGCCGCTCTTCTTTCTGAAAGGAAGCACTATGGATTACGCAAAGGAATCCCTTCGTCTGCATGGCGAATGGAAGGGAAAAATCGAGGTCACGGCGCGCGTGCCGGTCGAGACGAAGGACGATCTGTCGCTTGCCTACACGCCGGGCGTGGCGCAGCCGTGCCTCGAAATTCAAAAAGACATCAACAAAAGCTACGAGCTGACCCGCCGCTGGAATTTATGCGCCGTCATTACCGACGGCTCCGCCGTTCTCGGCCTCGGCGATATCGGCCCGGAGGCCGGTATGCCGGTCATGGAGGGCAAGTGCGTGCTCTTCAAGGCCTTCGGCGATGTGGACGCGTTCCCACTGTGCGTCAGGACGCATGATGTGGACGAATTCGTCAATACCGTCGCACTCATCTCCGGCTCGTTCGGCGGCGTGAATCTGGAGGATATTTCCGCTCCCCGCTGCTTTGAGATCGAGCGCAGGCTCAAGGAGCGCTGTGACATCCCCATCTTCCACGACGACCAGCACGGCACGGCGGTCATCACGCTTGCGGGCCTGACCAATGCGCTGAAGGTCGTCGGCAAAAAGAAGGAGGACGTGAGGATCGTCACGTCCGGTGCAGGCGCGGCAGCGATTGCAATCGTGAAGCTGCTCCTGTCCGCAGGCTTCAAAAATGTGACCATGTGCGACCGCAAGGGCGCAATTTACAAGGGCCGGGACGGCCTCAACTGGATCAAGGAAGAGATGGCGGAGGTCACGAATCTGGAGCATAAGGCCGGGAGCCTTGCCGACATACTCGTCGGCGCGGACGTGTTCATCGGCGTCTCCGCGCCCGGAACCGTTACCACCGAGATGGTCAAGACCATGAACAGGGACGCCATCGTCTTCGCCTGCGCGAACCCGACGCCGGAGATCTTTCCGGAGGATGCAAAGGCGGGCGGCGCAAAGGTCGTCTCGACCGGCCGAAGCGATTACCCGAACCAGATCAACAATGTTCTGGCCTTCCCCGGCATCTTCCGCGGCGCGTTCGACGTGCGCGCAGGCGATATCAACGAGGAGATGAAGGTCGCCGCCGCGCACGCGCTGGCAGAGCTCATCTCCGATGAGGAGCTTTCGGCGGACTATATCATCCCCAAAGCCTTCGACCACCGCGTCGGCCCAGCCGTCGCAAAGGCCGTTGCAGAAGCCGCCAGAAGAACCGGCGTGGCATATGCCGCTGCCGCACACCGGACAATTCTCTGACAGCACCGCAGAGCAGGCTGTGCCGCCGCACAGCCTGTTTTTTATAATTCCATCCGGGCGTCTCCTGCTCATGCAGACAGCACAGCCCCGCCGGGATGCAAACCCATCATCTTCTGTTTTTGGAAAAAAGATAGGAAACGCATCTTGAAAAGCATGCCCGGTTTGGCTTATAATAACGAAAAAGGCGGGTTCATACAAATCGGTGGATCCGCTTATTTGCGCAGCGGCTTTTGTGCAATATGCCCTTCCCGCTCAGTCGGAAGAAACAGAAATTTGGGAAATCTTTACGAAACAGGAGGAAGGAAAGATGGAGCTGTTTGAAGAGGTCGGCCAGACCCTGTCCAGGGCCGGTCAGGGCCTGGCGCAGAAGGCGCGCGACACCGCGCAGGTCACGAAGCTGAAGCTCGCCGTCAGCGAGGACGAGCGGGCGATCGAGGGCATTTACCTGTCCATCGGAAAAGCGTATTGCCGGATGTGCGAAGCGTGTTCCCCGGAACAGCTGCCGTCCGAGGCCACATCCGAGCCGATCGCGTCTCTGCTGACAAGCCTTCGGGAGCGGAAGCAGCAGCTGCTCGACAAGCAGCAGACCATCCGCGTCATTCAGCAGGTCATGATCTGCCCCAAGTGCGGCGCTTCGTGCAGCGCGGAAGGCAGCTTCTGCACCAACTGCGGCGCAAGTCTGCAGGAGGCAAAGGCCGGTGTGTTCAGCTGCCCAGCCTGCGGCAGCAAGCTCAAGCCCGGCGCGGCCTTCTGTACGCAGTGCGGCAAGCCCGTCCGGTAATATCAGAAAAAGAGAAAGATAAGGGGGATTGAAGTATGAAAACAAAGTCCTACACAAAGTATCTTGGCATTCTGCTTGTCATCGTGTCCGTCTTCACGCTGTTTTTCAACTGGATCAGCGCCGCGCGCTATATCAAAAACCTCCAAAAGGCGGCTTCAGACAGCCTTGGCTTCTTTTCAGACTACTCCTACACCGACGCGCTGATCGAGGATGCCATCGATAGTCTGGATGACACGCTGGATGACCTTAGGGATTCCGCCGAAGATCTGGAATACTATTATGACATTCCGGCCAACAAAGCGCGCTCTGTTGCGAAAAAGGCTACCCGCATTTTAAAAACGATCAAAGATTTTGCGTTGTCGCCCCGCGATGCCGCGCTGATCTGCGCGGATGCCAGCAGCATTCTCCGCACTGCGGTAAAATACGAGATGATTAGTGAGAGCACGACCGATTCAGATGAGTACAAGCGTGGAAAGACGATCATGTTCGTTATCTCGCTGATGTTCTGGGCAGCGCTCCTGCTCGGCATTGCCGCACTGGCCATGCGCGTTCTTGGGCGGTCGCAGAATCTGGACATCGCGTATTTCGCTGTGATGATCCTGCTGGCTCTTGCGGCGATCATCGTCACGATCTGGGCAAACGGCAAGTTGGAAGACAGCGTGCTCCGCCTGACGCTGTGGCCGTTCCTCGGTGTGCTGTGCGCGGTCCCCATGAAGCTCCTGCCGAATATCAAGGCTTCCGCCTACACTCCCGCGCGTGCGAATACGCGTGCTTATGCGCGTCCTTCCGCACCGGCTCTGACCTGCGCATCCTGCGGCAGCAGACTGGATCCGTCCGAGCGCTTCTGCTCCCACTGCGGCGCACCCGCTGCACAGGCAAGACCGGCTGCAGCCGCCACGATCTGCCAGACCTGCGGCGCGGCCGTTGACAACGGATATGCGTTCTGCCCGAACTGCGGTTCGCCGGTTACGCGGTACGCGCCGACCAGCTGGGTCTGCCCGACCTGCGGCGCAACTCTGGACGCGAACACGCGCTTCTGCCCGACGTGCGGCCACCCGAAGATCTGAACTGCATAAAAACGCCGGAGCCGCAATACTGCGGCTCCGGTTTTTTCAGCTTTGGGAAACAGGCGGGTCATTTCAGCTTGAATCGGATGTCGTCGCCGTAGAATTGGAAGAGACAATACGTACCCAACAGGCGTGAGGTAATCTGTGGCGTATAACGGGCGGCCAGCTCGCTCGGTGCAAGATTCGTAGACAGGATCACAGGCTTTTTCTCCATCAGACGGGTATTCAGAAGCTGATAAAGCACTGAAATAGTAAACTGCGTGGTCATCTCTGTACCGAGATCATCGAGGACCAGCAGATCGCTGATGAAAAACGCCTCTGTCCGAGATATATCCGGCCGCGGGCGGAATTTATCGTCTTCAAATGCGGAGAACAGCTGCCCAACGGGAGCATAGCAGACAGAAAAGCCACGGTCCGCAACGACGCGCGCGATGCAGGCAGATAAATAGGTCTTTCCTAGCCCGGTCGCACCAGAAAACAGTAGAGACTGTCCTTCTGCCGGAAAGCACTGTGCATAGCTCTGCGCCCGCCGGTACGTTGCACGCATCAGCTCGCGCGGGCTGCTGTGGCATTTTGCGTCATATTGGTCAGAATAGAGTTCCAATCGAAATTTTTCAAAGCTGTCCGTGCCGAACAGTGCAGCCAGCTCCTTCTTCTGCTCCTGCCGGCAGAGTTCCCGCAGGCATTCGCACATCTGCGCGCCCACATAGCCCGTTCCGCCGCACTTCGGGCAGAGCGGCTGGACGGTCAGATCGTCCGGCTCCAGTCCCTCGGCCTGTAAGATCCAATCCCGCTCCTGCTGAAGGGCCAGATTGTCCTTTTTCAGCTGCTGCATGGCGGCCACGGGGTCGCCCTGCCGGCGGAACGTCGCGGCAAGCACGTGCGCGGCGGTCCTGCGCAGCTCCCGATCGATCTCGCCCAGACGCGGCTGCTTTTCATAGATCGCCGCGATGCGGGCGCGGGAGGACTGCTCGTTCTGCTCGTTTTCGCTTTGCAGGCGCTGCATGGCGCGCTGCACAATGGCCTGAGAATATGCCACGGTCAATCCTCCTTGTTGTTCAGCATCCGGTCAATAGCAGCAAGCTGGAAGTCGCTGAGCGTGTCGTTGTGCTGCTGGACGCCCTGCGAGAGTTTTGCGCCCGCGTAGCTGCGCTGCGGGGCACGGTCGCCGGATTCGATCTGGCTGAGGGTGGTAAAGCCCTGCTCGTGCCAGCTGCGCAGGATGGAGTTGCAGTAAGGCCATTTGAGCCCGCCGGTCGCCATGCAGGTCTTTTCATAGGCAAGGCCGATTTCCTGTTCGCCGAAGCCCCACGAGAGCCACGTCAGGATATAATTCTCCTCGCCCGTCGTCAGCCTGCGGCCCGTAATGCCGAACAGCTCCCGGATCTTGCCCAGCTGCGACTGCCGCAGAAGCTGGTTCTGCATATAGACCGCCGCCTGCTCCATCGTGTCGATGCCGTGGTCGGCCCAGTAATACGCTTCCTTTTCGATTGACCGCAGCGACGGCATCCGCGAAATGCCGCGCGAACGCTGCCGCTGGATGCAGTAGTTGACGAGGATCGAAATGACCTCGCCGGGAAGCCCCAGATAGCGGTAGATCGACAGCAGGATTTTTAATTCTTCATTGGACAGGACCCGTCCCAGCCGCCGCTGCGTCTCGCCGGTGATGGCTTCAAACTCGCGGCTGGTGCGCGTCTCGCGAATGACGTCCTGCTCGGTATAGACCGGGGCCTGCGACGCGTCGAGGTGTGTTCTTGCCTCCTGCGGCCAGAGCCCCAGCTGCTGGAGCGTCGCGCAGGCCAGATCGTACCGGGCCTGCGTCATGCGCAGCGCCGTCTGCGCGCCCGAAAGCGGGCGGTTCTCAAAAAGATAGAGATACAGCAGCGCAGCGTCGCCGTTGGCGGCGGCCAGCAGCCGCTGCGCGGCGTCGGCGGGGATGAGAAGCGGTTCCGCCAAGGCGAGCGCCCCCTTTCATAAAACCGGAATCATCCGAAATCAAACGCCAGATAGACATCCGGCATACGTGCATCCGAAAGCCATTTGCACATGGCAAATGGTGCGCTGCCGCCCACGGTGCGTACGCGGCACTGCTTTGCCGGAAGCTGCTTCAAAAGCGCGGGCAGGACAGAACAGTCCGGCAAGATCTCGTCCACGACGAGTGTCTCGCCGTCCGGATGTGCGCAGGCGCAGCCAAAGTGATATAATTGACGTTATGAATTGCAATGATAATTTGCGGATTCATGAGGAGCGAATTTGTTATGGATAGTAGTATGAATCCTAAAAAGAAATGTGTACTGTACGATCGCGACTGCATCGATTGCGGCGAATGCGATATGTGCAAGCGCGGACAGTATCAATCCTGCCGCAAC
>ERZ773131.1430-NODE-1430-length-17242-cov-27.655205_pt1 | contig 17242 bp, 17 predicted proteins | sample MGYA00511082_ERZ773131 | MGnify/ENA primary metagenome ERZ773131 (study PRJEB29015, sample SAMEA2737813) | human gut metagenome | biome: human gut; feature: human-associated habitat; material: faeces | place: China | collected 2012 ... | reverse complement strand
CCAAAATTATACACGACCAAAATCCTATATTCATAATACATACCTCCGCTTCAAATTTCGATTTGTTTCTCAATTTCGTATTCAAATTATACCATAAAACTTGTGAACAATTCTACCGCAACTTTGGACTGTATGAGAAACCAAAAATGAAATTTTAAATTCCACCACCACATTTGGTGGTGGAATTTACTCCCGCACAGTAAAGGTTTACTCTTTCATATAAAAATGGTAAGGTTATCTTTCTTTCTGACAGCAGTAGAAAGAAGGATATCCATGAGTAAATATATTCCAGGAAACCAGAAGCACCTTTCCCTTGAAGACCGTATCTATATCGAAAACGAACTGAACAAGGGAGAAACCTTTAAGAACATTGCCCGTTTTCTTTGCAAGGATCCAACAACCATTTCCAAAGAAGTAAGGGCTCACCGTCTATCCGACTGGTATCACAAAGGTACTTTCTATAATGCCCATAACTTTTGTATTCATCGCTTCCATTGCCGGAAAACCAATGTCTGCGGAAAAATCATTCTCTGCGATGTAAAATGCACTTCCTGCCCCACCTGTAATCAAACTTGCAAGGATTTTGTGAAGGAACAGTGCAAAAGACTGGATAAGGCGCCCTATGTCTGTAATGGCTGCACAAAAAAGATAAATCATTGCACCATCGCCCAGAAATACAGATACGATGCACGTTTTGCTGATAGAAAATACCGTGAAAAGCTTTCCGGTTCCAGAGCCGGTATAAACATGACAAAACATGAATTACGCAAAAAGGATGGCATTGTTTCTCCTTTAATCGAGCAGGGACAATCTCCATATCAAATCATTACCAATCATCCAGAACTGGATATGTCAGTCCGTTCCTTGTACACCTATCTGGATCAAGGTCTGTTTACAGCCAGAAACATTGATTTAAAACGTAAGCCCGGCTTCAAGCCACGAAAGTGCCATAAAACACAGATTACAAACAGAACCGTCTTCGAGAAAAGGTTATTCAGTGATTTTAGTGAGCTGCAGTTATCCTCTTTTGTAGAAATGGATACGGTACACTCATCCAGAGAATCCAACAAGACGTTACTGACCTTTTTCTTCACTAAGGAAAAGCTGTTCCTTGCCTTTCTCCTGAATCGTTGTACTAAAGGCGCTGTCCGGCTTATTTTTGACCGTTTAGAAAAACGTATGGGCACCTATGAGTTCTTATCTGTCTTTGAATATATCTTGACAGACAGAGGTTCAGAATTCGGAGATCCTGTCGCTCTTGAAACAGGACTGGATGAAATTCAGCGTACCAGCATCTACTATTGTCATCCCATGCGTAGCGGACAAAAAGGAGGTCTTGAGCAGGCTCACACCATGCTTCGCATGGTGCTTCCCAAAGGAACTAGTTTTGAATTTTTGACACAATGGGATGTGAATCTAATCGTGAATCACATCAACTCCACTCCAAGGGAAAGTCTTAATGGAAGCACGCCTTATGACGCCGCATTAGAGACACTCGGAAAAGAAACCCTAAACGCATTTCAGCTTAAGCGCATTGACCCTGATTTGGTCAATCTAACGCCTAAGCTGATTCGCTTCAACCATTAACAACCACTTAGAAATCTGCTGTCGGACTGGAAATTAAACTTTCACATTTTCCTCACATGACCGGTGGAATTTAGTCTCGCACACTACCTTCCAGTGGTCCGTTTGTCATACCATCAAATCAGTTTTTTCCAAGAAGTTACTCCTATTATAACAGAAATAAGCGTTTTGAGCTTATAAAACTCTTAGAAAATCAAGAACTTTTAAATGAGTGTGGAATTTACTTCTGCACTGGAATTTACTTTTTCAAGTTAGCTCTTTTTCGGACTGACCTTTTTTGTTACTATATTGTATTGGTTGTTCTTACAAATTTATCAGTTACATCTATTCCATCGGAAGAATAGTCTCTTTCAGGAGCCTGCCTTATCGCCTGATTTAATACTACCGCCCCATCAATCAGCGAATACTTCCTAACCCGGCTATTATAGACAAATGTAATCACATCATCTGTCATTAGAACTTTTCTAAGACGTCTATTGATGATTGCTTGATTCTGAACAGCTTTTAGCTCAGCTATATACTTCCATATTCCGTCTTCGTGATGCATCAGTTGAATGCCACATGGATACGCATATGAAATCATCAATATTCCTTTTCTATCTGACGTAAGTACAGCACGATTGATTGGAGTTCCTATCACAGCTTCATAATTTACTACATCCGAATCAATAATCTGCAGAATATTTTTCCCGGTCTTAATCTCAAGTTCGTCTTTTTTCAAAATAGACTTGATTGGCTCTTCTCTTTTCTGAATGACTGGCTCTGGGTAATGGTTGACACGAGTTAAATCGGTTCTGAAAATCCTTACATTCTTTATGCCAAGCCAACTCACTAACTTATCAAGGTTCTTTAGATCACCAAGTCCATGGCATCCAATATACCATACGACCTTATCTGGATTTTCTAAAGATTCCTGAACCTTCTGAAAATAATCCCAATCCACTTCTGACAAAGAATGACCAATTATAACTACATTCTCAACAGCACTAAGCGAATCAAAAAAGTTTTGATGTCCTTTTATTATTTCCTCTGTTTTCTTTGTCAAGTCTTCATCATAAGCTGCAAGTAGTTCCATAGCACGCTCCTGAGCTAATTCCACTGCAACAGAATGATATGTCTTTCTTCTTGGTTCTTTTTCGTCAAACTCATATGACTCATCACTAGCGCCTTGTTTGTGACCCATAATGAGTTCTTCTTTAGGATGATATTTTATTTTTCTCCTGCAGCCATGGATGTAACACACATTTTCTATCGATACGCCATATAGGCTCTCAATAAATTCTGTATAATTGAAGTCTAATACCTTCCCATTTCTGATCAATGAAGCTAAAGGTCTGTCATCCGTTCTTACCTCTAATCTCTCTACCCATGTTCGCAGCTTCTTCGGCAATTCTCTTGAAACACGCGCAATTGGCTCAACTGCAAATTCAACGGCCATGTAAAAATTAGCAGCACTTTCTTCTTCCTGAAAAAAGCCTGTGTTATCGAGCCAATCATCAATCATGAAACGGCTGACCATCATTTCAGCATTGAAATATGCAAGATTATTCTCAAAATCAGACCATAAATCATCCGGAGTCCAGAAAGCTTCAAGTCCCCATATAAAACTATTATCTAATGAATCCCTAAACGAATAATAGCTTGATTTCACACCATGCATTAAATCGAATCCGTTACCAATTATATAGAGAACATTATCGTCATCGAAATGAATATTTGATAGATTTATAACGTTATGCCGCTCAGCAATCAGCTTTTCAAATTCTTGCTGCTTCCTTGCCTTTGTTTCTTTCCACTTTTCATCTTCGATACGTTTTTCTTCTAACTGCTTTTTATTTCTGTAATTCCTGTTGCAAAGAACACAATATCTAATCTTTTTCCATTTGTCTGTCTCAGCTTCGCGAATAATGAATTTTCTGCCGCAAGAGGCACATGTTTTTTCAATTGATATCATAATACAAATGCTCCTTCTAACTCACAAACTTCACTATTTCCCAGTACCTCGCAGAAATCCTACCATCCAAGCTGATGTCGCATGGTATGCATTGGAGTGACAACCATAAATATATTCTTCCCATGGGTATTCCAATCTTGCTCTCGGATGATCATTGCCTAAGGAGTCTTTGATTCTGGTAAATATTGGATCATGTTATCAATCCGGATATTCTGTCTACGGATTTTCTCATCGAGCTCCTGTATGATCTTTTTACTTGCTTCCAATTTCTGTGCCTGTTTCGCTGCAAGAGCTCTCAGCATCCGTAATTCTTCGTGCTCAGTCATGCTTTTTCCCTCGTGTTTTTGATAGATAAATTATACCATTTTTTGACGATTTTTTCTACCTTTACACGATATTTCATATACCGAAAAATGCTGAATTTAAAGGCTTTTCCGACACTTTCCTAGGCATTATCACGACTGTCAGAAGCAGCTGTTTTCACCTGTTATCTTTACCTGGTGATGGGCCTTTTTTCTGTTCAATTTTCAGTCCCTGAAGGAGCCATTCCACTTGCTGGAAAGAAATTTCTTTTACTTCATCCGGGTTTCTTGGCCATTGGAATTTCATATCATTGTAAGCCGATTATCGGCATTATGCTGATTAATAGTTCTGCTTCCATTCGAATAAGCAATATTAGCAGAATGAAGAACTCCGCCAAACGTGGTGACTGTTTCTGAATTTGATCTTGCCCTAAGTGTGCCTCCCTTGATATATGATGTTTTACAGTATATCAGGAGGAACGATAAGAGTCACTACGCCATGTTTTGAGGCACTTACTCTTTATTCCATTTTTTTTCTGATACCATATAATATGTTTTGTTCCAAATATCTTCTACATCGATAATTATTAATTTTGATGAGTCATTAATTGTATTTTTATCGCCACAAATTATTTTTTTATCATCAATTTTTGCTAATAGATAATATTTTTCTTGTTCATCATCAAATTTTACAATTTTAATATTTGAATAATTCATTCTAAGTCCATTAGATATCAAAAATATTAGTATGGTTTCTACTAATGTTCCTAATATTGTTAGGGATATTTTAGGTGCCTTATTAATATTAGAAAATGCTGATATTACCAATGGGAAAAAAACTAAAATAATAACTAAAAAACAATTTTGTTTATTTCGTTCAATAAACGAAGTATTCCGTTTCTTTAGTAACTTTGTAGCTTTTAGTTTCTTTAGTAGCTTTGTATCTTTTGAATTCTTTATGCATTGAATAGCTTTTAAGACACCAATACAAAATAACATTATTATTAATATTAAAAACTCGCATATGGAAAAAGTATTTTCCAAAGTAAACATTTCATTGCAAAAAACTATAACTACAAACAAAAATACAAGATTTGACAATTCTTTGTTTTTTTCTTTATTTTTTTTAGATAAAAATATTTCTATATTAGATGCATAAAAAGCTCCTGAAAATTTTACTATAATACTTATTATCACAAACGATATTAAAAATAATTGCACTGGACTATTAAGATCTAAATTAAAGTCCTTTATCCCCTCAAAAGAAAGATTTAGCCTCTCTAAATTATTGATAATATTACACAATAACATAAAAATATATTCTCCCTTCTCTTATTGTTAACTAGTGTCTGCTCAACAAATCGCTAAATCTCTATAGGACTTGTTTTTCATATATTTTACAGTGCAATGCATTAGTTTGTTCCTTGAAAATAATGAAACTAAAATTTGAGCAAACGAAACCACCGTTAAGAGGTTTACGTTCATTGCAATGATTGATAAAGCGATTGAGCTTTTGGTAGTGGTATCCAACTTCGCTGTTATTAAACCAAGACCATATCTGCGTTTTGCCAAACTAAATGCTCGCTCAACTTCTATTCTGTCATTGTTATCAATGTATTCCTGTTTTTTGTCAACCTTGTTGTCCTTTTTAGAACGACCAAGCGCAGGACCGGAAATTCGAATTCCATGTTCCGAACAGAACGTTCTATTCGTACGGTTTCGATATATCTGATCTACAAGAACTCTTTCAGGATAATGTCCTGTTCGACTTTTATAGTTTTCAACTGCTGTTATGAATACATCAGATTCGTTGCAAGCTGTTTGGAAAGATCATCACACAAATCGATTTCTTCTAAAAAAGCATCTATGTATCGTAAATCCCTACGAATGTATTGCAGTTGAGTTTTTATTGCTTTGCGGATTTTCTTGGCAGTACGTTTTTTACGCTTTGCCATGTTCAGATAATCTTTTCGGGCTTTCTGGCGATACATTCTTGGCTTGTAGTAGTTTTGCTCATAACAAATGATATCAATCATTTTTTCGAGTTTCTCTCGTGCCTCATTTAACAGATTTACATCTTGAGGATATGAAATATTCTGAGGTGCACATGTGGCATCCAAAATTAATGTACCTGAGTTTGTCCCACTTTCTTCATTAATACCCTCACTACCTGTTGGAGGTGGATCTTCTGGAGCGTTGTAAGCGATAATCATCTCATTGATTTCTTCTAACACCTCTGCTGTCAAACGTTTACGAAACTCCACGAGAAGTGAAGGAACAAATGGTATTGTATCTTGGTATCCGGGAAGTCCGATGAAGTACTGAAAATATGGATTTTCTCGTATTTCCTCTACCAGTTCTCTATCTGAGAATTGAAGTTGTTTTTGTATGAGCAGGGATCCTAGTGTAGTCCTTAGCGGTTTAGCCGGCATTCCTTTCTTACCAGGAAAGAGAGCTGCATATTTCTCTTCGATGGCTTCCCATGGAATCGTTTCAGCTTTCTTTACCCAACGGTTTTCAGGATTCATTTTCAGACCCATAGGCTGATTAAAATCTGCAAGACCAAACTGATGATTTTTATCAAATTTATACATAACCATTCTCCTCAAGTGCAAGCCTTTTATTGTGCAAGCGCATATTTCTTTGCACTTCTATTGTACTATAAAATGGTTATAAAGTCAGTATTTTCAATGCTTTAAGACAATTTTATTTTGTCCGAAGCAGACACTATTTAGACGTTCATTAATGTATCGACGAAATTAACAGACTTTATTCATAAGCTGTCCGTAACAGGTCTCAAATAATGCCAGGCCGTACTTTCAAACGAAAAAAGAATAAAGCAAAGGGACGAACACACTTTAACAATCAAAAAGTTTCTTTTTGATTGAAATAAAAATTATACTAATTAAATGGACTTTCACGGAGTCCTTGTTAAAGTGCGTCATTTTCTGAATTACTTTGTTTTTTAACTTCTATTTGATAACTTTATCTTACATCAACTTAAGACTTTTTCCTTAAGTTGATGCTATTTTGACCACATTGGTGCCTGACCACACTGTGGCTCAAAATAAGAGAGTTCAAAACAACTAACGTCTTTTCTTTTCAATCAATAATAATACAATTCCTGATATTATACCTACAATCAACGAACATCCCGCACTAAAGATGTTTATATATATGTCTTTATTGCTAAGACCTAATGATAACATTTTTTTGAAAACTAAAAAACTAAACCAATGTGCTAAACATGCAACACCAATCGCAATAATAACGCCCACTATGATATCCAACACTTTTCTGCATGTATACGCTCTATTATTCTCTTTAGCATATTTAGCTATTTCAGTATTTTGCCATAGGATACGTCGATCATGACGAATTATATCTAATTCGTAATCTATTATTCTAATATAACTTTCCATCAACTGAATCAATTCTTTTTTCTGATTTCGAATATCTTGTAATGAGTATTCTTTTCCTAACCAATAATTAGTATTCTTATCCATATTATATAGTTTACAGCTCTTGATTTCCTTTTCCTCTTCGCTGTTATATAGAATCTTATAATTTCCTATATCTGCATCAACTGTATAACGACCTTCCCTAAACAAAACCACATGTTTCTTTATTCTATCTTCTATATAACATAGTTTTCTCATTCTTTCTGTATAACAGTCCTCAATATCCTCATTTCTGAAATTATCATATCCATTTAAAGAATTGGCAAACTCATCAATCACAAACTCTTTCAAATCAAGATACTTTTTATTTAAAAAGAATACTCCCTTATTTCGTTTAAAATGATCAATTAGCAGGTCACACCGTCCTTTATTATTGTCATGCACATGTTCCCCCGTCACAGGAGTTTCCAATCTAAAAAGCAATAATGTAAATATATTTCCATGTTCTCTATCCAAATCCAGTCTAATGTGTTTGCCGGTCGGATTATTAACAGATATTATAAGCTGACCTTTCCACATAGGATCCAGAGTCGTGCTTATATTACCCAATCCCTGACAAACTCTAGCAACTTTTGACATAAAAATACCAGCTATTTCATTATCTGTTTCTATGTATTCCTTAGAAAAAAAGAGTACTGTATCATTAGGAGGAATATTCACATAATGAATATTTCCATTTTCTAAAGTCTCCACATTAATCTTTAAAAGAATATGTTTTCTAATAGAAAACGCAAAATTCATAGTAGATAAATTATACCCAGCCCCAGTTATATTTCTTTCATCATATGGAAATATTTTTAAATGACCTTCGCATATTGCCTTCTTTATATCATCTCTAGAAAACATGCTTACACCTGCCCTTCCTGTCCTTCCTGTCCTTCCTGACACTCCTGTCCCATAAGTTTTTCATCTGTAATAATAAATTTTTCTTTAATTGTCTTTGTATCTATAATTTTCACATCATTTTTTTCTTCCTTGTGAATACCTGCCGGTTCATAACCATATGCTTTTAACTCATCCTTGTATGGCATGAGAGGTGTATATAATCGTACATATGCAATACCAGTTGCTCCTGAAAAAAGTATATAATCTGTTCTTTCTTTTCCAATATTTATAATATGTGATTGTGATATTCCCTTATATTGCTCAATATAATATATTTTTTTAATACCCGCTTCTTTTATTTTCTTAGCACATAACTCACATGGACTGGATGTAGTAAATAAATATCCTCCCTTGATTTTGTCACTTTTGCATGCAACGATTGCTCTTTCCTCTCCATGTAAAGCTCTTGTATATATTTGGTCTTTTTGAGCTAATATATCCTGATACATATCTTTAAAACAAAATGCAAATGGCAAGCCATTTAAATTACTTTTTCTATCTTCTGTAATCCTGGAATTTATTTTGTTAAGGTATTCTCTAAATTCATCATTGTAACACTCATATTCACTGTAAGCATCACGGTCGTAATTTCTTATCAAGTCAAATAAATTACGTCTAATGCATGATTCAGCACCACATGGTGCATCATTCCATCCTAATGACAAAATATTATATTCTGAATCAGTAATAACAGCACCTACCTTTCTTGAAAGGCATCCTGAATTCAGCTTTGCAGTCATTGCAATCTGCATACATCGTTCCTCTTTTGTAGGTGTAAGCAACCCCGGATGCATGATCAAAGTAACCATTCGTCCCAATGCCCAAATCAATTCCAAATCACTATTATAATCTATTTCTCTATAATTTCTCTTTAAAAATAAATCTGCATCTTCAATACATTTTACAACATCCTGCAAAATGAAATCAGCTAATCCATTCCCGTAACATCTTGTACGAATTACATCATCCTTAACAAAATTCAAAAAAATTTTTTCGTCTTCACTAAAATCACCCTCAGGATTTTTTTTCCATCTTTTATATATTTTTTTCCCAAGTGACAAATTTTCGTTTAATTCATATACTTCATTTGAAAATCCCTTTTTAAACCTTCTGCTTCTTTCTCTCTCATCACATGTAACTGCAAGCATGTAAAACGAAGCATATCTGCATCTAAAATAAAAAGCTTCAAACAAATTTTTCAAATTATTAATCACGACATAAACGCGATTATTTACCCTTTTATTATCTTTCTTTTCTGTATCCTGCAAATTCCAACTTCCACAGTGTCTTAACATTTTGACAAATTTGTTAATTCTATCAGGTATGCAAAACAAATTAACAGGACAAATATCATCCTCGCTTGAAATATAAACTTTTCCACATCCCCTTAAATTATTTCCATACTGCTGATACATTGCAGTAAAACATCCATATACTCTCAATTCTCTTTCAAAAAGCTCACTAATGGAAACCAGACAACCATAACAGAATACAATTACATCTTGTTGTCTAAAATAATTATCATTATCTATTTGATTCTTATAAGAGAGCCATAATGAACATAGCTTTTCAACCCTATTATCACTTATAAAAATTTCTTTAAATAATTCGTCTACCCATCTTAAATCAAAGATATCGTCTCTACCAATAGCCTTTTCTATTCTTTTTAAATTCTCATAAGCTTTACTTATAAGACTCTCTTTCCTTTTCAAAACATCATCTATAATATCGTATATTGTAGAATCAGCACATTTTTGATTTTTTAAAACCTCAATTTCCGTTTCCAAAATAAATGAAAAAATAATATTTGTTACATTAATCTCTACAAACGGTCTCCAATTATGATGTAGATATCTATAACATACAATAAGTTCTCTTGTCATAGACATATCGATCTGTGAAGTATCAGCTGGTTTTGTAACACGATCACAAAAGCTTTTATCAGTCAATAATTTACATACATCTGATACACCAGCTTTAACTTTTCCTGTCAAACCTATAATTGCAAATTCAAGCTTTTCATTTAATAGTTTATCAACCATTTTGTGTTCTAACGATGAAGTATTTAAATCCATGTTTTCTCCCCCTTTACGCATTCCAAATTACACGTCTCTTTTATGTCTGTAAAGCCCATCTCAAATTTCACAATATCATTTATAGAGTATCTTACCTGCAAAATTCCATCCATATATATTTTCATAATACTATCATTTTTTCATTTACTGGATTAAATTGTGCACATATAATGAAATTATATGGTGTCAAATACCTTATTCTAAGTTCAGCTTCATTTCACATATCAACAACTTTTCCATCTATCACTGCTGCCCCATCATCATATTCAGGATTTTCAAAAATCTTTTTCAAGTAAGTATCATTTATATCATACAATCTTTTAGGCACATTATTTGCTGATAAATATGCATATCTATACTTTTTGACAAATTCTAGAAACTATGTATATTTAGTTGGTAAATAATGTTCCAAATCAAATCCATTTCCAATCATTAGTATCTTCATTTGAAACTATCTCCTTTATTTTTGGTCTCTAAATGATTTTTTTCCAATGAAAATTTTTGTCAGCAAAACAGCTATATAACATATCGAAAATATTTATTTTTTTATCTTTCTTTTCACTCCCTATTATCGCTTCTCACATTCTTCCTCAAACTCCAATTCACTTGGAGTCTTTCTTCTGAAAGAATCATCGTCTAAAAAAAGTTCAACATCATTCATAAAAATAAGATTTAACATGTTACTAAAGCATCTGTACGTGCACAATAAAAAACATGATAACATATATGCCAAAATTAGAATATTCCATTTTTCATACCAGGTATCTTTATACTGATCTCGAAAATATACTGTAACAGAAACAATAATAACTAAAACGCCAACTATCAAGGTTTGCTTAATATACTTTAAAAACAGCTTATCTTTATCTCTTTCAAAAACATATTTGACCAATTTTGAATCATTTTTCATACTCATTATAACAGGCAATACCGCACCTAAAAATCCTATAATAAGTGATGATACCGTAATAACCGCATCAAGTGCATCATTAATATTCTTACTTTGATATAAACTATTTTTTGCAAATTTGAATAACACAAAAATCATAACTGATAGTACATATGGATATACCATTTCTATTAGTTTTTTCATATAATCACCATACACATAAATGATCCAATTTTTCTAATCTTTCATTATATTTCTCAAGCATTCTTGATTTTGCATAAGTAAATTCAAGAGGTTTCTTTTTTTCTATGTCAAAAGCAATATAGTCATGTATAGCATTCTCAAGCAAATCTACTATTTCAACCCTCGGTTTATCATCATCACTATATGACGTATCGCTCTTTAATTTGATTTTTGCACTATTTATCATTCCCGGATTGTCTTGTACATCGTTTATCAAGTCAACAATACCTACTTTATCCAGTTCCGCTTTTTTTTCACGTCCGACACTTATTGTAATTTTGGCAGTGGTTCCATTATACTTATTTACACTTTTTATCATCTCCGCCAGGCTTCCTTTTTTATTGTCAGGCTCAAAATTAGCAAATGAAATCTCAAATGTTCGGACCAGTCTATCACCAATTCTATTTGCATCAAATTTGTCTGATATAGGAATAAATGCAACTTTATAATTTTCCATTGGACAAATCTGATTTATCCATTCAGCAAGTCTACTGACACCTATTGACATTCTGTTTTGTTGTAACATACAAATACTTCTTTTCCGATCATATAAAAAATTTATATCTTCTCCAATATATTCATCAGGATCCAGCGGAATCGGAGTCGCATCCTCTCCTTCTTTTAGCTTAGATGGAATATTAGCATCTCTAAGCTTATAAGCTCTAATAGCATATATTTCGGTTTTACTATCAAATCTATATTCCCCTAAATTCACAACACAATCGGAAAGCTTCACATTACGCTGTACGAGAGCTTTACTCTTCATACTCATGAGCCACTCGGCCAAATTAAATTTGTCTACAACATGTGACTCTTCATTTTCATTAATCTCTATCTTTGCTACTTTATAATAACAAAATTTTATTTGTCGTCTGTATGTTTCCATATTTTTCATTCCTCAAAACTACTTAAATAACAGTTGTGTCCTAAGTCTATGGTACCACTTTTTTTAAAAAAGTAAACCACTTTTATTATATAATATAAAAATAATTTATAACCTATGTAGCTCAGTCCGTCTGGACAGGTGGCTCACGCCACACTGGACTGGCGGCTCCGCCGCAGGAATATTCAGTTATTGCGGCTCCAACTAACTATGACAGCAAAAAGAACTACTTTGACACCTCAGCAGTAGAAGCTGTAATTGAGCTTGTACTCAGTAAACGTCAAATCATACGCAGGTCGTTAAAATCAACGCCGCCTATTATGAGCGGCGTGGTTTCCGGCATTCATCCAGAAGGCTATCTGACCATGGCATGAGACAATCCAATTTTGTAGGATCTATATTTCCTCTTTCATCACAGAGTTTAGGCAACTCTGTAAGCATATATTTAAAGTAATAATACGGTCGCAGATTATTCAGCTTTGCGGTTTCAGAAATACTATATACCATTGCGCTGGCAGAGGCTCCTTTTGCAGTATTGTGGAACATCCAGTTTTTCTTGCCAGGGCAAAAGGTACGTATAGCTCTCTCTGAGGCGGAATTATCAATTGGAACATCACCATCTTCGAGAAATACTCTTAGGTATTTTTCCTGATTAATTACAAAATTAAGTCCATGACCTGTTTTGGATTTTGGAGGTACTGTACAGTCACTCGCCTGCTGTTTTACCCACGCAAAAAATTCTTCAACCATCGGCTTGATCAGTTCCTGCCGTTTTTGAAGACGTTACTTTGATGAGAGTCCTTTTAACTCGGTATCAGCATTATAAAACTCGGCGATCTTCTGCAAAGCCTGGTATGCAACCGATTGTCTTACAGACGATGGATCTTTTTTATCTGCAGCCTTAACCGCATCCGCAAAATCACGCCTTGCATGCGCCCAACAGTTTGCGTTTGTTACGTCTGCATGCTTTTTGTCAACCAAATGGTATTGCTGCAAACTTGCCGTTACAAGGATTCCTTTATAATCTTTGTAAAAATCCAGAGGTTTTTGATGATCGCGGCCTTTCTGGTATTCATATATCACGATTGGACGCCTGGTATAAAACTCTCCGGAACGGTGCACCCACATATAACACTTGCTGTTAGGGTGATCGCTGTCTGCTATCACCTGCGTTGGTATTTCATCAGACTGCGTGACATGTAGTGACAGAAGTTCCAGTTTCATCCGTTCAACAAAGGGAGTGAAATACATTTGGGAGCATTTAACAATCCAGTTAGACATTGTCTGTCGGGATATATTCACACCATTACGTTGGAATTCCTGCTCAATCCGGTGTAATGCTGATGAATTCACATATTTTACATTCAGTATAGATGGCAGTAATGATGATGTCACAATGCTATTGCGAAGCAGATCTTTTCCAAAGTATGTTTCTGTGCCATTGCTTCGCTCCTTCAAACTGCTTTTATTATAGCAGAAATGTGTAGGATTAGCGAATTCTTATGTGCTGGTTCTTCGTCATTATGCCTATTGATGTAAAGCTGTATACTGTCAATAAAAGCAAGGAAATTTCAAACGGATTTTGCTTATACTTATCGCCAATGATCATCGAGAGACCATCAATGCCTTTGCGCAAATCTACCGTCCCACATGCAAGTACGACACGAGTGATTTTAGCAACGTTCTCAAGCATGGATTACCTCCTTTAGGAGCAGGCTTAGCACATCCTCTGAAATATCGTTCGATATATCCAAAGTGACAGCTCCATGTCGGATAATCGCAGTCGTGGTTGAATTCGTTGACTCATGTATTGAAGCAGCTTTCTCCGATGCCGGAGCAGCGAGCTCAACAAAAGAAATTTCTGTAGGGTTTTCAGTAACCGCAGGAATCTGCATCTGGTCGTATGATTCCTTACGAAACTTGCGCAGCCAGTAATAATAAGATTTCTCATTGATATCGTTGTCTTTCAGCCATTGTCGGACGGTTACGTTTGCAGGTCGTTCCTGACATTGATTTATAATATTTAACCAGTTAGCACGCCTTACATTATGGGTGAGTGAATCCATGATAGTTTACCTCCTCTAAAAAACTATTAGTTTTTTCGTGTTTTTTAGAGGGTCTCACAAAAATGCTAGTTATCCAAGGGGGGGTGGTTTGACGTTTACGACTATGAAGCGTTTACCTTCTTGCCATAATAAAAGGCCTCCTATGATTTATATTTTACCATAGAAGACCTTGCTGTTATTAGCTATTTACAGAAAAAGTTTCACACACTCCTTTGTGCCAATGCTCTCCATTCTACAAAGTATCGCCCTTTTTATATTTTACAGGAACCAATACTTCCCTTTTCTTAAGCGGTTGATCATTGATCAATTTAATAAGCATATTCACACTTTCCTTTGCAACCTTCTTCGCATCCTGTACAATTGAATCAATCGAATGGTAATTGAAGTCCGTGGCATAAGTTCCATCATAAGCCAATATTTTTTTGTTTTTTTCTGTCTTGAGGAAGGCGGCTGCACACAAGTCCAAAGCCATAATTCCATCAACGTCCGGATATTGATCCAACAATGTTCTGGTACGTTTCATACACAATTGATAGTTTACAACTTCCTCCCATTGAAAAGACTCAATGATAACCTCCCTATTATGCTTCTCCATCACATCGATAAGGGCTCTCGCGCTATCGGCAGAGGCAAGTTCCATCCTGGTCGGATCACTAAAGCACATCACTTTTTTACAGCCTTTTTCCAAAAACAATTCGCCCGCTAAAATTCCTCCCTGATGATGATCCGATGTCACCAGCGGGATTCCCGGTATAATCCGATCCAGTGAGATAATTGGTTTCTCAATATTCATATAATATTCATCAGAAAGAAACGCAGATCCTACAATCAGTCCATCGAACAGATTACGTTCCAATGTATCAAGATATTCTCTTTCCTTGTCCTGATTTCCTCTGGTATTACAAATAACCACATTATATCCGTATTGATCTAATTCTGCCTCAAGATAATTCCAAAGAGTTGAGAAATACGGATGGATAATATCTGGTGTCATAACACCGATAATACCCGTTCTTTTCTTATACAGATTTCTGATCCACTGATTAGGAATATAATCTAGCTCCTCTACCGCCTTCTTAATTTTGTTTTTGCTTTTCTCTGATACATATCCGCTACCATTTAACGCTCTGGATACCGTGCTGGGTGCTACATGTGCCAGCTTTGCAACTTCTCGAATGCTTGCCATAATCTCTTCTCCTCACTTGTGTAATTGCAAACGAATTGCCCTTATATTCCCCTTTATCCTCTTAATTAAATCCGACAACCTTCTGCGACAATCGATAAGTCGCAACCGAAATCTTGCGGCCTCCCTTACCCTGAAGATTCATGGTCTGTCCCATAATGCCATTGCGTAGTTGCTGGAAGATTATAATATCTTTTTCCTTAATATACTGAAGTTTTATTTTATTATACACCTTTTTGTCCATGGAGTCGAACTATTTTTACTTAACAGTCTCTTAAATAATCTATTTAGGATTCATTTTATGCTCATATTTTATTTACAAACTTCTCATAATATCCACATATCAATTTCATAATTAGCCGATATACAAACAGTATAGATTAAGAAATAAACTTTTTCTTTTTCATATTCCATCATTTTCAAACGGAGCTTCACAAAATCAATCTGATAAAATACACTTTCATATACCCACCTAATTATCCCATTTTCTTTCTTACTCTGCACACCGGATTTCATGGCTGCCATTGTGCATACTTTATGTCTCATTCAACGCTGCTTTTTTATTGTACCACTTATTTTCCTGCCTCTCCACTCTAAAGTCTGGTCTTGTAATTTTTATCAATTTTGGTTCTTTTCTAAAGTCCAAGCATGCTCTATATTGATAAAAAACAGAAAAGAGGATTTGTTATGACAAACGAAAACTTAAAAAAATTGATTTTAACCGCTTTATTTGCGGCTTTGGCATGTATTACCACAATGATCATGAAAATTCCAACCCCCGGCACAGGCGGATACATCCATGTCGGAGATGCCATTGTCATCCTTTCCGGAGTAGTCTTAGGTCCATGGTACGGATTTGCAGCAGCTGGTCTTGGCTCCTGTATGGCAGACCTGATCGACGGATATTTTATTTATGTTACGATCACTTTCGTTATCAAAGGACTGATTGCACTGGCAACCGGACTTGTTTACCGTGCGATCGGTAAATCCAACAAAATGCGTTACGCCGGTGTCCTTCTCGGCGGTGTGATCGATATCATTTTTGTTGCAGACGGCTACTTCCTATGCGAATTCTTCATATATGGAGCCGGAGCTTTCGAAAGCATTCCTGCCAACATCATTCAATGTGACTACCAAAAATATTAATATCAGCAAATCCTGTCAGCAAATTAACAAATGTAGATTTTCCAGTACCATTGCCATACTTCCCGGAAGTGCTTCCACCCTCCACACTTACATCTGATGCCCTGACTGACATCGGTATCTCTGTTCCAAATACCTTGATTGATGCCGAATAAGTATCATATACCATCAGTGAAATATCCCTGGCATAATTAGTTCTGTTATCAACCATAGTTAGAAGAATTCCTTCAATCTTGAGCTTTGGATTCAGCTGCTTCTTTACTCTTCCTATTGTCTTGATCAGCTGCTGTAGGCCTTTGACCGGAAGATACGCAGCTTGCACCGGTATCAGTACAGAATCTGCACATGCCAATGCGTTAATTGTCATCATTCCAGTGGTGGCTATGGGATTGTTGTTCGTGTAGATGAAAAGCAAAAGGCAACAATTATAGATGATGTAAAAGTTGCAGTCTGCCCAGAGTGCGGTTATACAGAAATGTACTTAGAGGATTTAACTAATTTAAAAGATTAGGCGATAACTTCCAGTTGATATTTCACATATTTTAGGAAATTTAATAACTGTTATATTTGATTA
>ERZ773131.1410-NODE-1410-length-17449-cov-15.716626_pt1 | contig 17449 bp, 19 predicted proteins | sample MGYA00511082_ERZ773131 | MGnify/ENA primary metagenome ERZ773131 (study PRJEB29015, sample SAMEA2737813) | human gut metagenome | biome: human gut; feature: human-associated habitat; material: faeces | place: China | collected 2012 ... | reverse complement strand
GCCTTGGCCTCGGCTACATCGACACCATGCGACTGATCGTCATTCCGCAGGCATTCAAGGCAATTCTCCCCGCCCTCGGCAACGAGTTCATCATGCTGCTGAAGGACACCTCCCTCATCACCGTCATCGGCGGCAAGGAAATGGTCTACGCCGCTCAGGCCATCTACGGCCGAACCTACGAGCAGATGTTCCCCCTCATCGGCATCGCCTGTATCTATCTGCTGCTGGTCATGGTATTCAGCTGGCTGCAAAGTTTACTGGAAAGGAGGCTGCGTCAAAGTGATAGACGTTAAGCATCTGAGCAAATCCTTCGGCGACCATCTGGTTCTCAAGGACATTTCCGAACACATTTACCCCGGGGACAAAATGGTCATCATCGGCCCCTCCGGTTCCGGCAAGTCCACGTTCCTGCGCAGTCTGAACCTGCTGGAAGAACCCACCTCCGGCACCATCACCTTTGACGGCGAGGTCATCACCCCAAGACCAATATCGACCTGGTTCGCCGGAAAATGGGCATGGTGTTCCAGCACTTCAACCTTTTCCCCAACATGACCATCCGGAAAAATATTACCCTTGCCCCCGTGCGCACCGGCCTGATGACCCAGGCGGAGGCGGACGACAAGGCCACCCAGCTGCTGCGCCGGGTCAGTCTGGAAGAAAAGGCGGACGCCTACCCCAACCAGCTCTCCGGCGGCCAGAAGCAGAGAATTGCCATCGTCCGGGCGCTGGCCATGAACCCCAAGGTCATGCTTTTCGACGAGCCCACCTCCGCCCTTGACCCGGAAATGGTGGGCGAGGTTCTCGCCGTCATGAAGGAGCTGGCGGAAAGCGGCATGACCATGGTGGTCGTCACCCACGAGATGGGCTTTGCCCGTGAGGTCGGCAACCGGGTGCTGTTCATGGACGACGGAAAAGTCCTGGAGCAAGGCTCCCCTGCCCAGCTTTTCGGCAATCCCCAGAATCCCCGTCTGCAGGATTTTCTGTCCAAGGTTCTTTAAGACAGCACCGCACAATTCGACGCGCAGAAGGGGCGCATCGTCTTCATCGGTGTGATTGGCATTTTCTGCGGTCTGTCTGCCATTCCGGACGCGCCGGACTTGTCCGGCGTCTCCCTTCCCCTCGCGCTGTTGCCGATTCTGGCACTAATCATTTTCGCCGCCCCCTGGCTGCTCTCCATCCGATTTTATGACAAAAGGGAAATCTGATAGCATCTAAGCAAAACGCGCCCCCGCTTATCGTAAATCATTGCGATAAGCGGGGGCGCTGCTGTCTAGTTTCATCTTTTATTTGGCAAGTTTCTTCTTTATCTAAATACTTTCCTTTACCGTTACAGGCGTTTATTCACCAATTTCCAACGGATAAAGACCCCATGGATTCCCAGAGAAATTGCTTTGTTCAAATCTAATCGTCATATCCTGCAAACTAAACCATGCTTCTGATGCATATCCTTTATGTTTGTCCGAGTACAGGTCATTGTAAGATGATTTATACCTAATGGTATCCGACCCCAAAAAAGGCTCATTTCTCCAGTGCAAATGATCAAACTGACTAGTGATATCCCGGTACTCCTCAGCAACCGAGAATCCGTATGTTTCGCCATCTATTACCAACGTAAAACCGTCTGAAGAAAAGCTATCAATATAGCCTTCCATTTCATTATTTCTGACGGTGCGTCCGGCAAGTCCGCCATACTCAATATCGGCACACTCTGCGCTTCCGCCTATTCTCCATCCGTTGTCATTTGCATCATATTCATATTGCATAAAGAATGTCTCAACCACGGAAACACCGTGATACGTTTCGTCGCAAGATACATTAAATGAAATGCTAACCCCAGAACCACCATTTTCCATTGTGATCTCGGAAAATGCAAAATTTCCAAACTGTGATTCAAAGCTGAGTCCGTTACTTTTCTTGGTGTCAATAATGTCTTTCGCCGTGTAGTAATAATTGTACGGAAGATAGAATTCCAATGGCTCCAACCCGTCAAAGCCATCCAGGATTTCCTGCTCCGTTGGCGCCCTACTTATAACCGCATTCACATCAGAAGATAAGTCACAGTCTGTCAGAACCCAATTCCCATCTGCCTTATGATATTTTGCATAGCCATTTGCGGAGTAGGAGAACATACCCTCACTGCCGGACAATTTGACTTTGGCATAGAAATCGCTCTTGTCGCCGTGGGATTCCGTGATTTCGACTTTTTCAATGGGGAACTGCGTAATGTTGGACATTTGCAGATCAGATTCAATTTGTTTTTGGGACGGCTTGTCGGAACCGCAGGCTGCCAGCATAAGGCAAATCAGTGCCGATAGTACAAAAAATCTCATCCATTTCATATTTCTGTCTCTCCTCATTCTTTTTTATGTACGTCCCGATTTGCACATTGCCGTGCAAGTCGGGACGGCATTTTTTCAGCCAACGGTAAAGCTGCTGTAAATCAGCGTCTGGTCATTTTTTGTATTTTTCACTCCTATTTTTATTTATAAATCTCTTCTGTCACCAGGCCCAAATATACTTAGCCATCCTCAGGCAGTCATCACAGAGCCATTCTACAGAGCCGTCCCTGAACTTGAATTTGGTCAGCTTTTCCCTCTGGTGGCATTCTTCGCACTCCCCGACCCGACCACATGCTGTAAGCATGGAAACCATTCCGAGCAGCATAATAAGTAACAGGAACACCGCAATCACCCTTTTCACCATCTGCAACCTCCCTTCCGAAATTGTTCGTATCCTATCTCTTCTTTGGATATTACGCTTTTACTTCATGACCATTGTATAACTATCTTAAGTTGTTGTCAATAACAATTTTCTAGTGTTTTCTTAAATAACGGTTCAAGATTATCATGGAGACAAAGGAGAGACAATCATGCTTGAAAACTTAAAACTTCTTCGCTCCACTGCTGGAATTTCTCAGAAAACGCTTGCTGATTCTATCGGTGTCAGCCAGCAATCCATTAACAAATACGAAAATCACAACATTGAGCCGGATATTGCGACACTTTCCAGTATCGCGGATTACTTCCATGTATCCATCGACTTTCTCGTAGGACGGACAAACTGCCAGCTCCCTCCGGCAGAAAATGGTAACGCCGGAATCAGCTTTGAAGAAGAATCCCTGCTCTGCCGTTACCGTGCCCTTACCCCGAAACAGAAAAAAGCCGTCCAAGAAGTCTTGGACAGCTATTTCTAGATATTTGATTTCTATTCCCCGTACCCCATGGGATTCTTTGACTGCCAGTTCCAGGAGTCACGGCACATGTCTTCCAGATTCTTTTCCGCCATAAGGCTCAGTCCTCCTCGGTATATTTTGCGCGCTCGCCGCCGATGAGCTTCGGGCGGGTGCGGGCGCAGAGAATGTTGGCCTCGCCGATCTTTGAAAGGCTCAGCCGCACCGGCACAGCCACCCGGCGCAGATGCATTCCGATGAGGGTGCCTCCGATGTCGATGCCTGCGTGGGCGCGGATCTCCTCCACCGCGATGGGGTCTTTGAACTGCTTCCAGCAGGTGGTGGCCCAGCTGCCGCCCGCATGGGGACGCGGCACGACGCAGACTTCCTCCCAGCCGTATTTCTCAGCGGCTTCCCGCTCAATAATGATGGCCCGGTTGAGGTGCTCACAGCACTGTGCGGCCAGCCAGATGCCGTTTTCGGCCAGCACCGGTGCGACGCCGGCGTAGACAGCCTGTGCAGCCTCAAGGCTCGAGTCCTTGCCGATGTGGCCGCCGACGATCTCGCTGGACGAGCAGCCCACCACAAAGACATCGCCCTTTTTCAGCTTTGCCTGGGCCAGCAGCTCCGTCACAGCCTGCCGCGCTTCGGTCTCGATTTGCTTTTTGAACTCTTCCGTCATAAAAAACACCTCGTTTTATACTCTTGCAGACAGCAGGCTGGCAGAGCCTGCCGCGCCGAAATACACTTTGCTTCCCGCCGGGCACACCGCCGTGCAGCCGTCCAGCTCTCTGCCCGAGAATGTCTGCTTCCAGCTTCCGTCGGCGGTGTCCACAGCCTCGGCGCAGGGGGCGTCCGCAGGCAGCTTGAACAGCTTCTTCTGGATGTTCTCACCGGCCCGCAGGGCGATGCCCCGCAGAAGGGTGCTGTCCGCGTGCTTTTCCAGCCAGCCGCTGCGGGTCCAGCGGTAGCTGATATAGAGAGTGCCGTCCTCGTCCAGCGCCAATGCGCCGGGGTATCCCGGCAGGCCGGACACAAAGCTCCCGCAGTTTTTGCCGCCGGCGGTCAGCTCCCGGGCGTCGGCGTCCACACTCCAGATGCAGCGATTCCCGAGGTCAGAAACGTACAGCGTTCGGCCATCCTCCGAGAGGGCCAGACCAGCCGCACCGGCCACGCCGCCCAGCACCTGTTCCACTGTCCGGGCCGACGGGTCATACACATAGACGCAGCCCGTGCCGGTGTGGGCGATGAGCTCGGTGCGGAGAGCGCTTTCCAGCCCGTTTTTCGCAGCGGCTTCGGTGGACACGGCGAAATAGACCTTCCCGTCCGGGCCGGTCTCCACCGCCGACAGCACACCCAGCGGTGCGCCGTCGATTTGGGTCACCACCTGTTCCACTGAGGTCCCCCAGCTGTCATGCCGGGCGCGGCAGAGCGCCCCGCCGGAGGACGTCACCACCGTCAGCCACAAGTCGCCGTCGGCGTCGAAGGCAAAGCTGGTCAACTCGCCCTCCACCGACAGGATGGCCGCGTAGTGTCCGCCGTCGGTGCGGACAAGGTCGCTCTGACGCTTTTTCATGGCCGCACCGTTGTAGGCAGCAGCGTAGACAAGGCCGTCCTGGGTACGGACGCAGTCCACGCCCAGATAGCCGCCCAGCTTCCAGCTGTCCTTGCTGTCGGCGGAGAGGGCCGTCTGCGCGGCACCGGTGTCCTGCCGCACATCCGGGGCGGTGTAGGCTTTCGGCGGCGTGTCGATGGGCCGCAGCAGCAGGCCGTACGCCAGCGCCGCCAGCATCAGCAGGGCAAAGATGTTGCTGGCCACCCGGAAGCGGGTCATCAGAGCTTCCCGCTCGATGGCGGCCTGTGCTTCCAGCTGGGCTTTCCGGCGGGCAGCGGCGGCAGACGTGCGCTGGGCGCGGCGGAGCCACCGGTCCGCAAAGAGGGCCACGTTCGGCCCCACCGTGATGGATGCAATGAAGAGGAGCAGTACCAGCTCTACGAATCCAATGCGCATGAACAGTTTTTCCTTTGTATTTGTCAGATTTCGGGGAAGTCTTTTATCATTGTAGTATAGCACACTTCGGCTTTTCTGCGCAAGATGAGGCCAAGCTTGACAGCCCCCGAAGCGGCCCTTTATAATCAGGGCAGACACGAAACGCACCCACTGGGATGTTTTCCCAAAAAATCTACTCAAACTTCACAAAAATTCCTAATTGATAGGGTATGATAGACTTAAACGCAGTATACAGTTCCGCCGGGCTGGCTCTGAGCAGCCTCCGGCGCTTGAGAGATAGAAGCTTTTAGGAGGAATGCCTTATGGCAAAAATTCTTATCGTTGACGACGAGCCCCGCATCCGGGAGCTCATCCGGGAGAATTTACAGTATTCGGGCTACACCTGCGAGGAGGCAGGGGACGGCTCTTCCGCCCTGTCGCTGCTCACCGGCGGCGGCTACGATCTGGTCATCCTCGATTTGATGATGCCCTTCATGGACGGCATGACCTGCCTGCGGGAGATGCGCACCCGCCGCATCAACACCCCCGTCATCATCCTGACGGCCCGCGGCGAGGAGTACGACAAGCTTGCCGGCCTCGAGGGCGGCGCTGACGACTATGTGGTCAAACCCTTCTCCCCCCGGGAGCTGGTGGCCCGTGTCAAGGCTGTGCTCAACCGCACCATGCCCCGCACCGAGGCTTCTGACAGCACCATGACCTTTGGGGAGCTGTCCATCGACACGGCCAGCCACACCGTCAAGGTGTCGGGCGAGGAAGTGAGCCTCACACCCAAGGAGTTCGACCTGCTGGTCTTTCTGGCCTCCAACAAGGGAATCGCCCTCAGCCGCGAGAAGATTCTGCAGAAGGTGTGGAACTACGACTACTTCGGCGAGGACCGCACCGTGGACACCCACGTCAAGATGCTGCGCGGCCATCTGGGCAAGTGCCGCGGCTACATCGCCACTGTCTGGGGCATCGGCTACAAGTTCGACCCCGACGCGGCGCGTTAAGCGGAGGCTCTGCTCTTCATGCGGCAAACGAGCAAAACACGGCGCACCATCGGCATCCGGGGCCAGCTCATGGGCTTTCTGTGCTTCATCTGCCTTTTGCTGGTGGGGCTGTTCTGGTTTCTGAGCACCCAGCTGCTGGAGCCCCTCTACACCACCCATATCCAGAAGCAGCTCACCGAGCAGGCTGAGGCCATCGTGGCCCGGATGGACGAGGCCATCGGGAAGGGCGAGACCCTCTCCTACTGGGCCTTCGGCAGCCGGCTGTACGTCAACAACACCTTCTTCAACGCGCTGCAGGACGACATCTTCGAGCTGGGCGGGATGAGCAGCTTCTGCATCGACATCTCCGACACCACCCTGCGGCAGATCTTCAAGGTGGATAACCTGTCCTACTGCAACCTTCACCGCACCCGCCCCACCGACACTGCCGACGAGCAGACCGCCTACACCACGGCCCGCGCCATGCGGCAGCTCTGCCGGGAGAGCGGCGGCACAGTGGTGCGGAAGATAAACCCGCCCACGCCCTCCGGCTCCGTCCAGCTGATGGTGGGCCGGATGACCTCCGACGGAAATTACACTGTGCTGGTGACTACCAGCCTGATGCATGTGGCCGAGGCCGGCAAGGTGCTCAGCACCGTCCTGCCGCTGGCTGCGGCCCTCATTTTCGCGTTCTCGATGTCGGCGGCATGGTTGTTCAGCGAGTGGTTCACAAAGCCTCTGCGGGCTCTCTCCGGGGCTGCGCGGCAGGTGGCACAGGGCAACTACGCCGTCCATGTGGACTCGGTGCGGAACGACGAGCTGGGCGACCTGGCCCAGGAGTTCAACCACATGGCAAAAGAGGTCCAGCACGCCTCCCAGATGCAGCGCGACCTGCTGGCCAACGTCTCCCACGACCTGCGCACCCCGCTCACCCTCATCAAGGGCTATGCCGAGACGGTGCGCGATTTGACCGGCGACGACAAGAAGCACCGCGACGAGCAGATGAACATCATCGTGGACGAGACCGACCGCCTGACGGCCCTTGTTTCCAGCGTCATGGAGCTGAGCAAGGTCACGAGCGGCGCACTCAAGTGCGAGAAGGTCCACTTCGACATGGGCCAGCTCTGCGACGAGGTGAGCGAGCGTTACGACGCCGTCTGCGCCCAGAACGGCTGGCAGCTCAAGCTGGAAATCCCTGACGAAGAACTGCCGGTCTGTGCCGACCCCGACATGATGCAGCGCGCTCTGCATAACCTTTTGGGCAACGCCATGCACCACATCGGCGAAGACGGCATCTTCGTGCTGCGGGCGCTGCGCTGCCCCGAGGGCGTCCGGGTGGAGGTGGAAGACCACGGCCCCGGCATCTCTGCCGAGGACCTGCCCTATATCTTCGACCGCTACTACCGCTCCCGCTCCGACGCAGGCAAGCAGGGGACCGGCCTCGGCCTCTCCATCACCAAAGCCATCTTCCAGCAGCACGGTTTCCGCTTCGGCGTCCACAGCACTGTGGGCAAAGGCACTGTGTTCTGGTTCATCATGACCGATACCGAAGATGCAGCTGCACAATAAAGCTGCCGACATTTTGTCTTTTCTTCCAAAATCGTATTTCTCTCTTGATGTTTTTTTCTTCGACGCCTATAATCGAGTTGGATTCAATTTATTGCATCATGTAATACAGGAGGAAAGAATATGAAGCCCTGTCCGCATTTTCTGAAAAGATTCGCAGTTCTGGCAGCTGCCTCACTGATTCTGAGCGCGGTCACTTTAAGTGCCAGTGCCGCAGCAGCTCCCGTAAAGTATGAAGAAAAGCGTTCCACTGTTACCACTGTCGATGGCGCACAGAAAAAGAAAGATCTGGCTGTGACCGTCGAATATCAGATCGGCTCCACCTCTATCCGGGCTTATACTGTAGAAAAGGATGAGGTCATCGGTGTATCAAAGGATATGTGGTCTCTTTATGGTGCCTTTACTTCTGATTGGATCACCGATGGCACCTATACCCTCTCTCAGCCGCTGAACAGTGTGGAACAGATCACTGTAAGCGTTCCTTACGGCGACACAGCCCGCACGAACGAGAGTTATTTTGTATTCCATGTTCCCGAAGGCACCGTCGTCACTACTCCTTCCTGGAGTTATAACATGGACCTTTATAAGGGCAAGACCATTGCAGATGTAAAAGCCGTAGTGGAAGCCGGTCAGGACCCCAATACCCTCATTGACATTGAGGACGATTACGACCCCTTCGGGCCCGATCTTGAATATACCGACACTTCTGCGATCTATCACCTCCGTAAAGGTTACCTCTACCGCGTAAGCGTCAGCTCCGCCGAAGAGTCTTTCCCTGTTCCGGAGAATTTCTATTTCTGTGTAGATTAAACAACGACCAAAAACAGGAGCGGAAAGCCGCAGGCTTTCCGCTCCTGTTTTTTCATGCCGCATTTTCTCTCTGGCAGTACACCACCACCCTCGCTTTTCCGCCGGGAGTGCAGGTGTAGAGCACGAGAGGACAGCCGCCCTCCCGCAGGGCTTCGGGTTCTTCGGGCGAGACCTGCGCAGTCCGCTCCACAGTGTACACTGCCTCAGCGCCGTCCTGTGAAGTGAAACGCACCTCGTCGCCCTCGGAAAGGCTGCTCAGCCGCCCGAAATGGGACTTGTAGTTGTGGGCCGCGATGACAAGGTCTCCGCCCGCCGCACTGCCGCATTGACGGCAGGGCGAGACCTTGAGGTTCGCTTTGCTCCACTCGGTCTGCACCGGCAGCTCCAGCCCCAGAGCGGGGATGGTCAGCACCCCCAGATACTCCCGCTCGACGCTTGACGCCGGGGTTTCCGAAGCCGAAGCCGATTCCGATTCGGACTCTGCATCTTCCGTGGGCAGGCTTTCCGCACTGTCTGCGGGCTGTTCTGTCTCCGACACTGCCGCGATGCTCTGGCTCTGGCGCAGCTGGCTCACCGCCGAAGCGGCCTGGGCGCCCGCCCTTGCATCCTCGAGCCGGTCGTAGACGTAGAGGCAGACCGCTGCCAGCACCAAGGCACTGCCCAGCATCAGGCAGAGCCGCTCCGGCACCAGCCTACGCATCGTGTCTGCGCTTCCGGCTCAGCCAGAGGCCCACCGCCACGAGGGCGATGCCCCCGCCTGCCAGCACCGGCACGGGCCAGAGCAGCTGGCCGGTCTGGATGAGGGTCCCCACCGGTTCCGGCTCCGCAGCCGGGATGACTTCATCCGGCATCTCTGCCGAGGGTGTCGGCGGACGGATGACCGTTATCTCGCCCGGCTGGTCCACCGGCTTCGGGGTCGGCGTCGGCTTATCCGGCACATAAGGCGGCGTCACCGGCGGGGGAAGGGGGTCGGTGCTGCGGTAGCTGTTCTTGAAGAGCAGTTCCGTCTTTGCCCCGTCGTCCCCATCCCGCCGGACAGACACGTGTCCTTTCAGCTCACCGTCGGTGTCCCACGCCACCATGACTTTCAGGTAAAAGACGGTGTCGTCGTAGTCGGCCCGTTTCCGTCCGCCCGCGTCCTGAGTGACCGTATACTCGTATATGCCGGGCGCGGTGTAGACGATGGTATCAAAAGTCTTCGTCAGGGTCTTGTCGTCGGCGTCGCGGCAGTCCCGGGCCGGAAAATCCAGCTCAGCCTCGTCGTCACAGCCTTCCGGCATCGGCGCGCCGTCCAACGCGGTCAGCCGCACCGTCAGCGTCTCGTCAGCTGCTTCTCCGGTGCAGCGGACGGACGCCTCCAGTTCCAGCTCCGCCCGCTGGTCTGCGGCCAGAGCGGGCAGGGCAGCGCTTACCGCAAGCGCTGCTGCCAGCAGGGCCGCTGCCATTTTCGGGAGCCTTCTCATGATAAGCTCTCCTCCTTTCCGTTTTGCAGGTCTGACATTGGTTCCATCCGGGCCAGCACCACCGTCCGCGCGTCGGTGTACTCCCCCGAGCAGGTAGCCATCGCCAGGAACTGCGCTCCTTCCGGCTCCTCTTCCAGCGCACGGAGGGCCTGTGCATCCATCTGAAGGGCATTCTCCTCCACAAAGGGGAGCAGCCCGCCTGCGTCCGAGCGCCACTTGCCCGGGGCAAAGATGGCCTGTTCCGACGCAGGCACCACAAGGCAGGCCAGCACTTCCAGCCGATAGCTCCCGCCGGGCAGCGTCAGGGTGCCGGTGGTGTTCTGGCGGAAGAATGTGCCGTCCTTGTATTTGTCGAGGTCGCCGAACATCCGCCCGTTCTCCATATGGTGGCCGTAGAGCAGGGAATACCGCCCGCTGAAGTCCGCGTCGCAGTCAACATCCAGAAAGATGCTTCCCGCCAGCGCAAAGCTGCCGTAGACGTCGGTGTTCAGATAGGTGAAATTGCTCTCGCCCTGCACCACCGGGTAGTCGATAGCCGTGCCGTCCAGCGTCAGCCACCCGCAGACATCGGGGTTGATGTCCCGCAGCTGGCCGAAGGAGAGGCTGTTGTCCTCCTGCGGCTGGGGCTTGAAGGCCAACAGCCCGGCCTGCACATTGTCGGCAGCGGCGTACACCCGGCTGTTGTCCCACAGCGCATAGCCCGACCAGACCACCGCCAGCAGCACCAGCAGGGCCGTCACCCCGTCCAGCAGGCCGTTCGCCGCCCGCAGGGCCATCTTCTGCCACCGGATGTTCCTCACCTCCCTTGCCTTATTTCCTCCGCGCTTACTTCTGATGGCGGCGGCGCAGGGTCAGCAGCAGCCCGACGCCCGCAGCACCCGTCAGGGTGAAGAGATAGGGTGCGCTGTCCAGCACCACACCGGCATCCACGGTGCCGCCCTTGGTGTTGGTGAAGTTCGCCTGCTCGACCGCCTCATCCACTTCGCCCTCGGTGCCAGTCTCCGTCGTCACATAGTCTGCGACCGGCGTCTCAGACACCTTGTACTCGACGCCGTAGGGCAGGTTCTCGATGTGGATGGTATCGTCGTCTTTCAGATAGAAAGTTGCTTCCGTCGTCTCGCCGGGCTTGATCTCGATCGAGGTGGGGTTCGCGTCATAGCTGCCGCCGGTGATGGCGTAGCTGTCCTGATAGGTCTTGCCCTCCTCGCCGGTCAGCTGCACCGTGAACTCGAAGTATTTGTCCTTATTGCCCATGATGCCCTCGACGTCCTTGTGGACTTCCAGCTTACCGGCAGAGTAGAGGTTGTCGAAGTCGTCCTTCTTGCCCTCGCCGGTGGACTCCGGGTCCTCGGTGTGGACAGCGGCAATTCGGAGCTTGCCGTCCTGCTCGATGACCGTCACCCGCAGCAGGATGGCGTCGTCGTAGTAGGTCACGCCTGCGCTGTTGCCCGCCACCTCATGGATGATGTAGGTGTAGACACCCACGCTGTTGTACTTGGGCAGCTGAATTTCGATCTGCCTGGTCTTGTTCGCGCTGCCTGCTTCGCCCTGCTGATAGGTCACGTCGCCGACGATCGGCATATAATCTGCGGCGTCAATGCCCTCCGATGCGTCGGTCACGGTACCCGGGTCGATCGTAAACGTAAAGGTCTCTTTCGGGGAGAGCGTACCCGTGTTGGCCAGCTCGTAGTTTTTGGTGAGATACACCCGGGACATATCCTCATACGGAGGACCTTGCACCTGTGCCGCAAAGGCGGGCATGACGTTGACACCCATGGCCAGAGAGATGGAAAGCACACCTGCGAGAAGCTTTTCTACCTTGTTCTGTTTCATCCTAGAGTTCCTCCTATGTTGTCTTGTATGGTTTTTGGCGGCTCAGAGCCCCCGCCGCCGGATGAGGGTGATGACTTTTGCCTTGACCGCACTGCACTGCACCGGGCCGAAGTCACGGCTGTCCTCGGCCTGTGTGCGGCAGTCGCCCAGAATGAAGACGCTGTCCTCCGGCACAGCGTAGGGGTAGCTGAGCAGAGATTTGGGGTAGGTGGGGTAGAGGATGCCGCCGCCCTGTGCCGAGCCGTTGACCTCCACAACGCCGCTCTCGCTCAGGGTCACGATGTCCCCGCCCCGGGCCAGCACGCGGCCCACCCGCAGCCTTCCCGAGCGCTCATATACCACGACATCATTCTTGGCATAGTCTTTTTCCAGCCGGAAGCCCAGCACGAGGTCGCCGTCCTTCACGGCAGGGAACATCTCGCTGCCGGACGCCTGCGTCACCAGATACACCTGCGTCAGAAGCACCCAGAGCACGGCGGCGAACACCGCCAGCCGCACCGCCAGACTGCGCACTTCCCGCAGCAGGGGGCTTTTTTCCGGCTTCGCCGGTCCAGACAGGTTCGCTTCCGGCGTCCCGGGCGGGGCCTCCGGGGCAAGTGCCTCGTTTGGTTCCTTCACTCATCTTCCTCCTTCTTTCTGTTTTTGCAGCCCAGAACGGCCGCACCGGCACACAGCATCAGCGGCAGCCCGAAGAAGTCTGTCTCCACGCCGGTGTCCGGGTCTATATCGGCCAGAACGTAGTGGGCATAGAAATTGACGACGCCGTTTTCCAGCTCTTCGTCGGTGGGCTCATAGCCCTCTTCCCACTCGTCCTGCGATACCTTTTCCTTCGGGTCCGGCTCATCCGTCACCGAACCGGGGAGCTCTTTGTACCAGCCGTCGAAGACGTAGCGCGCACCGCCGATGTCGAGCTCTTTTTCGATGTCCGCCGTCGTCTCTTCCACCCGCTCGCCGCTCTGGTACTCGCGGCTTTCCCGGATGCTGTAGTCGTCCTCGCCCGGGGCGCGGACGTTGAACCGGGCCGTGAAGTTTTTCCTGCTCTTGACGCTGATGATGCAGTCGATGTGCTTATCCGGTTCTGTCCCGTTGTTGCGCGAGATCTTGTACGGCGTCACCACGATGCTCTCCAAATCTTCCTGCGTCAGCCCTTCGACGCCGGTAGCCTCTTCGATGGTGTCCTTATACTCGTCCCATATCTCATCGACGACCTCGTCCCAGTAGTCATCGCCCGGTTTCAGCGACCATGCGTCGCCAGTCGCGCCGCCCGGCCACGATACAACATAGTCTGACACATTTGTCAGGATGTTCTTGCCGTTATCTTCCCATGCCGCGCCGTAGGTCTTCACCTTGCCGACCCACTTGCACTCGCTGTTGTCCGGCGCCCACTGGCTGGGGTCATTGCTGCCGGGCAGGCTGGTGGGGGTCTTGAGCAGGAAGACCGCCGCCGACTCTTCCTGAGTCCAATCGCCCCAGCCCGGTGCATCCTCATCAAGTTCGTCCGCAGGAAGGGCATTTTTATCCTCGGCTACGCTGTCGTCAGCCAAGTCGGCATCTTCCTCAGAGAATCTGTCTTTTTCGGGCTGCTCTGCCTCATCCAGAGGCGTTTCATCCTCGGCGGCAGGCCGTTCTTCCGACAGCTCCGGCAGAACGGCGATGTCTTCCTCCTCGTCTAAAACGGGCTCTTCCTGCTGGGCCTCATCGTCGGTGAAAGAGGCGTAGAGGCTGCACTCGCTGTCCGCTTCCGGCCAGAGCAGTCCTTCATCCGGCATGAAGCGGATCGCCGTCCCTTCGTCGTCCCGGCTGTACCAGAAGCGGAAGCTCTTTCCCTCCACCTCCGGCTCTTCGGGCATCAGAAGCTCTTCGCCGCTGCCCACGATCTGTTCCGCGTAGGGCAGGCCGCCGTCGGCCTCGTCCGACTCGCTGAGCCAGAAGAGATAGGTCTTCTCAAAATGCTCGTCCGCTTTGACGGCCCCGCTGTCCGGAGTCGGCGTCTCGTCGGGCAGCCCGATGTCGTCGAGCCCGTCCACCACGACGGGGATGCCGCCTTCTGCGGGCAGAAGCACCGGCTCGTCTGTCCGGATGTCCTCTTCTTCGTCCCAGGCAGGCTCGTCCTCTATTTCCTCGTCCCATGTCTGGTCCGGCACGCTGTCCGTCCGCTCCGGCCCTTCGGCAAATGCGGGCAGAAGACAGCCGCACAGCAGTACCAGCACGATGCACAGTGCTGCGGCGCGCAGTGTCAGCCGCCTCCGTTCCAGTCGATTCCGCATACAACAGCCCTCCTTCATTCTCGCTCCCGGCGGGGATGCCGCCCTTTGCGTTATCAGGATACCGTTTACCGGACACGAAGGATGTCATTGCGTGCCAGTGCAAAAAATTTTGCGCATGAAAAAACCGCCGCCGGGGTCTTTCGACTCCGGCAGCGGTCTGCTGTCTCCGAATTTTCGGTTTTCAGGTGCGGGTGGTGGCTTCCATGCAGTGCTCTGAGGGGGCGTAATATTCCATCAGAGCAATGTAATTCTCGCAGTGGTGGCAGAATGCCGCCCGGATGGCGTCGTCGGGCGCGCTCTTCATTGCCACGAACATCAGGATGTACTTTGCAATGAGGCTCACAGCCTCGCTCTCGAGGCCATAGCAAAGGCCCACGGCCAGGATCGGCACGACGATCTGCTGCGCACGGATGGGGATATTCTCCGCATCGACCCGCTTGAGCACGGCACGGCTCATGGTAGATGCCGCCCAGACGGCACGGGAGATCTTCCAGTAATCCATATTCTTCAGATGGGTGAGGGTGCGCAGCCGCTGGATGACCTCGCCATCGTCCAGAACTTTGTTCTGCGTGACCTCCTCCTCCGAGCGGATGAAGGCACACTGTATCATGTCCATCAGCGCGGCTTCGTATTTTTCGTGGTAGTTCTCGCGGGAGATGAAGTACTCCTCCATACGGAGCATGACTTCGTCCGTTTCTTTGTCGGTGGCCAGCCAGCTGAAGTCCAGCGGCGTCGGGCCGAAATCATTCTTGCCCATCTCGTTCAGGTCTTCCAGCTCTTCCTCGTTCCGGGTGGAGGGAAGGAAGCGGTCGTTGCCGTTCCGGTGGAAGCTCCACTCTTCGGGCAGAAGATGCGGCACGATGTCGCCGCTGGAGATGATGTTGAAGATGTTGCTCTCGCCCCAGCTCTCTTTCAGGCTGCCGTCGGCGTTGTGGTTGTTGTCGTAGTCCTGCTGCAAGTCGGGGTAGTCCTGCGGGCCGAGGGCCACCGGTGTCGCAAAGGTGTAGACGAAGACATTCTCCCGTTCCAGTCCGGGCAGCTCCTTGTTGACACGGGCAGCCAGAAGGTTCGCCACTGCCGCACCGCGGCTGTAGCCGCCCATCCAGAGCTTGACGACGCCCAGCTCTCCCTTTTGCTGAGCTGCCGCCAGATAGTTCTTCAAATCGGCAAACACCTCATGCACCGGGATGATGAAGCCGCTGTGGGCATGGCCCGCGCCGGTGTGCAGATTGCTCACCCACTCGCCGCCGTAGCCGCCGCCGCGCAGGATGAGCGCCACGATGGTGGTGCGCTTGCCGTTCAGGGTGATGGTCTTGCGGGCCGTGGACCAGCCCACGAAGTCGCCCGCCTTGCCCACATCGACATCATAATAGCGGTATTTCACGTCGCCGAATCCCAGCTTGGTATAGGCTGCGTCGAGGCTGTTCTCGCGGCCCACGTCCCCGTTGGCCCAGTATTTCGCATCGCTGGCCCATGTATTGAAAGCAGCCGTCACCATGCCCAGCGTCGCCAGCGCCAGCTGGTGGTCGTACTGGATGGAGCTGTGCGCAAAAAAACTGTCGCTGTAGTAATATTCGTGCTCGATGTCCATCTGGCTCAGCTCGCTGCGGAAGGACATTGTATAATTGCCCGCCGGGACTGCCCGGCCCACCGTCTGGCTTTTTGCCGCTGCCTCAGCCCGGGGCAGTGCCAGCCCGGGCGCAAGAGCTGCACTGCAAACCAGCGCTTTACAGAAATCACGTCGTTTCATGGTCTTTCCCCCTTGCTGCTTTCATAAACCTCTGACATTTCTATCGTATAGGTGGTTTGCTATAGTATACCGTATTTTTCCAGCGGATTCAATCATCAACTCTGCCGATTGGGTATGTAAAAACCGGACAGCATCACTGCTGCCCGGTCATTTTCGTATTCTCAGAGAAGCTGCGGGTCCATCTGGCGGCAGAAGTCCACGATGTGGCGGAACATCTGCTCGACCGCCGGAGCCATCGCCGTGGGGCGCTGGACAGCCAGACCCACCACCCGGTACTCTTCCGGCTCGATGGGGTAGATCTTGACCGCCGCCGTGCAGCTGCGCAGCAGCATCCGGGGCATGATGGAGATGCCGAGGCCCGCCTCCACCATGGCGATGTTGGACTGGTCGTCGATGACGTGGCAGCGGCGCTCGGTGGAGATGGAGTATTTCTTGAGGAACTGGCGCATCTCGGCGTCGGTGGCGTCGCACTGGACGACAAAGCTCTGGCCGTTCATCAGCTCCGGCGTCATAATGCCGTTTGGCGGTTCGGGCCAGTCCTGCGGTACGATGCAGAGCAGCGGCTCACGGAACAGCTCGGTCAGGTTGAACTCTTCGCGGCAGGTGGCGGACAGGAAGGCCAGGTCCACCTGACCGGTGCGCAGCCACTCCTTCACATCGTCGTAAGTACCCTGATAGACCTCGACTTCGATCTGGGGGTAGCTTGCCATGAAGCTCTTGAGGATCTGGGGCAGCAGGCCGGCGCAGACCGAGTTGAATGCACCCAGCTTCACCTTGCCCTTTTCCAGGCCGTTGAGGCGGGCGATGCTCTGCTGCAGGGCCTCGTCGCTGTTGAGCACCGCCCGGATGGACGGGTAGAGCGAAGCGCCATAGCTGGTCATGGTCACGCCGTTTTTGCCGCGGTTGAATAAGGTAAAGCCAAGCTCAGCCTCCATCACCGCGATGGCATGGCTGATGGCAGAGGGGGTCAGATGCAGCTGCTGGGCTGCTTTGTTAAAGCTGCCCTGACGCGCGACTGCATCGAAAATTTCGTAAGAAAACAGCGTCATGTCCCTAGCCTCCTTCCGTTTTCAGTTCGGAGACGCCCGTTCTTCTGTGAATCTTTTTCACCTTGAGGATGTCTTGCATCAATTTTCTTTTTGAGTGTACTATCCTATCTCCGCTTTGTCAAGCATCCAAACCTTAATTTTGGACGTTGAGCCAAATTTCTGCTTTTGAAACGCCATTTATAAGGTATATTGCGCCCTTTTCCGTTCCAGTATTTTCCTGTTTTGAACAAAAAGACCGTCAGCCCTCCATCCCGGAAAGCCGTCGGTCTTCTGCGTTCTACAGATGTTTTTACTCGAGCACCAGCAGCAGGCTCATCTTGATGCGGCCCTGCGCCGTGACGCCGTGGAGACCGTTCTTGTCGAGGCGGAAGCTCTCGCCTGCGTTCAGCTCATAATTCTTCTGAATCTTCTTCATTTTTGTACCTCTGACCTCTAAAATTTTTGAAAAAATCATAGGTACAAGCTCAAAAAGCCCGTATAAAACAAAAAAGACGACAAACCGTTTATCTCAACGATTTATCGTCCTTTTGGTGCGCTCGAGGGAACTCGAATCCCTGGCCCTC
>ERZ773131.1409-NODE-1409-length-17454-cov-3.579286_pt1 | contig 17454 bp, 16 predicted proteins | sample MGYA00511082_ERZ773131 | MGnify/ENA primary metagenome ERZ773131 (study PRJEB29015, sample SAMEA2737813) | human gut metagenome | biome: human gut; feature: human-associated habitat; material: faeces | place: China | collected 2012 ... | reverse complement strand
CTGAACACCTAAGCCATCACAAGTTGGACACGCCCCTGCTGGGTTATTAAATGAGAATAAGCGTGGCTCTAATTCTGGTACAGAATAGCCACAATGCGGACAAGCAAAATTCGCCGAGAAAACTAATTCTTCAGCCTTAGGATTATCCATATCAGCCACAACCGCTGTACCGCCAGAAAGCTCCAAAGCCGTTTCAAAAGATTCTGCTAAACGTGTGGCTAAATCTGACCGCACTTTAAAACGGTCCACCACCACTTCAATGGTATGTTTTTTCTGTAAAGCAAGTTCTGGCGGATCAGATAAATCACAGATTTCACCATCAATTCTGGCACGAATATAACCTTGTGCCGCCAAGCTATCTAACAGCTTAACGTGCTCACCTTTACGGTTTTTCACCACGGGCGCAAGCAACATCATTTTGCTTTCTTCTGGCAAGCTTAGAACTTTATCCACCATTTGGCTGATGGTTTGTGCGGTTAATGGCACATCATGCTCCGGACAACGAGGCTCCCCTACGCGAGCAAACAGCAAACGTAGGTAATCATAAATTTCGGTGATCGTGCCCACGGTTGAACGCGGGTTATGAGAAGTGGATTTTTGCTCAATAGAAATCGCTGGCGACAAGCCCTCAATCGAATCCACATCCGGTTTTTCCATCAAAGAAAGGAATTGACGCGCGTAAGCAGAGAGCGATTCCACATAACGACGCTGCCCTTCCGCATAAAGCGTATCAAATGCTAAAGAAGATTTGCCCGAACCGGACAAGCCTGTTATCACAATTAATTTATCGCGCGGAATGGTTAAATTGATGTTTTTGAGGTTGTGGGTTCTAGCCCCACGAATGTCGATAGTATCCATAAAAAAAGCGATTGCCTTAAGAAAATAAATTCAAAAATTGCGACCATTATCGCATATTTCAATATCTGTGCAAATATCCAGTTAATTTTTATGGATCTTTTGTTTCTTTTAAGGCAAAATAGCCAAAATTTTTCACCTTATTTCTAAAATATAGAGGATTCTATGGCAGGTATTAATAAAGTAATCATCGTGGGTAATTTAGGTAATGATCCTGAAATCCGCACAATGCCAAATGGCGAAGCAGTAGCAAATATCAGCGTGGCAACAAGTGAAAGCTGGACAGATAAAAACACGGGCGAACGTCGTGAAGTAACAGAATGGCACCGTATCGTGTTATATCGTCGTTTAGCGGAAATTGCGGGTCAATACTTACGCAAAGGTTCACAAGTTTATGTTGAAGGTCGTTTAAAAACCCGTAAATGGCAAGATAACAACGGCCAAGATCGTTACACCACTGAAATCCAAGGTGATAACTTACAAATGTTAGGTGGTCGTAATCAAGAGATGGGCGGTTATGCATCTGCTCAATCAGTACCACAACCAAGCTATCAATCTCGTCCAGCACAATCTGCGCCAGCGCCACAAGCTGAGCCACCAATGGACGCATTTGATGATAATATTCCATTCTGAATGAAAGTGATAAAACATCATTTATAAATGTCAAAGCCACTCTTTCGAGTGGCTTTATTTTAGGTTAAGTTTCCAAATTTACCTGATTGCACATCATGAATAGCTTGAAGGATTTCTTCTCGACTATTCATAACAAATGGGCCATATCCTACAACAGGCTCATTGAGAGGCTCCCCAGTGAGAATCAATAATTTTGCAGTATTATTGGATTCAATCAACACATCTGCAGCACCACGCTCAAAGGTAACCAATTCACCGCGTCGAGCAATCGCCTTGCCGCTAACTTGGATCGTACCATCTAATACAAGGATAATCACATTATGACTTGCTGGCACGCTGAACATATAGGCAGCATTCGCATTCATTGTGGTATCCCACATATTAATTGAGCTAAATGTATCCACAGGGCCTTTCACATTGAGCAATTCACCAGCGATAACTCTGACTGAACCTGCATTATTCGGTAATGCCACGACTGGAATATTTTCAGCTTTAATCGCTTGATATTTAGGTGCTGTCATTTTATCTTTTGTCGGCAAATTAACCCAAAGTTGCACCATCTCGAACAAACCGCCTTCTTTAGCAAATTTTTCAGAGTGCATTTCCTCATGCATCACGCCAGAACCTGCTGTCATCCACTGAACATCCCCCGTACCAATCGTACCACCACCGCCATGTGAATCCCGATGTGATACTTCACCTTGATAAGCAATAGTCACCGTTTCAAAACCTCTGTGCGGATGTTCACCGACACCACGTAAAGCAAATTCAGAATCATCGCGACGACCACCTTGGAAAAATTTGGGTTCGTTGTAATCCATTAAAAGAAATGGATCGAGATTTTTATCTTTATCGTTATAACTAAACATCGAGGCGACATGAAAGCCATTTCCTACCCAATGTTTTGCTGGGGCAGTAAAAACATTTGCAACTTTTTTCATATAAAACTCCTTTGTTAATTTGTAAAACCTATCGTTCTGCCAATGCGAGTATTATATGGTTCGAAAATAAGAGATAAAGATGACTTTAATTGAAGGATATTTTACTAAAAGGAAACAATTAAAATTAAGCTGATATAAAAGAACAATTAAAGAGAATTTACAAAAAACACCCTAAAATTTGACCGCTCTTTGCCCCTCCACAAAAGAACATAGGCACCTAATTTAAGGTTCGGATTATTATTCAATTTCGTTATAACTAAAAATCAATATATATACTTAACAATTCTTTCGGTTTTGCTATGTGCTTTGCTACATTTTTACCGTCTTATTTTCACTAGAGGTACAACTATGCAGCATCGCGATCTTTATCCCCACGAAATCTTACAAGATGTTATTGATAAAAGTTATGCTAAGTCGGAAGGACACCTAAAAACACTGGCTATTTTAAGTTTTTTAGGTGGCGGTTATGTGAGTTTTGGTTATATGGCCTATTTAAAAGTCGTGAGCGGTATTCCTCCAGAGTGGAGTGGGCTATCAACATTACTTGGTGCAGCCGTGTTTCCTATTTGTTTGATTTGTATTCTAATCGGTGGTGGTGAATTAGCCACGGGAAATATGATGATGATGGCATTAGGCCGTTTAACAAAACGAGTAAGCCTTAAAAAATTATTTCGTAACTGGATTGTAGTGAGTTTGGGCAACCTGCTCGGTGCACTGTTTATGGCCTATTTCTTAGGACATTATGTCGGTTTATCAGAAGGTGCTGCCTCTGCTAAAACCATTGCTATCGCTGAGGCTAAAGTGCAAATGGATTTTGGTCGCGCCTTTGTTTCTGCCATTGCCTGTAACTGGATGGTCTGCATGGGGATTTGGTTCTATTTTGGCGCCAAACAAACCTCTGGTCGTATCCTCGCCATATGGTTCCCAGTGATGATTTTTGTGCTTATCGGATTACAACACTTTGTCGCTAATATGTTTATTATTCCTGCCGGGATTTTTGCTGGTGCTAATGTGACTTGGAGCCAATTCTTCTTCAATATGATTCCTGTCTTTTTAGGCAATGTCACGGGCGGTGCAGCATTTGTTGGCGCATCTTATCTTTATGCCTACCGTCACTTATTAAAAGAAGATTATTGTATTTAGTAAACGAAAATCTACCGCACTTTGGCGTGAAAAAGGTCTTTTGAAATGTCAAAAGGCCTTTTATTCTCTCTAAAATGCATTGAATCCCCTCTTAATTAACTCAACACCCTTCTAAACAGTGTAAAGTTGCACTTTACGCTTAGAGCATGTAAACTCATCATATTAAGATCAATATGGAAAGAAAAGTATTAGCAGAATTTCCATGTTATTTAGCATTCTCAAATTTACCGTAAGGAAGAAATCACATGCCGAAGATGGAAATTTCTAGACTGATGTTTTATAGCACTGTTTTAACTAGTGTTATGCTGTCTTCTTGCAGTCAACATGCCTAAACTCACTCAGCACTAGAAAATACAGCGAGCAATTATGCTCAAAAAGCGGCTACGTATTGGACTGAACAGCCATTTTGCAGCGGGCGTTACCAAATTAACTTACCATCTAACCGTATAAGTGGGACTGGTTGGCTTAAATACAATGGTTGGCAGATAAGAGTGCGACCAGATTATTGGAATCTGGAAGTAGAATCCGTATTAGAGGTTAAAGAAAAAGGATATAACGGAAACGAGAGTTTTATAGAAAACCGTATAATTATTCCTAATAAAGCGATAGCGATGGCCACACAGGCTCCTGGTTCATGGGAACACTCGGTGTCAAAGCACCTAAAAGGCATGATCTATTATGTCTATTTCTATTTCAAGTTAGGCAAGAATGATGCCTATTCCATTAAAACCCTTTCAAGCATTATGCCTGTTAACGGCAAAGCTCCCCCAAACCTTAAGCAGCTGGAAAAAAGTAAAGTTGACGAAGCTATTGGGCATATACGGAATGATTTTTTCGACAAGCTGAGAGATCGTAAAGATACTGAAATGCCACAGCAACAAGGTGTCTGTTTAACAGAAGGATTTATTGCCGATAAGGGAACTGAGCCGTTTTTTGGCAGTGCGGGCATCAAAATCAAAGACTATAAAGACGTTTATGCCGAGCTAACGACAGGTGGAGCGTTGGAGGAAGGTGATAAACCACTATTAGAACGAGACCTTTTCGCTAAAGATAGTGCCTGGGATAAACTTCTCTCGTGGGCGAAATACAGCACCATCCGCAAAGGAAAGCGCAACATCAATGGTATGGCTGGCAGTGAAAAACTGGTTAAGTGGCAGGGAAATCGATATCTATTTATTTGGGAAAAAGATGATGGCAGTGTGAGATTTAAGATGACTTTCGGTGCCAATAAGAAAAATACCAAGGGTTCGCCACTCAGCGAGAAAGAGGCTTTAACCGCTTGGGATGCAATATTGCCGACATTGAAAAAACGACTTTAAACAAGGGATTACCACTGCTAAATTGAAGTAAAAATAAACGCGGTCAAGTTTTGAAGAGCATTTGCAAAAATACTGAAAAATTTGACCGCACTTTAGAATATAGAAGGTTTCGTTACTCATTTAACTGGTTGTTATGGGCGTTATAAGGAAGAGGTCACCTACACTAATTAATTATCAATAATGTATCTTTTTGCTCGATTTATTATATCTTTATAATCTTCCATAAAAGGTTCTTCTAATACAGACTCTAATAAACACTCTAAGTTAGATAATATTTTTTGTTCAGCCTTATCACTTAGTTCATTATCTTTATTAAACTTAACGATCCATTCAAAAAAAACCAATACCTCATCACCGTTTAATTTTAAAATATAATTGTTAGATTCTTTTCTTATATCCATAACATTATAACCTTAGTAGGCAAGTTAAATTATCAAATCAACTATAACTTAATCTAAAGACTTTACACATATTTCACATACGTAATAGATACAAATCAACAACTTACACTTTCATCTGAAGAAAATATGTTATCACCAATAAAACAATTTTTAAAAGTGCAATTCGTAAATGAGTTATACATTAAGTATGTTATACAGGCTACAACTTGCTGTTGTGTAAACAACTCGACGATTTCTAACATATTAGTCATGTGGCTTGTTATTAAGAATATCCAACCATGCATCCTGTGTGAAGACTATTTCCTCGTAATTAATACCATCATCGATATCGCTGACACCAATGACATAAATTAGAGCATTTTCGTCTTCTAGTATACTTGATTCAAAATTTTCTAGACTTGAATTATTTTGAAATGAGCTTATGAGATTTGGGATTTTATTTTCATTGCTCATAATAACTATGGTTGTTAGAGAGGGACCACAATCATATAAAATATTTTCAAAATAATCTTCGTCAATTGGTTTTAAAAATTCAATAATTCCTATACGGCTTGGAATGAATTTTAACAAAAAACCCCAAAAGCCTTTTTTAAGGTTACCATGCCATATAATCTTAACATTATGATTTTTAGATAGAGATTCAAAAAATTTTAAATCTAACCCAGTTGCACAGAGAAAGCAGCGGTAATGTAGGCTCTTATTTACTTTTTCTAAAATATTTTTCAAACTAATCTGAGTGTTTTTTTCATTGCTTTCTCTTTTAATTCTTTTATACATTTTCCAGTCCTTTATATTTATTTACTTTTTGATATGAAAAGGTATTTATTGGGACATAGACTTACTGTGAAATTGACTATCAATTTCACATAATAGCATTCCTATTATTTTCCATTTTATTAGCTCAAGCAGAGCGTTTTGCAGTTTGGGACATTTTTATATACTTAACAGATTACATTTTAAACTGAGGAAAATAGATTGTTTTCAATATAGCAGTTTTTAAAAGTGCAATTACATATTAAATTATCTTCTATATGCATCGCCCTAAATACACAATCAGTAAAGGTACAATTGGTAAATCTTGTATTGCTAAACATTGTTGCGATAAAAGAACAATTAACAAAACTACAGTTAGTAAATGAGCTATACATTATGAAAGCGCCACGAAATGAGCTCAAAGAAAATTTAACATTAATGACTTCCTTATGAGATATTTCATATCTATGAAAATCAATATTAGTTACATGAGTAAACTCACCTGAAATAAAGGCATCCAAATCTTTTACATCAACCTTAGTTAAAGATTTTGTTATATTTGAAAGTAATTTTTTAATTTCATCTGATATCATTTTACTACCACTAATCTAGAGGTCCGTTGGAAACTCTCTCAAAGATATTCTTGATATAGTCTCCCCACATTAGTATAGAAGGATTGATTAGATATTAGTCTATCATGGTTTGTTGAAAAAAATCGTATACAAAAAATCCCCTAAATACTTATCTAGGGGATTTTTGCTTTAAATAAATGTTATCTATTTCAAACCTTTTTTTACCAAATCTTCATAACCGCCATGGTTGGTGACATTGGTATAGCCTGCATTTTTCAATTCAGTGAGTGCGGCTTCGGCACGGCGACCACTACGGCAATAAAGGTTGATCGGTTCATCTTTAACTGATCCAAGCGCTTTAACGCCTTCAACGATTTTATCGTGTGGAATATTCACCGCATCTTGTAAATGACCTGCATTAAATTCCTCAGCTGAACGTACATCAATCCAAACGCCTTTTGCTTTTTCTGGTTGTACTACGCTTTGTTCTGTTTGTGGTGCAGTATTCGCAGAAGCAAAAAACGGTACAGCAATCGCTACCGCAGAAAGTACAGCTGTGAATAATTTTTTCATTATTCAATCTCCTATTAAATAGAAATAATATATTTACCTAAATAAATTTAGGGGGTATGTAAAACTAATTGCCATCATACGCCTAAATATAAAGATAATAAACTGTAAATAAAGTAAAAATTAAGTAAAATTTTCGTGAAATTTAACCGTACTTTGTAATATTTTCCCCTATTCAGCACATCTACCTCTCTAAACCTCATTATTCATTATTTCTGATTAGTAAAAGATGTTGTTCATAAAGTAGTATTTTTCACACAAAGATTTAACCGTACAATCTTCCCCATCAAATATTGAGGAGAAAATAATGAAAAAAATGCCTGTATTGTTTGTTGGACATGGTAGCCCGATGAACGTATTAGATAAAGAAAACCCGTTCAACCAGAATTTCAGCCTAATCACACAAAACGTTCCAAAACCCAAAGCCATTTTGATGATTTCGGCACATTGGTACAGCAGCCGTTTGCAGGTGACATCAGGTGAACACCCTGAAATGATTTACGATTTCTATGGTTTTCCTGAAGAACTCAGCCAAGTGCAATATCCCGCACCCGGTTCGCCTAAGTTGGCGGAGCAAGTGCGGTCATTATTACAGCCGGAAAATGTCGAGCTAAATCCAACGCGTGGTTTTGATCATGGCGCATGGGCAGTGTTGAAATTTCTCTATCCCGATGCCGATATTCCCGTGGTGCAACTTAGCCTTAACCGTTTGCAATCGGCAGAATGGCATTTCAACTTGGCGAAAAAGTTGGCAGCTTTGCGAGAACAAGGCGTGTTAATTATTGGTAGTGGCAACATTGTGCATAATCTGAGAGCGATAAGTTGGGAACATATTGATCAAATCGGCGCGGGGTATGATTGGGCGTTTGCGTTCCGTGAAACAGTCAATCAGGCGATTGCGACACAAGATGATAAAACCTTGGTACATTATGAACAGTTAGGCGAAAAAGCTGAGCTTTCTGTACCAACACCAGATCATTATTTGCCGTTGCTGTACATCATGGCATTACGAGAACCGCAAGATGATATTACGTTTTTCAATGATAATTTGATTGCAGGATCTCTCAGCATGACGTCGGTTTTAGTGGGGTAAAAATGCTTTGAAATTTGAAGACTCATTGGAAGAGAAAATTTTCTTTACCAACTTAATTAGTTATCATAATTTTTCTGATTATTGATTATAAGTTTTAAGAGATAGGACTCAGCAGAGTATAAATTCAGGATAAATTAACAGAAGCATTAAAAGCATAATCGATTGATTGTGATTAGTATCGCAACCCAATCTAAATTTTTAGATTGTTTAATATCTAAAATTAACATTGAACCCATATTCCAATAGAGGCCCTGTATTAAAGGCCTCTTTTTTACACATATTCAAATCTGCTAGATCTCTACAAATATATAACTCAAATCATAACATTTATATCAGGTTGACCTTGTCGTGCATAATAGGATGAAAATCGCGATATTATGTCTTTTAGAAATGGACTGGCCACTTGAATAACAGGGTTACCAAAATATTTATTCAAATCTGCTTCATCATATGTAGAGACCCTTCTGAAATTAATGGCAGCACCTTCTTGGCAAGAATCGAGTATTGGAAGCCAATGGTAGTATTGGCCTCCCTTATTAGCTTTTATGCCGCCAAATAATGATTTTTTTATATTTTCCTTTTGCGTTTCAGTAGAGGCCTTCTCATATTTCTCATTATTACTCAAAATATCATCCAAATTTTGAATTTCAACCAACATTGCTCGGTCTGTATTACATTTCCTACTTTCGCCCTCACTGCTTTCGCTTTTACGCTCAGCCAAATCACAAGCTGGGCTCATAACAATATAAAAAATACCACTTTCTTTATGCTTTAAAATGCAACCTGTTTTTATGGGTGTAGGTCCCAGTAAGCGTATAAGCATCTCATCCGGATAACACTTTCCATCACTTTTATATAATTCATGAGTTAGATGATTAATTGTGTGACGTAGAAGGGCTTCTTCTGTTTCATGTGAATTTATTTTGGCATAACGAACCCAATTACTTTCACTACCAGTACTCCCATTACCTAAAACTGTAACGATCTCAGGAAGAAGGTGTTTTATAAAAATTTGACTTAGACTTTGTTCAATTTGACCTTTTCCTCCCATTATTTTAGTTAATCCAGTTTTGTAAATGTCATAAAATTTATGAATAATATCTTTATATTCTTTATCCCCTTTTTTAAATACTCCAATTAAAGGTATACCATCTTCATCATCTGCCACGTCAGGTGTAGCAGTATATATGGCTACGGGTATCCGTTTTAGATGTTGTCTTATTACATCCAAAGCCTGATTTCCCTCAATGCCAGAATCACCTAATTTCATATCGATAATTGCACCATCAAAATAAGAACGCTCTAATGCATTTAACGCACTTTGAATCGTTTTATGGATTTCTAACTGAATATCACATTGATTGTCTTCGTTAAAATCTTGTAAAGCTCCACTACAAGAGAGTGCCTCTTGATCATCGTCATCAATAAGAATTAACTTCATATTATTCATTTTCAACTCCTTTTATAGAAAGTCTAAAATAAGCTCCGGTAGTAGATTCTAGAACTGTAAGTTTCAATCCGTTTCTCTCAGCAGCTTCACCTGCAATTGCCAAGCCAATACCCGTACCACCCGGTTTGGTGCTAAATTGAGGTTCAAATATAAGATTATCCTCAATAAGATTAGGCTCTATCCCAGGGCCTGTGTCGCGAAAATCTATATAGCTCAAAGTGTTTTGTTCAGAAAAAATGTTGACCATGATGTGCCTAATATCAGTATTTTTCTCTGACAGCCAAAATATGCTATTTTCTATAAGATTAGTAAATATAGCAGCAATATCCTGTTGCCATGCTTCTATAATTGCGCTTCCACTAATTTTGAATTTAATGCCCTTACCTTCCATTTGTTGACGAAATATTGCAAAACAATTAGAAATTTCAGTCTCTATAGATAATTGTCGTTTAGCTGGGCGTTTTCCCATAGCAAGAGGGTCTAGTCGTAAAAAGAGGTCAGAAAATGTTTTAGCGTTTGAAACTGTATTGTGTGCAATTGATTCAATCTTTTCTATATGTTCAAAATCACTTGTTTCCTTGTATTTATTGATAAATCTATCTATTCTAGGAACTTCATTGCGAAAATAATTTAGTGGTCTTCGACCTTCATGTAAAACCACATTCATAATTTTCCCCAAGGTTGCTTGTCCTTGGTAAGTCGCAATAGCTTGACGGATTTCTTCTACTGTCTGGCTTTTTTCTTCTTCTTCTTTACTGATCAATTCAATAACTTCTTCTGCTAATTTTTCATTCATTCCCCCTGTAATCAATTTTTTATGAACAGTTTGTTTTAAATTATCAAAAGACAAAATCCGATTAAGCTCTTTTTCAACTTTAAGTGCAGGTTTACTCAATCCTGCTTTACGCCTAAAACTGAATCTACGTGTTTCCAGCTCTTTAATTACTTCATTTGTAATCTTCTGCAGTTGCTGATAAGCATTATTATTACGTAAACCATCCCTAGCACTTTTCTCTATTAAATCAGACTTTTCCTCTGACTCAATTAATACGTAACCGATTACTTGGTTACTACCAATTTTCAAAGAGGGGTTTTGAACTCTCTGTTCATTAAGTTTTAACCAATCAAATTCAGGATCTCCAAGAGGCCTGATCCGAAATCCATTGCGATATACCCCAATCCCGTTAGACTTATCAAGTATTTTTCGCGCCTGCAATTTTCCTACATAGTTACCATCATCATCTTTAAGCCCACGGTGAATTAATTGTTCTATTGATTCCTTATCCCTGTCGTAAACACGGATATCAAAGATTAAATCACCACAACCAGTAGGGTCTCCTAAATTAAACGAAATAACCTCTTCTACTGTATTTCTTGCCTTCTGCACAGCATAAGTCAGAGTACCTTTACCATTTGCATGAATTTCCCCTGAAATTTTATAATCAAATAAATCAAAGATAGGATATGGTGTAATGGTCTCTTCTATATCTTCAATATTTTCGAATCCACTGATTTTTAGATAAATATCAAATTTCTTATCTTTTTGTTCCTCTGCTTTATCCATTAGATTTTGCATAGGAGATATCAGTTTTTTTAATTCAAAATTTAAATTATTAAACTGTTTTTCATTCCATTCTTTGTAATACTCTTCTCCACCTTCAATGGTCAAAGTAGTCCCTGAATGCTCATCAGTCAAATGAGTTTCAACTAAAATCTCAACATCATCTAGATATTTAGATGTTTCGAAATCATGCCAATTAACTAAAACACTTGTTTTTTCTGAATCTTTTGAGACTGTCTCTAGTAATAAGGTAGAACCAAGCATAGATGCAGCATAGCGACCTATCCCTTTACGACCTTGCATAATTCGACCATCCGGACTTGTTCTGCGCTCAAGCTTATCCGGCGTTGATGGAACCATCCACTTGTTAATCACAGTATCTTGTGACATCCCATGGCCATAGTCACGGACAGTAATCTCTATTCTTTTCTCAGGATTGTCACTTATATTTTCTGATGGTTTTTCAGTCGCTTTAAAATGTATTTCCACAGATTCTGAATCCGCATCATAAGCGTTTTTTACAAGCTCAACGATAGCAGCATAACTGTCCTGAATTAAATCTCTACCGATAGTTAGTAAATGTCGTCCAGCCGGTCTTATTTTATAAGCATTTTCACTCATGCCAATTCTCCTTCAAATTTTCTGCAATTTTTCTAGCCAGTATAACTGGAACAGCATTACCAATCTGCCTAAATGCAGCAGTTCTACTTGGTTTGTCAGTCCCCCCTTCAAAATAATAATCATCAGGAAAAGTTTGAAGGCGTGCTGCTTCTCTAGGGGTAATTGATCTATTCTGATATGAATCAGGATGGATATAGTAATGTCCATCTTTAGCAAGATGAGCTAATACCGTGTGAGATGCAAATAAATTACCTGCAACAACCTTAAATCTGTCGGCAAATGCAGTTCTATTCTTATGTGTTTTAAGATTTTCAGGCAAATCATTATATTCCATCCTTTTCCCCTCTCTGCTCCATAGATCCGTTACCAAACGATATATTTTGGAGTCTTGTTGATTAAGTGGGCGTGCAATATGCCATGTAACAGGAATATCATTGTTTTTTATGCCTGAATCATACAACCACTTACCAGTATACTTCTTCATTTTACAAGGACGAACACTTCCCTCACCTGCATGGATTGCAGGAAGATCAGTAAATATTTCATTAACTAATACATTTGGTTTATCAATCTCTAATTGAGGATAGAATCCGGCTTGATGACCTCTTCTACCAACTAGTATGATTCTTTTGCGAGCTTGCAGAGCACCATAATCATTTGCATTAAGTATGCGATATTCAGTCTCGTAACCTAATTTTTTAAAAAGGTTCCTCATCTCTTGAAAATAATAATTGCCATTAGCATCTTTTGCAGACAGAAGTCCTAATACATTTTCAAAAACAAAGTATTTAGGTTGGTAGCGTTGAAGAAATTCTCCGTAAAACTTATATAAATAGTTACGTTTATCACCAAGCATTTTATTAGAATCACATGACCTACCGACAAGAGAATAGGCTTGGCATGGTGGGCCACCTACAATCAAATCAAGAGGTGAGTCTTTAAGTAAATCATCAATCTCATTAAATAATGTTTTTAAGGTATTCTCTGAGATTTCCATATTAATTACTGTTTTTGTAATATGCTCAGGGATGATTTTATAAAATTCTGTGCGACTTAATTTTCCATTTAAGTAGTCAATATAAACATCTAGCTTATCTATTGATTTTAACCAATGATAAGCCATACGCGTTTGCAGAGTAAAACAGGCAGCCTTGTCCGATTCAATATGAGCAACGGGCTTAAAACCTGCCTGAATGAACCCTTCAGAAAGTCCACCTGCACCTGCAAAAAGATCGAGAAAACGCAATTCTGACATTTAATACCTTAAATTACTTATATTTTAATTAGCTATAACAGTAGTTATAAATTGATACCACAAAATGAGCAATATTAAACCAACTTCCCCATAACAATGACTGGATATGACACAACTACACCCATGGAAAACAATATAACTAGAAATAAAATCAAAGTTCAAACGTTTTTTATTTATTATTTCTTCGCAGGCTCTACTTCACCCACAGCTTTTTGAGATTTCTCATCCATTTCCACTTTAATATTGTGGTCCACCACCACATTCATGTTAATGGTGATGCCTTCCTTTGGTGTATCCAATTGGATGGTCGGTGTGCAAGCTGTGAGTGTAAACATAGCCGCAAAAATAAAAAAGTGCGGTTGAAATTTAAGGTGTTTTATCATTTGTCTTTGTCTAATTGCTTATAAAGTTTATATTGCAGATTTTGTTCAAATTGCGAGCCATAGTCAATCATATTCCACAATTCAAACATATTTTCTTGGTGCGTATAATTTAACGTTATCGGATTATGGGTTCGCTTGGTTGGATTAAATCCGCTAATACTCGCACGCAACGTCATTTGCCCTTTAGGATCGAGTGTCACCGCCGCATGAGAATTTTGCAGTTCCATTTCTTTTAATAAATCCACCAGAATATTCTCTGTCCAACCGCCTTTTTTCAGCCCTTTCACCATTTCATCCGTTAATTTGATGGACACATTTCCCACCTGTTCCAACGTGCCATTACAAATCAAACATTCTTTATGACCCAGCCAAAATGGCAAGGTCGCATTAGCACGGCCGGTTAAGGTTACTTGATTATATTGTGCCAAAGCTAACACTTGGGCCAAATCGATATTGGTAAAAGAAAGTGTCGCCATTTTACTTTGTGGAAAAGTGAGCTGAGGTACTGTCAATTCACCATCAAATAAGGAAAGTTTCACATTTCTTAAGATAAGTGGATTTTTCATGGTATTCGGATAGCGCCCGAATAAATCTAATTCCCCATTTGCGACAGAAAGCGCGCCATAGCGAATATTTTTAGTCGAAATATGAATGGGTTTGCCCGCAGCCACTTGTAATGCCTCGTTTTCATAATTCATTGGGAAGCGAATATTCAAGCCATACACTTCACCATCTGGCATGGTGATTTTGCCGCCTTTCAGATTCAGCTCTCCACCCATTTTCACGCCATTGGTATTAATCACGAATTTACTCTGTCCTTTGATGCTTCCCTCATGAATTAACCAGTTCCATTTTTGTGGGAAGAGTGATTGGAATACTTTTGCGGATTGTTCTTTCCAGCTGATTTTGCCTGAAAGTGCACTATTCTGATATACACCCAAAACATCTAAAGGTCCAAGCGAGCCCGCCTTTAAATCACCTGCAAAATTGAAGTTACTGATACTCTTACCATCAATGCCTAAGCCAAAAACAGGCGAAACAAAACGACCGCCATAAGCCAGTTCAATCCAATCTGTTTTTGCTTGCAACAAGCCTCGAAGATGTTCTTCTTCATAATCCCAACGAAGTCGATCTTTAAGTTCCAATGAAAGTGGCGCCATTTTTACCTCTTTCATTTTGACTTCTTTGGAATGAGCAGAAAGTTGATTTAATTCAATATGATCGGCTTCCCAAAATCCTTTACCTTCCATTTTGACTGGCGTATTTAAGGATTTCCAGCTTGCACTTCCATTGATAATCCAATCCCAACGGTTTGTCGCTTGTTTTTCCACCGACTGTAACTTATGTTCTTCATCTCGGAAGTCAAACACGGTTTTAATACCGGCAATAAACTCATGGGCATTTCCGTCTAATTTTAGATTGAGATTTTCAAACTGCGGGGTTGTACCATTCAACCTTGCTTGCAAACGCCCTTCTAAGCCATAACGACCGATAATAATGTCATCTAACGGTAAACGAACATGCAATTTGGTATCTGGTTGCACAGTATCCATTTTAAAGACAGAACCCGGATAAAAATACACCACTGGATGCGTAAAAATCCCACCTAGATGATAAGTTAAATTGGTGAGTGCCACAGTTGAGTTATAACGCAAATCCCCGCGAGTTTTCAGCTCAAAATCCAATTCATTATTGTCATCGCCACCACCGATTTCACCATTTTTTCCTGAAATCACGATCTCCCCTTTGCCCATTTCGCCAAAGGTTTGCAAGATCACGTTCATATCAATGCGTAACGGCAACAAGCCCTCTGCTGCACGGTGGATAGATAACCCAAGGAAGCCTTTAATCGGTTGATAGCTGTCGAAGGTCCAATAAAATTTCCCCCATGAAATATCCAAACCGTCTTTGGTGAAGACGAAAGGCACATCCAACAACGGCGAATTTGCCGTTAAATCTTGAACATTTAACTGACCATCCGCACCTTGCCACGACACTTTTGCCTCGCCTTTTGTGACGGCTAGTTCTGAGTTATTCCAATTGAATAAAATATTTCCTTGTTGAGGAAGTTGAGAAAGATCGGGCTCAAAATTTGCAGTGAACTGAAGATCATAGCTTTTATCGCCTGATTGTTTGATATCGGTACTCCCCGCCCATTGGAAAATACCATCTTGTGGTGTGACAGTCGATTGATGATGAAGCTCAAGCCCGTCATTATTGGCTTGAGCTTCGAGTGCTAGTTGGTTGCCGTTATAGTTTGCGTCTAACGCCCAATCAGCTGATAAAAAAGGTTTTAAAGCCCCTTGTGTCAATGCTTCGGCATTCGTTAATTGAAAGTGTTTAACGTTAACATGAGAAATAGGTAATGCTGCCCAAAGTGCGGTCAAATTTGGCGGTGTTTTTTCGGTATTATCACTGGGTAAATGGGTTAAACAATCATAATTCAAGCTAGCCTTTTTAACATCAAGACTACGCGTATTCCACCAAGTCACCTGAGTATTATTCAGGTTCACAAGCGTACATTGGTCGGTTTTCACTTTTAGCTCTGGCAGCGTTAAACCTGTTGTTTCCCATTGCCAATCATCGGCTAATTCAATGTGATAATGCGGTGCTAAAAAATGATTCGTTAGTTGCGCTACACGTTTTGGGGTCGCAAAAACGCGTACTAAGCCAACGCTTACTACGATCAATAGCAACAAAATAATCAAAGCCCACAGGCAACGCTTTCGCATAGTTTCCCCAATTACACAGTTACAAATAGAAATATCTAGACCTAAATAATTATTTCACAAGAGCCAATAGTTTTTCTAATTCAGCTTCAGTTAAACTCTCTTTATATAGCTCATTAACCTGCCATAAGCCACTTTCTCTAATTTTATCTTTTGTAGAGTGATTGCCTAACCAATTTTCTGAAGGTTTAATTTCACCGAATTTAGCAGCATTAGAAAGTGTTGAAGTGATTTTACTTTCCCAAAATAAGCGTTCTTCTTTAGTATTAACTTCAAAAACGCAAAATGAAAGATTAGTCTGAATATATTGGCTAATACGTTTTTCTAACGTTTTTTCAAACTCAAGATCAATCCTTTTCAGTTTATCTTCTCTTCCTTCTTTTGAAGTTATGTCAAGTTCCCATGAATCTAAATAATCTTGATTTTCTATGTTCAAAAAGCAGCGACCTATATTTTTTCTAAAAATACTTCTATTCTTATTTTCTTTGACAAAATGCTGCATCAAACGTGAACGTAACTGATTTTCACCTGTATGAGTACCGATTCTAACTATTCTGTCCATTTTTCCAAAACTTTCACCTTTCTCAAAGATGATATAAATACCATTCTTAGGTAGCTTAAACTTGTCAAAAGGAAACGTAAATCGTTCTTTCTTATTCAGCAGACAATGTAATTCACAAGCTAATGAAGTCATTCTTCTTTATAATCCTCTAGTTCTTTATTTAGAAAACTTAATCTCTCACCTAATCTCATTTTATAGAACGGCTGTTCAATATGAATTAAGCTATCTTTAATTGGTAAAATATAGTTATTACCCGCTAAAATAATGAATCGATCACTTTCTAAGTCAACTTTCCATTCCAGTAGCTCAATAACTTTTTTGCCCCAGTTCAATCTATCATTTCTTTTCATTTTATTCAGTGTTACATCATAAGGTTCTATTACACTATCTAACTCAAGTAAATGATGCTTTGCCGATAGAATATATATCGCATCAGGCTTAAGTTTATAGGCATAAGCCAGGCTCTTTTTAAATAGTGGACTAAGGTATAAATCTTTTGCCTTTGCCTTTTCATTTGCTTTCTTTGATACACAAGATAATAAAATAACTTTTTTCATATTATAAATATTTATACTTAGGTGATATAAAAACTATTTTCTTAACATTAATTTTA
>ERZ773131.1407-NODE-1407-length-17462-cov-2.652841_pt1 | contig 17462 bp, 14 predicted proteins | sample MGYA00511082_ERZ773131 | MGnify/ENA primary metagenome ERZ773131 (study PRJEB29015, sample SAMEA2737813) | human gut metagenome | biome: human gut; feature: human-associated habitat; material: faeces | place: China | collected 2012 ... | reverse complement strand
GCGATTTTGCCTCAGCTTGTCAAAAAAGTCCGAACGGACTTTTTTGACAAGCTGAGACCTCCCGTCCATCGGACAGGAGGTCTGTTATTTTACCCCGATTTTACAATTCTCCTCCTGCGGATTTGACATTGCCCCTGTATCATAATAAATGGACAAAAATGTACAGTCGAAACAATGTAAAATCGAGGAGAGAACTATGGACATTTTTCATGTGTTGACCATGCTGGGCGGACTGTGCCTGTTCCTGTTCGGCATGAATTTCATGGGGCAGTCCCTGGAGCGCCGCGCCGGCGGCAAGCTGCGGACGCTGCTGGATAAGATGACCGGCAGCGTGGGCGCGGGCTTCCTGACGGGTCTGGGCATCACCGCCATCATCCAGAGCTCGTCGGCCACCACCGTCATGGTGGTGGGCTTCGTCAACTCCGGTCTGATGAACCTGCGGCAGGCCATCAACGTCATCATGGGCGCCAACGTGGGCACCACGGTGACGGCGTGGCTCCTGAGTCTGGCGGGCATCGACGGCGGCAGCACATGGGTGCAGCTGCTCAAGCCCACCTCCTTTACGCCGGTGCTGGCGCTGATCGGCATTATTTTCTACATGTTCTGCAAGGACAGCCGCAAGAAGGACACCGGCGCCATCCTGCTGGGCTTCGCCACCCTGATGTTCGGCATGGACACCATGAGCGGTGCCGTGGCCGGACTGAAGGACGTTCCGGGCTTCGCTGAGCTGTTTCTGGCCTTTACCAACCCGCTGCTGGGCGTGCTGGTGGGCGCGGTGCTGACGGCGATCATCCAGTCCTCCTCCGCCTCCGTGGGCATTCTGCAGGCGCTGGCCTCCACCGGTCAGGTCAGCTATGCCGCAGCGGTGCCCATCATCATGGGACAGAACATCGGCACCTGCGTCACGGCGCTGATCTCCTGCGTGGGTACCAACAAAAACGCCAAACGCGCCGCCGTGGTGCACCTGATGTTCAACGTCATCGGTGTGGCGGTGCTGCTGACGGTGTTCGACAGCCACACCGCGGGCCTGGGATGGCGCTACATCTGCGATTTCGGGTGGATGATGGCAATCGCCGCGCTGGTGCCGATGCTGTATCTCATGCATCCCGGTGGCGACGCGATCGTGGCCGGTGCGCCCGATCCGTCGGAACGCAACGAGCCTCGGCGAGACGTCACGAAGCGTCACCCGATGATGCTCGCATGCGTCCGCGGACTGGTTGTGGCGGCGCTGATGGCATCCATCATCCTGGCTGTGCTGGCCTGCTTCATCCCGGGCCGCGACGACTCGCTGATCAACAACAATCCGGTCCTCTACGACACGGTCGTCGCCTGGTTCAGGCTGTAGACGCCCGCGGGCGTGTCGCGGACGGCACCGGACCGCGACACGTATAAGCCGCCCGCCATAATCGACATTCATGCGATTCAGGAAATCGCCAGACAACACATAGCGTTTCCTCTGCGCATTATTACCGTGCTACCGCTCGCACCGGCTGCTGTTCGACGACAACGGGCTCATGTGGTTCTCCGCGTCGACCAAGCATTTCGTCGGCATGAACCGGTTCGGAAAGCTGGAGAAGATCATCGACCTGGGTGACCGGTTCATCCTCCACCACGACTACGCGCTCGACGATGACGGCAACATCGTCTCCCTCGCCACCGACCTGACACGATCCGACCATGCCGTGCAGGACCAGGCCATCAAGGTCAACACGAGCACCGGCAAGGTGACGAAGCTCGTCGACTTCGGCGAGATGTTCCCCGATTACAAGGCTTCCACCGGCCACTCCGGCATCGATGAATCCGATCCGACCGCATCCGGGCGCTGGGACTGGATCCACTTCAACACCATCCAGCTGCTGCCCGACGGCCAGTACTACATCTACATGTTCGACAACGACTTCGCCTGACGCGAAGACGATCGCCCGCAGGCCATGACGAGAAGGCCCGACGACCGCGTACCGGCGGCCGCCGGGCCTCTTCGCGATGCGGGCCGATGCGAATGCGCCGATGCCGCTACTATAGGAGTCATGGGACTTTTTGACTCGCTCTTCGGCAAGGACGAAGCCTTGCCATCGCAGGTGACCTTCACGCTGGACCAAGCCGGACACACCTATGAGGACGGTTCCGTCGGGCTTCTTCCCACATCGCTGACGATCACACCCGACGACAGGCGCGTGGCGGTCATCGGGCTGAACGGCGCCGGCAAGACCACACTGCTCAAGCTGCTCGACGGAGCATTTGCCGCCACGAGCGGATCCGTCTCCATCACCGCGGGCGAGACCGCGCTCAGCCCCGCCGTCAAGCGTGATCTCAAACGCATCGAGGACATCGTCGGGCGTGTCCGCCGCGAGGAGATCCCCGACAGTTACTACCGTGCGGCGACCATCCGCGAGGCGATCGAACAGCCGTTGAAAAAGCACAAGGTGCCCGAATCAGAGCGGCTGGCCATCGTCGGCAACCTGTTCGCGCATTTCGGGCTCAGCACCGTGGCTCGGCAGTCGGCCAGCTCGCTCAACAGCGAGCAGCGGCACCTGCTCGCCATCGCCAGCGCGTTGAGCTTCTCCCCCGCGGCGATCGTGGCGGACGAGCCCACCAAGGGCCTGGACGAGATCGGCTCGGCCCACGTGGCGAAGGCGCTGTTCGGCTACAACAAGCAGGTCATTTTCGCCACGCATGACGTGGACATGATCACACGGCCGCAGTACGCGATCGACCGGGCGCTGGTGGTCGACGACCACGCGGTGGTATTCGACGGGGAACCTGCCGCCGCGGCCGCGTTCTATGAGGACCTGATTCGGTCCAAAGTGGCACGATAGCGGAAAGCACGCTCTCAAAACTCGCAGATACGTTTTCCGCTTTTACGCGAAAACGGCGGAAAATGGCCAAAACGCAGAAAACGTGGAATCTGTATCTGCGAGTTTTGAGAGCGTCCTTCGACAATCACCCCAGCAATTCGGCCACCGAGTCCAGCACGACGCGCACGTTATGCGCGAATTCGTCCGGTTCGGGCAGCAGCGATATGGCCAGATAGCCGTTCGAGGCCATGTCGAAGAAATAGCCGGGCTGGCCGGAGACGCCATGCGCGTCAATCATGTGCAGCACCAGCTCGTTCTCATCGATGACGCCCGGCACGCGCAGCAGCACGTTCCAGCCGCCCTCGGCCCGCAGCACGGAGACGACGCCGAGCGGGTCGGACTCCAGCATGCGGTGCAGTGCCCTGAGATTGCCCTGCACCCGGCCGCGCACGAGGTCGGTCTGGACCTTCGCCGCCTCCAACAGGTCTGGGATGCGGGAGGCGATGATGTCGCTCATCGGCAGGTAGTCGTCGGCGATGACATCCAGCCGACGCATGGCCTCGCGAACGTCCGTCTCAGGGCCCGACACCTGAATCCAGCCGACCTTGGCATGGGGCGCGGCGAGCATCTTCGAGAACCCATCCAACGCGAACGTCAGCGCCCCCGCCTCGCCGGCGAGCCGTGCATTGCCGGGGAACGGCTCCAGTGCGTAATCGTAGAACACCTCGTCGGCGATGATGGCGACACCGCGCTCGCGGCACAGGCCGACGAGCTGCTCGCGCTCCCCCGCCTTGACATAGGACCCGGTCGGATTGTTGGGGTTGATGAGCACCAAAGCGCGTATACGCGCCCCCTGCGGCCCGTCCAGCAGCGCGCGCAACTCGGCGACGTCGATGTACCATGACCCGTCGAAACGCAGCTGGTATTCGATAGTGTCGACGCATTCCAGGCGGGCGATGGATTCGATCAGCGGATACCCCGGCTTGGGGGCGAGCACCGCATCGCCCGCGTCACACAGCAGCTTCATGAGCCACGAGTACGCCTGTGACGTGGAACTCAGCAGATAGAGGCGATTCGGATCCGCCGCCGGCGCGGTGCCGGCACCTTCGGCGCCCCGGTGAAGCTCGGTCAGGAAGGAGGCCAGCGCCTCCCGTGCGGGCCGCGGGCCTCTCGGGTCGGCGGTGTACGTGCCCGGCACCAGTGCCGGTGCAAGTCCGTGACGTGTGGGATTGGAATCGTTGAGCTTGCCCAGGGGCATGCCTTCGCACCGGCAATGTGTCTCGGCTGCGGCTATGGGATTGGGCTCGCTCAGATCTACTCGGGAAGAAAAACGCACGCCACTACCCTACCGCGACCATGCGTCCTGCATTGCCGGGACGATGGTCGGCCAAGGTGTGGCGTGCGAATGTATGTGCCTGTGCCCTCTGCGCTACTTGGTGCTGGCGTAGTAGGCGGCACCGATGATGCCGGCCTCGTTGCGCAGCTTCGCGGGGACGATCGGCGTATCGATGTCGATGAACGGCACGAAGTTGTCGCTCTTGCGGCTCACGCCACCACCGATGACGATCAGCGAGGGGCTGAAGTACTTTTCGATCAGGCTGTAGTACTTGGTCAGACGCTTGGCCCACTTCTTGTAGCTGAGCTCCTTGCGCTCGCGCACCGCGGAGGATGCGTAGCGCTCGGCGTCGCCCTTGCCGCCCTCCAACTCGATGTGGCCGAGCTCGGTGTTCGGGATGAGCACGCCGTCATAGATCAGCGCCGTGCCGATGCCGGTACCGAGCGTGGTCACGACGACCAGACCCTCCTGACCCTTGGCCGCGCCGAACTGCTGTTCCGCCAAGCCGGCGGCATCGGCGTCATTGACGACCGTGACCGGACGGCCGCACTCCTCGGACAGCGCCTCGGTGATGTCGACGCCTACCCACGACTGGTCGAGGTTGGCGATCCAATTCAGCTTCTGGCCGGGCTTGACCGGAGCGGGGAAAGAGATGCCGACCGGAGCCGTCTCCGGAATCTCGAAATGTTCGAGCTGCTTGCGCAGCACCGATCCGATCGCCTGCGGGGTGGACTCGGACGGGGTGAGGATCTTCAGCCTGGGCTCGGCGAACTCCCCCTTGTTCAGGTCGACCGGAGCGGCCTTGATACCGGATCCGCCGATATCCACGCCAAACGCTTGAGCGGTATCAATCATCATGACCTCCTGTTGGATGGTGTGCGACACGCACGTCATAGTGGCTGTACGCGAAATTGTATAACGAAATCGTGTCGAAATGGGCAATTGCGCCGGTATGCAGCGCGAAAACCGGCACAACGTAGTGGATGGGGCCACCTACGCGCATGGATGCCTCATGTTCGCTATGTGGGCAACGTTACGTCAATCATCCACACCCCGGCGTATACATGGTCAAGCAAGTTTCAGGGAAGGTGAAAATCCTTACTGGCGGTAACGGCACGACCGGCATTCATAACGGCCCCATACCGAAGCCCGCGACCCGCGAAAGCGGCTGATCCGGTGAGAATCCGGGGCCAACGGTCAAAGTCCGGATGGAAGAAACGGAGCTCAACATGAGTGTATCCTCTCCTAGCAATACCTCCAATACCGCAGCTGATCAGGCCGCAGACAAGCCGATGACCCGTCCGGACAACGCGCACTCCACAGGCGTCGCCGACTCCGGCCGCTGGTCCACCAAACGCATCGCCATGTACGCGCTGTTCGTGGCGCTGGCGATGGCGACCAGCTTCATCTCGTTCCCGATCCTGCCGAACCCGGCGTTCTCGTTCCTCAAATACGACCCGTCCGGCATCGTGTGCCTGATCGCCGGCTTCGCGTACGGCCCGGCCGCAGCCGCGATCGTCAGTGTGCTCGGCTTCGTACCGCACGTGTTCATGGACCCGTGGGGCACGCTGATGGCCGTGCTGGTGGCCTTGACGCTGTCGGTGCCGGCGGCGCTCATCTATCGCCACGTGCACACGCGCAAGGGCGCTGTCATCGGTTTGGTCGTCGGTGCCCTGCTGGCCTTGGTCGCGGCCATCGCCGGCAATCTGGTCATCACGCCGATCTACACCGGCTGGCCGGTCTCCGAGGTGGCGGCCATCATCGTTCCCGCACTGCTGCCGTTCAACCTGATCAAGTTCGTGATTCACGGCGTGGTCACGTTCCTGGTGTACAAGCCGATTTCGAACCTGCTGAATCGCTGACATGACGCGGCGCGAAGTCGCCGCCTAGGGCAGCCCGCCAAAAGGGTCATCGCACGAGGCTTATTTCCGACAGTCCGAGTGATGACCTCTCTGGCGGGCTGCATCCGTCAGCGGTGACAATGGCCTCTATGATATGGATTGACCACGATGTTTTGTGAATGGATGATATGAACAGCATGGTTCCCGCCGCACGACTTGAGCATGTGCGATTCAGCTATGACAACGGCGTCACATGGGTGCTTGACGGCATCGACCTGACCATCCGCAGCGGGGAGCGGCTGTGTCTGGTGGGCCCCAACGGCTCCGGCAAATCCACTCTGGCGCGTCTGATCGCCGGTCTCGCAGCCCCGGACGGCGGCGATATGACGCTGCTGGGCCATCATGTCTTCGACGGCGAGACCGCTTCAGCGAATCCGAGCGAATACCGCGATGCCCGGCATGGCATCGGCACGGTGTTCCAGAATCCGGAGGATCAGATCGTCACCACCATCGTCGAGGATGATGTGGCATTCGGCCCGGAAAACCTCGGCGTGGCTCGGGACGACATCGGCGGGCGCATCGACGAATCCCTGCAATCGGTGGATATGGCGGGGTTCCGCCACGCGGATCCGACGCGCATGAGCGGCGGCCAGCAGCAGCGTATCGCCATCGCCGGAATGCTGGCGATGAACCCGCGCATGCTGGTGCTCGACGAACCGACCGCGATGCTGGATCCCGACGCGCGGATCGAGGTGATGCGCATCCTCGACATGCTGCAACGGCGTGGCACGACGATCGTGCTGGTCACGCATCATCATGACGAGACCATGCACGCCGACCGCGTACTTCGCATAGACGGCGGGCTGCTCACGCAGGTCGAAGCCGACAGGGACGCGATTGCGGCGAAGCAAGTGATTGCGCGGAGCCACGCTGACGCGACTGACGCTGCGGGCTCCACGGAGTCGGCAGCTGAGGAGCCCGGAGGTTCCACCGCGGCCGCGTCGCCCGCGCAACCAGCGAAATCCGGACAACCCGTAAAACCGGCGTCTACCAAGTCGGACGCATCACCCATTCCACCTACAGGCTCAACATCCGACGCCATCGCAGTATCCGGCCTGTCATATCGTTATGACGATGGCGACGCCCCGGTTTTCGAGAATCTTTCTCTGCGCGTCGCCGAAGGCGAAATCGTGGCGCTGATGGGTGCCAACGGCGCCGGCAAGACCACACTCGCACGTCTGCTGTGCGCCTTGGACCGCCCGTCCGCCGGATCGATCACCGTGGCCGGATTGCCGGTCGCGTCGTCGAAACACGGGAAACGGCCTCGCGCACTCACCCGAAAAGAACGCGCGGCCCTGCGGCGCAACGTCGGCTATGTCATGCAGCATCCGGAGCGTCAGCTGTTCGCTGACACCGTCGCCGAGGATGTGGCGTACGGCCCACGCAACCAGCATCTGAGCGAGTTGGAGGTGGCCACCCGCGTAGAGGAGGCGCTGCGGATGCTGCATATCGAGAATCTCGCCGACCGTTCTCCGTTCAACCTGTCGGGCGGGCAGCAGCGGCTCGTCGCCATCGCGGGCGTCATCGCATGCCGCCCTCGTGTGCTCATCATGGACGAGCCGACCGCCAGTCTGGACGAATCGGCGGTCTCCCGCATCCACGCGCTGCTGGGTTCCCTGAAAAGTCAGGGCGTGGCGGTGCTCATCATCACGCATTCCATCGACGAGGCCGAGCACTGCGCGGACCGCATCATCACCATGGGATCGCATAATGGCGACGGCGAAGGCGATGGTTGCGGCACCGGAGACGACGGAGACACCAGCGTCGGCGACGCCACCGAGTCTTCCACGAACGCCGGCAAAGCCGGCATCGAGTCCATTGAAGACGAATCCAGGAACCGTCCGTCATTCGTAGCGTCCCTGGATCCGCGCGCGAAGATGGTGACGTTCCTGACGTTGATGTTCACCGCATTCGTCATCACCAGGCCGGCGCAGCTGGCGATGGGCGCCGTCCTGACCGCATGCGTCGTGGCGGCCGCCCGGCTGCATCCGCTGCGTTTGCTGTCTTCCGTGCGCGTGTTCCTGATCGTATTCGCGGTGATGGGCCTGGTGAACATGTTCTTCGCCCGCTCCGGCGAGACGCTTGCGCATATCGGCCCGCTGCCGATCACCACCGGCGGGCTCATGGTCGCGGTGCTGTATTCGTGCCGTCTCGCGCTGGTGATCATCCTGGGTGCCGTGTTCCTTGCGACGACGACCCCCACCGCGATGACGGATGCGTTCGGCTCCCTGCTGTTGCCGTTCAGAAAGATCGGCTGGCACACGCAGGAAGTGGCTCTGGTGATGAGTCTTGCGCTGCGGTTCCTGCCGACGCTCAGCGACGAGACCAAGGCGATCATCGACGCGCAATCGGCCCGCGGCGGCACGATCGAGACCGGTTCGCCGGCCACTCGTGTCAAAGCGCTGTTCGCCATCATCGTGCCGATCCTTGTGGCGGCGCTGCGTCACGCGGATAATCTCAGTCTGGCGCTTGACGCGCGCTGCTACGAGGAAGGCATCCACCGCACCCATTGGAGAGTGATGCGCGCGCGCCGACGCGATCTAATGGTCGCAGCCGCGTGCGTCGCCTACGTCGTCGCGCTGCTGGCGGTGGGATGGCTCTGACCTGAACCATCCCCGGAGCGGGAGTCAGCGCTCGGCAGCCGTTCTCGACGCACGGATACGGAACGCGCAGGCAAGCGAGCAGATCGCGATCAGGCAGATCACCGTCATCGTCGCGAACATCCACGTGCCGCCCACGGCCGTGGCGTGACGGAACGCGGCACTCCCCTTTTCGGCCGAGCCGGCGCCCGCCTGAGCCACGCCGAGAATCATCGAAAACAGTGCGGTGCCGACGGCACCGCCGAACTGCAATGCGGTATTGAACACGGCATTGCCATCCGGCATGAACGCGTGGTCGATGCCGCTCAGCGCACTGGTCATGATGTTGGAGAATCCCAGCGCATAGCACAGCCCGAAAATGAAGTAGAAGCCGGCGAGCAGCGCAGGCGTCAACCGCATGGAGAATGCCAGCAGCAGGATCGGTCCGAACGTGGCCACCGAAATCGCCGAAAGAATCGGCTTCGTCGGGCCGAATTTGTCGTACAGCATGCCTCCGACGGGCGCGAAGAACGCACCGACCAGAGCGCCCGGCAGCACGAGGACGCCGGCGTGGAACGCGCTGGTGCCAAGCGACATCTGGGCCAGATTGGTGATGACGTATCCGAATCCGATGCCGACGATCGGCAGAATCAGGTACGCGAGTAGATGAAGCTGGACGACACGGTCTCGTAGCCACCCCAGACGAATCAGCGGCGAGAACGAGCGGCTGGATGACCAGCCGAAGAACACCAGGGAGCCCACACCGACGACCAGGCTCACGACGGTGATGATGACGGGACGTGTCGCCGAAGAGCCGTTGACCGCAGCGCTGACCGCGACGCCCATCTGGTTGAGCGCCAAGATCATGCCGCTCAGGGCGAGCACTATCGCCACGAACTGCACTGGGTTGAGCCGCGCGTCCTCGGTGGGGCGTTTCTGCTCGATGCAGTGCAGTCCGAGCGGCAGGGAGACCAACAGCACGATCGGAATGGCGATGACGAAGATGGCACGCCACGGCAAAACACTCGACACTGCGCCGCCGACGGTGGGGCCGATGGCCGGGGCGACCGTGATCACCAGCGAACCTACGCCCATGAGGCGGCCGACCTTGCTGCGGGGCGACTGTTCGAGGATGATGTTCATCATCAGCGGCGTCGCCACGCCCGAGCCGATGCCTTGGATCACGCGGGCGAGCAGGATGACCGGGAAGGTGTGGCCGACGATCATGATCGCCGAACCGGTCACGGCAAGGACCACAGCTGCGATGAACAGGGATTTCAGCCGGAAACGGCGGTTCAGGAACGACGACAGCGGCATCGTGGCCGCGACCACCAGCAGATACACGGTGGTGATCCATTGCACGGTGGCGGTGTTCACGCCGAATTCGGTCATGAGTTCCGGGAACAGCACGGTCATCACCGTTTCGGTGAGGATGCCGATGAATGCCAGCGAGCCCACGGCGACGATGGCGCCGATCAGACGCTTGGGGATGCGCTCCTGCGAGGTTGAGGTCATGTGATGAAATCCATTCAGACCGACGCCAGTTGTTTCCGGACTGCCCTTACGATACCCACACTGCGTCAGGCCACATTACAGTTTAACGGATTGCCGGACGAGGGCGGAGTGGCAGTTGCGATGAACTACTCCCAGCCTCGCTACCGCTCGGCAACCCCGCCGGGCGGGGCGATTTATCCGTTCTGCTCTTTGGACTCGGTATAGCCGTCCGGCGCGGTTTCACTGTGCAGGATGGAGCGGACTTTGTCCAAACGCTGGCTGACCTCGTGCTCGTATCCGCGGTCGTTGGGATGATAGTACTCGCGGCCGCGCAGCTCCTCGGGCAGGTATTCCTGCGGCGCGACGGCACCCGGCCAGTCGTGCGCGTACCGATAGCCGTCATGGTTGCCCCAGCTTTTCATCAACGCGGTCGGCGCGTTGCGCAGGTATAGCGGCACTTGGCCGATGAGCCCGGCGTCCACGTCGGCGAGCGCCTGGTTGATGGCGTTGTAGCTGGCGTTCGATTTGGGTGCGGTGGCGACGGCGATGGTCGCCTCGGCGAGGATGATGCGCGCTTCGGGCATGCCGATCATCGCGACGGCCTGTGCGGCGGCGACGGTGACCTGCAGTATCTGCGGCGCGGCCATGCCGACCTCCTCGCTGGCGGCGATCATGATGCGACGGGCGATGAACCGCGGATCCTCGCCCGCTCGCAGCATGCGTGCGAGGTAGTGTATCGCGGCATCCGGGTCGGAGCCGCGCATCGATTTGATGAATGCGGAGATGACGTCGTAATGGTCGTCGCCGTCCTTGTCGTAGCGCACGGTGGCGGCGTCCATGACCTGCGAGACCACATCCGGCGTGATGGTCGGGCGCCGCGCGCCTTTTTTGCGGGCCTTGTCTCCGGTGACGGCACCTGCAGCGGCTTCGAGGATCGTCAGCGTCTTGCGGGCGTCACCGCCGGCCATGCGGATGATCTCGTTGACCGCCGCATCGTCGATTTTGACTTCGCCGTTCAATCCGCGCTTGTCTTCCACCGCGCGTGCGATGAGCGTGGCGAGATCGGACGGTTCCAACGATTCGAGTTTGACGACGACGGAACGTGACAGCAATGGTTTGATGACGGAGAAGCTCGGATTCTCGGTGGTCGCGCCGATGAAGGTGACGTCACGGTTCTCGACGGCGGGCAGCAGCGCGTCCTGCTGCGATTTGGAGAAACGATGCACCTCGTCGATGAACAGGACTGTCTCCGTGCCGTCGCCGACGAGTCTGCGCCGCGCGCGGGCGAGCACGTCGCGCACGTCCTTCACCCCCGATGTCACCGCCGACAGCTCCTCGAACGCGCGCCCCGACTGACGGGCGACGATGGTCGCCAGCGTGGTCTTGCCCACGCCGGGAGGTCCGAACATGATGATGGAGCTCGGCGCTGTCAGCGACCCCTTGGACGAGGGATTCGCCAGACGCCGCAATGGGGAGCCCTTCCCCAGCACATGGGACTGCCCCAACACCTCGTCGACCGTCCGAGGCCGCATGCGCACGGCCAACGGTCGCGTCATATCGTCGGGCACATCCGCCGCCCCGAACAGATCATTCTCAGTCATGCCTACACTCTACAACACGGTATCGAACATAGGTTCGATACCGGACAGACCACCCCCAGTCGCTTCGCGACAGCCCCCGCCGGCGGGTGCTGGCGGCGTCAGTCGTTGGTGACGGCGTAGTCGAAGAAGACGACTTCGCCGCTGGATTGCGTCGCGTCCAGGTCGATGGTGCCGGTGATGGCCCAGTCGTGGTCGCCGTCGGAGTCGTCGATGATCTGGCGCACGTGCCAGCTGTGCTCATCGTTCTCGTGCTTCTCGTCGAGCATGAACAGCTCGGCCGAACGCGCCTTGGCGTCGGTGTTCACGTACTCGTGTTCGTCGTAGAAGTCGTCGAGCGCGTCCTCCCACTCATGCACGCCGTAGCCCCACTCCTTGTCGAGAGCGCCGAGCGCCTCGGGCTTGTCAAGGTCCATGAGCTGCACGCGGTGGAACAGCGCGTTGCGGATCAGCACGGTGAGCCCGCGCCGGTCCTCCACCACCGCGGCCTTCGCGCCCTTCCAATGGCATTTTTTTATCAGCATAAAGCTTCTTTAAGATTTCCCGGATCGCATCCGGATTCTCCCATTCATCCACCAGACTGGAGTCGATCGAACGCACGACCACGCGCAGCCATGAGATCACGTCGCGCAGCTGATCGTCGAGCTTGTCGTCCGGTACGGTGCGGGCGAGCGCCCGGTAGGCGTCGGACAGGTAGCGCAACAGCGTGCCCTCCGAGCGGGCGATGTTGTACCGCGAGATGTATCCGGTGAAGTCGGAGGCGGTCTCGACCATGTCGCGTACCACGGATTTGGGGCTCAGCCAGTAGTCGTTCGCCCACGGCACGTCGTGCCGGTACTGATCGAACGCCGCGTCAAGCATGTCCTCCAGCGGCTTGGGATAGGTGATCTCCTGCAGCCTGTCCATGCGCTCGTCGTATTCGAGCCCGTCTTCCTTCATCCGGATCATCGCGGCGTCGCGCGCCTGCCGCTCCTGCGCGCGCAGCACCTGCTTGGGGTCTTCGAGTGTGGCCTCGACCATGGAAATCACGTCAAGCGCGTACATGTCGGATTCAGGGTCGAGCAGTTCCAGCGCGGCGAGCAGGAACGGGCTGAGCGGCTGGTCGAGCGCGAAATCGTCGGGCATGTCCACGTCGAGGAAGTAGTCGAGCCCACCGTCGTCGCGCTCTTCGGTCTCGATCACCTTCGTGTCGAACAGGGTCTGGAATATCTCGTCGGCACGTTCATGCAGATGCTCCTTCTGGTCCGGCGTCTGCGCGGAGTCGTCGATCAGCTCGTCGACGCGCCGGCGCGCGTCACCGCCCTGCGTGACCTCGTTGAGCACCATCGAATGAGTGATCTTCATGTGCGGGACGAGTGTTTCCGGCGCGGCGTCAATCAACTTGTCAAACGTGCTCTGGTTCCACGTGACAAACCCTTCCGGCGCCTTCTTGCGCTTGACTTTCTTGAGTTTCTTCGGATCGTTCCCAGCCTTGGCGACGGCCTTGGCGTTTTCGATCTCGTATTCGGGCGCCTCGGCGACGACCAGTCCCTCCGTGTCGAAGCCCATGCGGCCGGCGCGGCCGGCGATCTGATGGAACTCGCGGGCGCGCAGGCGACGCATCTTGGTGCCGTCGAACTTCGTCAGCGCGGTCAGCACGACCGAATGGATCGGCACGTTGATGCCGACTCCCAGCGTATCGGTGCCGCAGATGACCGGCAACAGCCCCTGCTGCGCAAGCTGCTCGACGAGACGACGATATCGCGGCAGCATGCCGGCATGGTGGATGCTGACGCCGGTACGCAACAGCCGTTGCAGTATCTTGCCGAACGCGGTCGTGAACTTCACGCCCTTGATGGCCTCGGCGATGGCCTGTCGCTGCTCCTTGCTGGACACGCCGGTCGAGGCGAGCGACTGCGCGGTGTCGAGCGCCGCATCCTGTGAGAAATGCACGACGTAGATCGGCATCTCGCCCTTGCGGAACGCCAGTTCGACGGTCTTCTCCAGCGGATCGAGCGTGTACTCGTAAGTGAGCGGCACCGGGCGCGGCGCGTCGGCGATCACGTCCACGTCAGTGTCGGTCATGTCCTCCAGCTTGTCGGCGATCGCGTCGACGTTGCCGAGTGTGGCGCTCATCAGCAGGAACTGCGTGTCCGGCAGCGTCAGCAGCGGCACCTGCCACGCCCAGCCGCGCTCCGAGTCGCCGTAATAGTGGAACTCGTCCATGGCCACGCAGCCGATGTCCGCGCGACGCCCCTCGCGCAGCGCCTGGTTGGCGAGGATCTCGGCCGTGCAGCAGATGATCGGCGCATCGGCGTTGATATGCGTGTCTCCGGTGATCATGCCGACGTTGTCGCGGCCGAACACCTCGACCAGATCGAAGAACTTCTCCGAGACCAGCGCCTTGATCGGCGCGGTGTAATAGGAGCGCCGCCCGGTGCACAGCGCGGCGAAGTGCATGCCAAGCGCCACCAGCGACTTTCCGGAGCCGGTCGGCGTGTTGAGGATCACATGGTCGCCTGCCAGCAGGTCCATGATGGCCTCTTCCTGATGAGGCCACGGCTCGACGCCCTTGACGTCGGCCACCCAGCCGAAGAACCGCTCGTAGATCTCGTCCGTGTCGATGTTGCGCTCGCCCTCGTCCCACGCGGGCGCCAGCGCCCCCAGCGAACCATAATGTTCTGTATCTGCCATAGTGGTTCCCAGTCTACACGCCGGCGCAGCTCGCGGAATCGACCGGCGGGCGCAAGTTCACCCCAGCAGCCGCCGAACCTCGTCCGGATCGACGTCCGGGTCGAGTCCCGGCCATGTCATGTTCATGTTCTTCAATGTGGTGCGCAGCAGCTCGGAGACCACGGCCCTCGAGTACCAGCGGTTGTCGGCGGGCACCAGATACCACGGCGCAGTCTGCGTGCTGGTCTTCTCGAACACCTCCTGCCACGCGCCCATATAGTCGTCCCAGCGTTCGCGCGCGTCCAGGTCGGACATGTCGAACTTCCAGTATTTGGTCGGGTCGTTGAGACGCCCGAGAAAATGCCTCTTCTGCTCCTCCTGGCTCACGACGAGGAAGATCTTGAGAATCGCGCAGCCGTCGGCCGCCAGCGAACGCTCGAACTCATTGACCAGATCGTACCGGCCGCGCCATTCGGCCTCGGGATACGTGCCGTACACATGCGGCATGACGATGTCCTCGTAATGCGAGCGGTCGAACACCGCGATCCACCCGTTCTTTGGCAGCTCGCGTTCCACCCGCCACAGGAAGCCGTGCCGCGTCTCCTCGTCGGTCGGCTTGCCGAAACCGTGATAGTGGATGCCCATCGGGTCGCCCTGCCGGAACACGTGGCGCACGATGCCGCCCTTGCCGGAGGCGTCCATGCCCTGCAGCACGATGAGCAGCCGGCGGCGCGAGCCCTTGACGCCGTTCGCATACAGCAGCCGTTGATATCGGGCGATCTCCGATGAGCTGAGCGTGATGAACCGTTCAGCGTCATCCCTGCCACCTGGGAAGCCGGGTGTGGAGTCTCCGGCGACATCGTCGATATGCACGCCGTGATGGAACATGAGACGCTGCGCGGGTGGCAGCGACCATACAGCGCTGAGCAGCTCACTGGATTTGGCGGCGTTCGCGAGTCGTTCAGCCACCGTCGTGCTCGATTCGATGGTTTCGATGCGGTTCGTGGCGAGCCGCAGTGCCTTGTCGATGCGTTTGTCCGTCTTCTCGGACTTCGCTCCTTTGCCCGACTTGTCCGGCTTATCTGTCTTGTCCGATTTTCCGTCGCCTTTGGCCATGCCCCGATTGTACGTCCCATGCGCCGCCTTGTGAAGCATTTCCGCGGCGGAATATCGAACGGCCGGACCGGCGCATCCCCTGTCGGGGAGTGCCGGCCCGGCCGTTATCGGGTCAGGCTGTGGGACGCTGTCCGCGTATTCCTGCGCGGACCGTAATCTACCGGGTCATTACGCGTCGTCTTCAGCGTTCTTCTGCTCGGCATCGCCCTCATCTCCGCCCTGCGGATCGGGATGGGCCTCGTCGAAGCCCTGCTCGTAGCGCGTGCGCTGCCAGTTGTGGATCGAGGCGTTGCTGCCGCGATGGTGCGCGTGGTATGTGAGCGGCGTGCCGCGCAGGGGGCGCTCCTCGACCTCCTTGGCGACGGCGATCTGGTTGACGTTGGACGGATCCATGATCGCGATCGGCGGAACTGGTTCCGGTTCGGCCGGCGCCGCGGTGCGCTGCTGCATGCGCGACGGCAGCCATTCGGCCAGACGCGACAGCAGCCAGCAGACGATGAAGTACACGACCGCGGCCACGACCAGCGTCTGCAGGATGTTGAAGTACATCGAGCCGAGACGGCGCGACTCCTGCAGCAGATCGGTGTACATGATGATCGATCCAAGCGCGGTATCCTTGAGCACCACGACCAGCTGCGTGACGGCGGCCGGCAACATCGCGTAGACGGCCTGCGGCACCTCGATCTGCATCAGCGACTGCGTCTCGGTCAGTCCCAGTGCGAGCGACGCCTCACGCTGCCCGTTCGGTAGGTTGCCGACGCCGGAACGCACCAGCTCGGCGACCACGGAGCCGTTATACAGCACCAGGGCCAGCACCACTGCCCAGTAGGACGGGCTGGACAGTCCCGCGAACGCGAACCAGCGCCAGAAGAAGATCATGAGCAGCAGAACGGGGACGGCTCGTGCGAATTCCACGATCGCGCCGGAAATGGTACGGATCAGCAGGCTCGGCAGCAGTCGGCCCACACCAAAGACCAGGCCGAACACCACGGCTCCGACCACGGCCAGTACGGACGCGCGGATCGTGGCCCACAGTCCCGGCAGATAGAAGTCGGTCCATGCTTCGGCGTCAAGCGCCGGCTTCCACAGTTCCCAGCTCAGCTGGTTCTCGCCGTCCGGCGGATTGTGCAGACGCATGAGGATCAGCACGACCACCACCGCGAAGATGATGCCTGCGATCCAATTGACGATACGGATGGTTTTGCGGCCCTTCGGACCAGGCTGGTCGAACAGCACCGCGCTTTCATTGCTTGCCATGTCGCGTCACCTCCTCACCGCGAGCTTGTTGGATAGATACGTGGTCAGCATGCCGATTGGAATGATCAGAACCACATAGCCGAAGGCGAAGATCAGGAAGATCGGTACGATTTGGTCGGCGTGGTATTCGATCATTTCGCTCATCATCGTCGAGGTTTCGGTGGCCACGGATGCCGCCGCCGCGACGGTGGAGTTCTTCAGCAACGCGATCAGCGTATTGCCGAGAGGCGCGACCGAGCCGCGGAACGCCTGCGGCAGGATGATCTGCGTGGCCGACTGCATGAAGCCCAATCCGAGCGCACGAGCCGCCTCGGCCTGGCCGATCGGCACGGTGTTGATGCCTGAACGCAGCGACTCGCACACGAACGCCGCGGTGTACAGGCTCAGGCCCGTCACCGCCAGCCAGAAGAAGTTCGTGACGAACGTGTCGGAGAACGTGAGCTTGAGCTGCGCGTAGGCGCCCAGCACCATGAACACCATGATGATGGTCAGCGGCAGGTTCTTGAACAGTTCCACGTAGGCTCCGGCGACGGTGCGCAGCGAGGATATCGGCGAGATGCGCATCATGACCAGCACCACGCCGAGAATCAGCGAGAACAGCGCCGACCACAGCGTCAGTTCGATGTTGACCAGGAACGCGGCGGGAACGTCGTACTCGCTGAACAGTTGGATGAATCCGTCCATGCTACTTCTCCCCCTCGGTCGGTTTCGGCGGGTTGTACTCCGCGTTCGGC
>ERZ773131.1403-NODE-1403-length-17496-cov-11.534946_pt1 | contig 17496 bp, 14 predicted proteins | sample MGYA00511082_ERZ773131 | MGnify/ENA primary metagenome ERZ773131 (study PRJEB29015, sample SAMEA2737813) | human gut metagenome | biome: human gut; feature: human-associated habitat; material: faeces | place: China | collected 2012 ... | reverse complement strand
GAGCAGGTGGAAGTCATCCAGAAAGAGATCGATCTCCCGTTCCCCGGCCAGCGCGGTGCAGAGGTCGTCCAGCAGCAGGGCCGCGCCGCTGGCGTCCGTGGGGCACTCGTACCCCTCCAGCACGGTCAGCCCGGCCTGCGCAAACGCCTTTTGCAGGCTTTTCCAGAAGATGGCCCGGTTGGCGGAGTAGATGCTCACCCGCAGCACGGCGGCTCCCTCCCGGCCGCGCTCGTTCAGATACCAGTTGATGGCGGTGGTCTTGCCGTAGCCCATGGGAGCCACCACCGCCGTCAGGCTGCTGCGGGCAACGGGCTGCAGGCTGTGCCGCATCCGCTCCGAGATGTAGATGATATTCAGTTCCGGCTTTTGTCTGAGCATCCGCGTCCCTCTTTTCTATTCTTATTGATTATATTACCACAAATCTCTAGAAGTTGGAAGTAAAGCCTACATCACAAAAAACATGGTTTCCATCACAAAAACCTGTTTGGCCGCACCGGATCTCCATGGTACAATATACTCAAATCATTTTAAGATAAGGAGTCTCTTTTTATGGAAACGACCTCAAAACGCAAGTCTGGCACCACGGACCTTACGGTGGGCAAGCCGCTGTTCCAGATCCTGCGGTTCGCGTTGCCGCTGGTGCTGGGCACCTTGTTCCAGCAGCTGTACAGCTTTGCGGATACCGTCATCGTAGGGCGGTGTCTGGGCACCGATGCGCTGGGCGCGGTAGGCACTACCTACTCCCTCAACTTTCTCATTCTGGGCTTTGTGCAGGGAGCCTGCGTGGGCTTTGGCATCCCGGCGGCAGAGACCTTTGGCGCAAAGGATAAGGACGGGCTGCAAAAATACCTGCTGAACGGCGCACTGCTCTGTCTGGTGCTGAGCGTGGTGTTTACGGTGCTTACCACCCTGATGGCGGGGCCGCTGCTCCGGCTCATCCATACGCCCGAGGAGCTGTACGCTGATGCGGTGCTCTACATCCGGCTCATCTTTCTGGGCATCCCGGCTACGGTGCTATACAACTACGCTTCCAGCGTGCTGCGAGCACTGGGAGATTCCCGGCATCCGTTTTATTTCCTGCTGGCTGCCAGCGTGGTGAACATTCTGCTGGACTACCTCTTCATCGTGCCGCTGGGCATGGGGGTGGATGGTGCCGCCATTGCCACTGTGCTCAGCCAGCTGCTCAGCGGCGGGCTGTGCGCTTGCTGGTTCTTTACCCGCACGGCAAAGCTGGAGGGGCTTTCCTTCCGGCAGCTGCGCACCCTGCTTTCGGCAGGGCACTGCAGGCGGCTGGCCTACATCGGCCTTCCCATGGGGTTTGAATACTCGGTCTCTGCCATCGGTGCAGTCATCATGCAGGACGCCATCAACCTGCTGGGCAGCACCGCCGTGGCAGCCCAGACCGCAGGTGAAAAGATCCGCCAGATGTTCACCCTGCCCATGGAGAGCGTAGGCATGGCCATGGCTACCTATGTGGGACAGAACCACGGCGCCCGCCGCACCGACCGCATCCGGCAGGGCATTAAGGATGGCTGCATGGTGCAGCTACTCTACTGCGCTGTGGCGTGGGGTGTGATCTTTTTCATCAAGCCCTACGCGGTGGGGCTGGTGCTGGGCGATGCCGACCCCGCCGTAACGGCGGGTGCCATCCAGTACCTCAGCGTCATGAGTATGCTGTTCTGTTTCCACGGCCTGCTGATGATCTTCCGCAACACCTTGCAGGGGCTTGGTTACAGCGTGCTGGCCATCGTTTCCGGCGTGGGCGAGCTCATTGGCCGCAGCCTTGGCGGCGTGCTGGCAGTAAAGACCAGCCTTGGATATCTGGGTATCTGCCTTTCCAATCCCTTTGCATGGGGTTTGGCAATGTTCTACTGCCTGTTCATGGTCTGCCGCATCCTCCGGCGGGAGACGCAGACCGAAGCCTGAAACCTATAAAAAACACGATGACCCGTGGGGAACTCCCCACGGGTCATCGTGTTTTTGAAGAAGAATTAAAGAAGATTGGAGATGACTTTTTAGTCCTCTGCCATACCAATGAGGTCAAACTTTTCGGTGGAGACAGTCACTGTGAAGTCCTTCTTGGCAGGCTTTGCGAACTTGACCCAGATGGTGCGGTCAGGCAAGTTATAGTACCAGCCGGACTCTGCGGCCTCCCAGCCGTCGCGGACGATGTACTGGGGAAGCTGCTGCCCATCCACGCTGGCCCAGAGCGCACCCTTTTTCTTGCTGACCAGCTTCAGGGTCATGCGCTCCACGGGGGATTCGTAGCTGCCCTCGGTGGCAAAGCGGATGTCGGTGCGGTCGCCGGCCTTGACGGTGATGGTGGTCTTGGCGTAAACGCCGTTTTTGTAGTCCTCGGTGTGGCCGTCGTCATCGTACAGCACAAAGCTGGTGTCGGTCTCGGCAGCGACCAGCAGGTCGATCTGGCGCATGGTGTCCTTGAGGATGTGCTTGACGTCCTCGGTGGTCACCACAACGGCAGAGCCGCGCAGGAACATGGGGATGCTTGCCAGCGTGACCGGGACCTCGATGGTCTGGCCGCCCTCGTAGGCGCGCAGATTATCGTTCATATCGTACCAAGTGCAGCCTGCGGGCAGGTAGACGGTGCGGGTAGTGGCACCCTTTTCCACCACGTTTGCCACCAGAATGCTCTTGCCGAACATAAAGGTCAGGTTCTTGTCGGTGTAGCACTTGGGGTCGTCCGGGAACTCAAGAAACAGCGGACGCCATGCCGGCATACCGTTCTGGTTGGACTCGTACATCAGGGAGTACAAAGTGGGCATCAGACGGTAGCGCAGCTGGTAAGCTGCACGGATGTAGGGCAGGTTCTCCTCGTACATCCACGGCTGGGTGACGGTGTTGTCGTTGTTGGCGGAGTTCAGGCAGAAACGGGGCTGGAAGATGCCGTTCTGCAGCCAGCGGAGCAGCAGCTCCGCCTCGGGTGCGGGGCCTGCAAAGCCGCCGATATCGCAGCCCATGTTGGAGCAGCCGGACAGACCCATGCCCAGAATGGTGGCAATGTTGAACTTGACGGTGCGCCAGTCGGTCAGGTTATCGCCGCCCCACACCTGTGCGTAGCGCTGGATACCGGCGTAGCCTGCACGGTTGATGATGTAGGGGCGCTCGCCGGGGTACACATCTGCCAGCGCCTGCTTGGCGGTGTAGGCCATCAGGTTGGAGTGCAGGATCTTCAGCTCTGCCATGGTGCCCTTTTTGCCCTCAAAGTCGCACTGGGCATCGCGGTCCTCCACGCCGTCCATCTCGCAGTTGTCGTTCCAGACGGTCTTGGTGCCCTTTTTGAGGATGTTCTCTTCCAGCAGCTGCTTCCAGGTGTTGCGGCCATTGGGGCCGGTGAAGTCGAAGAAGCGTCCCTCGCCGCCCCACCAGCGGCCGTAGTACGGTGCCTTGCCGTCCGGGGTCTTGATAAAGACATCGTTCTTTTCAAACAGGTCGATGTAGGGGTGGTGCTTCAGGATGCCGGGCTTCAGGTTGGGGATGACGTTGATGCCCCGGGCGTTCATGTTCTCAAAGAACTTTTCCGGATCCGGGAAGCGCTTGTGGTTCCAGTTGAACACATAGCGCAGGTTGTCCTTTTCGCCGCTGGAATAGCCGGAGGCCAGCCAGAAGTTGTCGATGAGGATGCCCTCTTTTTCGTGCTTGTCGATGACCTTGTAGATCTCCTCGTCGCAGTTCTTTTCCAGCTCGGCGTAGTACATGGTGGAGGCGCAGTAGCCCAGAGACTGCTTGGTGGGCAGGGCGCTGCGGCCGGTCAGCAGGGTGTACTCGTTCAGGATCTCCGGCAGGGTCTCACCGGCCAGCAGGAACAGATCGATGTCGCCGCCGTCGGTCTGGTAGTAGCAGTAGCGCTCCCAGTAGCCGGACAGCTCCTCGCCAAGATCGAACACGCAGTCGTAGGAGTTGTGGTAGAACAGACCCACAGGGCGCAGGTCGTGTTCATTCACCCGGATATAGAAGGGGATGTGCTTGTACATCGGGTCGCCGGTCTCGGGGTCGTGGCCGATGGCATCCTTGGGGGACATCCGCAGGCGGCGTCCCTTTTTGTCCAGATGGCCGGTCTTTTCGCCAAAGCCGTAGAAGTGGTCGTATTCCCGGTCCACCTTGGAGAAGTGGCTCAGACGGCCGATCTGATCCTTCTCAAAGGCGCGCTCCCGCAGATCCTGATAGATCAGCTTGCCGGATTTATCGAACAGCTCAAAATGGAAGGGCTTTTTGAACAGCTTCAAAGTCAGGTGTGCGGTCTCAAAGGTCAGGGTCTTATCGTCCTCGGCGCAGGGGACATCCAGCGCGGTGATGCGAGTGCGCTCGTCCTTGAGCAGGGTGTCCATCCGGTCCTCCCACGCGGTGGTCACCAGCGTGTAGGACTCTTCCTCCATGGGGGTGCCCTTGTCGAAGTGCACCCGGATGCGGATGATATCGTCTGTCATGAAAATCAGCTTCACATCGGCGGCATCGCCGTGGATGAGGTAGCCGTTTTCGGTCTTTTCAAAGGATTCAAAACTACGCAGCAGCATAAGAGGTTCCTCCGTACAGTGTTACATACCGATCAGGTCAAACTGCTCGAACGAAACAGTCAGCTCGTGATCCTTGGCGGGGTTTGCGTATTTGACCTCGACAGCCTTTTTGCTCTGGCTGTAATACCAGCCCTCGGCAGCGGCGTCGAACTTGCGGCGGTTGAGGAAGTGCTCGATCTTGCGGCCATCCAGCGTGACCCAGAAGGGGCTCTTTTCCTTGGCGATCATCTCCACCTTGATGGTCTCCACGGTGTCCTTGTAGCTGCCCTCGGAGGCAAAGTTCATGGTCACCCGCTCGCCTGCGGTGGTGGTGATGGTGGTCTTGCGGTACACGCCGCTCTTGAAATCGTTGGTGATGCCGTCATCATCGTACAGGGTCGTTGTGGTGGTGCCCTTGGGTGCCACGATGAGGTGCAGGGCGGTGGTGTGGTCGCCCTCCATGGTCATCAGCTGGTTGTCTGCCATGGCGATCACTGCACCCTCGCGGACGAACATGGGGATGGTAGCCATGGTGACCGGTACCTCGATGGTCTGGCCGCCCTCGTAGCAGCGGAACTTATCGTTCCAGTCGTACCACTTACAGCCTGCGGGCAGGTAAACGGTGCGGGTCTTGGCACCCTCTTCCAGAACGTTAGCCACCAGAATATCCCGGCCGAACAGGAACTCGAAGCTCTCCTCCCATGCCTTGGGGTCGTTCTGGAAGTCGTAGACCAGCGCACGCATGATGGGCGCACCGGTCTGGCTGGCCTCGTACTCGGCGCTGTAAAGATAGGGGGTAAAGCGGTAACGCAGCAGGATGGCGTCCCGGATGGTGTCTGCAGACTCCCGGAACATCCACGGCTCGGTGACGGTGTTATCGTTGGAGGCGGAGTGGATGGAGAAGCGAGCCTGGAAGATGCCGTTCTGCACCCAGCGCACGAACAGCTCCTCGGTGGGTGCGGGGCCGGCAAAGCCGCCGATGTCCGCGCCCTCGTTGGGCTGGCCGGACAGACCCATACCGGTGATGATGGGGATATTGTACTTCAGGCTCTTCCAGCTGGTGTAGTTGTCGCCGCACCAGGTCTGGGCGTAGCGCTGAATACCGGCGCTGCCGCTGCGGCAGACCATGTAGGGGCGTGCCTTGGCGTTGTGCTCCACCACGGCATCGGCACCCACCTTGCACATCAGGGTGCTCATGATGGGCTTCAGCTGGCCGATGGTGCCGCCCTTGCCGTCAAAATCGCAGGTGCAGTCTTTGTCCATCAGGCTGTCGTACTCGCAGTTGTCATTCCAGACGGAATCGGTGCCCACGGCGATGATGGACTCGGTGAGGTACTTTTTCCAAGCTGTACGGCCTTCGGGCTTGGTGAAGTCCCAGAATGCGCCGTCGCCGCCCCACCATTTGCCGACACCGTAGGTCTCGGGATTCTTGCTGTCCTTCACGAATACGTCATCTGCGTTGAACTCGTCGAAACGGGGGTTGCACAGCAGGACACCCGGCTTGACGTTGGGCACGTTCTGGGCGTGCTTTTCGTTCATGGCGTGGAAATAGGCGCTGGGGTCCTTGAAGCGGTCGGTGTTCCATGTAAAGACGCAGCGCTTGTTGTTCTGGCTGGTATAGCCGCTGGACAGGTGGAAGCCATCGATGGGGAAGCCCTCTTCCTTGATGGTGTCGATAAAGCCCAGCACGGCGTCATCGCTGTCCTTCTCCAGCTCGGGGTAGTACATGCTGGAGCCCTGATAGCCCAGTGCACGCTTGGGCAGCAGGGCCGGACGGCCGGTCAGCAGGGTGTAGTTGTCCACGATGCGGGCAATGGTGTCGCCGCCGATCAGGAAGCAGTCCAGATCGCCGCCGTCTGCCTGAAAATAGGTGTAGCGGGGCCAGTAGTTGCTCTTTTCGCAGCCCATGTTGAACACGGACTCGTAGAAATTGTGGTAGAACACACCCACCGCCTTGTGGGTGTCGCGGTCCAGACGGATGTAGAAGGGGATGTGCTTGTAGAGGGTATCCATCTTCTCGGCGTCGTAGCCCATGGCGTCGGTGGCGCGCTCCCGCTGGAAGGTCTTGTTCTTATCCAGCAGGCCGGTCTTTTCGCCAAAGCCGTAGAAGCAGTCGTCCTCCTTCATCCGGCTGTAAGCCACCACGCGGTTGTTGGCGTCCTTGACGAAGGGGTTGCCGGGCAGGGTGCTGTACAGCTCGGAGCCGTCGGCAGCCAGCAGCTTGAAGTTGATGGGATCCTTGTCCACCACCAGCGTCACCTTGCCGGTGGCAAAGGTGAGGGTGCTGTCGTCCTCGGTGACCTCGGCGGCAAAGGGCTCCACACGGGTGCGCTCACCCTTGAACAGCTCGTCCATCCGATCCTCCCATGCGGTGGTCATCAGGACGTAGGACTCCTCTGCCAGCTCATGGTCAAAGCTTGCGCGGACGCGGACGATCTCATCGGTCACAAAGCAGACCTTGACATTAGCGTTATCAGTATGCAGCAGGAAAGCGCCGTTCTTGCGCTCCATGCCGGTAAAACGGGAGCAGATCTCCATAGCTTTTACTCCTCTCAGTTGATTTTTGATAAAAAATGCCCCCATTCCCCTTCAGATGCAGGATATCTTCAGAGAAATGGGGGCAACGTATTCGTTGCTTTACCCGGAACAGTCAGGGCTTAGAACGTCCAGCCAAGGCTGGGCACCAGACCGCACAGGTACGGGACGCACAGCGCAATGGCAGGGATGAAGGTGACAAGGAACAGTGCCACGACCATGGCGGCGAACAGCGGCACAATGTACTTGGTAACGCCTTCGATCTTGACCTTGCCGACACCGCAGCCCACGAACAGGCAGGAACCGACCGGCGGGGTGACCGAGCCGATGCCCAGGTTCATGATGAGCATGATGCCGAACTGCACATCGCTCATGCCGATGCTGCGGGTGATGGGCAGGAAGATGGGGGTGAAGATCAGGACAGCCGGGGTCAGATCCAGGAACATACCCATGACCAGCAGGAACACGTTCATGATCAGCAGGATGACGTAGCGGTTGCTGGAAACGCTCATCAGCGCGTTGCTGATAGCGGCAGGGATGCCGGAGTAGCTCATGACGTAGGACATGATGGAGGAAGCGGCGATCAGGAACAGGATGGTGGCGCTGCTCTCCATGGTGTCTGCCAGCAGATTGTAGAAGCTCTTGAAGGTCATCTCCCTGTACAGGATGGACAGCAGGCCGCAGTACAGGCAAAGCACCACACCGGCCTCGGTAGCGGTGAAGAAGCCTGCCAGAATGCCGCCCATGACGATGATGACGGCCAGCAGAGAGGGCACTGCATCAATGATGATCTTGACGGCGGGGTCGGGGTCCTTGACGGCGGAGGACTTATAGCCCTTCTTGACGGCGATGAACACAGCCAGACCAGCCACGCACAGACCCATCAGGATGCCGGGCAGGTAGCCGCCCATGAACAGAGCAGCCACAGAGACGCCGCCGGCGGTGATGGAGTAAAGGATCAGCGGGCCGGACGGAGGGATCAGGATGCCGGTGGGGGCAGAGCAGATGTTGACAGCTGCGGAGTAGTTGGGGTCGTAGCCCTCATCCAGCTCCAGCGGTGCCATGATGGAACCCATGGCAGAAGTAGCTGCCACGGAGGAACCGGAAACGGCACCGAAGAACATATTAGCCAGAACGTTGGTGGCAGCCAGATAGCCGGGCATCTTGCCCACAGCCAGACGTGCCAGACGGACAAGGCGCTTTGCAATGCCGCCCTTGTTCATGATGTTGCCGCCCAGAGAGAAGAAGGGCAGTGCCAGCAGAGAGAAGGAGTCAATGCCCGAGAAGCAGCGCTGTGCGGCGGTCAGGGCAAAAATTGCGGGGTCCATGCTGAACAGTGCCGTGAAGATGGATGCAATGCCGATGCCTGCCGAGATGGGCACACCGGCCAGCAGCATGACAAAGAAGGAACCGAACAGCAGTAACGTAGCCTGTGCAACCATTATGCGTTTTCTCCTTTCTTTTCCTTACGCTCCGCGAAGAGCTGTACATACTTCAGCGCGCGAGCCAGAATGATGAACACGCCGGAGATCGGCAGGATGGAATACAGGAACTTGAAGGGGATGCGCATGACCGAGGAAACGTTGGTGGCGTTTGCAGTCAGCTTCCAGCCGCCGTAAACAAAGACGTAGCCCACAAAGAACACGATGGCGGCCTCAATGAACACGCTGAGCACGACGTTGAACGCACCCTTTGCGCGGCCCTTGACCAGATCCAGTGCCAGATGCTTATCCTTGTAGAAGCAGTAGGCAGAACCGATCATGGAAGCCCAGATCAGGACATAGCGCAGAAACTCGTCCGTCACAGTGGAGGGGTTGCGCAGGATCCAGCGGGTAAAGATCTGCCAAGTGCCGCCTGCCAGCAGGGCGAACATTGCCACTGCCATGAGGAAGCGCATGACATTATCCAGAATTTTATCCAGTTTTTTCACAAGATCATCTCCTTGAACTCATTCCCTCCCGCGCAGCTGCGGGCAGCACCGTGCGCTGCCCGCAGCTTGGGAGATAAGAATGGAAAGCAATGCGTTGGCGTTTAGGCCATTGCGCGGATCTCTTCCACGACCGCGTAGGTGGTGGGGTTAGAGGTCTTGAGGTTGTCGTAGATGGGCTGCACAGCGGCCTGGAATGCGGCGATGTCCACATCCTTGACCAGCTCGACGCCGTTCTGGTTCACGGCCTTGTCCAGCACCTCGTCCTCGAACTTCTTCCAGGCGTCCTTGTACTCCTCGGTAGCGGTAGCAGCGCACTCGGACACGATGGACTTCTGCTCGTCAGAGAACTTGTTCCACACGCTGGAAGCGATGATCACCATATCGGGGATGCGGGTGTGCTCGTCGAAGCAGTAGTACTTGGTCACGTCGCCGTGGTCGCGCAGTGCGGTGACATTGTTCTCGGCACCGTCGATGACGCCCTGCTGCATACCGGTGTAGATATCGCTGTAACCCATAACGGTAGCGGAGCCGCCCAGGCAGTTCATCATGTCGATAGCCATCTGGCTGTCCATGGTGCGGATCTTCAGACCCTTCAGGTCAGCCGGGGTGCGGATGGCGGTAGCCTTGGTGTAGAAGGAGCGTGCGCCGGAATCCAGCCAGGTCAGGCCGCGGAAGCCCTGATCGTCGGTGGACTCAAAGACAGCCTTTGCGGAGTCGCTGTCCATGTAGCTGTAGTAGTGTGCCTGATCGTTGAACACATAAGGCACGGAGAAAGCGTTGTACTTCTCGCTGAAGTTGCCCAGCGTGGAAGCGGAGACCTTTGCCATATCCAGTGCGCCTGCCTGGATCTGGGAGATCATGTCAGCCTCGCTGCCCAGGGTGCCGTTGGGGATGATCTGGATGTTGATGCTGCCGCCGGTCTTTTCCTTGACCTGCTCTGCAAAGCTGGTCAGCTGGATGTGCACAGCGTGATCCTCGGCCAGATTGTGGCCCAGCTTCAGGTTGAAGCTGCCGCCGGCGGCAGAAGCTGCGCCAGAACCGGCAGTGCTGCCGGAGGAACCGCCGCAAGCGGTGAGCAGGGCAGATGCACCAGCAACTGCCATGGCCTGTACGAACTGTCTGCGAGTGATTTTCATAGTGTCTTTCCTTCCTTATCTTGTTTCATCGTATCCAACGATCACAGCCAACCGGCTGTGAAACAGCATAATTGCGGTGCAGCGCTCAGGACGCGCTGCGCTGAAAGCGGTCCTTTCCCATCTGGATCAGGTCTTTCAGGTTAAGCCCCCACAGGCTCTTGGAGCGCTGCCAGTCCTTGCCGGTCTCCTTGGCAAGCACCTTTGCGAACCGCTCCGGGTTTGCCGGCAGCAGGCTGCCCTTGGGGATCATCACGGCCATCTGACGGCTCTGGAAGATGTAGAAATACTGGTCATCCTCCACCAGCCGGTCGATCTTTGCAAAGGGGATGTGCGCACCGTTTTCCACGTCCACGCCGCCATCGTTGACCCGGCAGCTCACGGTAGTTTCCGCACCGCCCCGCTGCATGATGACGCCTTCTGCCGCCACCCGGCTTAAAAAGTCCGGCATGGCGAACATGGCACAGCCCACCAGCAGGCAGAGCACTTTGACAACGGTAGGAATCGCAGTGAACAGCGCCGCCATTACCAACACAAAGGCTGCTGCAAGCCACAGCAGGTGCCGCAGCCCCTCGTAGGTGTAGAACTCTGTGCGGAACATCCGGCGGATGGTCTCATCGTTAAAGACCACTTTGGCTTCAAAATGATTCTTTGAGGTCTGCATGCGCTGGCTCCTTTCGGGCGGTCACGAAATGCAATCAATATATTTGTTAACTAGCACAAAAATATTGAAATGCCTTTGTGCATTTGGTCAATCTCGTCTCCTTGCGCCATTATCATACTAAAAATTCCGCCGCTTTTCCGCAGATTTTGTGATTCAAATGTTGCAAAATGTGACATGTACTGATATACTAGGGCAAAAAAGGACGTAAAAGAATGATTCTTATTTTTTTAACAAGGAACAGGAGCGGCTATGGGCATCGAACGTGTCTCGCATTATATCGATAATGTCCTTACGGAAGCACAGGCGCGGATGGGGCTGCGCGACACCCGGCTTCTGGTCACATGGTACACGAACCGGGAAAACAAGCAGTCTGTGGTGCACTCCCACCCGTACCACGAGCTGGTGCTCCCCATCGGCGGCAGCACGGTACGCTACTCGGTGGACGGCAGCGTGTATCTGGTCCATGTGGGGGAGTTGGTCTATTTTCCCTCTCAGGTCTACCACTCCGGCAACTTCAACATTGATGACGACCAGTCGGATCGTCTGGTCGTCCAGATCGACGATGCTCTCTGGCAGGCCACCCGCCGGCGCGTGAACCTGAAAAACACAGGCTGGCTGCAGCAGCTCACCGTGCTGGACAGCGAAGCCTGCCGTAAGTGGGATTTTGCGGGGCTTTTCGTCCGTATGGGGCAAAGTCTGGAGCTGCCGGGCTCTATCCGGGACACCGTTTTTGAGGCGCAGGTCTCTGAAATGATGCTGCTCATCACGCAGGCCACCGGCAGCGGACAGACCGCTGCCCCCAGCAGCACCAGTGTACTGGTCGCGCGCGCGGTGGCCTACCTGCAGGCGCATTATCAGGACTCGACCCTTACCACCGCGCAGCTGGCGCAGGAACTTTACGCCAGCCGGGAGCACCTTTCCCGCGCGTTCAAGGAGTGCACCATGGAGAGTATCCACAACTACCTGATCTATCTGCGGATGCAGCACTGCCGCAAGGCGCTGGAGGAGGGCGTTTCCGTTCTGAATGCCTGCACCGAAAGCGGCTTTCCGGATTACAGCAGCTTCCTGAAAACCTTCCGCCGCCTGTACGGCATCACCCCTGCCGAATACCGCGCACAGCACCGGACAATGGTGCGTTAAAAGCTGCGGCAGGAGAATACGAAAATTTTTCTCAAAAAGGGTTGACATTCTACCCGCTCTGTGGTATTATACTTGAGCAGTCAGCGAGAGCCGCTGAAAAGCAAAAAAGTAAATATCGCGGGGTGGAGCAGTCTGGTAGCTCGTCGGGCTCATAACCCGAAGGTCGTTGGTTCAAATCCGGCCCCCGCAACCACCAAGCAGGTTGAATTTTTAAATTCAACCTGTTTTTTTGTGTTCACATCAAAGTGGGAAGCGCCGCCGCTGTTGCACATTGTGCAGCGTGAACAGTGTAGAATATTATTATAACTTTTTATATTTGATCAGTGTGCAAAAAGAAACTGTCCTACGTTAAATGTTCACATCGTTCGGGTTGAACATTGTGGGTGCGGAATGCTGTGTTTCCAGGTCTGAATGCCCACATTGTTCAAAACTCTGTGGGTCATAGGCGCAGCCCGCTGCGGCTTGAACAGTGTAGCCCGCTGCGGGCAGCGCAGCCGAAGTCAGTATGTGTTTGTCATGCTTTTATCATACTGCTTTTGCTTTGGAAGAGTTAGAAGATCTTCAAGGTAAAAACGGTCATTTTTGCAATTTTGCGCGATTGCGTCTGCACCGCATCCGGAGGATATCGTGCTTGTTGCCCGGCAAAAAGAATAAAACTTTCCCATTTTATAATAAGAACGTTCTGGCAAAGACCGTCTTTTTCTGTTATACTCTAGCCAATGAATACAGCTGTAACAGGAGGATGTTATGGAAAAGAATGTACTGAACACCGATCTCACCGGCAAGGTGGCTGTCGTCACCGGCGCAAGCGGCACGCTGTGCTCCATTTTTTCCAAGGCGCTGGCCCGGGCGGGCGCAAAGGTGGCGCTGCTGGGCCGCAACATGGATAAGCTCAAGGAGCTTGCGGATGAGATCGAAGCCGAGGGCGGCACCGCCAAGGGCTACACCTGCAACGTGATGAACAAGGCCAACTGCCTGCAGGTAGCCGAGAATGTGCTGGCAGACCTTGGCCCCTGTGATATTCTTGTGAACGGTGCCGGCGGCAACAACGCCCGCGCCAATACGGACAAGGAATATTTTGAGATGGCCGATCTGGAAAGCGACACCGTTACCTTTTTTGATCTGGACGAGAGCGGCGTGGAGATGGTGTTCAACCTGAACTTTATCGGCACCCTGCTGCCCACGCAGGCATTTGCACGGCAGATGGTAGGGCGCGAGGGCTGCAACATTCTGAACATTTCCAGCATGAACGCCTACCTGCCCCTGACCAAGATCCCTGCCTACTCCGGCTCCAAGGCTGCTGTGACCAACTTTACCCAGTGGCTGGCGGTGCACTTCAGCAAGGTGGGCATCCGGGTCAACGCCATCGCTCCGGGTTTCTTTGCCAGCGAGCAGAACGCAAAGCTGCTCTTCAACGAGGACGGCACCCCCACCGACCGCACCAAAAAGATCCTTGCCGCCACCCCCATGGGACACTTCGGCGACAGCGAGAAAGACCTTGTGGGCGCACTGCTGTTTTTGCTGAACAATGATGCAGCCGGTTTCATCACCGGCATCTGCCTGCCGGTGGACGGCGGCTTCTCGGCTTATTCCGGCGTGTAATAAGTGCTGTAAAATATACAAAACCACCCCTGCCTCCCGGTGCAGCAGCCCGGCGGGACAGGGGTGGTTTTTCAACGGGGTTGAACAAAAGGCTTCCCCAGCCCGGGGGAAGCCTTTATGCGGAAAATGGATTTCTATGGGGTCACTTCTTCGGGTGCTTTTTGCGCCATGCAAGCGCCATGGCAACAGCAGCGCACGCCAGCACTGCCAGCGGCCAGACGGAGGCCAGCGCAACTACCAGCTGCTGCAAGCCATTCACAAAGTTGCCCCAGCCGGAGACAAGGGCCGTGCCGATGCGGGAGAAGAAGCCCTCGTCGGCGGGTGTGTAGGTCTGCACCTCGTTCAGGTCGATATACACGGTGCACTGCTGCACCTGATCGCTGTACCAGTCCAGCTGGCTCTGCCAACTCTCAATCTGGGACTGCACCTCGGTGAGAGAGTCCTCAATCTGCAGCAAGTCCGAAAGAGTTTCGGCCTGTGCCTGCAGCTGCTGTAAGCGGGTGCGCTGTGCCTGCAGATTAGAAAGCCGCGCGGACACGTCCATATACTGGGTGGTCACATCATCGGCCTGCTGGCTGCGATAGGTCACATTACCGGCAGCGGCCACAGCATCCAGAAAGCTCTGGTAGTTGGCCTGCGGCACCCGGTAGGTCAGGCTTACGGAGCGGCTGGAACCGGTGCGCGTGTACTCGCTGCTGGATTCCAGATAGCCGCCCGCCTCGGCAAGAGCGCTGTCCAGTGCACTGCGGGCCGCTTCGTAATCCTTGCTTTCCAGCGTCAGATTGGCGGTGTAGATGATCTTGGCACTGTCCACCGCAGGCGCAGCAGCCTCGGTGCTGCCGGCGCCGCTGTACTCCGTTTCCAGAGAGCGGTCGTCTGCATCCAGACTGTAATTCACCGCCTCGGGGGTGCTGTCCAGTGCGGCGTGCTGGAGATCAAACCCGCCCGCTGCCACAGAGGCAGCGGAGCTGTCGGCAGCGCCCTCGGCTGCGTACAGAGCGGGTGCGCTGCTTTTTGCGTTGCCCATTCCGATGCCCAGATGCAGGGTGCTGTAACCCAGCACGCACACGGCCAGACAGGCAGCCAGCGTGCCCAGCTGCTTTACCGGGAAGTGGATGGGCTTTTTCTTCTTGGCTTCGGTGTTCAGGGGTGCTGCGGGTGCAGCGGTCTGCGGGGCAGGGGCAGCCATCATGGGTTCAGCCTTTTCCTCCGCAGTCAGGGTGTCGGTCATGGCCAGCAGTTTTGCTTTCAGATCGTCCGGGGCAGTCAGGTCATCGACCTCCATCTTATATTCATACCACCTCATCTTCGATCTCCTCCTTCAGCATCGTATGTAACTGTGCCCGTGCGCGCCGCAGCCAGCTTAGTACCGTGTTTGTGGGCACCGCCATCATCCGCCCGATCTCTGCCGCAGTGTATCCTTCGTAGTAATGCAGATAGATGGCATTGCGGTAGTTTTCCGGCAGGGTGCGGATGGCATCCAGCACGCTGCCGTCCTCCTCCAGAACATCGGGGGCGGGCAGGTTCTCGTCCAGCTCGGTGTCCTTTTGGTGGGCGGCGCGGGTCAGGTCCCGGCAGCGGTTGATGGCCACCCGCAGCAGCCATGCTTTGAGATGCTCCTCACTCTCAAAGATGCCGTTGTAGTGCAGCAGTTTTTCAAACACATCCTGCACCACATCCTCAGCATCGGCTGTGCAGCGGCAATTATGCACCGCAGTGCGGTAGACGGTGTCGCTGTAACGCTGCACCGCCAAGGTAAATACTTCGTTTCTGGTCAGCTGTCCCATTGTATAAACTCTCCTTGGATGCCCGGAAGCGGGCTTCTCGATGGAATGTTTGTGGTTCTCACGGGGACGTTCACTCAATATACGGCTCAGCATCCCCGATTATTGCAGAACAAAACCCGGTTCCTTCCATTTTTTGTGTACCGGACGCACCGGACCGCAAGGCACGTCCACGTTCTCCGACAGAGGTTGGATATCCTGTCGGTTTACCGGTCAGTATACCACGGAATCGCAGAAAGTAAAAGAGGGGAGGGTGCTCCTTCTTTATTTATAGACCCTTTGCAGCAGCGCCAGCCGCTCGGAGAGAAAGGTCTCGGCTTTGGGGTGATGCAGCCAGCATTTGCCGTCGGTGCTGTGCACCAGCTTCTGCGCCAGTGCGGCGGGGGCAGTGTCGATAGCCATCACGTCCTGCATGGTCAATTGCAGGGTGAGCGCCGCCGGAACATCCGGCAGCGGCGGCAGCGGGTCCTCCCACACAAAGGGCGGCAGCAGCTGCACCGCCACGGTCAGGCGGGTGCACTCCTCGGTCAGCAGCAGTGCGGCGGGGGTGCCATCCTGCTGCACCTGTAGGCTGCTATATAAAAGCTGCATCCGGGCAGGGGAGAGCAGCCGGGTCAGGCCCTCTGCCGGAGCAGCCGCAAGCTGCAGATACCCGGCGGCTTCCTCCCGGTAGATGCGCCGGGCAGGGGCTTGCAGCCCTGCGTAGAGGGCGGGCAGCATAAAGCTGCCGCTTTTTTCCAGCGCCTGCTGCGCCAGCAGATAGAACTCGGTCAGCGGGTACGCCGCATCCGGCTGCGGCATCCCGAAATCCGGCCGCGATACATGACCTCCACCCATGGGAACCTCCTTGACAAAACACGATGGTGCGATTATACTATAAACAGAAGGGGCGCTGACTGCAAAGGTCAGCTTTCCATCCAGCATTAGTCAAAAAGATTGACCGCTAGTTTGGTAGACTGGGGCGGTCAATCTTTTTTGTTGTCATCGTTTTTCTTCTGCGAAGCTTTATCCATGACCTCAAGGGTCAGGCGAATTACCTCAATGATCAATCCCAACAGCGTAAGAATGACCATCAGCAGGTTCAGCATCTCCGACAGATCCATCTGACATCCCTCCCTTCGCCTTCAGGGCTTGGGGAGACTTGGCTCAAAAAAGTTCTCCTCCCACAAGCCGCTGGTTTGTTCCATGTACAGGAAGAAGCAGTGCTGCGGGATGGGAAAGCATGACCACCGATTATGCAATCAGCGCCGTATTCTTAGAATATCATATTTTTCGACGGATTACAATATATCTGTTGATTGTAAACCCTTTGCAAACTTTTTCGTTGACCTACGGCGCACCGGTGCGGTATACTCGGGCACGGACGCCTTATAAAACGAAAAAACAGAGGGGAAAACTGACTATGAAAGACAAAAAACTGACTACTTATCAGATGGCTGTCACCGCTGTAATGGCTGCCTTGCTGTGCGTGCTGGGCCCGCTGACCGTGCCCATCGGAGCCGTGCCCATCTCGCTGGCAAACTTTGTTATCTGCCTGACCGCATGGCTGCTTGGACCGAAGTTCGGCACCCTGAGCGTGGTCATCTATCTGGTACTGGGCGCCATCGGCATTCCGGTATTCTCCGGCTACGGTGCCGGCCTTGCCAAGCTGGCAGGCCCTACCGGCGGCTATCTGGTGGGCTATCTGCTGCTGGCTTTCATCGGCGGGATGTTCATTGAAAAGAGCAAGGGCAACCCGGTGATCTCCGCTGTGGGTCTGGTGCTGGGCGATGCCGCCTGCTATGTGCTGGGCACGGCATGGTTCGTGTTCCAGATGCAGTGCGAGCTGGGCTATGCGCTGACCGTCTGCGTCTACCCCTTCATTGCGCTGGATCTTGCAAAGATCGTGGTGTCCTGCATCGTGGGTGCGCTGCTGCGTAAGCGCCTGACGCAGGCAGGCGTGCTGAAGCTGCAGAATGCAGTTTCGGAATGATCGCTAAGCGGAAAATTATTTTCAGATAGAATAAGCCCGGAGGGTCTGCGAACCTTCCGGGCTTATCTCTTTATTCCTGATATCCCAAGGTGGCCGCCATGACCGCCTTGATGGTGTGCATCCGGTTTTCGGCCTCGTCAAACACGATGCTCTGGGGGCCTTCGAATACCTCGTCGGTCACCTCCATGGCGTCGCGGCCAAAGCGCTCGCCCATCTCCTTGCCCA
>ERZ773131.1402-NODE-1402-length-17501-cov-6.771180_pt1 | contig 17501 bp, 17 predicted proteins | sample MGYA00511082_ERZ773131 | MGnify/ENA primary metagenome ERZ773131 (study PRJEB29015, sample SAMEA2737813) | human gut metagenome | biome: human gut; feature: human-associated habitat; material: faeces | place: China | collected 2012 ... | reverse complement strand
GGAAAAACCATTCTCCCCCCCGGCTGGAAAGAGATTGAGCGCCGCTTCAAGGCGTCGTTCAAGACCGATGCCGACGAGGACGCGCCGGAGCTGGCACGGGAGCTGCCGGAGCTGACCGAGGGCCAGACCTTTGACCCGGTGGAGGCCAGCATCACCGAGCATTTCACCACGCCGCCCAAGCCCTACACCGAAGATACGCTGCTGTCTGCTATGGAACGGGCCGGGGCCGAGGATATGCCGGAGGACGCCGAGCGCCAAGGTTTGGGAACCCCGGCAACCCGCGCTTCCATTCTGGAAAAGCTGGTGCAGATGGGCTTTGTGGAACGCAAAGGCAAGCAGCTACTTCCCACCAAGGACGGCCACAATCTTGTGTGCGTCCTGCCGGATGTGCTGACTTCTCCCCAGCTCACGTCCGAATGGGAAACCAAGCTGACGGCCATTGCCAAGGGCGAGGCTGACCCGGAGGGCTTCATGGCGGGCATTGAGGAAATGACCCGGAGCCTGATTTCCCGGTATTCACAGATCAGCGAGGACGCGCAAAAGTTGTTTCAGGCCGAGCGTGTGGTTATCGGCAAGTGTCCCCGCTGCGGCGAAGCCGTCTACGAGGGCAAGAAAAACTATTACTGCGGAAACCGGGCCTGCCAGTTTGTCATGTGGAAGAATGACCGATTTTTTGAGGAACGGGGCAAGACGTTCACCCCGAAGATCGCCGCCGCGCTGCTCAAAGACGGAAAGGCAAAGGTAAAGGGCCTGCGCTCCATGAAAACCGGCAAAACCTACGACGGGACGGTGCTTTTGGCCGATACCGGCGGGAAATACGTCAACTACCGCGTGGAGAAAAGGAGCTGACGGAGTAACGTAGCAAGCATAGGAAGTGTAGCCACACTTCCGATAAATCCCTGACCCGGCCACCCTGCCGGGCCGGGGATTTTGCTTGTTGGGGAAAGCCCCAAACCCCTGCACTCTTACAATTTACAATTATTATCTTTCAAATGATTTTTGGTACTGATATAATAAAATAAAACGTAAGAGAGTTGGGGTAAGTTATGCAGGAAATGACACATAGGCACACCCGCGAATTGGATGTGTTTTACAACGAGCATAGTGATGCCTGTACGAATTGTGGGAGAAAATTTCAAAATGGTATGTGTGCGCATTTGGGATATGATACAGAAAGAAATCCTGTTGTCCTTTGTGATGATTGTGCATATTTGCTATCAGAAACCGTAGTTCGTTATCATTGGACGGAACCAGAATACGAAAAAGTTGCGCCAGAATCTAAACTTTGGCGTTACATGGATTTAAGCAAGTTCCTTTCGATGATTGGTAAAAAGACACTATACTTTGCATCTGCAGAATCATTCGAGGATATATTTGAGGGTGCAAAAGGCACATTGGAGCGGAAAGAAAAATGGGACGCATTTTATCTCGATTTTTTTAGAGAAGCAATTCAAATTGCGCCCGGCATGAAACCAGAAGATTTAACAGACGAATACATTGAGGAAAATACAACACGTTTGTTGTCCGAGTTGAACGCCAGTGGAAATGCCCGAAGGAAACATACATTTATAAGTTGTTGGCATTGTAACGAATCTGAATCAGAAGCAATGTGGAAATTGTACTCAACAAATGTGAACAATGCACTTGCAATTCAAACTACATACCAACAGTTGTATGAGGCTCTTGACAAAGACCCCGCAATAAAAATTGGGAAAGTTAAATATATTGATTTTTCCAAAAGATTTTCTTCCGTAAATGGTTCGTTCTGGTATAAACGAAAAGCATTTGAACACGAGAGAGAAGTACGCGCTATTATCACAAGTCATCAGGCACACAGCGGTATAGAAAAAGCAGTCAATCTTGAGAAGCTAATTTCAGCAGTATACATTTCTCCTTATGCGCCAAAATGGTTTGAGGACGTGGTGCGTGATGTAATGCAAAAATATGAATTGAATAAACCCTTATATTATTCAGAGATGTTAAAAACACCATTCTATTGATATTTCAATTAAAAGGTTTAGCAGGAAATCTTTCAAAGATTTCCTGCTTTTCTTATGCTATTTTTCAGAAAGGAGCGACTGAATGAGCGAAGTATTTTCGATCCTGTTTCATAACCGAAAGCGTTATGAGCAAGGCAAAGAGGGCCTTTGGTTTTCTTTGCCGACTACAACCGAAAAGCTGCAAGAAGCCCTGCGGGAAATCGGGATCAGTGCCGACAATCCGCAGGACTTTTTCTTGTACGACTACCGAAGCCCGCAGGAGCGTCCCATTAAACTGCCCCGCGATCTGGTGCTGTCCGCCGATATGGACGAGCTGAACTTCCTTGCCGCGAGGCTGGAAAAGCTGGACGCCGCCGAGCTTGCGGAGCTGAACGCTGCTCTGACAAGTCCGCAGAGCGACTTCCACAGCATCGGTCAGATCATCGACTACCCCGACAACGTGGACTACTATGTGCATCTGCCGGATGTCACCGGCACGGGCCAGTTGGGTGACTACTATCTGAACCGTTCCGGCATGGTGGATATGCCGGAGGAATGGAAAGCAGGAATTTTCCTGCCCCGTTTCGGCCTGCATATTGCCAATACGGAGCATGGTGTTTTCACCGATTATGGCTATCTGGTGAAAAGCGGCGACGAGTGGCAGCGTGTCCATGAGGGCCAGCCGGTGCCGGAGGAATACCGGGTGATGGCCTATCCCGCGCCGGAAATTCTGCGGGACGAGGCCCCGGCCCAGACGGTGCAGCCGGAGGCAGCGCCCACCGCCGAAGCTGCGGCCCCGCCGCCCGTCGTCCCTATCATTCTCAACAGCCAGAACAGCGCAGACCGCATGAAAGAGATCACCGACCGGCTGGAAACCGGCATACAGGAGCTTTTCGAGAGTGAACGCTACAAAGCCTATCTCACCTCTATGGCGAAGTTCCACAGTTACAGCTTCAACAATACGCTGCTGATCGCCATGCAGGGCGGCCAGCTTGTGGCTGGCTACAACAAGTGGCGGGACGATTTTCACCGCAATGTGAAGCGGGGCGAGAAAGGCATCAAAATTCTGGCTCCGGCTCCCTACAAGGTGAAAAAGGAAGTGCCGAAGCTGGACGAACAGGGCAAGCCGGTCATGGACAAAGACGGCAAGCCTCTGACCGAAGTACAGGAAACACAAGTTCCGGCGTTCAAGATCGTGTCTGTCTTTGACGTGAGCCAGACCGAGGGCGAACCCTTGCCCTCTATCGGTGTGGACGAGCTGGCCGGAAATGTGGAGCAATACGAGGACTTCTTCAAGGCACTGGAACAGACTTCCCCCGTGCCGATGGCCTTTGAGGACATCCCCGGTGGTTCTCACGGCTACTACCACCTGACGGAAAAGCGGATCGCCATACAGGAGAACATGAGTGAGCTGCAAACTTTGAAAACAGCCATCCATGAGATTGCCCATGCCAAGCTCCACGCCATCGACCCCAACGACCCGGAACAGACCAACCGCCCGGACAGCCGCACCCGCGAGGTGCAGGCCGAAAGCGTGGCCTATGCCGTCTGCCAGCACTACGGGCTGGACACGTCCGACTATTCCTTTGGGTATGTGGCTGGTTGGAGTTCCGGCAAAGACCTGAAAGAGCTGCGGGCGTCCCTTGAAACCATCCGGGCCACCGCCCATGAGCTGATTACCACCATCGACGGCCACCTTGCCGAGCTTCAGCAACAGCGGCAGGCGCAGCAGGCCGTGGAGCAAACTGTGGAACAGGCCGCCGAGCAGCCTGCCCCCGACAGTGTGTTTTCCAAGCTGCCCCCGGAACAGCAGCAGGAAATGACCGACAGTGTAAAGGCCATGCTGCAAACCCTGATTGACGCCGATGTGAAATCAATCGGCGAGGTGACGCAAGGCACGTTAGACGCCATTCAGACACAGGGCTTTGTCCTTTCCGACGACGGGACGCTGCAACGGGCCGAGGCCCAGCCGGAGCCGCAGCCGTGGAATGGGATTGACGGCCTCTTGAACAACAAGCCCATTATGCCGGAGGCCACCCCCACGGAACGGGCCAACGCCCTGATCGACTGGGCCGAGCGTGACGGACAGCGCATGGGCAACGAGGAACGCCGGTTGATCGTGGAGTATGCCGAGGCCGTGGACAACACGGACAAGGTGATTGCCCTTATCAATGAGCTTTGCGAACATGGCTATGAAATGCAGCACGGCCATGTGGACGAGCTGGTGAAAAGCCGGATTGACCGAGAAATCGCGGAGGTCAAGGCCGCACAGCAGCCCACCCTTGACCCCACGGCAGAGCCGGTTGTGACAATCCTTTTCACCGAAAGCCCCCATCTGGAAATGGGCCAGCAAATGCCGCTGCATGAGGCCGACGCCCTGTTTGCCCGGCTGGACGCAGAACATCGAGGCGGCGGCTACTATGACAAGACCGACTTCCGCATTGATTTTACATTCCAAGGAGAGCCGCACAGCTATTCCGGGCGGCAGGATTTTGGCGACCGGGACGGTTCCCTGATTGAGCATATCCGGGAGCATCAGACCTTTTATCTGAACGACGAAAAATGGAAAGACCATCTGACCCGGCAGGGAGGCCCGGAGGCATGGGCGGAGGATCACGCCAGCCGGGAAGCCTTTCTCACCGAGATCATCCCCTACATGGAGCTGCATTGCAACCTGTCCCGGCTGGAACAGGAGGCGCAGACCCGTTTGGCGTCCAGCGACACCCTGACGCCGGAGGAAACCACCTACTATGGGGCGCTGGTGGACTACGCTATGGAGTGCCGTCCGCTGCTCAACCACGGAGAGCCTTTGCCGGAAATGCCGAAACTGACCGACTTCGATCAGAGCTTGCAGGACTACAAGGCGCAGGTGGAGGCCGAAATTGCACAGGAGGCCGCCGACGCCGGTATGACCGTAGAGGAATATGCGGCGGCTGGCTATGAGGCTCCGGCCCAGCCGCAGGAGGCCCAAGAGCCGCCCCAGCAGGAAACCCCGGAACAGCCGGTGAAAGAGCCTGCGGCGTCCGACTACTACTATTCCATCAATGAGGGTACGGCCCGCCGTGCCAAGGAAATGAACAGCTTTTCCGATTACAAGCCCGGCAGCGCCACAGCCGAGTACCGGCATTATGTGGATGAAGCCTTTGCACTGGCACAGGAACAGAAAAAGCGCGTCGATCCCATGTACCATGAGAAGATCGACAGCCTGCTTGATACCTATGCCCGGAAGCTGGCTGCCAACATGAACCACGGCTATGAGATTGACGCCCGTGTTCCATCCATTTTGATTGCCGGTGGTTCCAATTTCCCGGTACGCAAGAAAGAGAAACAGAACGCGGCCCGCGACAGCAATATGCAGGAATGGCAGTACATCCAAGGGCTGCTTGATAAAATCCGCAGCACCGGCATGGGCGGCATCCGGCAGGACGACCCGCAGGCCATTCCAAAGCTGGAAAAGAAGCTGGCCGGTCTGGAAAAGGCGCAGGAAACCATGAAAGCCGTGAACGCTTACTACCGCAAACACGGTACGCTGGACGGCTGCCCGCACCTTTCCCCTGAAAATCTTGAAAAGCTGAAAGCGGCTATGGTGTCCGGCTGGCATTATGAAAAGAAACCCTTTCAGAGCTGGGAGCTGTCTAACAACAATGCGGAAATCCGCCGCATCCGGCAGCGGATCGACAGCCTGACCCGCGCCAGAGAAACCGTCTATGTGGGCTGGGAGTTTGAGGGCGGCTATGTGGAGGCCAACCGGGAACAGAGCCGTTTGCAAGTGTTCTTTGAAGATAAGCCGGACGCTGATGCCCGCCAGCAGCTAAAAGAACACGGTTTCCGATGGGCGCCGAGCGTCGGCGCATGGCAGCGGCTTTTGAATGGGAACGCCTATTACGCCGCCGACCGCATTTCAAGTATTCAGCCCCTTACCGGCGAGAAACCCACGGAGCTGCAACGCAGCAGCATCCGGCAGCAGCAGGCGCAGATGGCACAGGCCCAAGCCGAGCCGGAGGAATGTGTCTACCGGGTACACGCCGCCACCCGCAGCGACAGCCCGGAAAACCTGTACTTGCTGCAAGCCTATGTCCCGCAGGCGGACGGCACCATAAAAATCGGGGCGGTTCTTTATGGGGGGACGGAAGAAAAATGCCGGGAATTGCTGGATCAGCTCAACACCGGGGAGCTGACGCAGGAGGCCGTCAAGGAGCTGTATGCCAAGGAACAGGAGCAGCCACAGGAACCGGCCCCCGAACAGGAGGCAGCACCAGAGCCGGAGCCTGCCCCGGAACAGGAAGTCGGGCCGCAGGCCAAGCCCATGACCGACTTGCAGAAAAAGGCGGTGGAAATCGCTGGCCGCTACAAAGACCTGCCCCTACAAGGCAAGATTGATATAATCGCGCAGGCGTTTGGCTGCAAGACCGGCGAAATCCGCACGTCCCCCTGTACCGGCAAATGGCGCGGCACCAGTGATATGTCCATCCACTTTGACAACGGCGCGTCCCTGTTCATCGGCAACCACCTGACGCCAAAGGCCAAAACCGTAAAGGTACAGACAGAATGTGTCAACAGTGCATTGGTGCATTTTAACCCGGAAATCGTGCAGGCCACCAAGGAAGCCGCCTTGCCTGTTCTGTTGCAGAGGGAAGCCAAGGACAACGAGATCGCCGCCCAAAAGGGCCTAAAGCCCTACTCGCTGCTGAATGTGGAGTTTAACGACGGGGCCGACGAGCAGACCGGCGGCTATATCGGCTGGTACTATGTAACGCTGGCCGTGGACGGAAAAATCTGCACCCATCTGGAAACGGGACTGAGCCATGATATAGCAGACGGCAAGGTGAGCGACACCCCCACGCGGGCAGACTACTTCACAGCGGGGGCCTTGAAAGAAACCGATGTGGACTATGTGTTTAACAACGTGGGCTTTTCCTCTGCGTCCACCCTCTATGCGCTGCCGCTGCGGGAGGATGTACGGGAACGGGCGGAACAAACGCTGGCCCAGCGCAGCGCCGACCAGCTGGAACGGGACACCTTTTCCATCTATCAAGTGCCTGCTGGCCCACAGGGGCGCGACTTCCGTTACCGGCCCTATGAGGAATTGCAGGCCGCAGGGCTGACCGTGGACAGGAAAAACTATGAACTTATCTACACGGCCCCGTTGGACGGCAAGACCACGTTGGAGGATATTTACCGCACGTTCAACGCCGACGACCGGCCCGCCGGTTTCCGGGGCCACAGCCTGTCCGTTTCGGACGTTGTTGTGGTAAATCGTGGCGGCAAGGAGGAAGCCCATTACTGTGACAGCATCGGGTTTACCCCTGTGCCGGAGTTTATGCGGGAAAGCCCCATCAAGACCGCTGAAATGTCCGCCGAGCAGAACTACAACATGATTGACGGCGTATTGAACAATGCCCCGTCAATGGGGGAACTGGAAGCCAGAGCAAAGGCCGGGGAACAGATTTCCTTGTTTGATGTGGCCGAGGCAGCTAAAGCGGAGGCCAAGAAGCCGAAGCAGACCCGCCCGGCGTCCAAGACCGCCCAGCGTCAGAAAAAGCCGTCCATCCGGGCGCAGCTTAAAGCCGCCAAGGAAGAACAGGCCAAAAAGCCGCCGCAGCGGGAAAAATCAAAAGAATTGGAGGTGTAGGCCGTGAACAGATTTGAAAATGTGGATGTGCTGGCCGCGCTGGAACAGCTTATGCGCCAGAACACCGCCTTTTACCGCAACGATTTTGAAATTGACAAAGAAATCATCCGGCAGGCCGCCGTCAGCGACAGGGCCGAGGACAAAACGCTGCTGTGGATGTCCCGCCCGTCCGGGACGTACTGTTTCCGGGAGTGCGACGTTTTCCTGCAAGATACCCGGCAGCACAACACATGGCGTTTTTATGGGGAGCAGACCCGCGACCGTATTCTGGCCTACGCCGTGGAGCTGACCGGCAAGGTGGGCGGAAAGATACGGGGCAATCTCTATGAGCTGGACTATCCCCAGCATTTCCGGCACGTCGCAGCCGAGGCGGTTCAGGCCGACACCATCATCCTGCACTATGAAAAGGGCGACCGGGAACAGCCCGCCAGCCTGTATTTTGACGGACGGCCTGACCCCAAGCTGGGGGTGTTCCTGCGGTATGAGGCAAAACCCAATGAGCCGGAAAACCTGCGGGAAGTGCTGCGGCAGGAGCAGAAAGGCCGGGAGCAGCTTGCCCCCGGCGACTTCAAAGCCCACGTCACGGCGCTGCATGACCGCCTGATCCGGGACGAGGCCCAGCGCATTGTTGCGGGAATGAAAGAGCTGTCCACCCCGAACAGCCCCAACAAGACGCATTTCATGGTAGAATTATCCCCCTATTTTACGCAGATCGCGTCCAGCAAGGACACCGACCGCCTCTTTTCCATGCTGCCCTATAAATCGCTGGTGTTTACCGGCATCAAGGACAGGCATGGGATATTTGCCATGATAGGCAAGGACGAGAACCGGGACAAGGAAGTGCGGCGGCCCCGCGCTTCCATCCGAAAGCAGCTATCCGAAAATAAGCAGGCCCAAGCCCCGAAAAAGGCCCCGACCCGCACCATGAAAAACGAATTGGAGGTATGACAATGCAGTTTAATGTGGAGGAAGAAAACCTGATCTGTCTGTATCACAATGCCAACCGGCGCAGGACGATGGCGAAGCTCCATGCTGCGCTGCCGGATATGGACGGGGAAATGGCGGCGTTGGCCCACCAGACCCTTGCCAAGCTGGACACCATGACCGACGCCGACTTTGAGGCGCGGAAGTTCCATTTCACAGACGAGTAAATAAAGCATAACGAAGCGCCGGGCGCGGGGGCTGTATGGCCTCTGCGTCCGGCGCTGTTTTTTTGCCTTTATGCCTGCTCCATCGGGAAATTCGGCAGGGCTTCCAACAGTTTCATAATCAAGTGCTGTTTCATATCCTCGTCCACGGCCAACTCGTCGATCATAGGGGCATAGTGTTCAATCACCTTTTCCGTAGCCCACTTATCGCCTGCGACGGCGGCCTTGATCGTGGCGCTGTCCAGCAACATTTCCTGTTCGGCCATCCTGTCCACTCCTGTCTTTTTTATGCTTGTATCAGCATAACACAGAACCGGCAGAAATACCAGCGGCGGAAGTGTTTTCCTACGCATTTAGAAGCCCTCTCTGGCGGGGACTGGAAAATCTGTCCCGCCTGCCCGCCGACCATGCCGGAAAAGCCTTGCTGCGGCTGGCTTATTACCACCCTAAATGCGTAGACAGGAGGCGATTTGTTAAATTTCCATGAAATTGTCTTGCCCTATTGACAACCGACTTGTTGCGTATTATACTGTACTTGTCAATGTGATACAGTACAGAACGGAAGGCGGTGAGATTTTGGAGATTGTTGTAAGCAACAAGACAAGTCGGCCACTCTATGAACAGATTGCAACGCAAATTAAAACCCAAATTATGAGTGGCGACCTGAAAGCTGGTGAAGCACTTCCCTCTATTCGTGCATTGGCTAAATCATTGCACATCAGTGTGTTGACAGTGCAGAAAGCATACGATCTCCTTCAAACAGACGGTTTCATAGAAACGACGGCAGGAAAGGGATGCTATGTTTCTGTCCAAAACCAAGATTTTTATTTGGAGGAACAGCAGAAGAAAATAGAGGAACATTTCAGCGAGGCAATCGAAATAGCGCGTACAAGCGGAATTTCACTGAATAAGTTGGTTGATCTACTAACACTTTTGTATGAGGAGGATTGAATATGAACAATGCTTTGACGATTTCAGAGCTTACCAAAACATATAAGGATTTTGTTTTGGATAAAGTTTCTTTTTCTGTTCCAGAAGGTTCCATCGTAGGGCTGATTGGCGAAAATGGCGCTGGGAAAAGCACGACAATTAACGCAGCTTTGGGGCTTATTCAAAAGGACGCAGGGTATATTTCTATTATGGGGAAAGAAGAATTGGACAACGATACCAAAGAACAGATTGGCGTTGTTTTTGACGGCAGCAATTACCCGGAAATCCTATCTCCCAAAAGGCTCAACCGAGTAATGAAGAATATCTATCATTCATGGGACGAACACACCTATATGTCCCTTTTGAAAAAATTTTCATTGCCCGCTGATAAACAAATTAAACAGTTCTCAAAGGGAATGAAAATGAAGCTGGCAATCACCGTGGCATTGTCCCACAATTCTAAACTTCTGATTTTGGACGAAGCGACCAGCGGCCTTGACCCTGTAATCCGGGACGATATTTTGGATATGCTGCTGGATTTCGTGCAGGATGAAGAACACTCCATACTGGTTTCTTCCCATATCACCAGTGACTTAGAAAAAATTGCCGATTACATCGTGTTTATCCATGAAGGGCAAGTAGTCTTTTTCAAGCCGAAAGATGAATTAACAGAGCAATACGGCATCATCAAATGCGGGGCTGCCCAGTTTGATGCCTTAGACAAAAGCGATATTATTGTGTATCGAAAAATGGACTACGAGTGGCAGATTTTGGTTTCAGACAGGGAGGAAATGCAGAGGAAATACCCGAAAGCAATGGTGGTTCCGGCAACGATTGACGAAATTATGCTTCTCTATGTAAAGGGGGAAAGATGATGAAAGGACTTTTATTGAAAGACTTGTATATTGCCAAAAGCAATATCCTTGTAATAATCGGTAGTTTAATCGTTTTGGGGTTTGGCCTTTCGGTTTTGATAGAAGCAAGTGCGCTTTTGGTTTTGGCTCCCCCATGTGCTACGACAGCAGTTTTTATCAGTATCACAAGCGATGCAAACTCGAAATGGAGTAAGAACGTAATTACCATGCCAGTGTCAAGAAGCCAGATTATTGGAGAAAAATTCATTCTCTTTATTATTCTTTCTGTGTTAGGGATCATGGCAGCCCTTATTCCATGTGGTGTACTTGCAATCTTTGGCGCTGAAATAACATTGGCTTCTTTGTTGCTGTATGGCTCCATAGGGGTAAGTGCTGCTTTGTTTGCTGGCTGCTTTAGCCTTCCATGTGCATACTTTTTTGACCCCGATAAATCGCAGATTGTTTTTTTGATGTCATTTTTGGCTTCGACGGGCATTATTGTTGCGCTGGTACTTCTTATCAACCTGTTTATTCCAGTGAAAGGAAATATCCTTTTGCCATTCAATATTGTACTCATTATAGCTGCCATTTTCTTTTTCATATCACACAAAATTGCAGTTATGGCCTATCAGGAAAAAGATATTACTTGATAAAAGTCAATACAGAAGTAAAAGCGCCGGACGCGGCGGCCTGCGGGCCTCGCGCCCGGCACTTTTTTCAACCGGGCCACACCCGGCTACCACAATAAAATTATTTCCTTACAGACAAAGACAGGTATCTATTCCGCTGCCGTTCGGCTTCTTTCTTCCGGCGCACCCGCGCCGCGCAATCCGGGCAGTATTTGGCCCGGTTGGACTTCGGTGTGAACACGGCCCCGCACTCGACGCAGCGTTTCACCTCGTCCCGGCTCTTGCTGATCTCGGCGCACAGGGCCGCGTCCAGCGGGAGGACGGCGGCCCGAAACCACCGGCACAGCAGCGAATAGGAAATGCTCTGGACGCACACACATTCCTCTCCATCGTCCAAAAGCAGGCAGTTCCCGTCACAGTAATTGCAGCACTCATGCGTCAGCTTCCGGGCCTTGCGGTACTGCTGGTAATTCATTCTCGGTATGCTCATAGCTCTTGTGTCCTTTCTTGATGGGGCGTCACCCGCAAAATGCTGTCCACATTCTGCTTGATGATGCCGTAGTCGGCCAGTTCCTTTTTCACTTCGCCGTACTTCTGGTACAGCCGTTCCTTTTCCTCGTCCAGCTTTCGGTATTCGGCTTTCAGGGCGGCCAGATTGGGGAGCTTTGTCACGCCTGCGTCCCTGATGGCTTTTGCCGCTGCCTCGTACAAGATAAGCTGACTTTCATGTTCGCGCCGGTACGCGGCCTTGTCTTTGGCCTTTCTGTATTCCAGCGCCACGGGCCTTGTCTGCCGGTATGTGGAGATATTCTTTATCAACACCGCCATATCGGACAGGCGGCGTTCCACCGCTTTCAGGGCAGCGGCGGCTTCGTCGTTTGCCGCGCTGATTTCGGCCACCTTGCTTTCCAACGCCGTATAGTCGTCTATGCCGTGTTCGGTCAGGAAATTCAGCGTCCGGGCGGCCTGCTTCAAGTTGTGGACTTTCGCCCACTTTGCATAGCCCGCGCTCTGCTGGGCCTTGATGCTGTTCTCCAAATCAATCCGCAAAGTGATTTCCTTTGTGGCGTTCCGTTTCGGGCCTCTGTCCACGGCCAGCCCCTTGATCCGGCGGGTAATGGCTTCCTCGGTGTAGTTCTCACCCAAGGTCTTACAGCGGGTGAAGCGTTCCTGACCGGGGGCGCGGAAAGAAACGAATTTGCCCGGTTTGATTTCATAGCCCTGCGCCTGCATGAGCCGCAGGAAGTCGTCAAAGTCTTTGGCCTGCGGGATAGCGGCGTCAATAGCAATTTTCAGTTTGGCTTTCCAGCTCTTTCCCTTGCGCTGGGCGTCCCATTCGGCGTAGGACTTCCCCTTGTCCTTGCCCGGCTTCACGACGGACAGGCCGTTTTCCTTGCACAGCCGGTCACTGGTTCGCCGGATGTAGGCGTAGCTGCGCCGGTTGGAAATGTACTTGCGCTGCTGTACCATATCCACGGCACAAAAAATGATGTGGTTATGCAGATGGCCCTTGTCTATGTGGGTAGTCAGCACATAGGGGTATTTGCCTTGCAGCACTTCATCGGCAAGCTGCCGCCCGATCTCATGGGCCTGCTCCGGCGTAGTTTCGCCCGGTTCAAAGGCTTGTATCAGATGGTGAGCCAGATTGTTGCCTTTCTTGAACGCCTGATCTAACAGCATTTGAAATTCAATGTCCGCCGTTTCGTAGGAACAGCCAAAGGACGATACCAGCATTTTATCGTCCGTCTTGTCCGGGTTTTCGATATAGTCAAGGGCCGCTTTCAGATTTACCTTGATAGGATGGATCTTTGTAATTGCCATATCTGTGCCAGCGCCCCCTTGATGTCCTCAACGTCCTGCGCGTACACAGCCCCGGTACTGTTGATACGCCGCGCAATCTGGTTGACGTTGACGCCGATTTTTTGCAACTCTGCGGTCTGCGCCCGGATGTCGCTGGTGTCCATGTGGACGATATACCCGTCAATCAGCATTTTCCGGGCATAGGCCGAGAAATTCTTTGTGCCGAGCTGGGCCATTTTCTGCTGGATCAAGGCCCGTTCTTCCGGCGTTACCGGGACGCGCAGCACGATTTGACGCTTTCGGTTTGCCATTGCGTTTCACGCTCCTTTCCGGCAAAGGGGTTTGGGGATTTCCCCAACAAGCAAAACGGACGGCCCGGCATGGGCGGGACGGTGCGTTTTCGGAAGTGTGGCTACACTTCCTATGCTTGCTGTTTTTGTTCTTCTCCGCTATAAGTACCTTTGCAAACCCTCAAACTACCCGCAAAACAGGAACTTTCCAGAAAAAAAGCGCAAAAAAATAAAGGACGCTTCCGCGTCCCCGCAAACAGAAGAAAACAGAGGATGGTTTTGAAGTGCCCCCAAAAAGTTAGACAATATTTCTATCAAAAATTGTTCAAGCAGCTGAAAGGGCTTGTTGTCTGTGAATTGCAGGCGGCAAGCCCTTTAGCTTTGCTTTGATGCGGCGGTTGTTGTAGTAGTCCAGATAGTCCAGAAGTTCCTGCTTGAAGTGTTCCACAGATTCAAATTCTTGGAGATACAGCAACTCGCTTTTGAGCAGGCCAAAGAAATTTTCCATCACAGCATTATCCAGGCAATTCCCTTTGCGGCTCATACTTTGCCGGATACCCTTGCACTTTAACATCTGCTGGTACTGCTTATGCTGGTATTGCCAGCCCTGGTCTGAGTGGAGAATCAGATCTGTCCCATCCGGTATGCTTTCAAAAGCCTTATTAAGCATGGAGGTTACCATCTTCAGAACTGGACGTTCAGAAATTGTATAGGTAATCAGATACCCATTGTGTAAATCCAGAATGGGAGAAAGGTACAGTTTCTGGCCAAACAGGCTGAACTCCGTCACATCAGTGACCCATTTCAGGTTTGGCTTCTCTGCATGGAAATCCCGGTTCAGCAGATTAGGGGCAATTTTGCCCACGTCTCCTTTGTAAGAACGATATTTCTTGATTCTGACACGACAAACCAAGCCCAGTTCTCTCATAAGCCGCTGGACAGTCTTGTGGTTCAGGAGAAACCCTCTGCTACGAAGCACCATTGTGATACGCCGGTAACCGTATCTTCCTTTGTTTTCGTGATAGATAGCGGCAATTTCTGTTTTTTCTTGAGCATATTTGTCTGCCTTTTGCATGCGTTTCAGGTGGTAGTAAAAGGTCGCACGAGGCAGTTGAGCGATTTCAAGAAGGAGGGGCAAAGCATATTTTGGCCTTAGTTTTTGGACTACCTGGGCTTTTTCCCCTGGCGTCGCTCTCTCTCCAAAACCAAGGCTTGCAAGTTTTTTAGGTATTCATTCTCCGCACGCAGCCGCTGCACCTCGGCCAGTAAGTCCTCTTCCACAGCTGTGGGCAGTTTCTTGGGACGGCCCTTACTTCCACGGCCACGTCGCTCTACTGCAAAGCCTTCCGGTCCTTCCGTTAGGTATATTCGCTCCCAGTCCTTGATTCGAGTATCGCTGCTTACTTCAAACTGTCTTGCTGTTTCGCAGTAGCTCAGTTTTTCCGCCATCATCGTTTCAATCACTAGTTTCTTAAATTCTGGCGTGTATCGTTTGTTTGGTATTCCTTTTGCCATAATGAAGCACCCCACTTGTTATCCAGTATATCATACTGTCTAACAAATGGGGTGCAGTTCATTTTCAGGCATCCCCCGTTTCTTTCTTCTTTGGCTGTTCAATTTTAATGGCCCCGTCAATCGCGCCCTCGATGATCGGCAGGTATTCTTCGGGACACAGTTTCAGCTTGTGGCCGACCCGCTGGCGCTGCTCACTTTCCGAGCGCAGCACTTCGGGATTGAAATACCGTTCCACAGGAAGCCCGCAGGTCTTGATAAGCTGGATCACGACCGGGAGGCTGGGGATCGTCCCTTTATTCTCAATGTTGGCGAGATACCGCCACTCAATACCTACCATTTCCGCCAGCGCCTTACGCGCCAGACGCCGGGCTTTCCGCGCAGCCTTTACATCCGCGCCGAAAGTTTCAAAGCCGGGGCAATCTTCTACTTTCGCCATATAACATCACCCATTTACATTGTATAATTCATATTTGCCCAATGGAATGTTGTTATATGCAGGTAGATTAAATTTTATAATTCATATATCAAACCGAAGTTCAACGTGACCAGACTTCAAAACAAATTCACAATAATATTTTTTACATCTTGACCCTTACGTTACGTCATAGTGTATAATGGAGAAAACGAAGAAAGGAATAGTAGAACATGAAAGTGAGTTATATTCGTTCGGACATAATTTATCGTAAAATCATGGAGGCACCTGCGGAAAAGAAAAATGATATTTACCGCTATGAATTGATGATGCCGTTCAAAGGGAAGTGGGATTGTTACAGTGTGCCCATGAAAGCAGCCACGCCCAATGGTTACGATGTGATTATGGCAAGTGGTATGCTCGGGCATATTGCTCCATCCAAAGTGGATTATTCTCAAAAGGAAAATATCGAAAAGATTTCTTCGGATTTGCTTTGGCAATCTTGTGAACAATCTATCAAAAAATCTCTCGATTGTTTCACGGAAAATGGGATTGAACTACCTATCAGCGAGTATCTATTTACGGTTTTATTGGCAAATGCTGAAAGCCCCTATATCTCCCTGAATGAAGGATATTGCGGCGATGGCGGTATTCCGGGGTATATCATGGCATGGCTGATCCCCAATGAATTTACACTGACTCACCTTTCTGTTGCACTGGCTCACGAAACGAACCACAATGTACGATTTCAATTCATACGTTGGAAAAATGACATTACTCTCGGTGAGATGATGGTCAGCGAAGGGTTAGCCGAAAACTTTGCCACCTTTTTGTATGGAGAAGATAAAGCTGGCCCCTGGGTAACTAAAACTGATATGCAAACATTGAACGAGTATATTAAGCCCATTATTCACGATGGACTTAACGTACAGGGACTTGAAAATCTAAATGCCTATTTGTATGGTGATGAAATGGCGAAATTGCAAAATTATCCGTGTGTTGGTCTCCCATACTGTGCAGGCTATGCTTGTGGGTATCATCTGGTGAAACACTATTTGAAAAAGACCGGCAAAAGCATTGTGGAAGCAACGCTGTTGCCTGCAAGTGAAATTTTAGAAGCTACGGAGGATTTCTGGAATGAGCCATAAAACTATGACTGTGCATGAAGTTGCCAATTTAACAGGTATAACGATACGAACGCTCCATTATTATGACGAAATCGGGCTTTTGAAACCTGCTATTGTAACAGACAGCAAATACCGTTTATACACAGACGATGATTTGTGCCGATTGCAGGAAATTCTTTTCTTCCGTGAAGTGGGGTTTGCCCTGAAAGAGATTAAGAGTTTGCTTAATTCCCCCAACTATAATCGCACGAAAGCCTTGAAACAACATCTTGCTATTTTGCAGGCGCAAAAAGAGCGTATAGACGCTTTGATTTCTCTTGTTCAGGAAGAAATCAAAGGAGCAGCCGAAGTTTCATTTGCTCCGTTTTCTAATTCCAAAGTTCTTGAATTACAAGAAAAATATCGTGAAGAAATTTTGGAGCGTTGGGGTAATACAGATAGTTTCAAGGAATATGAAATAACCTTCTCGTCCAAAGCTCGGAAAATGCAAAATGAACAAATGGAAGCGTTTTATTCCATAGCCCAATCTATGTTTGAAAAACTGGCTTTGTATGAGGGTAGATCACCAAATTGTCAGGAAGTTCAGGAAATTGTAAAAGAGTGGCAGGACTATATTTCAGCACATTTTTATAAATGCGATACACAAATGCTATCTTATTTGGGCCAACTTTATGTTACTGACGAACGTTTTTCGGATTATATAAACAGATTTGGAACGGGCAATTTGGCCTCTTTCTTGAATAAAGCAATCGAGGTGTTTTGTTCAAAGGAGGAAGAATGAAAAGTGAGCAATGGATTTTATGTCCGATCTGTGGCTGTAAAACCCGGTTAAAAATCCGGGAAGATACGGTTCTTGAAAACTTCCCACTATACTGCCCGAAATGCAAGCATGAAACACTGATTGCAGTACATCAACTGAATATGTCCGTTATCAAAGAGCCAGACGCACAGACGCAGAGCCGATAACACACAAGGCAATTTCACTTGTGGTTATCGGCTCCTTTTATTCTCAATACACGACAATAGCCTGCCCCGCCCGACGGGGAAAGAAAAAAACCGTTGCCGGGCAGGTTGCTTTCGTGCGCTCAATATACATATCCCTGCGGCGGTTTTGAACAAATCAAGGCCGCCGTTCTCTATGCCCTCATACTGACGACGCCCTGACGCTGGCGGGATCGGCGGCCC
>ERZ773131.1392-NODE-1392-length-17547-cov-5.226732_pt1 | contig 17547 bp, 35 predicted proteins | sample MGYA00511082_ERZ773131 | MGnify/ENA primary metagenome ERZ773131 (study PRJEB29015, sample SAMEA2737813) | human gut metagenome | biome: human gut; feature: human-associated habitat; material: faeces | place: China | collected 2012 ... | reverse complement strand
TTTTCGGTATCAAACGTGTTTATCCAGAGTGGTATTAATTCTTTCGGGGAGGATGCCATTGCCGGTGCTTCGGTCGGATTGAATTTTGAATATTTACTATGTTGCGATGAAATTGAAGTTATTGGAAACATTTTCGACAATCCAGAATTATTACAGGAGGAACACAAATGAGTAGTGCAAGCGTAAGATTCGGAACAAAAGCGTATGTATGCGCAAGGTACTTCCTCAGACCGGGAAAGTGCTTCAAATACATCGACCAGCGTGGCGAAGATACCACGGAACACATCTATGAGGTCATGGCGTTATATCCTTATTGTGTATTGTTAAGAGATACCAGAAACGGAGTCAGAACTTGTCCGGGATATAATACTTTAAGTCTGATGTTGAGAGGAAGTGAAGCGAGTGAGTAAAGGCAAAGATATTTCTACTATGTTTACAAGAGAAGAAAACAAAAAGAACGGAAGGCTTGGATATTGTCAGGCTACAAGAGAAAAAGACACTATCATTAGTCCTTCACAATATGGAGCATTCTTGCAGAAAAGAGGTAAGAGAAGATGGGTAAATCAGTATTAATCATGAACACACCAAAAGGATGTTTTGCTTGCCCATTTCATATGGCGGATTTCAATTTTAATTTATGCCTTGCAACAAGAAATGATTCAATCAAAATTATTTCTAAAGTAAGCCATGAAGGATTCAAAAAACTGGCAGGAAGACCTGATTGGTGTCCACTGAAAGAATTGCCGGAGAAGAGCACTATTGAGAACGATATGACGGATTATCAGTGCGGGATGATCGATGGTCGAAATCAGTGCATTGATGAGATTACAGGAGGTACTATATGAGTAAGTCAGTATTAGTGATGGATACACCAGAGAATTGCTCTGATTGCCAATTCTGTTATGAATTAGACGAAGGAATTGAGGCGTGTTGTTCAATTTCAGATGACGATAAAGACACAAGCCTCATGAAGAAAATTGATTGTGAATATGGATATTGTCAAGGTAAGCCCGATTGGTGTCCATTGAAGCCATTGCCAGATAAAATGAAATTAACAGGAGTGTACGGAAGAGAGTATTTTCAAAGCAATGGGAAGATGCCTAGTTACAAGATTGGTTGGAACCAGTGTATTGATGAGATTACAGGAGGAGAATGATGCATGGCAATAAATATAAGCGAAACTGTGAAAAAGTGTAGTGTTTGTGGCAAATGGAAAATCACAGCGTATGAACCGGATTATCCGATACTTAATGATAGCCGTTTTAGGTATCCGAAAGCAATTTTTATTTGCGAAGAATGCGCGAAAAAGCGCGAAGAAAAGAATATATTTTTGTGAGGTGAAATAGATGATTGATTTAAGAAACACATGTGTTCTGGTTAGAACAAAAGAAGAAAATGAAATGCTTCTCAAAGAAGCTGAGAAACAGGAATTTCATTGGTATAGAAAAGACCATTGCGAGCCATTACAAACACAATATTTTCCAGACATTTTAAAATTTTATGAATATGATATAACTTATGCGGCAAGTGTCAGATCAGACTTTGCTTTCTATGAGGCATCAGAACTCCTCGGGACAAAATAAATGACAGTAAGAGAGTTTATTGAGCGGATTGCAGATGTCTGTAGATACATCGAAGCTGGAAGTGGAGAAGTTAAAAGAGGTGAAGTAGATGGAGAGATTAACGGAAAGAATAAAAAGACCGCAAAAGGATGACTTGATTGTGTATACAAATGGGAAATATGAAGATACGATTCCAGCAGAAATGACAAATGATGATATAAGGGCAGTATTGAAAAAACTTGCTGATTATGAAGACTTAGAAGAACAGGGCTTGCTTGTGAAATTGCCGTGTAAGGTCGGAGACACGGTTTATAGAGTGAATGCCGGAGCCAAGCAACCGATTATTCCAATGACTGTTTCAGAAATTCATTTTCTCTGTTACAAAAATGAACGTGCTGTAAGGTTTGACGCAATAGGCAAAGAAGATATGGGAGAAAGTTGCTACCGTTTAGAAGATATTGGAAAAATAGTATTTCTCACACGTGAGGAAGCTGAGAAGAAGCTGGAGGAGATTCAAAATGACAAGACCTGAGATTACAGCAAAACTATCAGCAATGATCGAAAAGAAAATCAATCCTCACAATGATCCACGTATTTATTGGGCTAAGGAAGTGACATTCGATTATTCGACAGATCATGCGGTAAGGGTGGATTATATGCGGTTCGTGCCGGTGAATAATAGCGTGTCCGGGATAGAAAAAGGTGACTGCTATTGTTATGAGGTTAAATCATCAGCTGAAGATTTTCGCTCTGGTCATGGGCTGAATTTTGTTGGCGATTATAACTATCTAGTTATGCCGGCAGATGTATGCGCTGCGGTATCCCTTGAAATTCCACATTATGTAGGAATATATGTACCAGAAGCAAATGATCTTACATGCATCAAAAAAGCAAAGCGAAGAAATCGGACAAGGCCTGTATCTGAAATACTCTTGATGATGTTCCGGTCTGCGAATAGGGATTATAGAAAAGCAGTAAAACAGTTGGAGGAGATGAAGAATGAATAAATGTTGCGCTAGTCAAGATGGAATATGCAGAAACGCTATTCTATTCGGAACTAAATGTGACGGGTACAAAGAAAGATGCACACTGAGGCCGGCTTATAGTACTCTTGAACGAACAGTGAAAAATTATCAGCATAGTTTAAGAAAAATGTTTGGAGCGGAGGATTAATATTGCACAGACATCAATGGATTAAATACCATCATCACAGAAGAGGATGGGTGTACAGATGCGAGATTTGCGGACAGTTTTGGGGATAAGGAGATGATGGAAAATGGCTGAATATGTTAAAAAAACAGATGTAATAAAAATCATGGAAAATAATTCTCACATGATGGAGGTATTTGGAGTTAAGAAGAAAATGATTGACGGATTCGCAATGTGTTGTGATTTCGCAGATCTGGAAACTGTTGATATTGATGAGGACGAATGGGAGGATTAATATGAAACCAGAAGAAGCAAGAGAATTCTTACAGGAACGTATTGATTTAATCAATCAGGGCTGGTCGGACATGGCAGACCTTGTGAAATATCGTGCAGCGTTAGAAATTGCAGTTAAAGCGGTAAGAAAGCAGATTCCAATGAAACCAAATAACATGAAAACTATTTTTGATTTTTCAGGTAAATATTATACGACAAAAGGTGATTGTCCATTTTGCAATAGAGAGGGATTTTATAAGTCGGATTTTTACTGCAATAAGTGCGGGCAGAAATTAGATTGGGGTGAAGAAGATGACACATGACATTGACGAAAGCGTTATTGCTAGAAGCGTTCACCATTACGGAGCAGAAATTTAGGCAACCGTCTGTATGGAAGAATGTGCGGAACTGATACAAGCAATCAGTAAGGAAAAACGTGGAAAAATCGACCGTGATAATATGACAGAAGAAATTGCAGATGTGTTGATCTGCATCGAAATGCTAAAGCAAATGTATATGATTTCCGAAGATAAAATTAATAAGTGGATTGAGAAGAAACAAGCGAGAGAAGCAGAAAGGATGGAAAAGAATGAATAAGAAAGAAATCGCAGAAATTAAGAAACAGTTTACTCCAGCCAATTGCACAATCACACGCATTTGTGGTTGTTATGTAGACGCAGAAAAGAATAAGAAAACCAAAATTAAAGAAGCATTCCTGTCTCTTCCAGAGGAAGAAATGTTTAAGTATTTTGACATTTTCAAGAAAACCATTTCTGGCAGACTTGGAAAAAACCTTATAAACCTTGATTTTCCATTATCACAGGAAAAAGAGGGTGGAACACAGGAATTTCTTATGCGGATCAGAGCAAGTAAGCTTAAAAATGATGAACTTTTGGACGAATTCTACGACAAAATTATTGAAAATTATGATTACGGTGAGAATTATTATATAATCCTGATCCACGCTGTTTATGACATTCCTGGTAAATCTTCCGATGGTCAGGAAATGTTTGATGCATCCGATGAGATCTACGACCACATTCTCTGCAGCATTTGTCCAGTAAATCTTTCAAAGGCTGGGCTTAGCTATGATGTGGCTGAAAATAACATCAAAGACAGAATTCGTGATTGGGTAGTCTCAAGACCAGAAACAGGATTCTTATTTCCTGTATTCAATGACAGAAGCACTGATATTCATGGAACCTTGTATTTCAACAAAAACATAAAGAATATTCATCCCGACTTCATTGAAAATGTTCTTGGCACGCCAATTCCCCGTATACCCGGCAACGAGATCAATGTCTTTTCAGATTTTATCATGGACAATTTCGAAGGAAATACAACATTCAATTTCGCGGAAAGTCTGGTTGAATCTTTGAAGGAAGTAAGAGAACAGAAGAAAGACAGCCCGGAGATGGTAACCGTGTCATGTGATGAAATGGAACAGATTTTTGGATATTGCGGAGTTCCAGACGAGAAGTTGTCGGATTTTAAAGAAAACTGGGAAATGTATTTCAGCAATGAGCCTGCTGCTCTTGACAATATTCATAATTCAAAAACTGCAAAAATTGTAACACCAGATGCAACAATCTGCATCCAGCCAGATAAAATTGCTCTGATTGAACTGAAAGAAATAAACGGCATTCCATCTCTTGTAATTCCGGTAAATGGAGAAGTGAAAATCAATGGAATTGAAGTTGAATTAAAATAAACACTTTTGAAAAACCAGGAATTGGAGAAAGGAATTTTAGAATTGGCACAGAAACGAATGTTTACGATGAAAATTGTTGACAGTGACGCATTTTTGGATATGCCGGCAACAACGCAATGCTTATATTTCCATTTGAATATGAGGGCTGACGATGATGGATTTATTGGAAACCCAAAAAGGATAATGAAAATCACAGGAGCAAGCGAAGATGATCTGCGATTATTGATTGCAAAAAGGTTTGTTCTTACGTTTGAAGACGGTGTAATAGTAATCAAACACTGGCGAATGCATAACACATTGTCAAGAGATCGGTATGTTGAAACGTCATATACAGACGAAAAGAAAATGTTGCTTTTAAAGGATAACGGTAGTTACTCTTTGACGGGTGGGAATCCGATTGATGATACTCGGCTGATAGAACGTTCTGGACGGCAGACGCAACAAAGACGCAACAAAGACGCAACAAAGACGCACTCAGATAAAGGTTTAAATATAGATAAAGATATAGATAAAGAGAAAGATAATAAATTAATAGTATCTTTAGATACTATATGTCAGACTGATGCCCGACGTGTCATCGAGGAATGGAACAAATTACAGGAAGTTGGCATCAATCCGATACGTGATATCAAACCATCATCAAAAAGATATCAGTTACTCAAAGGGCGAATCCGCGAATACGGAATTGATGAAGTTCTTAATGCAATCAACAACGTCCGTAACAGTGATTTTCTTCGAGGAGAGAATAACAGAGGTTGGATGATAACATTTGACTGGTTTGTTAAACCAAATAATTTCCTTAAGACGTTGGAAGGAAACTACAACAAGGAGGGGCAACATGGAACCACTAGAACAGCTCAAAGACATGTCAAACCGCTTATCCCATTTGAACAATGCGGAGGAAGCAAAATCTCAGACACTCCATTTGCAGACTGATTGTCCTGATTGTGGCGGTTCTGGTTGGATATGGTCAAGGGACGATAACGGCATTCCATATTGTGAAGAATGCCATTGCGGAATCAGAAAGAAGATGATCTTGCAGAATCAACTTCAATTTGCAGAAATGCCTGAGATGTATAAAGAATGTACATTTGCGAATCTGAGAAGCAATGTTTACCAGTTGCCGGAAAGCAAAGAAATATTCATTCAGGCAGCCAGAGCCGTTAAATATTGGCTCGAAAATATCCAACAGATGCAGAAACAGGGAATTGGGCTGTACATATATTCAAATACTAAAGGTTCTGGAAAGACAAGACTTGTATGTAGCATGGCAAATGAGATGATAGAAAAGCATCAGAAATCGGTAAAATTCACAACATCCCTAAAAATTCTCGATGAGATAAAGTCAACATGGGGAGAACGAGGAAAAAACGCAGAGAATAAGCTAATTAGTGATTTGACCTATGCGGATATTCTAATTATTGACGATTTTGGTGCGGAATCTGGGAAAGATTGGATTAATGAAAAATTCTACGGAATCATCAATGGTCGGTATGTGGACAAGAAAACCACAATTTTCACCAGTAATTATCCTATTTCCCGATTGAAATATGATGACCGCATTACGAACAGAATTTTAGAGCGATCATTGGAAATCCCTTTTCCTGAAGAATCAGTCAGGGAACACATAGCGGACGCAATGAAACAGGAACTTATCAAAAAGATTCAAGGCGGTGAAAATGGAAAACAAGCGTAAACCGTGGAAAAAATTGACACCACAAGAAATTCAGAATTTGACTAATCGTCAGTGCATAGATTGTAGGTTCTATCCGAAATCAAACGGTACATCAGGGAAAATGCAACCGTGCGATTATATTTTTGTGGTCGGCCATAGTCGAGGATGTGACCCAAGAGATTGCATAAAAGAAGGCAAATTTGAATATGCAGCAACAAAGAAAAGGAGAAAAGTATGGAGGGCAAAGACGAAAAGTTAGATATCACGCCAGAACTGGTGCTTATATGTAGGAAAGTAATACGACAATACGCAAAGCAAATTGGTAGGCATGATTGCCACAAATGCATCATATATACAGAATGCGAGCATGACTTTGCCAGATGCCCGGAATTATGGAAGGACATCAGCCTATGAGAAGAATCAGCGAAATGTACAAGCGTTCGGGCGGTACGAACTATGAACATCAATGCTTTGAATGCACGATGTTTAAAAACGTTAAAAGATGCAAATGCTTAAATTACGAATTGGATACTGACTGGAATCCAAATTGGACAGCCTGCAAATTTTTTACAAAAGATGAAATAGAAGAAATACAAGGACAGATGAATATTTTTGATTTTGTGAATTAGGAGGGATGTCATGTGACCGATAAGATAGTCATGCTGATTATAAATAAGCGATTATATGATGAAGGTATAATAAGTCGAGAAGTATATACAAAAATCATCACGCAAATAAATAAATGTTAAAAAGCATTGAGCGAAATCATTGTATGGAGTATAATATAAATGGTTTCGCTCCTTTTTGAAGGAGAATCGAAATGAACATATACCATACAAGAGAAAGACTAAGAACCCGTTCTATTTATGATTTGAATTTACGAGTTGCTTTTTATGCTCGTGTAAGTACAGATTCCGAAGATCAGCAGGTATCCATTGCACACCAAACCCAGTATTATAAAGAATTCATTAAAAGCAATAGAAACTGGAAGTTTGCTAAAGGATATATTGATAATGGCATATCTGGCATACAAACCAAACATCGTGAGCAGTTCAAAGAAATGCTTGAAGATGCAAAGAACGGGAAATTTGATATGCTTATCACAAAAGAGATCACGCGTTTTGCCAGAAATACACTTGACAGTATCCAGTATACCAGGCAAATGCTTTCTTGGGGCGTATGCGTGTGGTTTCAGAATGACAACATCAACACCATTGATGAAGACAGCGAACTTCGATTGACGATCATGGCTGGCGTCGCACAAGATGAAGTCCGAAAGCTTTCTAACCGTGTTAAATTTGGACACAAGCAATCTATTAAAAACGGGGTTGTCCTTGGGAACTCTAGGATTTACGGGTACGACAAAAAAGACGGAAAACTCACGATAAATGAATCTGAAGCTCAAATGGTTAGAATGATTTTTGAAGACTATGCATCCGGTGAATGGACAACGCCTCAATTAGAAAAAAAATTATACAACATGGGCTATCGCAATTACAAAGGCGGTAAAATCGACAGGAATGTTATTCGCCACATTATAAGAAACCCAAAGTATAAAGGATATTATGCCGGTGGTAAAGTTAAGATTGTTGATATGTTCACCAAAAAGCAGGAGTTTCTTCCAGAATCAGAATGGGTGATGTTTAAAGACGACGGAAGCCATGTTCCACAAATCGTTGACGAAGAAGTGTGGAAAAAAGCAAACGAATATATTGATGCACGTGGCGAGATTGTAAAAACCCGTAGAACATCTATCAAAAAGAGTGAAAATGTGTTCACAGGGATGCTTATTTGCGGAAATGACGGCGCATCATATTGGCTTAAACAAAGAACACTTCGAGGAAAAGAAGATGTTAAATGGGTTTGCAGTAAGAAAATAAAAGAAGGTGCTGCAAGCTGTGATTCTTTTTACATTGATGACAGAGAACTTCGAGAAGTTATTGCGAAATTAATTCGTGAATCTTCTGGTGATATTGAACAAATTGCCGAAAAGTTCATTAAAATATATCATTCATCCATGAACCAGGCAGATGCATCAACTGAAATTAAAAGACTCGAAAAGCAAATAAATGTCGCTGAACGCAAAAGTGATAAGCTACTGGAATACAATCTGGACGGAGCTATTAGTGATGCTGTATTCATTGAAAAGAGCCAAAAACTAGAAGCTCAAATTGAAGAATACAAGAAGCAAATCGAAAAACTGTCAACCATACAGGATGATATTGTTCCGATAGAAAACCAAATCAGAGCAATTGCACATTCCATAAAACAGCTTGATGGAATCAGCCCGGACGACATAACCAAGACAGTTGTAGACAGTTTTTTGAAAAAAATAGTTGTTAATCCAATAGGCGAAAAAGAAGCAAAGCTGGTATTTTATTTGAAAGATGGAATTACGACAGAAATGTCATTTGTTAGTGGAAAAAGTATGCGTTGTTCGGTGAACTTATTTAACCCCATATTCACGGAACGAAGCACTACATTTTACAGAGCTTTACGCAGCTTTCCGGGACACAAAGATCCCGTAAAATACACATATTTCTTTGCTTTTTGATTAATTACTAAAGAGTAAATTTTAAGGAGCGAAACCGCAGTAATAATGATTGAGGAACGAAGCATGAAAGCATTAGGAGATAGTCATACCGCATATGATATAATGAGAGAATACATGATTATAGGAGCAGAACTGGACGGAAAATATCAGATACCGATGTTAGATAGATACACAGGACATCCGGGAGAAGATACGGTTGATTTCAAGGATAGTTTCAGTTTGAAGATTAAGAATCACCGCAAGCTGACAGTGAATTTCTACATCCACGACTACGAATTTGAAAAAATTTGGAATAATCCAGATAGATACCTGGAACATTTAAAATGTTTCCATAGCGTGATAGGCCCTGACTTTTCTATGTCAGTGGGAGAGAATGGGATGCCATTTGCAATGAATATCTATCAGAAGTACCGTAATCATGCATTGTCTCATTATCTCAGCATGAACGGAATTAAAGTTATTCCGAACGTAAGCATACCGCCAGAGTATTGCTATGACTGGGCTTTTGATGGTGTGCCAAAAAGAAGCACCGTAGCATGTTGCACCAATGGAAGAATTAAATCCAGAGTATCCAGAGAAGAATTCTGTATAGGCTTTAAAGAAATGGAAAGGCGCATAGAACCGCTTCGAGTTATCGTTGTAGGGAAAATACCACCTGAACTCAATACGGACGTGGAAATCATCAATTTCAAGACCAGAAGTCAGAAGATCAAGGATAAGGAGGGAAAATATGGGGTATAGTACTGGAAACTCATTGAGAAAGAAATCGAAGACCAGAAAACAGGAAGAACGAGAACAGAGGATGAAAAGCGGAACCGCAATAAAGAAGAAAAGAAGCACTGGTAAAGTAGATCATCTAAATAAATTGAAATAATTTTACATTTTCCACAGTCCCAGAATAGATGCTATAAAAATATTTGTACAAAATTACAAATAAATAAAAAATATAAAACGACCCGTATCCATGGAAAAATGATTTTTTTCGTTCAAAATCCATGCTTCGGGTCTTTTTGAATGTCTGTGAAAATTAGCACTCGTGAGGCTTCATAGTAAAGTGATTATGCATCAAGGAATATACCCGCGGCAAAACATGCCGCCATCCGATATACACGATCATGCTAGAAACATTGTAATTAATTGCATAATTGCGCCTAAAATCAATTCTAGCGTCATAAACCTATACTTTATCGAGTGACGATATAAAACGGCTTAAAAATCAAAATACAGCGTTAAAACATTACAAAGCAGTAAACCAGGATATAATACAATACCCCAATGCCATCATAAAGCCCGTAAACATGCCTAAAATCAATTTTGTATTTGCAGTCGATAAAATACACATGTAATCAGATAAACAGCCGTAAAACGCCAAATAAGCGCTTACAAGGATAACGAAACCGACAACAGCTGCATAAACTTGACAGAATCCAAGCTGACAGTTATCCACATTGACATATATAAACATAATACGCCCGTTATATTTTGCCGTCAATCCTTTTGATTGATTGCGTAAAACTGCTCAGAAGCAATTTTACAGCCGTAAACGGTAAAACATACCATAATGCAAATAAGAGCCGTTAAAAGCCGAATAAAAGGCACTACAGTAGAAAGCCCGGCACAGGTCACGAACCAACGCCGCCCAGAGCGGATGTAAGGCACCAGAAAAAGAACAGTGTTTTACCGCTCTAAATAGTTTATACGTGCGACCCGGGGCAAGTCCCGGAAAAATTCCAGGAAGCCGGAGCCGTCAAGAATATTGTACTGCCGGTCAGATGTCGGAATGACGCTTCCGTTCTTAATCTCCATGCAGGAAAGTTGTAAATGATCTGCCTTTTTTGTTGACCGGTGCAGCGCGTACCGCATAACAGACACCGTTCCAGACTGACAGCGAACCGGCGGTAAGTCGTACCAGATCAGCGGAACAGCCCCGGATGAAACCGCCTGAAAAATATCGGCGGCGTTCTGCCTTGCAATATCCCTTATTTTTTGGACTTCGGAAAAATCGCCGCTTTTTATGGCGGCGATGGTTTGTTTGGACGTTGGTTTTACAATTTCAACCATTTTTTCTCCTTACTACAAGTTGAATTTTTACTTGATTTTTTGCGCACCATGGTGTATGATACACATATCAGCTAGCAACAGTTGCTGGTTCTCGTGTGAACCATGATTTCGCCGAGAGTCGCCCCGATCAATGGCGGGACGTTGAGTTGAAAAATATTATTATGTATTTGCTAAGCCAAAGCAAGGAAGGGGAAGCGTGATAAAAATCACGCTTTTTCTCTGGCTTTTTTTAAGATCTCGCGGTAAATTCTTTTGCCTCCGTCCCATTCGCTTCTATCGGCTAAATATTCCTCGGCGGTTTCTTCTCGGACTTCGCCCGAATTTTCGAAATATGCAATTTTTCCCGTACTTTTTTGAACAACTTCAGTTGCTGACAAGGTGTAGAAGGGGCTGCAACTTTCGCGGAATTTTTCGGCACGCTCCATTAAGTCTATCATTTTTTCAAGTTGCGGAATTGAAAATGTTTTCAAATCCTCGTCGGTGAGTACGTTTTTCACGTACCACTGAATATTTTTCACAGCTTCTGATTTTTTGAATAATAGTTCTTCTTTTCTCATGTTTTTTGTCCTCCGTTTTTTTTGTTATTATACCAGCTTTTCAACTGATATAAAAGGCGTTGCCGGGAATCGAACCCGGCGGAAACCATTACGCCTAATTTAAGCAAGCGTTTATTTTTTCTTTCAGATGTGGGAACGCTTCACAAATTTCTTGCACGCTGTCGGCGTAGTAATCACCAACAATTTTATCAAAAATCGTAATATTCCCAGAGTAAAAGCACCCTAAATCGTTAAACCAGATGTCAAGCCCGGTTGCCTGCTCTTTTTTGTCGTTGTACCACATATCAATTTTAATCATTTTCAACCCTCCTGTTTTAACATGCCTTTTTAGCTGTACATACTTCCACACTTTCACATCCGCAGCACGGTGTATTTTTATTGCAAAAACAATCGTCTAATATATTCTCAATATTTCTGTCCCATTCATCATAGTTAATATAACTATGATCGTAGTACCATTTATTTTTTTCAAGTTGGTTTTTCTTTTCCGGGAACAGTTCGGAAAGTGAAAACGTTATTCTGTTTACTTTTTCATGATCTGCCATGTTTGCACCTCCACCGGGAATATTATTCTAATTTTGTATCAACGTAAATATTGAGCATATATCGAAAACAGTTCAATTCGTCGACTAAGAAACCGCCGTCATTAATATGAAATATTGCGTGTTCTCCATACTCTTCATTGATGTCCTGAACGAAGTTGTAGAACTCCTCAAACCGTTCCAGGCGGTCAAAGTCTAAAATATACCATTTATGATCTGCCGGAAGAGTTTTTATAAAGTCTTCCGCGTTGCTTGGATAACTGAAAGCCCCAGCAACGTTGATCTTGCTTTTTTGGTCGTCCTGTGTGGAACGGTCAATCATTGTAAAGACCGCCCAATTAAGATATTTTATGTTATTCATATCAACACCCCCATTAGAAAGTTAAGTCTTTCTTTCTTTTTACATCTTCCACAGTGTACGGAAATTTTGCCATCATAGAGTAAGCTTTTCCGTTATCTTATGGCACTTCATAACCTTTATTGCGCAGCAGATTGGCGGCAGTAGCCAAGAAGTGGTTATCATATCCATAACAGATATCAGAGATAACAACTTCTTCCTCGTTAACTACAGCCTTTACAACGTGGTAAGTATTGCCATAAGATTTCTGAAACCATCTTTTGGCGCTGATTTCTAATGTATTAATTTTTTTCATTGCTTTTTACCTTTGCCCCTGTTATAATGGGACTACCTTTCACTTTTTTTGTTGGGTGCCCGGTTTGGTTTGGAAGTCTGCCGGGCTTTTTTATTTTTCTGTAAATTGAACTAGAATTTTTCAATTAATCGAATCGGCTTTCCTATGTCCTCATTGGCTTGAGTGGTTCGGGGCGTTCGGTTGTTTGTTTCTTTTGTTCCTTTCGTTGATATTATAATAGCATAGTTATAACTATATGTCAATACAAAATATAATTAATTTGCAAATAAGTTATAACTATGTAAAAATGTATTAAGCATTTAATTTAAAAAAATCCAGTATTTACAAGATAAAAATAGACTTGTAAATTAGTTATAAATATGATATAGTTGTAATCAAAAAGGAGGGAAAACCAAATGGAAGACGGAAAGAAAGCAGCGTATAAATATATCAACAATTACCAAAAGGAAAAATATGATCGTATAACAATATTGAGAAAAAGCGGAGAAAAAGAGCGACTCACAAATATAGCAAAAGAAAAGGGATATAGAACAGTAACAGAGTTTATAAATGCCTGTATTGACGAAAAATTAAATAGAATGAAATTATAAGAAAAAGCCCCTGGAATTTTCCAAGGGCTTTTATAATGCTTATTTATGGCGGCTTTTGGAGAGATAGCGCATAATATACGCCCATTAACAGCCAACCGCCGAAGCTGTTATAACACATATAACACAGTATGTACGAAGTTGTCAAGAGAAAAATTTATATTTTTTTGCACTTGATTTTCGATTCGATAGTGCGATATACTCACACCAACGACGGCCGCGGGGAACTCATGGAGGGATAGTTGGAGCAGCTGACGCGAAAAAAATAACGATAATTTGCAGCCAGATCATGCCGGATCAGATGCCGGAAGGTCTGGCTTTTTTGTGTGCCTAATAGAACTATATATATTATATATTAATAGATTATCAGTACACTACTGTATTATCCCTCCATAGATTCCCTAAGGTTATAGTTGATTAATAATAATTATTATATATAATTATATACAGTATATAAAGATATAGTATAATAATATACATAGATATAGTATATTGTGTTATATGAGATTAACTAGAAATTTTAAAAAATAGTTGACAGAATAACAACTTGTATGTTAATACTGTTAATAGACACGAAAACGAAATATATTTTTTAACGCATTTTGCACAGGATAACAGGAGCCGAAAAAAATGGCTCACATGTTTTTCTGTGCTTTTTTTATTTGCAATAATTTTATAAATTAACGTTATAAAGTGAGGTGATACAGTGAAGGGTTCAAATACTATAACAGCATCCCAAAATATAGAGGTATACGAAAACAAAATATGGTTATTGGTAGATGAGTATATCAACACTGTATTATGCATACACCAGGAAGATTATGACAGCATAGAAAAGTATAAGAAAGATGTAGCCAATAATCGTATTGATATGTTTTTCTATATTGCCGATCATATTGAGAAACCAAGCAATAATGACATAGAACTATTAGACAGTATATTTAATATATATATACGTGTATGCGGTAGATATGGTATATCACCTACATTACAGATGTTTGGAATATTGGTTGGAATTAACAACATGACTTTTAGCGATTGGGCAAACGGAGACTACAGAACCGACTCAACGCATGGCATAACGGTGAAAAAATGGAAAGAAACGTGCGGCGCTTTTGCGCTGGATAAGCTACACAACCAGGACGGAACGAATGCCAACTTAATATTTGCTTGCAAAGTAGCTTACGGCATGGCGGAAACGGCACCAATTCCAGCAGGACAGCAGCAGGGCATACCGCAACAGACAGCGCAGCAGATCGCGGACAAGTACAAGGACGTTCTGGAGCTTCCAGAGATGGAAAAGCCGGAGCTATAACAATATGTTGTACTTTCTGAGAATAGCGTACAATATATAGTAATGTTAAATGTACTTTTAGGGTGTACTCATAATACACACATGCGGAAACGTGAAAAGTTGTGCAATATGACGAAGAAAAGCACAGCAATTCTCCTTGACCACCGCCGAAGGCATCCGAAAAACAGCGTTAAGACCGGGACAACGGGAACCCATGGGGCAAAGGGTTGCCCGGTCAGCGTCACCAGGAACAGACCCGGGAGGGGGTGTATATAGATGCCCCGAACGGCCTAATGAGTGCCCCGACCGCCCCAAAATTTAAAAAACGCTCTTTTAACAACAAACCCTCAACATGGCAGAGATAGTGGTTGCAACACGACAAGCCATAAGCCTTAATGGTTTCTCTGCCAGTAGAAAACAAGGCAATGCGGGTGCAGCTCCTGATTTCTCTGCTGCGGAGAGTTTAAATATGAGCAGAATAAACTTTTAGCTGCAACTACATCCCAACCGTTACTTCAGGGACAGGGATTAATTAGAGCATAAAAAAAGAGAACCATTACGGCTCCCTTTTCAAATCGTCACTATTAAATTTCACGATAACATCTGGGATTGCTTCAACGGCAATCTGACATCCAAGAAAATCCAGAATTGCAATAAGCTCATTTGCAGAAAGCGTTTCTCTGGAAAACTTGTTTGCAAGTGCTTGTGGCGAAGTACCTAGATGCTCAGCCACTTGAACATTTGTTATTTTCTTCAGCTTCATGATTTGCTTAACTTTTTGAGATACCATGACAACACCTCCTATCTACATAATAAACGCAAATGTTATAAAAATCAAATAAAATTCACTTAAACGTGTATTTTACTATTGATATAGCACACTATATGGTGTATAATTAAGCCATAAAGAAACGGGGGCGTGTATATATGAAGATAGGATATGCAAGAGTATCAACAGTTGACCAGAACGAAGCGAGACAGATGGAAGCATTGAGAGAAGAGGGAGTTGATAGAATTTACATGGATAAGAAATCCGGCAAAGACTTCAACCGTCCTGAGTACCAGAAGATGATTGCTTCTCTTAAGAAAGGTGATGTGCTGGTAATTCATTCGATTGACCGTTTGGGAAGAAATTATGAAGAAATTATCGACGAATGGAGAAAAATCACTAAAGAAATCGGTGCAGACATCATTGTGCAGGATATGCCACTACTTAATACTTGCCAAAGCAAAGACTTAACAGGCACATTAATTTCAGATATCGTGCTTCAGCTTCTTTCATATGTAGCACAAAGAGAAAGGGAAAATATCCGTCAGCGTCAGAAAGAAGGTATTGCAATTGCAAAGGCTCAGGGCAAGTATAAAGGACGTGCAAAGAAAGAGATTAACAAAAAACTCTTTGAAGATACTAAAGCCAGATGGCAGAATGGTGAGATTACAAAAATTCAATTTGCTGAGATTATTGGAGTTTCCAGAGGAACATTATACAAAATCTTAGGGGAGGAAAAGGATGATTGATTTTACAAACAAGGCTATTACTACAAAAAGTGATTTAGAATCGGAACAGTTACTTAAAAAAGCTGTAGCACAAGGGTTTGGATTACCAAAAGGCGAAAAAGCTTTAATCACTAACAGATTCTTTAGATTTATCGGAAGTCCATATAAGCAGATTTTAATTCCAGCAACGATAAGCCATGCAGAATTTGACCAGGCTATTTCTTACACGGATTTGTTTGGTGATCCTGAAGTGGAATTAAGAAAAATTGTTGATTCAGCTACAAGATGGTGCAGAGCTTATGGATATAATCATTTAAGCATATTTGCAAATGAGGGAATAGATAAATTTTCTGGCAAAGGACTTGCGAAAACTCCAGAAGGAGTTGTCCAACGTGTTGATGTTGATGTGATGAAGCCAAGAAAGATTACTATTGCTGAATTAGAAAAACAGTTTGGATACCCAATTGAGATTGTTAGTTAAGGACACTGCTTATGAAAAATAATACACCCGAAGGCGAATCCATCCGCATCCGGTTGCCGTACCAGCTAGAACGGAAACTCATAGCTGAGAAGAATCGAACCGGCAAAAGTATATCACAGATTACCCGTGAGGCCCTGACAGAATATTTCCGAAAGAGGTAGGCACATGTCGATGTTCGAAAAATTTTTTAAAAATAAAAAAGGCCCTTCTGAGATACCAGAGCCAAAAAATTCTGTTTTCCCTAAAATCATACAGAATGAACCGACAATCACACATGCTAAAGCAATCCTTTGTGACGGGAAAATGTATGACACGAGCAAAGCGACAGAACTTTTTACAACGAATGAAGATAAAAGGTGTTTTATCAACGAAACTGTTTGCCGAGTATATTTTGTGACAACAAATGGCAGGTACTTTTCAGCTAGAGAAACTACAAGGCATGGAAAAGAATGTAAACCATTAGAAAATATTGAAGTGCATACACGGGACATTTATTACTCTGATTTGAAGGTGGAAGCAGAAATTACAGTTAAATCAATGATTGGGCAACGCAATATAGAACTGTATAAGCAGTTATTCGGGGAGGTAGAGGAAGCATGAATAATAACAAGAAAGTTTATTATGTATACACTGAAAATGGAAAAGCAGTTATTACAGAGGAAGCACCAGACTTCGATAAAGTTCACGATTACATGCTAATGAAAGCGGATGGAATCGAGCTTTTTATGGGAGTACATAAGAACCAGGATGATTTAATGCTTCCAGATAAACCGATTGATGTAGCGACTATGCTGATTGATGCCGAAGTAAGTGCTGATTTAGGGGATAAAGGACCATTAACTTGCCCGAAATACGACTCAAATCAGCTCAGAGAGATTGCAGAACATCTACTGGCATATTGCAATGCACAAGAAAGGGGATGTGTATATGCCTGTTGTAAGAATTGTGAAC
>ERZ773131.1390-NODE-1390-length-17566-cov-6.881103_pt1 | contig 17566 bp, 22 predicted proteins | sample MGYA00511082_ERZ773131 | MGnify/ENA primary metagenome ERZ773131 (study PRJEB29015, sample SAMEA2737813) | human gut metagenome | biome: human gut; feature: human-associated habitat; material: faeces | place: China | collected 2012 ... | reverse complement strand
TTGCATCCTGTGAATACTTTGCCGCCGTTATTCTTGCCTTGTACTTTACACCCAGCCGCAAAGAAACGCACCAAACCAAATCTCCGACATTATATGCCGTGCCCAGTTCATCGCCGTCCGCGTCAATGTCAAATCCGTTTCGGTTCAAATGGCTACCTAGCTGCAACGCTGCATACTGCTTAACGCGCGTCTGAAACGCAGCGTTTGTCTCGCCATCCTGCTGTGCGTCTCCGCTGAACCTCGCCCATAGTTCGCGCCGTTCCGCATCGCTGGCCGTGCCAGCCTGCACCACAAACTTTGTACCGTCTTTGTACTGCGCTTCACAGTAGCACACATTTTTGTATTCAGAAATATCCTTGTCAACTACCAGCCCGGGCGCCGTTCCGCGTTCCTGCACAAACAGGACCGCGTTTAATCCCTCTGTACGGTCAACGCCCTTATACAATTCAAACGTTTCCGTTTTGGATCTGTAGTCCAAAACCATCCTGTTCCCAATCTCGGCATCTGTCAAAATCGGCTGTATGCAGTTTAACAGTTCATCCCCGTACACCTCTGTTGCTTTCACGGTTTCTGTCAAGCCTTTTTTCTTCGCCAGAAGTACAGGCAGCCCGCGCAGGTTGGCAGTAATAACGCTGTATACATCTGTTTCCACGTTGGCAATGCTGGCAGTTGCCGCAATAACACGCCGGTTCAGTTTGTTGTTCAGGCTGTAACCGTTCAACGTGATTTCGCTGTTGTCACAATCAAACTGTATTTCTTCCACCGTATACGCAAGTCTTCGCTCTACAATGTACAAAACAGCATCCAGCTCCACCATCCCGATGTTGTACTCATCCATTGGCAAAACTACCGTAAATTTCCCCACATCGTTATAGTAGTCGCTGAATTCGCTGCTGATCGCGTGTGTGATTTCGTGTCGGTTACTAAGGTCAGGGGAGAACAGCTCTAATCTCATATTACCGTTACACCCGCACTTTCTTCCGCAAACGAAACACTCATCTCAACGTTTTCAAGCCCGCTGTCCGCAGTAGGCTTCCACGCATTATCGCCCGTATGGATTCTGTACAGTGTACTTTCAAGCGTAAGTGCACCCCGGCAGTCACCGTCCTTAGAGCTTGTGACCGTTGTTTTCCCGTGCGATGTCTTGATAACGACACGCTCGTCTTCCACAAGCGTTTTTTCCAGCCGCAGCACTTCACCTGTCAGCATGTTTTCAATGCCTACGTTTGTTGCCGTCTCGCCAACGCAATTGATTTCCAGAATAAACGGAACATCAAACTGCCCGAAATTCTGTAAAACAATGTATTTCAGCACAATGACTTTGCCGAAATAATACGTTTTGCTGATATTCCATGGGAATTTAAAACCTTTTTGCACGCCGCGCAGCTGCATTGCTTTTCGTTCGCCACTTTCCCAATACGGGTAGGGGGCAAGCAAGCCAAGCTGAAACGGCGCACCGCGTTTTGATGCGCCAATGGTAGGCGATGCCGTTACAATAACATCTATATGCCAGTCTCCGGCATATAACACTCCGGTAAGGTCAGGTCGTACAACGGTCGTAAGCGCGTCTTTCAGCGCTTGCGCGTCATTGCCTATAACTCTGCCATTGATGGTAATAGGCCGCGTCTGAATGGCCTTGGATTGCACCGTAGCGCCTACCTGACCGATGCCCTGCGCCGTGTTGGCAGTGACCGAAATTGTATCAATGCCATCCGGCTTACTGATAAGATAACCATGATCATAGTCAAACACGATAGACTGCCCCAGCGAGTTGACGTATTTAAAGGTCTTGCTTAAAAAACTCATATCGCCCACCTCGCCCGCTGAAAATACGCTGCTGTACTTGCTGCCAGTTCAACCGGCGTCTGCTTTGCCGCGTAAATATTTTGCGTCAGGGTAAAGCCGTTGCCGCTGCCCTTGCCGCGTCTGTAGCTGTCCGCTTCATCAGCTGTCAGCACCATCTCGCCGCGATGCAGATTTGCAACGTAGTTGTTATAGGGGACATAATCCATGCCGCCTGCGTGGCTGCCGTCAGACCCCGTGTTGTTTTTCACATCACTTGCATTGATGACAAAAATGCTCTTGATGCCATCCCACAAGCCCTGCACAAAGCTGACAAGGCCACCCCAAACAGCCGCAATGCCACCCTTGATGCCCTCTACAACGTTTTGGCCGACCGTAGAGAAAAAGTCAAACGCACCTTCAAAGATGCCTTGAATCGACTCCCACGCGCTCTGAAAGTCACCAGACAACACAGCGTCAATCGTAGAGAACACGCCGGTAATCAAATTAAACACAGTCTGGAAAAAGCTCACCGCAACATTCCAGATGCTTTGAATAATGATCCACGCGCCCTGGAAGAATCCGCTGATAATCGGTGCAAACGGCGCAAAGATAACCACAATTGCCTGGAAGATAGCCTGAAAGAATGCACTTGCCCATGCCCATACAGTCTGTACAAGGTTCCATGCAGCGCTGAACGCTTCACCGATGCTCTGTATGACTGGGGTCAAATCTGTAATGACCTGTGTAACGACTTGCCCAATAATTTGCATAGCCGATTCAACATAAGGCTGTACAAATGCCAAGACTTCCTGAATCTTGGCAGAAATCGCATCCCATGCTGCATTAACGCCGTTTCTGAAATTTTCATTTGTAGCGTACAGCGTAGCAAATCCTGCAACCAGCGCCGCGATAGCGGCAACTACAATAGCAATAGGGCCGCCAATAGAAGCGATAAGCCCGCCTGCCTTGCTGATTGCCGCAGCCATCTTGCCAAAGTCTTTTAACTTGTCGGCAATTTTAATCATGCCATAAAGCCCGGTTGCCGCGCTTACAATGGCAGCAATAGCGGGGGCAATCTTTGCCAGCGTGTCCAGCATGGTTTTGCCTTTTTCGATAAGGTCGTCAATGTTGATATTCTGTACAATTTCCGTAACCTTATCAACGGCTTTTGTCAGCGGTTCTTGGAATTTTTTGTATACCGCAATACCCACTTCTTCAGCCGCAGAGCTTAATTCTTTTAAAGCGCCTGCAAGGTTGTCATTATTGATTTTTGCCGCATCTGCTGCCGTGCCGTTGGCATTGCGTAGTTCTTCTTCATATTGGGCAACCTTGTCAACGCCTTCATTCAGAATCAGGTTAACGCCCTTCAAAGAATCAGCCGTAAATACAGAGCTTAACGCCGTAGCACGCTGCGCATCGCCCATACCGTCTGTAGCAGCGGCAACCTCCGTCAAAATATCCGTCATGTCGCGGAAATTGCCGTTTGAATCCTGCACCGCAATGCTGGTGTTGCCAATCGTGATTGCGCCGTTTTTCATTTTGGCTGTCAGGTCGCGCATCATAGCGGCCAGCTGCGTGCCTGCAAGGCTGCCCTTCGTGCCCTGGTTCGCCATAGCTTCCAGCAGCGCGGTGGTGGTTTCAAAGTCCTGCCCGGACGCATTCATGTTTGCCGCGCAGTTTTGAAACGCCTGCCCCAATTGGTCAACGGTCGTGTTTGCGTTATTCTGTGCATAGGCCAGAACGTCTGCAAAATAGGCGGATTGGTCAGCTTCAATGCCAAAAGCCGACATGTAATCCGTTACCATGTCAGATGCCTGCGCCAAATCCATGCTGGCCGCAGCCGCAAGGTTCAGCACGCCGGGCAGCGCAGAGGTTGCTTGCTCTACATCCCACCCGGCCAAAGCCATATATTTCAGCGCGTCCGCAGATTCGCTTGCGCTGTACTGCGTGGTTTTGCCGTATTCGCGGGCAGTATCTTCCAGCTTTTTGTATTCGTCTGACATCTTGTCAGTAATGCCAAAAATAGCTTGCGTTTGCGACATAGCGGATTCAAACCCAGAGCCTACTTTAACCGCAAAACCAGCGGCAGCAGTACCGACGCCCGCCAGCGCTGTGCCGATCTTCATAACTGTACCAGCAACTTTTTCAAAGCCTTTTGTATAAGACCCGCTGACAAACGCTTGCGATTCAGCCTTTGTTCTTTTCAGCGCCTTTTCATATTCGCTGGAATCCAGCGTGATTTTTGCAAAAAGGTCAAATACGTCCACTTACTCGCTCACCTCCTGCCGTTCTTTTGTTTTCAACCCATGCCGCGCCGCAAAGTCCTTGAAATCTGCCTGCACCTGTTCTGGTGTCCGCGTATCCACTTTGGGCGGGTGAATAATATCAATATATCTCGCTGGCCTGTCCTTTACGCCTGTCACGGCCACAACAAGGCTCCACGCACTGTCGGTCATGTACACCTTGTAAAGCTGTTCTTCAAAATCAGCTTTTAAAGCGTAAGGCAGCGCCGACACAAGCGCCTTTGCGCTCAGTTTCGGCATTTTCAGCAGTACAGGGATTACTTGTTCTGCCCGCCAGCAAGACACAATTTGAAAAAATCGACAAAATCCTTATCGTTCAGCAAATCATAAACCTGCTTGCAAGTGACAAGAAAATTCTGCTTGCCGATTTCCTCTGCCGTCAGCCCATTAAAGGGGGAAAGAATCTCGTAAACGTCGGTACGGTGCTGCTTAATTGCAATGTTGAGCAGTTTTACGATTTTCGCAAGGCCGAAGCGCTGCATTGCAATAACAGTCGTGTCGCCTTTCGGCATGGTTTTCTGCACTTCAGCAACAAGGTTTTCATCCTCGATCAGGTTCGTGATGGGCGGTGCAATTCGCAGCGCAACCTCACCAGCTTCGTCAGTGCTTAACTGAGAAAACAGCTTCATCATGCCTCATCCTCTCCGGCCTTGATATACACCTCGCACGGCACAGTGTCCTGCGCGGTAATGGAGTAGTGCGCCGTGTATTCAAAACTCATCTGGCCTTTTTCCTTGTCGCCGGTCTGCAAGCTGAAACCGCCGGTGGACAGCGTATTCAGCATGTGGATAGCACAGAAACCGCCATTCGTAGTGCCGTGCTTGTCGGAATAATCGCACAGCAGCCACAAATCGGTAAAGTCGCTGTCTTTCAGGTCGTTGCGCGGCGTGATTTTGGAAACCTTGGAAGTGGTCGTAATATCCGCAGCGCCAAGCATGCTCTTGGCATTTTCTGCCGATGCCGAAACATAAGTGCCGCTGCACTTGACTTCCCAAGATTCAATCTGCTTCAGCTCTTTCATGTCCTTTGGGCAGTTGTCGAGGTCCTCGCCGAAGTCGGTAAAGCTCGGCACAGCCGTAAAGTTGATGCCGCCGGTCGTGGCGCCAAGCAGCGCACTTTCTTCCGGCGCAGTACCGGTAGTCGGGTCAAACGTAGTTGCAAGATAGCCCGCGTTCAAGACCAGTTCTTTAAACGTAGATTCAGGAATACGAGTAAATTTCATGCTTTCACCTCAATTTAGGCATAAAAATTCGGCGGTCACATTGATGTACCGCCGTTTTAGGTTTTTATCTGTGTCGTCTGCCAGCGATTGGCAGAACGGGGAGCCGCGTTTTAACCAAATCAAGCCGCCATCTACCGGCAGCGTCACGCCGCCAATGCCCAGTGCGTCCGAAAGCTCAAGTGCCTTTGCATTTGGCACCGCTTCTCTCGTGGTATGGAACCACATGTTGACCGTCAGCGATACCGCCCCGCCGCCCCATGCGTCAAACACGGCATCATAGGTCAGATAGGGGAGTACAGCGTCATCCGGCACGGCATTGCTGGCGTATGCGGTCATAAATTGCCCGAAAAACTGCTGTAATGCAGCGCCCTTTGTCATGTCGGCAATCCCTCCCGCAATCGTTCGGCCGTAAAACTTTTTAGGCCGTTCAGCATCGGGGAAGCGCTTGCCGGGGTTTGCTTTTCTTCCGGGCGGCTCGTGACCCGGAAATATGCCCCGGTCGTCACATCCTTGTACACGCTGCCGTACTCAATAGGCACATCTTTCCGCACAATGCCGGTATACACGCTGGTCACGCCCTGCGCTTCGGCCTGCCGTGCTTCAAGGCTGCTGTCAAATGCGACGTAATTTGAAAACTCTGCGCCCTCGCGCCACTCGGTAGAATAGCCGCCCTCGCCGTCAGGCTTTGTCAGTTTGTCCATAATGATGCAGCTGTGCGAAAAATCATCTAAAAGGCTCATAGCTTTCTCCATTTGTTTAGCCGGGACGCAAACACCCCCTGCCAGCCCGTCACAGAGCCGCCGGAATTGCCGTTTGCGCTCGGTTTGGTGTAACTATACCCTGCAAAACTCTCGCTCTGAAACGGGCTGTTTACGGCGCTCTCATACTTGTTGCGCCATGCTTCCACATCCTCAACCAGAGAAATAAAAGCAGCGGGCACAGCAAGCGCCCACACAGCACCGTCAAACGTTTCATCGGACAAGCCGCCGGCACCGTACTGGTACACGCCATCGTTGAACACGCTCCCGATAATGCGGAAATATTGCCCCTCAACTAAAAAAGGCAGCGTAATGCTGCCGTCCTTGATGGTAAATGTGCCGCTGTACGCGCCATCCGGGACTTTAAACCAGTTCCGGCACTCTTGCATCAATTCTTCAAGCATTACGCTGCCCCCCCTTATTACTTTTTGAACTTTGCCAGCACAACTTTAGCTTCGTTGGTCAGCGCCGCAACGTAAAACTCATCAGCGGTGATCTCGGTGGAACGGTTACGCGGCTTGCGCTCGGTCTCCACGTTGATATTGCGCTTGCGGTAGATGGTCAGAGCGGGCACATCGTCCTCGGTCTCGCTGTCCTCGTTCAGCTTGACGATGGGGCAAGCGTAGTAGGCGGCAGTAGCAGCCTTGACCTTATCACCGACAATCAAAGCAGCAGCGCAATGCGGCTGGATGGTCGCCAGATGCTTTTTGGTGGAGGTTTCGGCGGTAGTATCAGCGACAATCTCAATGGTGCCGGTGCTGTTGTCCTTCTCATACTCGATAGAAGGAACCTTGCGGGATGCTACAACTCGGGTGTTGGCAATCTTGCCGATTTCGCCGGTGACAGCAACGCCAGCCTGATACTTGTCAGCGCTGATAAAATCAGCATCCTTGCGCAGGGTAGCCATCTGCTTGGGGTTGATGAACATGACCTTGTCGCTGTTGATCTCCTCGTTGAACACATCGATAGCGTCCACAACGCCGCTGTATTTGATAGCGGCGGCAGTGCCGTCATACACCAGCGTAGCGCCCTGCAGGGCTTCCATGCAGTCATTGTCGATTTTAGCAGCGATAGACAGCGCCAGCTGCGCATTGGCTTCGCCAACAGGGTTGCCGTAGCCGGACAGCACAGCTTCATCGGTCAGGCCGACGCCCTTCATGGCCTTCTTGATTTTGTACTTCTTGTCCTTGGTGCTCATCTTGTTGATGTCAACGTCGACGCCCTCTGCAACGTCCTCTGCATCGCCAATGTAACCGTAAGACGGCACAGTAATGGTATCGCCGGGCACGCCAGCAAGGGTGTCATCCACCTTTGCAAAAGGCGCAACGCGGATTTTGTCAGGGATTTTAGCCGAAATCATATCGGCCATAACTTCCGGGTCAATCAGGTCTGCGAGTTTGGTCAAAATAGTATCTGCCATGTGTTAGTCTCCTTTGTTGTTTGCAAGCTCGGCATACTGTTCCGGGCTTTCTTTTTTGAGTTTCAGTCGTTCGGCATAGCCCATCTTTTTAAAGGCTTCTGCCGTGATGGAACCACTGCCTCCGTTTCCGGCAGGCGGGTTCGGTGTGTTTGCGCCCTGCGTGCTGGTAGTTACAACAAATTCGCCGTAACCGTCTTTCAAGCTGGTTTCAAACTTTGCAGCGTCTTTCGCCGTTCCGTTTTCGTCCAGCTCCAAAGAATCCAGAAAACCATCCGCCTTTGCCATCTTGGCAACAGTGGCAATCCGTTTGTCGGCGATGCCGATTTTTTTCAGGGCGGTCTCCAGCGCCTTTTCTTTGGCAGCGGTAGTCTTTTCAGCGGCCACGCTGGTTTTGTAATCCTCAAAAGCCTTGTGCTCGGATTCATACTTTTCCTTGTAACCGTCATCGCCCTTTTCTTTCAGGTCGTTCAGTTCCTTTTGAACGCCGGGCAGCTTTTCCGCATCGGCTTTATAGCGGTCAACGTCCGCTTTCAAACCGTTTACGGTGTCAGTGTGGGCTTCAATAATGGTGTCCTGCTGCTCTTCGGTCAGCCCCATACCTTTAAGCAGCTTGCGAGTAATAGCCAATGTTTCGCTCCTTTTCTTCGGTGTCAGTTCTTCGACATTCGCGTTTTATATAAAAACAGCGGTTCTTTGCTGTTTTTGCGTATAAAAATAGCAACCGCCGAGAAAGTCTCGGTAGTTGCTATGTAACCTTGCCTTTTACGGTTTCACTTCAACGCTGGGCAGCACATTTGTGTGGAAATACAGCTTGTAATGGTACGGGTCTGTGTGTGTTCCTGTAATATCCTCGACAACATACATCGTGTAGCTGTTTAGGTAGATGTAATTTTTCCTGTAAGTATCAGGGCCAACCTTTACAGTGCAGACAAGCTCGTTGCTGGAATTGTTGGAGATAGACATATACCCCTCGGCTTCCATAATGACCTTGTCTGTTCTGGCGTTGTATACGGTGATTTTTCGTTCACTCTCAAAGTAATCGGCTTGCTTGGAAATATTGGCATTTGCTTTGGCGGCTTCGGAACAGCCGCACAAAAGCAGCGCCGCAGCCATAATCGTGATTGCGATATAAAGAATCTTTTTCATGTGCTTTCCTCCCAATAAAAAGAGCCGGAAAACGTTAATCGTTTTTCAGCTCTCGCTTAATAATTTTTTGGTACTGTTCTGCATGATTAGCGACAGCAGGCTTGATAAACGGAGTCGCTTTGCGTCCATCCGTCATGTAAGCATCAAGACCTTTTTTCCGCAGAATTGCCACAATTCTTTTTGCTTCTTCAAACGTATAACGCTTGCCGGGATGCTTGCTTTTATTGCTTGTTTCGACAACAACATACACCCAGTATCCGCTTGTGTGCGCTGGCCCATATACGCCGGTTCCCATTTCAACATAGGTTGCATACTCGCTATTTGTGCCGATGTACGCGGCCTTTTCGCTGTCGATGACCTTATGTGTAATGCTGTCGCGTAGGTCGCCCGTGACGACCGGGCACAGCTTTGTAGCATAATTAACAGCCGCAAGCCCGCACTTTTCAAGCGCCCGCTGGCAAGCAGCTTCCAACTCTTTGTAGACTTCAGCGCTGTGGTCTTCAAGTCGTATCTGCATTGCGTTTCCATCCAGCCCACTCTGCATAGGTCATATCTTTTACAAGCACGCTTTCCCCGGTCAAGGGGTCACGTGCCCAGCGCATGCCTCCGCTTGTGTCTACATCATCCAGCACAGAAACCTGCGTGCAGCGGCAGTTATACACAAGATAGCCCGGTGCAGAACTGTCTCCCGGATACATAAGCTCGTAACCGTCAACCTTAAATGGTTTGTCAACGTCTACTGTCTGCCCATCAAGCATTGCATGCGCATGGCGTGTTCTGTTGTCCAGCGTTGCCAGCCATTGCTTTTTCAGCTTTATGCCCATGTCCTGTGCGGCACGGTAAGTATCTAGCCGTCCCGCGTTCTGCGCTGCTGTAATCGCCGTTCTGGCCGTTCTGATAGCGCTTGCGCGGCTCATATCCAGCATACGGCTTTGTAGGTCGTTTGCAATTTTCGGTATGCTTTTGCCTTGCAGGATGGAGCTTGTCACGCTTCCTGTAATCTGTTGCTTGCCGTACTTCAAATCAATGCCGCGCTGCAATGCACGCTTTGGCGGGTAGTATGGCATCAAGTCAGGCTGTTCCACAATCAGACGTTTCACGGTCTGCTCATCCCACAACGTAAAATCTGCTTTATCTGAAACCTGCTCGATTTTGTACGCTGCATAATTCCTGTTCAGCGTGTAAATGCCTGGCGTGGCGTCATTGACGTATGCCACAGCCGTTGCATTGGCCTCTGTGTATCTCTCTGACACTTTATCGCGCAGGGCTTCAAAACGCTTTCCGCGCCCTATCTGCGCAAGCCGCCACTGCTTGTACTGCTGCTCTGTGATTTCGCCTGCATCGAGCTTTTCTTTCATGGCTGCATCACGCTTCTCGAACTGCTCAAAATATGCTTTCACCGTATCGGTCAATTCGTCAGCAGCTTCTTTGTACAGCTTTGCGATGCGCTGTTCCAGCTTGGCAAGCCGCGCATCTGTCATTTTGTGAGCGTAATCAGGTCTCGCCATCGCCGTTCAGTCCTTCTCCCGGCTGGTTCTGCGGTTCGTTAGGCTGCGAATTGTTAATCGTGCGGTCTAGCTCCTCTGCCGCCTTTCGGCGCATCAAGTCTTCAAACTGGTCTGCGTCGCCGAGGATGGTCAGCAGCTTTTTGGTGATGTACTCATCATCGTAGTATTCCGCACCCAGCATCACGGTTTGCGCCTCTTCCTGCTTATTGATAATCTGGTTGCGCGTGTAAGTTGGTTCATCATCAAGCCCGGCAATTGCCAAAACTCCCTTGATGCAGCGCGAGACCCAGCTCTCAAATTTGTCTGTTTTCAAATCCAGCGGAACATAGCTTGCCTTGATAGCTGTTGCTGTTTGGTTTCCAGCGCTCACGGCAGATGCGTCAAACGCCTGGAAATCCGTGTACAGCTTTTTGGTCAGCATGTCAATTGTGGCTTGTGTGCCCTGAAACGGCGCTTCAATACTTTGCGGCGTGGCTTTTGCGCCCTCATCACCATCTGCATGTGCAACGTGGGTGGTTTTAAGTCGCTCCACAAACTTTGCATCATCAATTTCATCCATGCCGCCGCAGTTTGTCAGCACCCAATAGATAAGATTGCCCTCATCCACATTGTTTACCATGTTGCTGCTGGCAAGGTCGAGCGCGTCAACGGTGTTTTTCCTGCCGCACAATTCGCTGCGTGCTTGTTCACCGTTTTTCAGCGGGATAATGGGAAATCCGGGATAATTCTCTCCGTCATAAATTTCTGTGCCGTCAATCTCCGAGTACCGCACTTTCAGCTTGTACGGCAGTTTCCCGTTCAAACTGCGCACTTCACCGTTGCGCGGCTTGATGTAGTTAGTGTAACCGTCCATCTCGTACAGAGTTACCCGCAGCGGCTTGTCCGGGTCAATCTGCCAGAACCTGATTCCAGCTTTTAGCGCGCCGTCTTCTTCATCGTATAACGGCACAAACTGCTCCGGCGCGAACACCTGAATATGGTCAAGATTCCAGAATACGAAAGACTGCCCACCAATCAACGCATGGCGGGCAGCATCCATAATATTTTCATCAAACGTAGCGCCAAGCGCCTTTTTTGTGGCCTCACTGTTAAACGCAACGCCGTTGCCCAGCAGGTAAGAAACTTCCTGATCTACAACAAATCCAAAAAACTTGCTGGCAATCTTGTGGTTTGCTGTGTACATATCGGGATGCGCTTTTCCCTCAAGGTCGTACACCATTTTTTCGTAGCGGTTGATTGTGGGATTTTCGCCCCAATAGTACAGCTTTGCATCCAGCATGTCCCGCGTCTTTTTCTGGCCTTTAAAATCGTTGATGGTGTCAAACACAAACCCCATGCGGGAACGTTCATCTTCACCGACCGCCACAAAGTCTTGATATGTTCTGATTTTCCCTCACCGCCTATCTGTAAATGCTTTGATACTTCATTGCCGTATTGTCTCCGGCTTTGTTCGCTGTGCTTTCCATCGCATAACGCACTGCGTCAATGTGATGGTTGTTCAAATCCGGGTAGCCTTCCAGCACTTCCCCCGTCTTGCTGTCTCGCTCGTACTCGTACTCGCTGAATTCCTTTGCTGTGTTTGGGCATCGTTCTGGATCAATGACAATCGCTTCAAGCATTTGCAGCCACTTTGTGCCATAGCGAACCGATTTCGGTCCTTTTCGTGCAGGGAATGTTTTCACGCCGTACTTGTTATAGTCGGCGATGGATTTTGGCTCGGCACTATCCGCGCAGACTTTGTCCTCGCGCGTCAGCCCTCTATCCAAAAGCAGCTGTGCAGTATCCCTGTTGCTGGTTCTGCGCCGTGTCAGCTCATCAAAGATGTACAGCGTTCGACGTGCCGCGTCATAGTGCATAGCGTTGTATGCCCACGGGTCGGGGTACCAGCCCCAGTCCACGCCGCGCTTGATGCGGTCAAAGCTGGCAATCTGTTCATCGGTGATTTTCTCAATGCGCAGATTCTCAAATACTGCCGTGCCGCTACCGACAACCTCGCCCAGATACTCGTGTCGGTAGGCCGTTTCGTTTGTGCGTTCCAAGTATTCCGCATCTGCCAGGAACCGCTCTCCGAGCCATTCTGCGGGCGTTGTTTTGTAGGTGGAATGATGTATTAGCTTTCCATCGCGGGCTTTCAGGGCATACCCGTTCGCCCAGTTCCGCGCCATTGCTGGCGGGTTGAAACTCTTAAACGTAATGAACCAGTCACCGCCGCGCAAGCAGGACTGCTCAACGTTTCTGATTTGCTCCTCGCCGTCAAACTGGTCAAGCTCTTCAAACCACGCAATTCCGATGTAACCAAACGGCATCTTGATTGACTTTACTTTACCTGGGTCATCCATGCCAAAAAAAAGCACCTTTTGCCCAGTTGGCAAATAGGTGCATTCCATAGGGGAGACCGTGCAACGAAAACGATCGTGCAGCCCCAGCTCATTTATTGCCCAGACAATTTGCGCATAAACACTTGTGCGCAGTGTGTTGCCGACCTTGCGGAACACAGCAGCGTGGCATTGCGGATGTGCTCTCAGCTGCAAAATGACTTCAACGCCAATAAAGCTTGACTTTGTGCTGCCACGTCCGCCTTTTGCCACAAACTCCTGAACTTTACCATCCTCAATGTCCCAGAATGGCTTATAAAATGCTGGCGAAATAATATCCTTGATATGTTTATTCTCTTGGCACATCATAAATAATATTCACCGTTCCCGCGCTCTCTTGCTTCGGCTTGTCATCCCATCCAAAATTTGCCCGCAAACTGAACTGTGCGCCGCCGGAGCCGTCTTTGTCGTACAATCTTTCTTCGGCGTACTGTTCACAAAGGGTCTTTGCGCGCGTAATCGTGTCATTGAACTCTGGTTTGTTTTGATAATTCAAAAGCGCCTGCCTTGATGCAAAACCAAGTGCAAGCGCCAATCCTGTCACAGTAGGCGGTTTTTTATCGTCATAGATAATATAGCCGTTTTTATTTCGCATCGGTTCTCCGTTATCGTCTAAAAACGGCTTTCCTTTACAGGCTTCAAAGTAGGCATCAATCTTTTCTTGCATTGCCTTTACGCTTCTGTATTTAGGTGGTGCGCCCCCCGGATTTTTTCTTGATGCCACTTTATCACCTCGCTTTACAACACAAAAAGCCCACACAATTTGTGTAGGCTTATATCCCCCAAAACCCCTTTGCGCCGGAGGAGAACGCGTTCCCGCCCTGTCGGTTTTTGCTGTGCCGACCTCACCCGTTGCGGGTAGCAAATCCGCAACTCTTTTTGATTTCCTCTATTTATATCCCGCGTAGGAAATCACAACGCGGCATCCAACCCGTTTTATATCCCGTCTGCTGGTTTACGGTTTCTGCTTTGATAAATGGTTTTCGGCAATGCGTAACTGCGTCAGTAACGTAGTACACACAAGCAGATGCCGGGCAGACTTTTTCAGGCTCTCGAAGTCCCGTTGCGGTCTGCCATCGCGCCGCGCTCCTAATCGGCTTGCCGCTTTGCTTACAGCGTTCAGGTTATCTATCGCGTTTTGCCTGCGCCTGGCTTTCACCGGCGGGAGCGACCCAGCTTTCGCCAGCAGCAGGATTTGAACCTACAACTAAACCCGCAGCTATGCTGTCATGAGGCCCGGCTTTACCAGTTAAGCTATGTTGGCATATAAAGGCGCGGCAGTTGCGCGTGTTGCACGGTGTGCAAGTTATAGACAAGTTAATTTTTAACGTATTGCCGCGATATATTTTGAAACTTGCCACAAACTTACACGCTTTTGCAAGTTGCGTGTAACATAGGCTTTCCGCGACTGTTGGAGCCGCACATAGGTCTCACACCATTTTTACGCGGTCGCTTCTAAGCGTAGCGCCCTTATCTTGCGATTGGCTATGCGGCATATAAAATGCCGGTCTTTCCCGGCTGCCAGCTATGAGAATAGGAGAATTGAAATGGTAAAGAAAAGAGGGTTTAGCAATGTCGTAGGCTGTCCCGTTCCTACATCATCCAGCATATCTATAATAGCAGGTTAAAAGTGAACTGGAGTGCACAGATTTTCAATTGCAGCGCGGTGTAATTTCTTTGCCCATCGCTCGGAAATATTTAGATTTATCGCAATTTTCCACCAATACGGTGTGCCGACAATATACCGCTCCCGCAAAACGTCCCGTTGCATTTGGTCTTGAACAGAGTTTATTGCGGTTTCGATTTCTTCTCTTTGCATCTCGGTATCGATAATTTGCTTGTATAGAGATTCTTGGCGCTCAATGATTCTGCAAACGGCATCCTCGATTTTATTTTTACCGCCAGCAGACACCGCAACGGGGGATAATGCTTTAGTTGTCGCTGCTGCTCGTTCACGTTCGCTCTGTATCTGCTGGCGCAGCTGTCGTTCACAATTCCTGCTGCGTTGGTATCTCCACAGCCACGTTTTCTTTTGGTTGAATTCTTCTCGAGTCATTGTTTCTCCTTTCTTCCAGTTTCATGCAGCGCGGCAGCGTGCAAATATTTCCATTTTTCCACCCGCATGTCGCGCAAAGATGTTCGCGGGCGTATTCATCAACTAGTTGCTGTTTTGTCATGGGGTCACCTCCGGCGGTTCGGGTAGCGGCATTCAGTGGGTGACGGCGGTCCCGTCAAATTTTCTTTCTTTTCCGTAGTGAAATATCGCTTGAAATCCATCTCCGATATTGCAAAAACACAATACCTACTCGTCTTTTTCCGGCAGCCTGTCTTTAACGCTTATCCATTCACTCATTTGCGTTCACCATCCTTTGCGTCATGTACAGCGGAAAGTATTGCATCCTTGATTGCATCGTCAATGCAACGTTGTAAGCTGATACGATTTTCGGCAACGACGGGCATATCAGCTACTGCTCCAAAGTGATACTGTGATTTTCGTACTTGCCATTTTCCGTTCCAGTTGTCGACTGAGTAGCCTTTAACAAGTGACGCGTAACCGACACCTCCAGATGAACCCTCTTTTACAAAATAGCTTTCACGGCTCACCCAAGGGTTTTTATAGACTTTCATCTGTGTTCACCATCCTCACGCCACAATACGGGCAATACTTATAACGATGTGCCAATACCTCTTCGAAATATTCATCTCCATTTAGGCAAGAACGGCAACTACTGCAAAATGCATTATCATAAGTGTCATGCACAGTTCCGCGCATAATGTGCGCCGTAGGCCGTATCGCGTCCGGGTTGTCTGCCAATTTCTGCAACTCATTCAGGTCTTCAAGTATACCTTCAACGTCACACGCATCGCACTCTTTTGTTATGTCCGTACACATGCCGCAGGCATCGCTGTATTTCGTGATTTTATCGCGGATTGCTTCTTGTAGTTGTGTCATTCTGATACCTCATGCGCCGTAGGGCGCAGGGATTCTGGGTCGATGGTAGGCATGATGTCAATTTCGTAAACTACCACAGCATCAAACTCGCCGCATTCCGGCGCATCGAGAAAACACACCTTCACAGTGCGTTTCTTTAATTCATCTGCATCAATCAGCCGCATTGGTATGACTCCCTTTCCATTTTTAACGCTTCTTCGCGCAATTCTCCAAAGCCGTATTCATCATCCCATCTCATACGGGAAACAATCGTGTCGCAAGTCTCACACAGGTAGTATGATTCCACTGTGCCGCCATCCGCGCTTGCGGCAGAAATCATTTTTACGGGCGGTTCAAATTCACGGCCACAGCCAAAACAGATATGCGGTTTTCTGGTCGTGACATATTTATGTCTTAAAATGGTGCTCATTCTGCTACCTCTTCTACATATGCCATGTTCTGGCGCAGATTGAGCGATTTCGGATTGAGAATACAAGCCGGTGCGACAGCAAGACCGAGGTCCGCAGCGTTGATGTTCAGATGACCCTTCGTGTACACACAGCAAACGTAGTCCGCGATGCCCGTGGCGAAAGCCTTGTCGCCGCAATACAACGGTGTGGCAGTCCAAATCCAATTGCCGTAGTGCGGGATGTAGTCACGGTACTTGCGGTACTCATCGCAGGTGATGATGAAAACGGGGTCTGCCACAGCACCATAGGAGCGGTCTCCGTTGTCTGCAACAAGGTCAACTGTGTGTAACAGCAGACTTTTTCTCTCGAAAACAGCGTTCGCCATATCAGATAGAATTCCACGCACATTACTTGTGCGGTAGTTATTCCAGTTGCCTTTTTCATCGGCAAATTTAGCCGTCAAAGTCACCTCATCGCCATATTTTACATCGGCATTCGGAGTTACCGCCAGTTCTGAAATAGCAGAGTTCCCAGCAGTACCGCCGCCTCCATTGGGTTCATCTTCGTCTTTACAAGAAGTAAATACAACCATTGTACTTACTAGTAAAAACATAAAATACTTCATTGTTTTTTTCATCACAGTAATTTTTTTGGTTAATAAATTATATCACTTCATTTACGAATCACTCATTTTTTCGTAAATACTAAATCTCCATTATAGATATCGGTCTTCTCATCAGAAGTTACATTAATTCTCATTAAAAGACTGTTATATCCGGTTTCAGCTTCCCAAACGCCTTCATTCGCCAATTGTATCGAATAATCGGGATTATCCCTCAATGTTTCCATAGGATCCGGCAAATTCAGATAAATATCATAATCTCCAATCGGCATATCGGTCGGCAATCCGGCTTCTATTTCGATAGTGCTTTCCATCTCGGGTTTCCATTTACGAGGGTCGACGTCAAGAGGCAAAACATAAGTAGTCTGGTCCGATACATTTCTCAAAACCAACTCTACCGCCCGAGGATTAAACGGAGCGGCATATCCTTCATTTTTCACCCGCAAAACGACTTTCAACAAATGACCCGGAGTCACATTAGTCGTATATTCGCCCGAAGTAAGGACAAAACGATATCCCATCTCCCGCTTAATTTTATCCATACAGCCCTGAGCAATCCAACGATCGTTCACGCCTTTATAATAATCGCTGTTCAAATAAGACCAACGAAGGTTACGCATTTCTTCCTGAGCCTTACTACAATCGGCAGGAGAAACCCCATCGGGAGGACAAGTCTCTCCACCCATAGGCAAATAAAGGCCTTCCTGACCTAAATATTTTTTATCTTCGGTCACATTTTGGTACGTTCCATAATCGGTCTCACTGGCCATGAAACAGTCATTGTGGTGGCCAATACGCGCTGCAATTCCATTGGTATAAGCATTTGCCGCAGTCAATGCCGTGGTAGGCTTCCCGTTCAGTCGGAGATATTCCTGCTTATATTGAGGCGTGCGCACTTGGACAACACGTCCCTCCGGCAATGCTTCAAGCAATTTATCGAGGACCGCCTTACGAGCCGACGGTGTATTCAAGTTATTGGTCGTATAATACCACTCTCCCCAAGAACCTATAAACCCCGCTTGCCAAACGGCTATCACATCGGCGTTCTTTGCCAACAGCACCGCCTCGGCTTTCAGTGCCTCGTC
>ERZ773131.1379-NODE-1379-length-17634-cov-7.226748_pt1 | contig 17634 bp, 17 predicted proteins | sample MGYA00511082_ERZ773131 | MGnify/ENA primary metagenome ERZ773131 (study PRJEB29015, sample SAMEA2737813) | human gut metagenome | biome: human gut; feature: human-associated habitat; material: faeces | place: China | collected 2012 ... | reverse complement strand
ATTGCATGGTGGTGCTGTTCCTCAACTGCGGTATGCGTCTTGCAGAGCTGGTAGGTATGGACCTTGGAGACATTGATTTGGAGCAGCGGCAGATCCGCCTGTTCGGCAAAGGCCATAAGGAACGCATGGTCTACCTGAACGATGCCTGTGTGGAGGCGTTGCAGTTGTATCTGCGCAAGCGCAATACTATGGAAGGGCTTTCACCCAAGGAAAAAGCCGTGTTCATTACGCGGATGCGCAAGGAGCGTATCTCGAACCGCAGGGTAGAACAGCTGATCTCCGGCGCAATGAAGACCGCCGGACTGAAGGGCTTTTCCACCCATAAGCTGCGCCATACTGCCGCTACGTTGATGTATCAAACCGGCAATGTGGATATCCTTACCCTCAAGCAGCTTCTGGGTCACAGCAGCGTCGGAACAACGCAAATTTATACGCACCTACAAGAATTTCAGGTTCGCTCTGCCATTGAAGAAAATCCGCTGGGCAAGGTACTGCCCATAAAAGTCGCAAAAGCAAGCTTGGATACAACAGAAGCAGCAGGGGAGACATCTGCCGAAAACGCCCCGGCGGGAGAGGACGCTTCTGAACCGTCCGGCCCAATGGCCGCCTTTAAAGGCGCTGCACAGGATGGCTTTCGGGCAGATATCTCGGCAATATCTGATGAGAAAAACGACGATTTATCAAGCGATACTTAAACCTACACAAAACGTTCAAGACGGTTCAAAGACCCATGGCGCGATCCGGTTTGACTGGATGCTGCCATGGGTCTTTATAATTTACAATGTAAGCAGTCAGCAGCCATACAGGAGCATCCTCAGAAGATTCTGGCAGAAACATACTAAGCCATGTCCACACAAAAATCAACTGGAATGATCAACCACAGCCGCAAACTGTAAATCATAAAACGCAGCATGAAATGTTATAAAGCGGCGCATAGATGCTTACTGGAATAAAAGAATTACAAACGAACCGATGCAGCAGCGCATAACACAGGAACAATCTGTAAGCGTGAGACAAAGAAAACAATAAAACATGATAAAAAGTGTAGAATGCGCAGAACGGTTGAACCAAGCCTAATAATGAGCCAGCTGGGGCTGGAACGCCAAAAATCCGGGAAACGGGCTTTTTTCACTTCCCTAAGTTTCGCATAACGTGCATTATACGAAATATCTACAATCAAAAAAGAAGCTGCCCTTCTCTCTTTCTGTCAGATTTCCAGCAGCTTCTGTGGATGTTGTTCTTTTTGTATGTGCCCGCTTCTGCGCCATTGAACGCGTTACCAGTATGTTCAAGCGTTCGACTTATGCCTGCGGTAGCCGTTCCGGTGCATTACAGGTCATGTTATAAAAGTAGTATTGTTTCTTCTGCTTTGGTGAAGCGATGCTCATTCCGTCGGCAGCGGTTCCGTGCCGAAATATGCACAGATGGCTTCGTAATAAATGCGCGCCACAGTCTTGCAGCTCTCCTCGCTGCCAAAGCGCTCTACATCCTCGGCATTCGTTACAAAGCACTGCTCTGCCAACACTGCCGGACAATCCACATCTTCCAGCAGCGTAAAGCTGCGCTCAGGCCGTACCTGTGTGTAGGTGTTCTCCACCAGTTGCTTCTGGTCGTTTTCCAGATAATAAATGTACCGCACTCCCCCACGTCCGCGCAGCTTTGCGCCGATGCTCTGCATTCCGCCGGCCAGCAGCCGGGCAAAATAAAAGCTTTCCTGATGCCATGTGCGCCCGGGCACTGCCGGATAGCATTCAAAGCCGGATGCCGTAGAGCCATTGGCTGCGGAGTTGCCGTGGATGGACAGCAGCAGCTGCGGGCTTTGGGCGCTGGCTGCGGCTGCACGCTGGGCAGGCGTAGCGGTTGCATCAAAGCTTTCCCGGGTCTGCAGCGGAATGTAATTAGAATCCTCTTCTAACCATTGGAGCAGCGCAGCAGCCGTAGCTGCGGTGACCTGTTTTTCTTCGACCACTCCCCTTGCGCCCGGGTCACTGCCGCCATGTCCGGCGTCTATTGCCACCCGGTACGGCGGGTCGCCCACCACAGGACGAAAGTCCTCCGCTGAGACTGAGACTGCGGATTCTGCGGGTGCGTTCAGTTCCAGCGCCGCCCTCCATAAAAACAGGCCGAAATAGAGCATCAGTGCCGCAAAAACAAACAGCAAACCGTGTAAAAATCGGTTCCTCGTTTTGCAGCGGTGCGTTTTACGTTTGCTATGTTTATTTACTGGTCTGCGCTGACTGGTTGGCATAAAGCTTTACTTCCTGTTCGTTTTACATTCCTATTTATATAATACGAGTATACTCGCCTTTTCCTTGCACTGCAACAAAAAAAGACTGCCAATTTTTCAAAAGGCAGTCCTTACTGGGTTATTTCAGCTCTACAACCGTCACGCCGCTCTCACCTTCGCCGTAACGGCCAAGACGGAAGCTTTTTACCATGCGGTTGCCGCGCAGATGCTTATGGATGGCGGTGCGCAGTGCGCCGGTGCCGTTGCCATGGATCAGATAGACCACCGTCTGTCCGTTCAGGATGGCGCGGTCAATAAAGGAATCCACCTCCGACAGTGCCTCATCCACCGTAAGTCCCAGCAGATTGCACTCCATTTTGGCGGTGCGCTGTACGCGCTCTACCCTGCCGTTGGGACGGTTGGTATCGCCGGTCAGGCGGGAATACCGCTGCTGCGCCTTTGTCTTAGGCGCAGTGGATTCTTTTACCAGCTTTTCCGGCTGCTTCAGGCCCTTGAGGGGCACCTTAGTCTTGATGATACCGGCACGCACCAGAACATCGCCGTTTTTGTCTGGCAGCGCCAGAACGGTGGCCAGCTGGTTCAATTCTGCAATGCAGACCTCCTGTCCCACCTTTACATCCTTCAGCGGTACAAACTCCTTGACGGGGTTATGCACCACCTCCGTACCGGCAAACAGCTTTTCGGTCTCCTTTTTGGCAATTTCGCGGGCACGCTGCGCCTTCTGCTGGGCGCTCATGCGCTCGTCCTTTTGCAGCTGGCGCAGTTCATCGGTCAGTGCGTAGGCCTGCGTTTCCACCTGCTGTGCCAGCGTGCGCGCCTTGGCACGGGCAGCTTCCAATTCATTTTCGCCCTGCTGGATCAGTTCATCCCGCTTTTTGCGGGCTGCTTCCAGCTGATGGGAAGCTTCGTTGCGCAGCTGCTCCACTTCGTTCTGACTTTCCTTCAGCTGCAGCTTCAAGTCGTCCAGCTGACCCAGAACCGCATCCAGACGCTTATCCTCGGCAGACAGATGCTGCTGAGCCGCTTCAATGACGCGGCTGGGGATGCCCAGTTTTTCGCTGATCAGGAATGCGTTGGATTTGCCCGGTACGCCCACGCTCAGCTTATAGGTGGGACGCAGGGTCTCCAGATCAAACTCGCAACTGGCGTTGACCACACCCTTAGTCTCCAGTGCAAAGACCTTCAGTTCCGCATAGTGGGTGGTCGCCATCAGCAGTACGCCACGGCGGCGCAGCTCCTCAATGATGGCAACTGCCAGCGCGGCACCCTCAGCGGGGTCGGTACCGGCACCCAGCTCGTCCAGCAGCACAAGGGTGTGCGGCATGGCAAGTTCCAGAATACCGGTGATTTTTTTCATGTGGCCGGAGAAGGTGGAAAGGCTCTGCTCAATGCTCTGCTCGTCGCCGATATCCACCAGAAATTCATCAAACACGCAGATCTCGCTGCGCTCGTCAGCAGGAATCAAAAAACCGCACTGTGCCATGGCGCACAGCAGACCGGCGGTTTTCAGGGTGACCGTCTTACCGCCGGTGTTCGGGCCGGTAATGATAAGTGAATCGTATTCCCCGCCCAGTGCAATATCCACAGGAACACACTTTTGCGGGTCGATCAGCGGGTGGCGGGCACGGATCAGATTAAAGGAAGAATCCGTCCGCACAGCGGGCTTGAAGGCCTTCAACTCCAGTGCAAGCCGCGCCTTTGCCAGCAGGATGTCGATTTCCAGCATGGCCTTGTAGCTGTACTGGAACTGCGGTTCAATGGCTGCCACCTGTGCAGTGAAAGCTACCAGGATGCGCTCGATCTCCTGCGCTTCCTGGGCGCGGTACTGCAAAATGCGGGCGTTGGCCTCCACAACGGCCTGAGGCTCCACAAAGACCGTGGCACCGGTGGACGACACATCGTGGATGATGCCGCTCACCTCGCCGCGGTACTCGCTCTTGACCGGCACAACATAACGGCCGTTGCGCATGGAGACCACGCTCTCCTGCAGGTACTTGGAGGTGTCCATGTTGCGCACCATGCTTTCCAGCCGGTCACGGATGCTGTTCTCGGTGGCGCGGATCTTCTTGCGCAGGTCGTTCAGGGTGTAAGACGCGGTGTCTGCCATGGCGTCCGGTGCCAGAATGGCGCTGGAGATCTGCTGCTCCAGCCCCGGCTGCGGGGCCAGAGCATAGAACAAATCGTCCGTCGGCAGGGCGTCGTGTTCCGAAGCGCCGTACCAGCTGGTCAGGTTCTGGAAATTGCGCAGGGCACCTGCCACCATCAGCAGTTCGCCCATGGACAGTACACCGCCCTTGACGGCGCGGGCCGCCAGCTGGCTGACGCCCTCGACCCCGCCAAAGCGCGGGGAACCGTTTTTGATCAGCAGCGTGTTGATGGCATCGGTCTGCTCCAATGCATAGCGCACTTCGTCCGGGTCGCACTGCGGCTCCAGCGCCAGCAGCTTTTCCCGGGCCTCTTTGCACACACAGCCTTCGGCAGCGCGGGCAATGATCTTATCCAGTTCCAGTGTCTTTAAGTAACTTGTTTCCATAGATATTCCTTTTGGGTCAGGGCAGGACCGATTTCAGAAAGCTGTAGCTTTTCAGCGGCTTGTCCAGATGGACCAGAGCATAGTGCTCTGCCACCGCGGAAAGCTTTGCCAGGCTGCCCAGAGAGATTTTGAATGCAAATATTTTTTTGTCGTCCACAAGGCAGATGTGCCGCAGCGCATACAGCGCACCACGGTCCAGGTTGCAGCTCTTGCCTGCTTTGGCAGCGCAGTCTGCACACAGCAGATGCCCTTCCTGCACGTCCAGATAGAACGTGTCGCCCTCGTAGGCACCGCAGTCTCGGCAGCACGCAAGCTGCGGCATAAAGCCGCATTCACTCATGGTGCGCAGCTCAAAAACAGCCTTGACCACGCGCGGGTCTGCTTTGCCCTTGCTGATCATGTACAGGCAGTTGAGCAAAAGCCGAAGCTCCTTTTCCGCCTCCTGCCCGGTGGGCGAAAGGGTGTAGGTCATTTCGGCCAGATACATGGCTACGCCTACGCCCTCCAGACTTTTGGAGACATCATAAAAGACGTTCTCAACGTCTGCCTCCTGCACCACATACATGCTGCGGCCTTTTACCAGTGTGAACTCGGAATAACAGAACAAACCGCAGCCGCTGAACAGCTTATTGGTGACCCGCATGCTGTTTTTGGCCAGTGCCGAGATCACCCCCAGCTTCGGGGTCAGGATCGTAAGGATCCGGTCTGCTTCCCGGTATTGTGTTTCTTTCAGCACCAGGCCCATCGTCACAAAGGGTTCCATCGTCTGTGCCTCCTGTCGGCTGTTCCTGATGTTTGTAGTCGAGATACCGGAGAATGTTCCCCGTGCAGGCAAACGCCTGCCAGCTGGCCTGAACGTTCATGGGGTATCCCGCCTTCCCTGCATGTGCTTTTGGATAGTGTCCGGTATTCCTCGGGTATTCATGCAAGGAAAATCTGCCCTGTCAACGGTTGTTGCTGTTCTGCTTGAAGCCGAAGTTGTTCAGCAAAAACTCGTTGTCCCGCCAATCCGACTTTACCTTCACCCAGCACTGCAGGTTGACGCGGCAGCCGAGGAACTCCTCGCAGTCGGCACGGGCGGCGCTGGCGATCTTTTTCAGCATGGCACCGCCTTTGCCAATGACCATACCCTTGTGGCTCTCGCGCTCACAGTAGATGTTCACGTCGATGTCGATCAGGTCCGTGCCCGGGCGCTCTTTGAAGCGCTCCACCACCACGGCGATGCCGTGCGGGATCTCGTCCCGCATGTAGAGCAGGGCTTTTTCACGGATGACCTCTGCCACCAGCTCTTTTTCCGGCATATCGGTGTAAGCGTCATCGTCGAAGTAATGCGGGCCCTCCACGGCGTAGCGGCTCAACGCATCGAACAATGCTTCGCAGCCGTCGTTATCGCGGACGCTGACGGTATAAATGTCATCGAATACGCCCAGCGCCTTCAATTCTTCTTTGCGCGCTTCCAGATCGGCAGACTCCTTGACGAGGTCGGTCTTGTTGATGACCGCAATGGCCGGGCCGCCGCTGCTGCGCAGCATCTCCACAAGAGTCATTTCCGATTCATTCAGCGCACCGTAGGGCTCGAACAGCATCATGGAGACATCCACATCCGCAATGGAATCGCTGGCGGTCTTGTCCATTCGCTTACCCAGCTTGTTGCGGGCCTTGTGCACGCCCGGGGTGTCCAGCAGCACATACTGCAGCGGACCGCGGGTGATAACGCCAGTGATGCGGGTACGGGTGGTCTGCGGCTTGGAGGTGACGATGGCCACCTTTTCGCCCACAAGCAGGTTGGTCAGGCTGGATTTGCCCACATTGGGGCGACCGATCACGGCGACAAAAACGGAAGATGTATCATAATGACCCTGAATGGGTGTAGCGTTACTCAAAATCAAGCTCCTGTCTGTTGTTCGTGCGGCATCCGCACAGTGATTTCCGATCGTTTGGCTTACTCCGTGTAGCTGACGGTGCGGGGCAGACCCAGCTGCAGCAGAACGGCTTCCTCTTTTTCGCGCATCCGCATGGCCTCCAGGCCGCCGTTCTCGTGGTCGTAGCCCAGCAGGTGCAGCATGGAGTGCACGGTCAGAAAGGCCACTTCGCGCTGCAGCGGATGGCCGTAGAGATTTGCCTGCTCCAGGGCACGCTCCATGCTGATGACGATATCGCCCAGCATCATGCAGCCGTTGTTCTCGTCCACATCGTATTTGCCGTTCTCGCCCAGAGGAAAGCTGAGCACGTCGGTGGGCATCGGCTTGTTGCGATACTGGTTGTTCAACTCGGCGATGGCCGCATTGTCCACGAAGGTGACGCTGATCTCGGCGGGTGCATCAAAATGCTCGTATTCCAGCACTGCGTTGCAGGCGCGGCGGATCAGGATGCGCAGGCCCGAAGGGACCTTCACGGCCTTCTGGGAGTTGGTGATCAAAACTTTATTGGACATAAATCAGTCCACTCCTTTCCATTTTTTCGATCAGAGTTCTGTCTGTTTTTTATTTTTCCGGGTGTGCAGCTTTTTCATACGCTTTGATGATCTCCTGCACTAAGCGGTGGCGTACAACATCTTTTTCGGTGAAATAGCACTGCGCGATGCCGTTGACATTTTTCAGCACATGCAGTGCATCCACAAGGCCGCTGCGGGTGCGTTCCGGCAGGTCGATCTGGGTCACATCGCCGGTCACGACCACCTTGGAGCCCACGCCCATGCGGGTGAGGAACATCTTCATCTGCTCGGGCGTGGTGTTCTGCGCTTCATCCAGAATGATGAAGGAATCATCCAGCGTGCGGCCGCGCATGTAGGCCAGCGGTGCCACTTCAATGATCTGCTTTTCCACCAGCCGCTCATAGGTCTCGGCACCCAGCATATCGAACAGGCCGTCGTACAGCGGGCGCAGGTAGGGGTCCACCTTCTGCTGCAGGTCGCCGGGCAGGAAACCCAGTTTCTCGCCGGCTTCCACCGCCGGGCGGGTCAGCACGATGCGGGACACGTCCTTGGCCTTGAAGGCTTTCACCGCCATGGCCACGGCCAGGTAAGTCTTGCCGGTGCCCGCCGGGCCGACGCCGAAGGTGATAGCGTTGGTGCGGATAGCGTTCAGGTATTCCTTCTGGCCCAGCGTCTTCGGGCGGATGGGCCGCCCTTTCACCGTGACCGTGACAAAATCTTCGGTCAGCTCCTTGACCCGCTTCTCTGCCCCATCGTGCGCCAGGCTGATGCAGTAGCGCACGGTCTGATCTTCCAGCGGCGTGTGGTTCTCGATGAGGAGAAGCATGCCTTCCACAGCGCGGTTCGCGGCCGCAACATTGGCGGCTTCGCCCGAAAGGCGGAGCTGCGTGCCCCGGCAGACCGCCGTGACGGAAAACTCCTTTTCCAAAAGGCGGATGTTCCGGTCACAGTTGCCAAAAACGGCAGCCGCGATCTCCACACTATCCAGTTCGATATTCTTTTCTGCCATGTGCTCCTCCCGAAAAGACCTAGTTTGATGCTCCTATTGTACCACCAAAACATCAATTAGAAAACTGTGAAAATTGCACAAAATATTTTTCTCTCCTCCATCGCTTTTTCCATACACACGATCAGGACTTCTGCTGCGGAAGTATTTCTTTCGTGCAGGGGCAAAAATGCTGTTTTGGACAGAGTGCTGCGTTTACTGCAGCAAAATTTTCAAAAAAAGGGGTTGACAAATTATATCGTCAAGCGATATACTGAATTTGCGATATATCGCTTGACGATACATCGAGCTTCGATAGAACGGAGGTGAACCCTGCAATGGAGAACCTTGCATTGACCGAATCCACCTATTACATTCTGCTTTCTCTCTACCGCCCACAGCATGGTTACGGCATCATGCAGCAGACCGAGCAGCTTTCCGGCGGGCGGGTCCGCCTTGCCGCCGGGACACTGTATGGCGCGCTGAACTCCCTTTGTGAAAAGGGCTGGATCCGCCAGCTGCCAATTGAGCATGGCAGCCGCAAAAAAGAGTATCAACTGACCGACGAGGGTCTGCTGATTTTGAAGCACGAACTGGCTCGTTTGCAGCAGCTGGTTGCAAACGGCGAGAGCATCTTACAGGAGAAATTGTGATGAGCGAACGAAAAACCATCCACCGGGTCTTTTGGGAATGGGACTTTGAAAAAGAGGAGCGCTGGCTGAACGAAATGGCAATGAACGGCTGGGCGCTGGAAAAGGCGTATTTCGCCACCTATATCTTTGCGCCTTGCGAGCCGGGCGAGTATATTTTCCGCATGGAGATGAACTCCAATAAAGACTACCGCAGCTTTGTCGAGGGACTGGGTGCCGAATACGTTGGCAGCTGTGTGACCTGGATGTATTTCCGCCGCAAAGCGGAGCTGGGTGCATTCGATCTATTCTCAGACATCGACTCCCGCATTGCACATCTGGACCGTATCGGCAAGACCACCTGGCTGCTCTGCCTTGCGAACCTGCTCATCGGCGTTTCCAACCTGCTCGGCGGGCGGACGATTTCCATCATCAATCTGCTGTGTGCCGCACTGCTGTCCTATGGCCTTGGACGCATCCACGGCAAGAAAGAAAGCCTGGAAAGTGAGCGCCTTCTGCACGAATGACTTTGTCAAGCCTTTTTGCGCCACAACCGCATAGAAAAACAAAACGTATCTTTGGGCAAAACGGCAATGGCAACTTTTCCTTCCATGTGCTACAATAGCAAGCGTTGTGCGGCCTGCATTCCGGCAGCCGCGTTCGCGTTATAGAGAAGAAAGCACAAAGGAGAAGGAACGATGGAACAACTTTTTCTGATGCCCGGCGAAGAACGCTGCGAACGCTTCAAGGATGGCAACGGTGTTCCAAAGGTCCACTACTCCTACTGCTCCATGCGCGGTGCATACTTCGACTGTGAAAGCCGCAGCCTGGAAGAAGCGCAGCGTCTGTGTGAGGACTGGCTTGTCGGCCAGGACCGGTGCTATCGCAACTGAACCATATAACAAACCAGAGCCTTCGCTCCCCTTTCGGCAGGACGCCGGAAACAGGGGCGAAGGCTCTTTTTTCGTTTGTATCAGGTCCAAAGCTGCGCGCAGACAAGCTCCAGCACACTGCCCGCGATGCAGCGGGCCTTATCGGAGATCAAGAAGCAGTTGGAGAGTTCTTCTTTGCGCGGGTCCACATCGGCCACCTTGAAACCGGGCACGACCGGGTACCCGCTGCGCAGCAGACCGCGCAGGATGCCGGTGATCTGAGTGGTCACAGGCGTTACCGTTCCGTCTTCTGATTCAATGTGGGCAATGGTCTCGCCTGCTTCCACAATGTCGCCGATCTTCCGCACATCCACAAAGTTGCCTGCTGTCTGCGCATGGATGACCCGCTCTTTGCCGTAGCCGCCGATCACGCCGGGGATGCCAGTATTCGGGATGGCAGTGCCCTCCCGGATGATGCGGCCCAGACGATGCCCGCGCTTTGTTTCCACCACCACGTCCACATCCTGCCCGGCGGTAAAGCCCGGGCCAAGGGCGATGGTCAGCGGGGCCATATCGCGGGTCGTGCCGAGGTTCTTCTTGGCAAGGATAGCGTCGATCACAATCTCCGGCTTTGCCTGCCGGATGCTCTCGCCCGCCGGGTCCACCAGAACGGGCGCCGCATTCGCAGCCCAAACGGCCTGCGCCTGTTCCAACGTGTCAATGCGGACAGCACGAAGCCCTTCGACCGTCGTCTCGCCCTCATAGACCGCTTCGCACAGCGACACCTGCCGCCGGATGGCTGCCGGGTGCTCTGCTTCCAGCACAAGGATTCGCAGGCCTGCGCTCCACAGCCGGTGGATGGTGCCGGTGGCAAGGTCGCCGCCGCCGCGCACAAGGATCAGAGAATCTTTTTTCATGAAAGTGCCTCTCCTGTTTCCAACAGCGTGAGCAAAAGCTCCATGGAGCCGCCGCAGGCCGCCACCGCTGCATCTTCGTTTTTGCCGTCCGCAGAAAAATGAACGGTCTGGTGCGCCGGTGCCTTGCCCGCCAACATCTCCTGCGCGGCAAGGATGGTGCGGTGCTCCATAATGCCGCCGCCCACACTGCCGGTCAGCGTGCCATCCTGTGAGATCAGCATTTTTGCACCCACCTCCCGCGGGGTGGAGCCGTGCCGGGCAATGATAACGGCAAGCACCGCTTTCTGTCCGCTCTGGTCTGCGTGCTGCATCGCATCCAGCAGTGCGGACGAAAAGCCCTCGGTCTGCGGGCGGGCGTTCTTGACCGAGACCACCTGTGCCAGAATGGAAAGTGCAATTTCCTCTGCCGTCTGGGAGCCAATGGGCAGACCGATGGGGGCACAGAGTGCTTCCACACGCGGCGCATCCATGCCCTGCTCCAGCAGTTGACGGCGCACCAGTGCGGCACGGCCTTTGCTGCCCATCATGCCCACATAGGCGGCAGGTTTGCGCAGGATCTTTTCCAGGCATACCACATCAAAGGCGTGAGCACGGGTCACCACCACAAAATAGGTCTCAGATCCGCCGGGCACCTGCTCCAGCGCCGCTTCGAAGGGTTGGCAGAGCACGGTGTCTGCGCCAGCTGCCCGCAGCTGACCGGCATATTCTTCGCGGTCATCCATTGCCAGCATCGGCAGACCCAGCAGCTTTGCCAGACGGACTACAGCCGTGGCCACATGACCGCCGCCGCAGACGACAAGCTGCGGCACGGCCCCAAAGCGCTCCACAAAGACCCGCTGCCCGCTGATCTCCTGCACACCGGTCGCCGTGCAGCTTTGCAGCGCAGGCAGATTTCGGCGAAGGAGTTCCGTCTCGCCGCACTGCCACACCGGCACACCCTCACATAATAATAGCTGTTCCCCAGCGCATTCCCCATCCAGCACACAGGCCAGCGTACGGCCGCCCTCAGCCCGCCTGCTTTGGACCGCCTGATAAAGCGGCGTTTCGTTCATCGTTTCGTCCCTCCTGGTCTCACTGTTCTACTGCAGCTACCGCATCATAACGGGCCGGGTCCAGCTTGTGCTGCCACTGCTCAAACTCCTCCGGCAGCATCCGCCACGCAAGACCGCAGCCCGCCGAGATCTCGCGCGGGAGCGGGATGATCCGCCCCGGGACACCGCATTCTGCGCACTGCTTTTCCCACTCCATCGCTTCCAGCGTTGTATGAAAGGAAAGCACGACATAGGTCTTTTTTATCCGCATCTTATGCCTCCTGTGCAAGCTCCCGCACGGCAGCGGCAGCCTGCAGAACTTCGGCTTCCGTGTTGAAGTGCGAAAAACTGAACCGAACCGTGCCCTGCTCCGCTGTGCCAAGTGCCTTGTGCATCAGCGGGGCGCAGTGGGCACCGGCCCGCACGCAGATGCCGTATTCTTCCCACAGAATATCCGCGATGCGGGCGGAATCCTCATCCCCGATGTTCAGCGAGACGATGGGTGCACGCGGCGTCATCTCCGGGTCACCGTAAATTTTCACGTTCGGCAGGTCCCGGATACGCTCATAAAATAGCACAGTCAATGCCTGCTCTCTCCGGGCAAGTGTTTCCACACCCTGCGCCAGAATCCACTCCACCCCGGCACACAGGCCCGCAAGGCCCGGCACATTCAGGGTGCCCGCTTCCAGTGCGGTGGGCATCTGTGCCGGGTGCTGCTCGTCAAAGCTGTGCACACCGCTGCCGCCAACCACCAGCGGCCGAACGGAAAGCCCCGGGCGTACATACAGCCCACCGGTCCCCTGCGGGCCCAGCAGGGCTTTGTGGCCGGTGAAACACAGCACGTCGATGCCGAGAGCCTGCACGTTCAGAGGCAGTTCTCCGGCCGTCTGCGCCGCATCTGCGATCAGCAGCAGGCCGTGCCGGTGTGCAAACTCCGCCGCGCGGGCAAGGTCGGTTCCGTTGCCGGTCACGTTGGAAGCGCCGGTCACCACCAGCGCACGGGTCTCCGGGCGCAGGAAGCCTTCCCACTGGTCATACTGCAGGCGGCCTTTTTCATCCGCTGTAGTGAAGCTCAGACTCATACCATTTTCCCGCAGACGGTACAGCGGCCGCAGGACCGAGTTGTGCTCACAAATGGTCGTGATAATATGGTCGCCCGGGCGGAACAGCCCGCCCAATGCCGTGTTCAATGCCTGGGTAGCATTGGATGTGAATGCAATGCAGGAAGGGTCCGGCGCATTCAGCAGTTTTGCCACTGCGCACCGCGCCGCATACACCAGACGGCTGGCGTGCAAGGTCGGCTCGTGGGCACCGCGTCCCGGGTTGCCCGCCGTGCGCAGAGCGTCCAGCATGGCCTGTTCCACCTGCAGCGGTTTGTGCAGAGTGGTGGCGGCATTGTCCAGATAGATCACGGCTTCACCACATTACCGGCCTGGGTCAGCTTTTCCACGATGGTGTACATATTGGTCACACTGCCGACGGCCAGCTTTTCGGTCAGGCCATAGAAGTTCAGGCAGGTGCCGCAGGTCATGATCTCCACGCCCTGTGCTTCCAGTGCCTTCAGGTCTTCCAGCATGGGGGAGCCCTCACAGGTCAGGGATGCGCCGCCGTTATAGAACAGAATCGTTTTGGGCAGCTGATCCTGCTGGGTGAGTGCAAAGACGAACGCCTTGAGCAAAGTCTTGCCCAGTTCCTCGGCGCCAATGCCCATTTTGTCCGATCCGATGGCCACCACAGTATCGGTGCGGGTATCCGGTGCGCAAACCGGTGCTTCTTCGGCAGGTGCGTCTGCCGCTTCACCTACGGTAAACAGCACGCGGTATTCCCGCTCTGCCAGCTTTTCGGCACTGTACTGGTAGCCCTTCTGCTGGGCCATTTTGGTCAGGTTTTGCACGGCGATCTCGTTATCCACCAGCACTTCCACCTCACCGGCACCCTTCAATTCGGAAATTGCCTTTTTGGCCTTTACAACAGGCAGCGGGCAGGCATCACCACGGGCATCGACGTTCAGCATCATTATTTTGTCCTCCAGTTAATATTTTACGGTAATTTCCTGTTCGGTCTTGGGAATGATCTCGCCCACGATTTTTGCGGGCAGACCGACCGCCTGTAGCTCTGCTTCCAGTGCGACGGCATCTTCCGGCGCAGCGGCCAGCAGCAGGCCGCCGGAAGTCTGCGGATCAAACAGCACTTCTTCCATGGCAAAGGGCACCTGTTCAAAGGTGACGTAAGGCCCGGTATGGTTGCGGTTGCGCTGCCCGGCAGCGGTATAGAGAAAATCGTTGGCTGCTTTTTCGGCACCCGGCAGCACCGGCACTGCATGTGCGTCGATGATGCAGGAAAGCTTTCCAACCATCATCTCGTGCAGATGGCCCAGAAAGCTGAACCCGGTCACATCCGTGGCCGCATGGACGGTATAGCGTCGGCTGATCGCGGCAGCGGTCTTGTTCAGCATCGTCATGGACGCGATGGCACCGGCCATGTGTTCCGGGGCAGCTTCGCCCACACGGTTTGCCGTGCAGATCAGGCCAACGCCCAGCGCCTTTGTCAAAATCAGCTTATCGCCGGGCTGGCCGGAATCGTTCGTATACATTTTTTTGGGGTCCACAAGACCGGTGACGGACAGTCCATATTTCACGCCGGTATCCGCGATGGAATGGCCTCCCGCAAGGCTTCCGCCCGCTTCAGCCACCTTCTCGGCCCCGCCGCGCAGGATCTCGCCCAGAATGTTCAAATCCATACTCTCGGGGAAGCAGACAAGGTTCAGTGCCGTCTTCACTTCGCCGCCCATGGCGTAGATATCACTCAGAGCATTGGCTGCGGCGATCTGCCCGAAGGTATACGGGTCATCCACCATCGGCGGGAAAAAGTCCACCGTCTGAACAAATGCAATATCGTCTGTGATGCGGTACACCGCCGCGTCATCCCGGCTGTCGTAGCCTACCAGCAGGTCCGGGTCTTTTTCGCCGCGCGGCAGCTTTTCCAGAATGCGGCTCAGTACGCCCGCGCCCAGCTTGGCCGTACATCCGCCGCCGGTGCAGAATACAATTTTTTCTTCCTTGCTCATGCACGCTCTCCTTCTTCAAAATGGGTCAGGACGCAAGGCACACCGTATTGCTTTTTTAGAAGCTCGGCGGTCTGCCGGGCCAAAGCAGTGCATTCATCTGTGTCCACCTGATTGATCACCGCATAAAAGCGGCGGCTGCCCACAGCCTTTCGGCCGCCCGCTTCGCTTGCCAGCAGCTTTGCCAGCAATGCGGGCGTCAGCAGCGTATTGCCCGGGACATGCAAAAGCGGCCCGGCAAGCTCTGCTCGAAAACAAACTTCTTCCAGCGGCTTTTCCAGTGCCGAAGCACCTGCTACCGCCAGCACGATATCGCACTGCGGCAAAAGCACCGGCTCATGCGCCGCCGGGGCCTTGCAGGGCATCCGCTTGGCACCGTCCGCTTCGATCAGAACGAGGTCGGCAATTGCCATCCAGCGTTCCAGCTGCTCCTGCGGCGGGGCGGTCAGTTTGCCACCGGGCGCGGGCGTTCCGGCCACGGCATAGCTGCCGCGCTCCCACAAGCGGAAAAGGTCTGCGTCTGTCTGCGCAAAGACTTCGCCCGGCGGCTGCTGGATGTGGGTGGTGGTCGCTGTCAGTACACGCCAGCCCTTGCGGGCGCCGTGCGCAGCCATGTTATACATGAGGGTCGTCTTTCCGCCGCCGCCCACCAGCGAGATCACATGCTCTTTTTCGGACAGAAACGGGAATTGCAGTTCGTCGATCATTTCTGCTTTTCTGCCACCACCATGGCGATCTGTTCCGGCGTGATGGGCAGCTCGTAGAACCGGGTGCCGATGGCATTATAAATGGCGTCCGAAATGGCGGGCAGCGGCGTGTTGATGACGATCTCGCCGATGGACTTTGCACCAAAGGGACCGTTGGGCTCGTAGCTGCTCTCGAATTCGACATTGATCCTGCCCACATCGGTGCGGGCAGGGATTTTGTACTGGAACAGCGAGTTTTCTTCCGGGTAACCGTTTTTATCGTAGGTGATGTTCTCGGTCAGGGTCATGCCGATGCCCTGCAGCAGGCCGCCTTCGGCCTGCACGCGGGTCAGATTGGGGTTGATGGGTGTGCCGCAGTCCACACAGGCGTCAAATTCCAGCAGCTTCACTTCGCCGGTCTCGGTGTCCACTTCCACCTCGGCGGCACCGGCCATGAATGGCGGCGGCGACAGAGGCGAAGTGTGGGTCTCGGTGGCTTCCAGCGGCACCATGTGGCCAAACTGGGAAGCATAGGCGATTTCCGACAGAGACTTTTTCCGTGTCGGATCCTTGCTCTTGAACACGTCTTTTCCGTCAAATTCCACTGCATCCGCCGGGACGCCCAGAAGTTCTGCACCCAGTTTACAGATCTGCTCACGCAGGCGCAGCGCACACCGTTCGGTCGCTTTTCCGGTCAGATAGGTCGTACTCGATGCATAAGAACCTGAGTCATACGGGGATGAATCCGTGTCCGCGCCCAGCACCGTGATCGCGTCGATTGGACATTCCAGCACTTCCGCCGCAATCTGCGCCAGAATCGTGTCACAGCCGGTTCCCATATCTGCCGCTCCGAGCGACAATGTATAGAACCCTTCGTCGTTGACTTTGAGACGGGCACTTCCGACATCCATCGCCGTGATTGCCGATCCCTGCATCGCCATACCCATGCCGACGCTGCGGACCTTGCCATTGCCCATGTCACGCACCGGATATTTGTCTTCCCAGCCGATCATCTCACGCACTTTTTTTACACAACGGTCGAGTGCGCAGCTTGTATTAACCTGATTATAATATGCTGGCATCAGATCGCCCTCTTTAACCATGTTTTTCAGGCGGATCTCAAAGCGATCCATCTGAATCTGGTCTGCCAGCTCATTGACCGCCGACTCGATCGCGAAAAGTCCCTGTGTCGCACCATAGCACGGTACGCGCCTGCCGACATGATATTCGTATAGACAACATCGCTGATAAAGCGGAATGCTTCAACACTTCCATACAACGGGATCGATTTGTGTCCTGACAGTCCAACGGTTGTCGGTCCATGCTCGCCGTAAGCACCGGTATTGGACAATGTGTAAAGATCGATGCCGCGGATCGTGCCGTCCTTCATCGCGCCCAGACGCACATGCATCTCCATCTCATGGCGCGGCGAAGACGCCGTCTGTGCCTCCATCCGGCTATAAATCAGCTTCGACGGTTTTTTCGTCATCCAGGTAACGAATGCCGGATACACTTCACAGACCGCCGTCTGCTTCGCACCAAAACCCCCGCCGATTCTCGGCTTGCTCACGCGCACCATCGACTTCGGGATATGAAGCGCATTTGCCACGATTCTGCGACAGTGGAACACGATCTGCGTGGAACTTAAAATATTTAATCTTCCGTAGGTATCGATCGAACAATAGGTACGGAATGTCTCCATCATCGTCTGCTGGCACGGCTTTGTGTGGTATACATGATCAATCACGATGTCGCAGTCCTTTAAAACCGCCTCGACATCCCCGTTGCCGCACTCATCGTGCGCGCAGAGGTTGCGCTTGTTGTCTGCGCCGACCGGAGCAAGACTCTCCCAGTTGTCCTCTGGGTGAACCAGGATCGGATTGTCCTTTGACGTATGGAAATCCAGAACCGGCTCTAAGACTTCGTACTGTACCTTGATCAGGCGGAGTGCTTTATCGACACATTTTTCATCTTTTCCTGCTACAATCGCCACGATATCGCCCTGAAAACGGACATGGCGGTCGATCAGGAGACGGTCATACGGGCTCGCCTCCGGGTATGTCTGCCCCGCCTGTGTGTAGCGCTTTGCATCCTGCGGCACATCCTCCCAGGTATAAATTGCCTCGATGCCCGGAACTTTCATTGCGATCGCGGTGTTGATCGTTTTTACCATCGCATTCGCATACGGGGAACGCAGAAGTTTGACGATCAGGCAGTCCTGCGGCGCCAGATCAT
>ERZ773131.1376-NODE-1376-length-17688-cov-8.168718_pt1 | contig 17688 bp, 12 predicted proteins | sample MGYA00511082_ERZ773131 | MGnify/ENA primary metagenome ERZ773131 (study PRJEB29015, sample SAMEA2737813) | human gut metagenome | biome: human gut; feature: human-associated habitat; material: faeces | place: China | collected 2012 ... | reverse complement strand
TTTTGCCGGAGCCAAAGGTGATCTGAAGGTCTTTCAGCTCAATCAGCTTTTCACGCTCAGCCATTTAAGTTGGAACCTCCCATCTTTCCCATTTTCTCACGCAGGTTCTGGATGGAGTGCGGGCGTTCCATCTTGGGAGCCCGGGGGTCCAGATACCAGGTCTTTGCCGCGTGGGTCTCGGACACCTGGAAGAACGGAGGTTCTGCCACGAAGTCGATGGCCAGCGCGTGCTTGTTGCGGGGTGCAAATGCATCGCCCTTGATCTCATTGAACAGGTTCGGCGGCGTACCGTCGATGGTGGGCAGGGCCTCACCCTTGGTACCCAGCTGAGGCAGAGCCTGCAGCAGAGCCCAGGTGTAGGGGTGCCATGCGTCGTAGAAGATCTCCTCGACGGTGCCGTACTCGACGATCTGGCCGGCGTACATGACGGCCACGCGGTCTGCCACGTTTGCCACAACGCCCAGGTCATGGGTGATGTAGATAACGGACATGCCCAGCTCCTTCTGCAGGTCACGGATGAGCTGCAGGATCTGTGCCTGAATGGTCACGTCCAGAGCGGTGGTGGGCTCGTCGCAGATGAGGATCTGCGGACGGCAGGCGGCAGCGATGGCGATGACGACACGCTGACGCATACCGCCGGAGAACTCGTGCGGATACTGCTCGTAGCGGCGCTCCGGGTCGGGGATGCCGACCTTGGCCAGCATCTCGATGGCGGCCTTCTTGGCCTCCGCGCCCTTCAGGCCCTGATGGTGCTCGATGCTCTCCTGGATCTGCTTGCCGATTTTCTTCAGCGGGTTCAGGCTGGTCATCGGGTCCTGCATGACCATGGCGATCTTCTTGCCGCGCACGCCCAGCCAGTCCTTCTCGGTGAACTTGGTCATGTCGCGGCCTTCGTACATGATGGAGCCGCCGGTGATCTTACCGTTGACATCCAGCATACCCACGAAGGTCTTGGTGAATACGGACTTGCCCGAGCCGGACTCGCCCACGATGGCCAGCGTCTCGCCGTCATAAAGGTCCAGCGAGCACTTGCGGATCGCGTTCAGCTTCTTGCCGCGCAGGCTAAAGGTGATCTCCACGTCTTTGGCAGAGATGATCGGTTGTCTATCCATTTTTGTGATTTTCTCTCCCATCTGTTAAACGTGGTTGCGCGGGTCAGCAGCATCCGAGAAAGCGTTGCCCATGATATAGAAGGAAATGGAGATGATGGACACGATGGATGCGGGGAAGACCAGCAGGTAAGGATAATCGAGGAAGAAGCCGCGCACCTTGCTCAGGATGAGGCCCAGAGACGGAGTCTCGATGCCCAGACCGATGCCCAGATAGGACAGGGTGGACTCGAGGTTGATGGTGGCGGGGATGCTCAGCGCCATGCGCAGGATGATGACGGAGACCAGATAGGGCAGGATGTTCTTGGTCAGAACGCGCCACAGCGGGGTGCCAAGGCAGCGGGACGCGAGGTTGTACTCGCGGTCACGGAACATGAACACCATGTTGCGGACGCGGCGGGCCATGACCAGCCAGCCGATGGCGATCATCGAGACGGCCATGATGGTGAAGCTCTGGCCGACGACCAGTGCGATCAGGGTCATGTAGATGATGTAAGGCACGTTGTCGATGAGGTTGTACAGCTCGGTGAAGAAGCGGTCCAGCTTACGGACATAGCCCCAGATCAGGCCGATGATGACGCCGAGGATGCTCTCGCCCACGGCAACGATGAGAGCCAGACGGATGGACACCTGAGTGGCGTACCACACCTGACACCAGTAGTCGCGGCCAAGGTTGTCGGTGCCGAACCAGTATTCGCTGTTGGGCTTCCGGAAGGCCAGAGAGGAATCCGTCACCAGCGTCTGATAATCGTACTTGCCGATGGCCAGTGCGATGAAGGAGAAGATGACGAGGAACAGGAACAGGAACAGGCAGACGACAGCAGCCTTGTGCTTGAGGAAGTTCTGGATGACAGAACCCCAGTAGCTGTAGTTGGAGTAGCCGACACGCTCGGCTTCCTCCGGAGAGTAATCGACGAAGTAGAACAGTTCGTCCTGCTTCTTGCCCTCAAAATCAGATGCTTTAGCCATCAGCGTGCGGCCTCCTTTCCGGTCAGAGTAATGCGCGGGTCAACCAGCATCATCAGCACGTCGCCCAGGAAAACACCCACGATGCCCAGTGCAGCGTAGAGGATGACCAGAGTCTGGACGACGTTCAGGTCATAGCGCTGGATGGCGTCGGTCAGCAGGGGACCCATGCCGGGAACGGAGAAGAACCGCTCCATCAGCAGAGAGCCGCCGACCGTCAGCAGGATGGACTGGGGGATATACTGCACCATGGGGACCATGGCGTTGCGCAGAACGTGCTTGAACATGATCTCGCGGGAGCTCAGGCCCTTGACACGCGCCAGCTTGATGTAGTCGCGGGTCAGCTCATCGACCATGTAGCGGCGGGTCCACAGGGCGTAGCCCGCGATGGATGCCAGCGACAAGCAGGTGATGGGCAGCACGCTGGACGGGCCCACATTGCGGGTGGAGTACAGCGTGGGGAAGCCCAGATACTTGGAGCCCAGCACCAGCACCAGAGAATAGGACACCAGCGAGGGGACCGCATTGACGAACACGGTGTAAGCCGTGCCGATCCAGTCAAATACCTTGTCCTTGAATGCCGCCTGAAGGATGCCCATCAGAACGCCCAGCACCAGAGAGATGGCGGACGCCGTGAGGCCCAGACGCATCGAGACGCCGAACTTTTTGCCGATGACCTTGACCACCGGGGCACCGTTCTGGATACGGCGGGACGTGCCGAAGTCCAGATGCAGCAGATCGTTGTAGAACTTGATCAGCTGGGTGGGAATGGGGTCGGTCAGGCCGGCCGCTTCCAGAGCGGCGGTCTTCTGCTGATCGGTGAACTTCATGAGCTGTTCCTCAGTGAAGTAGTAGTCCGTCGGCAGACAGCGCATCATCAAAAAGACGGCTGTTGCGATCAAAAAGATTGTGACAAGCGACTGGAGCAGCCGCTTAACCGTGTATTTTAACATGTTATCGAACCTTTAACTTTTATTTTGGGGTGCGGTGGAAAACTCAGGCCTTGGTGGCAGCATCGAAGGCAGCAGCGAACTCCTCGTACTGCTCGGTGGTGTAAGCCTCTTCGCTGGTCTCCCAGTTGACAGCCTTGTAGTTGCAGGGGCCATACATAGCGTTGATCTTGCTGTACTCGTTGGCGTGGGTCAGAGTCCAAGCCACCTCGAAGTAGCAGGGGCAGGCCAGAACGTTGTTCAGCATGCAGGCCTCAGCCTTTGCGAAGGCGTCGTAACGTGCATCGGTATCGGTGACGATGGCCTTTGCGGTGTTGACCAGATCGGTGAACTCCTCGTAAGCAGCGACCAGATCCTTCTGCCAGTCAGCGGGGCCGGCCTCAACGATCTTGGCGATGTTGGAGTAGTACCAGCTATAGTAAGCATTGTCGTCGTGCAGGATCTCCTGACCAACGAAGTTGACGGGGTCGCCGAAGTCAGCGCCCCAGCCGTTGATGACGAAGCTCTGCACCTGAGGATTGCGGACTTCCTGCGTGAGGGAAGAAACGTAGGTCTTGATGTCCAGCACGATGAAGTCATCGCCGAAGCTCTCGGTGAAGCACTGCTTCAGGACGGTTGCGTTGTCCAGAGCGGTGGAGTTGCCGGCGATGATGTAGTAAGCAGCGTGGACGGGGAAGGTGACGCCGATGGCGCTCAGCTCGTCCATAGCCTGCTTCTTCAGGTCGGCGATGTCGCCGTTGTTGGCGCGCAGACGGATCATGGTCTTGCCGTCATAAGACTCCTTGTCGAAGCCCATCTCCTTGGCCACCAGAGTGCTGTACTCCTGACCCTTGGTGTTATAGCAGACACCCGGCATGGTGTAGTAGTCGTTCTCGCACTTCAGGGGGTTGATCTTGTTGGTACGTGCATACCAGTTGGTCAGCTCCAGACCCTTGTAGAAGCACTGACGGAAGGCGGTGTTGGCGATGGCCTTGTTCCAGTTGTCGTCGGGGGTGCCGTCCTCGTTGTTCTTCTGATAGTTGAAGTGCATCTGATAGCTGTACTTCTTGGGGCGCTTCTCGCAGAGCTGAGCGTTGTACTCGCTGTTGGGATCGGCCTGAATGGTGGTCAGGGTGCTCTCGCCCACATCCATCTCGTCCAGCTCACGGTTCTGGTACAGCTGGAAGGTGACGGTGCCGTCGCTGATCATGGTGACGGTGAAGCGGTCGAAGCGGGACACATCGTTTGCACCAAAGTAGTTGGGGTTGGGGATGTAGCTCTTGGTGTTCTGGCTGATGAACTCCTCCACCACATACGGGCCGTTGTACCACATGTTGGTGTAGTCGCAAGCACGGAAGCCCTCGATGCCCAGCTCGGTGATCAGGTCCTCAGAGACGGGGTAGAAGCTGGTGTAAGCAGCCACGGTATCGAAGTACGGGCAGGGATTCTTGCAGGTGAAGACGAGGGTGTAATCATCGGGAGCCTCGACGCCCACACCGGCGGCCAGCATATCCTCGTAGGTCAGGTCGGCAGCAGCGTCGCCCATGTCGCTGGTCTTCTGGTAGTAGTCAGCAGCGCCCACCAGAGTCTCGCTGGGCATGGAGGTGTTGTTGGCCTGATTCTTGGCAGCGTTCAGCACCCACTCCAGACCCACGAGGAAGTCCTTGCTGGTCAGGTGAGCCTTGACCTCGCCGTTGACGTCCACCCAATCCACATCGTCGCGCAGGTTGAAGGTCCAGACGGAGGAGTCGTCGTTGTGGCTCCACTCCTTTGCCACGGAGGGCACAGCCTTGCCGTAGCAGTCAAAGCTCAGCAGACCCTCCCACAGGTTCGTGGCGACATTCATATCGGAAGCCATCTGGGTGTACAGCATGTTCCAGCTCTCCAGCTCACGGTTGGTGGTCTCCCAAGAGATGAACTCCTTCAGCGGGGTAGCGCCGGTGGTGTTGGGGGCGCTGGTTGCGCCAGAGGAAGCAGCGGTGGAGCTGCTGGAGCTGCCGCCACAGGCTGCCAGAATGCCGGCGGCACCAACGACGCCGGAAGCCTTCAGAAAGCTGCGGCGGCTGATTGCATGAGACTCGTGATTGATGTTCATTGTGTTATCCTCCCTAAATAATTTCCGTGCTTCGGTGCATGGTGCAGGACAGGTTGTCCTGCTTATTTCCCACTCCTTCACGGGGGGTTCTGCATTCTCTGTACTGCTGGGGAATACAAAGGAGCGCAGATACAGACCCCTCTGTCTGTGCCTGTGCTCCCCCCGCAAAACCTTAACACACTGGTGATTATACCATTAAAAGAATAAGCTGTCAATGGAGTGTGGACAGGAAGCTCTTCAAAAAAGAAAGACAGACTGTGGGAAATGATGAAATATATTTGTCTTTGTCTAACGAAGGATGCAGAAAGTTTAACACTGCTTTTGAAAAACAAAACAACCGAAATTGTTCTCCATAAACGAACAGATGCGAAATGCTTTACATAATAAAAGAGCGGAAGCCATCCGCTTTGCGAACAGCTCCCGCCGGGGGAAGATCGCTTCATAAAACGAGCCGGGGAAAAGATCAGCCCTTGGTGGCAGCATCGAAGGCAGCGGCGAACTCTTCGTACTGCTCGGTGGTGTAAGCCTCTTCGCTGGTCTCCCAGTTGACCGCCTTGTAGTTGCAGGGGCCGTACATGGCGTTGATCTTGCTGTACTCGTTGGCGTGGGTCAGGCACCAAGTCACATCGTAGACGGTGGGGAAGATCAGGTTCTCCTCAAGGAAGTAGGCCTCAGCCTTTGCAAAGGCGGCGTAGCGTGCGTCGGTGTCGTTGACGATGGCGCGGCCCTCGTTGACCAGATCGGTGAACTGCTCGTAAGCACCGACCAGCTCCTGCTGATAATCAGCGGGGCCGTTCTCCACGATGCCCTCGATGTTGGTCATGTTGCAGCTGTAGTAAGCATTGTCGTCGTGGACGATGATCTGGGTCAGGAAGTTGATGGGATCGCCGAAGTCAGCGCCCCAGCCCATGTGGACGAAGCTCTGCAGCTTGGGTGCCACGACCTCCTTCATGGTGGAGGAGACGAAGGTCTCGATGTCCAGCACGATGAAGTCATCGCCGAAGCTGTCGGTGAAGCACTGCTTCAGGATGGTCGCGCTGTCCAGAGCCGTGGTGGAACCGGCCAAGATATAATAGGAGCAGTGCACCGGGAAGGTGACGCCGATGGCGGAGAGCTCCTCCATGGCCTGCTTCTTCAGGTCGGTGATGTCGCCGTTGTTGGCGCGCAGACGCTTCATGGTCTGGCCGTCGTACTTCTCACCGTCGAGGCCGATCTCCTTGGCCACCAGAGAGGTGTAGTCGGTGCCGTCAGAGGTGTAGCACAGGCCGCTCATGGTGAAGAAGTCGTTCTCGCACTTCAGCGGGTTGATGGGGTTGTAGCGGGAGAAGAACTTGGTCAGCTCCAGACCCTTGGAGAAGCACTGGCGGAATGCCTTGTTGGCGATGGCCTTGTTCCAGTTTTCATCGGCGGTGCCGTCGGTCTTGTGCTTGTCGTAGTTGAAGATGAAGCAGTAGCTGAACTTCTTGGGGCGTTTCTCGCACAGCTGCTGATTGTATTCGTTGGAGGGATCGGCCTGAATGGTGGCGATGCTGCTCTCGCCCAGATCCACCTCGTCCAGCTCACGGTTCTGGTACAGCTGGAGGCTGATGGTGCCGTCGGAGATCATGGTGATGGTCAGGCGCTCAAAGCGACTGACGTTGGCAGCGTCGTAGTAGCTGGGGTTGGGGATGTAGCTCTTGGTGTTGCCCTGAATGTACTCCTCGATCAGGTACGGGCCATTGTACCACATGGTCGTGCTGTCGCAGCCGCGGAAGCCCTCGATGCCCAGCTCGTCGATCAGAGCGGGAGCCACCGGGTAGAAGCTGTTGTAAGCGGCCACGGTATCGAAGTACGGGCAGGGATCCGTGCAGGTGAAGACCAGCGTGTAGTCATCGGGAGCTTCGATGCCCACACCGGCAGCCAGCATGTCCTCGTAGGTCATGTCGGCGGCAGCGTCACCGGCGGCCTTGGTCTGCTCGTAGTAATCGGCAGCGCCCGCCACGGTATCGTTGGGCATGGAGGTGTTGTTGGCCTCGTTCTTGTAGGCGTTCATGACCCACTCGAAGCCAACGAGGAAGTCCTTGCTGGTCAGGTGATCCTTCACCTCGCCGTTGACATCCACCCAGTCCACATCGTCCCGCAGGTGGAAGGTCCAGACGGTAGAATCGTCGTTGTGCTCCCAAGAAGAAGCGATGGCGGGCACGACCTTGCCGTAGCAGTCAAAGCTCAGCAGACCGTCCCAGATGTTGGTGATGACGTTGGCGTCCTCAGCCTTCTGGGTGTACAGCATGTTCCAGCTTTCCAGCTCACGGTTGCCGCTCTCAAAGGAGATGAACTCCTTCAGCGGGACAGCGCCGGTGGAGTTGGGTGCCTCGGCACCGCTGGTGGAAGCGCTGCCGCCGTTGTCGGAGCTGCCGCCGCATGCAGCCAGCAGACTGGCTGCGCCGACCATGCCGGCACCCTTGAGGAAGCTGCGGCGGTCGAGCTTGTGAGACTCAAAATTGATGCTCATTGGATAGATCCTCCCAGATCTTGCACGGCGCAGACGGCCGTGCACATTTTCCTATTCCTAAATCCAGTGTGGTCCGCCCCAGCCGAAAAAATGCACAGAGAGGACAAAAACCGCACTTCGGGTATTTTAGCACTGTAGTGGAAAGAAGTCAATGCGATGAAGTAATAAATTGGAAACAAAAGTGGAACAACCGCTTTCGCGAAAAAAGCATTGCGCCGAAATTGCAAAAGAATCCAAAGACTGCCCGGCTGGTTTGAAACAGCAGACTTCAAAAGAAAAAAGGTTTGCTGTTTTTGCAGGGCGGACGATTCTGCTATCTTTTTTCACAAAAGCGTGTTACAATAAAATGAGTCTGTAAATAAGGAGCACACCATGAAAAACGACACCCCCCGCATCCCGAAGTTCAAACCCTATCTGTTCCACCCCGTTTTATATAAGACCGTCACCCGCACGTCCATCGTAGCCGTCCTGATGCTGCTGTGGGAGCGCTATGTCAGCGACGGCACCTTCACCATCTGGGAAGCGCCGGGCTTTCTGTGCGGGGTGGTGCTGCTGATCTGGGCGTGGATCGACTATATGCGGCTGGATGGCTTGACCATCCATCACCTGCTGGAAGAGTTCAAGGGACAGGGCAAACAGAAAAAGTTCCACTCCACCCGCTCCATCATCGACTACGCCGATGAAAAGATCGTTTCCTTCGAGGAGCTGGAGCCGGAAGAGCGCACCTATTGCAGTATGCTCTCCAATCTGGTGCTGGGGCTGCCGCTGATCCTCATCGCCCTCTGCGTCAGCTTTTTGTAAGGGGGCGCACCATGGAAACGAATCGGAAACAACTGGTGGTGGGCATCCTCGCCCATGTGGACTCCGGCAAGACCACCCTCTCCGAAGCCATGCTCTACCGCGCCGGTGCCATCCGAAAGCTGGGCCGCGTGGACCACAAGGATGCCTTTTTGGACACCGACGCGCTGGAAAAGGCCCGCGGCATCACCATCTTCTCCAAACAGGCCCTGCTGAGCGCAGGGAACACCGACTTCACCCTGCTGGACACCCCCGGCCATGTGGATTTTTCCACCGAGACTGAGCGGACGCTCCAAGTGCTCGACTACGCGGTGCTGGTCATCAGCGGCACCGACGGCGTCCAGAGCCACACCGAAACGCTCTGGCGGCTGCTGCGGCGCTACCGCATCCCGACCTTTGTTTTCGTGAATAAGATGGACCTGCCCGGCCCCGGAAAAGAAGCCCTGCTGGAACAGCTCGACCGCCGCCTTGGCGACGGCTTTGTGGACTTTGGGGCCGAGGGAGCCGCCCGCAACGAGGCGCTGGCCCTCTGCGACGAGCGGTTGATGGAGGCCGTCCTTGACCGGGGCACCCTGACCGATGCTGACATCATCCCCGCCATCGCCCGGCGGCATGTCTTTCCCTGCTGGTTCGGTGCGGCCCTCAGGCTGGAGGGCGTGGACGAATTTCTGGAAGGGCTGGACCGCTTCACCCGCCCGGCTCCGGCGCTGGAAGCCTTCGGCGCAAAGGTGTTCAAGATCTCGCAGGATGAGCAGGGAGCTCGGCTGACATGGCTCCGGGTCACCGGCGGGGAACTGAAGGTCAAGGCTCAGCTCACCGGCGAAGCGGACGGTGAGCCGTGGGCCGAAAAGGCAAACCAGCTGCGGCTGTATTCGGGGGCAAAGTACGCGCTGGCCGAGCGCATCGGGCCGGGGCAGGTCTGTGCCGTCACCGGCCTGACCAAGGCCCGCCCCGGCGAGGGCCTTGGCGCCGAACGGGACGGCGACCTGCCGGTCCTCGAACCGGTGCTGAGCTATCAGGTGCTGCTGCCGGAAGGGACAGACGTTCACGCCGCCCTCGGCAAGCTCCACCGGCTCGAAGAAGAAGAACCCCAGCTCCACGTCGTCTGGAACGAGACGCTGGGCGAGATCCATGTGCAGCTCATGGGCGAGATCCAACTGGAAGTGCTCAAAAGTCTGCTGGCCCAGCGCTACGGGCTGGACGTGAGCTTCGGCCCCGGCGGCATTTTATATAAGGAAACGATCACCGAGGCCATCGAGGGCGTGGGCCACTACGAACCCCTCCGCCACTATGCGGAAGTCCACCTCAAGCTGGAACCCCTGCCCCGCGGCAGCGGGATGCAGTTCGACACCGACTGCCGGGAAGAGGTGCTGGACAAGAACTGGCAGCGGCTGGTGCTGACCCACCTCGAAGAAAAACAGCACCTCGGCGTGTTGACCGGTGCCCCGCTGACCGATGTGAAGATCACCCTCATCGCGGGCCGCGCCCACCTCAAGCACACCGAGGGCGGCGATTTCCGTCAGGCCACCTACCGCGCCGTGCGGCAGGGCTTGATGATGGCAGCTCAGATCCACAAAACGCAGCTTCTCGAACCGTGGTATGCCTTCCGGCTGGAGCTTCCGGCGGAAAACGTGGGCCGCGCCATGAACGACATTCAGCAGATGGGCGGCAGCTTCGACCCGCCCCAGACCGCCCCGGACGGCCAGACCACCACCCTGACCGGAACGGCCCCGGCCTCCACCATGCGCAGCTACCCCATGGACGTGGTGGGCTACACGCGGGGCAGGGGACACCTGAACCTGAGTCTGGACGGCTACCGCCCCTGCCACAACGCCGAAGAAGTCATCGCCGCCGTGGGCTACGAGCCGGAGCACGACCTCGACAACCCGGCGGATTCGGTCTTCTGCGCCCATGGCGCGGGCTTCGTAGTCCCGTGGGAGCAGGTGCGCAGCCATATGCACGTGGACAGCGGCTGGGGCAAGACCGTCCGCCCCGCCGAGGAAGCGGCCCAGAACCGTCCCCGCCGGATGGCCGCTTACCGTGCCACGCTGGAAGAGGACGCCGAGCTGCTGAAAATTTTCGAGCAGACCTACGGGCCCATCAAGCGGGACCCGCTGGCGGCGTTCCGCCCGACCCAAAAGACCGAGCGCCCGGATTTCAACGCCGAGCAGTGGGAGATCACCCCCGAATACCTGCTGGTGGACGGCTACAACATCATCTTCGCGTGGGACGAGCTGAACGAGCTTTCCAAACAGAGCCTCGAAGCCGCCCGCAAAAAGCTGATGGACATTCTGTGCAACTATCAGGGGTTCAAGAAGTGCGTTCTCATCCTTGTGTTCGACGCCTACCGGGTGCCCGGCAGCCCCGGCACCATCCAGCAGTACCACAATATCCATGTGGTCTACACCAAGGAAGCCGAGACGGCGGATATGTTCATCGAGCATGTCACCCACGAGATCGGCAAGGGCCGCCGGGTCCGCGTCGCCACCTCGGACGGCATGGAACAGATCATCATCCTCGGCCATGGTGCTCTCCGCGTCTCCGCCCGCATGTTCCATCAGGAAGTGCAGGAGGCAGAGAAAGAGATCCGGAAATATTTACAGGGAGAAGTATAAACGGTTCGCGGCCTCGCCCTCTCAGGCGCTTCGCGCCAGCTCCCCCAAAGGGGGAGCTTAAAACCTCGCCCTTTGGAAGAGGTGGCATTGCGTAAGCAATGACGGAGAGGGCAAGCTCGGCAGAAAAGAGGCGAAAGCGTGTGTTTACAACGACGTCCGATATGGTTTGGAATTCGATTTCCAAGCGCCCCCGTTCCAGTCACAAGGGCACCTTCGGTTCGGTGCTGGCCGTGGCGGGCAGCGCAAGCTACCGGGGCGCTGCGGCCTTGGCCGTGGAAGGGGCCCTGCGCACCGGGGCGGGCATCGTCACGCTGGCCAGCGTCGAACCGGTGCTGGCGGCGGTGTCGGCCCGTCTGCCGGAGTGCTGCCTCTGCCCCTGCGAAGCGGGCGCGGCGGGCGGCATCGCCCCCGAAAATATCCCCCGCATCCAGCGCCAGAAGGCGACGGTCCTGCTGCTGGGCCCCGGCCTCGGTTACACGGCCCAGAGCGCAGCCCGCGCCGCCGAGACCCGGATGCTGGTGGGGACGCTCCTGCCCGGCTTTGCGGGCAGCGCCGTGCTGGACGCCGACGGCCTGAACGCTGCCGCCGATCTGCTGCAGGCCGGGAAGCTGCCCCATCCGCAGGGAGACTTGATCTTGACGCCCCACCCCGGCGAAATGGCCCGGCTGACCGGATGTTCGGCAGCGGACATCAACGCCGACCGCGAGGGTACGGCCCTCCACTTTGCAAAGGCGTGGGATGCCGTCGTCGTGCTGAAAGGGGCCCGCACCGTCATTGCCGCGCCGGATGGCCGGTGTGCGGTGAACCCCACCGGCAACCCCGGCTTAGCCCGCGGGGGCAGCGGGGACGTGCTGGCCGGCATGACCAGCGCACTGCTGGCCTGTAAGCTGCCCGCCTTTGAGGCCGCCGTCTGCGCGGTCTACCTCCACGGGGCCGCCGCGGACTGCGCCGCCGCCAAGCACGGCGAGGCCGGGATGCTCCCCCACGACCTCTTTGCCGAGCTGGGGGGCCTTTTCGCCGCCAACGGCCGCTGACCTTTTCCCAAACGATTCCTACCGAAACGCTTCCTTTCCGCCGGATTTGTGCTATACTGGACTTGGCACAAACTCGTTTGGAAAGGGGCGTTTTTGTTTATGGTTCCTGCACTGGAAAAAATTATTTCCGAAAGCGAGAATATGGTCTTTTTTGGCGGCGCGGGCGTTTCGACCGAGAGCGGTATCCCGGATTTTCGGAGCGTGGACGGGCTCTATCATCAGAAATATGACTACCCACCCGAAACCATCCTCAGCCATACCTTCTGGGAGCGCTGCCCGGAGGAATTCTATCGGTTTTATCGCGATAAGCTCATCGTCAAGGGGGCCAAGCCCAACGCGGCCCACCTGCGGCTGGCCAAGCTCGAACGGGAGGGCAAACTGAAAGCCGTCGTCACCCAGAACATCGACGGGCTGCATCAGGCCGCCGGTTCCAAAACGGTCTACGAGCTCCACGGCAGCACCCTGCGCAATTACTGCACCAAGTGCGGAAAGTTTTTCGATGCGGACTTTATTGCGAACAGCACCGGCGTGCCCCGCTGCCCGGACTGCGGCGGCATCGTCAAGCCGGACGTCGTCCTCTACGAGGAAGGGCTGGATGAGCAGGTGGTCTCCGGGGCGGTACAGGCCATCCGCAAGGCCGATACCCTCATCGTGGGCGGCACCAGCTTGGTGGTCTACCCGGCGGCGGGTCTGCTGCGGTACTTCCGGGGGCGGCACCTCGTGGTCATCAATATGCAGCCCACCCCCGCCGACGAAGAAGCCGACCTGTGCATCGCAAAGCCCATCGGGCAGGTGCTCAGCGAAGATGTGAAGTTGGAGGACGTGGGATGAAAGCAGTCATTCTCGAAAGCTATGTCATGAAGGAGGGCGACCTCGATTGGTCGGGCGTCAAGGCCCTCATCCCGGACACCACCAGCTATGTCCGTACGGCCTATGAGGAGATCGCGCCCCGCATCGGCGGCGCCGAGGTGGTCTTCCTCAACAAGTGCCGGATGGACGAAGCGGTCCTGACCCAGTGTCCGAACCTGAAGTTCGTGGGCATCATCGCCACCGGCACCGACAATCTCGACTTGGAGGCGTGCCGCCGCCACGGCGTCGCCGTCGCCAACGTGCCCGGTTACTCGACCTACAGCGTCGCCCAGATGACCTTCAGTCTGCTCCTCGCCATCTGCCAGTGCGCCGAGCGGTATAATCGCGCCGTCAAAGATGGCTGCTGGCAGTTGGATATCCCGGCAAGCTATGGGCTGCTGCCCCAAGTGGAGCTGTTCGGCAAGACTTTCGGCGTCTACGGCTACGGCAGCATCGGCCGCCAGACTGCCCGCATCGCCAAGGCCTTCGGGATGCGGGTCCTCGTCTGCACCCGCACCGTCCGGCCGGAGTATTCCGCCGACGGCGTGGAGTTCGTGGAGTTTGACACCCTGCTGCGGGAAAGCGACGTCCTCAGCCTTCACTGCCCGGCGACGCCAAAGACGCGGGGGCTCATCAGCGCGGATGCGCTGGCCCGGATGAAGCCGGGGGCCATCCTGCTGAACACGGCACGGGGTGCCTTGGTGGACGAAGAGGCCGTCGCCGCCGCCCTTCGCAGCGGTCTGCTGGGCTTCTATGGGGCCGATGCCTTTGGCACTGAGCCGCTCCCGCAGGAAAGCCCCCTGCGGAAGGAACCCCACGCCATCCTCACCCCGCACATTGCATGGACGACCAAGGAAGCGCTGCAGAACCTGATGGACATCACCACCCGGAACCTGCGCACCTTCCTCGACGGAAACGGCGAGAACATCGTCAATCGGTAACAGAAAAGGAGAACAACGATGCAGACAACCATCCACAACGAATTCCTGACCCTGACCGTGGACACCCACGGCGCTGAGGCCGTCAGCCTGAAAAATGCGGCGGGGGAGGAGCTGCTCTGGCAGGCCGACCCGGCTGTCTGGAAGCGCCATGCGCCCATCCTCTTCCCGTGGACGGGCAAGCTGCCCGGCGGCACCTTCACCCATGGCGGCAAGACCTATCAGGGCGGCCAGCACGGCTTTGCGCGGGACGTGGAGCACACCCTGCTCCGCGCCGAGGGCGACACCATCGAGCTGGAGCTGCGGTCCGACGCCGCCACCAAGGCCCAGCGCTTCCCCTTTGACTTCGTCCTCACCAGCACCTTCCGGCTGGAGGGCAGGACGGTCCACCACACCCTGACCGTGGAAAACCCCGCCGACGCCGCGGAGGAGCTGCGGTTCGGCATTGGCTACCACCCGGCCTTCAACATCCCCTTCGACAGCGCCCACACCACCACCGACTACGAGTTCCGCTTCGACGGCCCCGAAAGCCCCATGATCCTCGACGCCCGCCCCAACGGACTGCTCTCCGGCAAGTGTTACTACCAGTGGAAGAACGTCTCGTCCATCCCGCTCACCGATGAGCTGTTTGCAAACGACAGCTTCTGCATGGCGGGTCTGCGCAGCAGCACCGTAGGCATCTACGAAAAAGACACCGGCCGCCGCATCGTCTGCGACGTGCAGGACATCCTGCGCTTCGCCGCAGCGCCGGACGACGCGGAGCGCTTTCTGCGCATTTACTATAAATTCGGCGCTCTCATTTCCAAGGAGGCGGCGCAGGCCGCCTGCGTGCAGAGCGCGCGCACGCACGCGCCCATTCTGGACTGCCTGCTTGCGCAGGCCAGGCTTTCGGACGAGGGCCGCGAACGCGTCCGGCGCGTAAAGGCGGGCCTTGAGCAGCTGCAAACGCTGCCCGGAGAAGTGCTGATGCGCACGATCTGGGGCACGCTGGGCTACGGCGGCTTTGTGACCGAACGGCGGCTCGATCCCGGAAAATATTTCATCCTGCAGATGCTTGCCGCGCGCGAGCCGTCGGCGGAGGCGTTTCTTGCCCGTCTGGACACACTGCGGCAGACCATACGCGCGCATGCGGACGCGCCGGACGCGCTGCTGACGCTTTCGACGATCCATTCGAGCAAGGGGCTGGAATACGAGCGGGTGTATCTGCTGGACGTCCACGACGGCGTGCTTCCGTCCCGGCCGGACGCGGCAGACGGAACGGAGGATGAGCGCCGGGTATATGAGGAGGACCGCAGACTCTTTTACGTGGCAATGACGCGTGCGAAGGATGAGCTGACGCTGTTTGAATATCCGGATGCGCTGTCTGCGTTCATCCGCGAGGCGCGGGGATATCTGCCCGTTCCGGTGTGCGCGAAGGACGATTTTGCCGCCATCGTGCCGGAAAACGCCTGCGGCCTGCGCTACCGCCACGAAACGCGCGGCGAGGGGAGCATTCTGGCGCAGTGCGAGGACGAGCTGCTCGTTGCCTTTCCGGACGGCGACAGCCTTATGCACGCGGGCCGGATGCTGCTTGAACGGAGCCGCGCGGAGGTCTTCCAGCTGCCGGACGCACCTGCAGCAGCGCAGCTGCCGGACGCGCAGGCATTCATGCCGGGAAGCGTCATCCGGCATAAAAAATACGGCATGGGCCGCATCGTATCCATAGACGGCCCGTTCGCCGATATCCGCTTCGAAGGCGAAACAGCAGCGCGCCGCTTCCATCTGGCGCAGTCGCTGCGCAGCGGCTTCCTGTTTTCTGCGGGCTGAAACATCTTCCGTTGCCGCGCGGAGCTTCATAGAAAAAACGGGCGCGCCAGTTGGCACGCCCGTAGTGGTATTGGGGAATTACAGCTTGGAATAGGCGACAGCGATCTTGCTTGCTGCGTGCGCATTGTTGTAGGCCAGCTCCAGATTGGCGGCGAAGGACTTGCCCTCGGTCATGTCCTTGATGTGCGCCAGCAGGTACGGCGTGATGGCCTTGCCGTGGATATGCTCGGCGTTTGCCTGTGCAACAGCCTTGTCGATGATGCCGTTCATGTAGTTCGGATCCATCGCGTACTGCTCCGGGATCGGGTTGCCGACGACTGCGCCGCCCTTGAGGCCGATGTCCCACTTGGCCTTCATGATCTTTGCGACCGTTTCCTCATCCTTGCAGTTGTAGTCGAGCTTGAAGCCGGAGGTGCGGCAATAGAACGCGGGCAGCTCGTCCGTGCGCAGACCCAGAACGGGAACGCCCTGCGTCTCGAGATATTCCAGCGTCAGTCCGAGATCAAGAATGCTCTTTGCACCCGCGCAGACGACGCAGACGGGGGTGTTGGCCAGTTCCTGCAGGTCAGCGGAGATATCCATGGTCTTTTCCGCGCCGCGGTGCACGCCGCCGATGCCGCCGGTGGCGAAGAAACGGATGCCTGCCATGGAGGCGATGATCATGGTGGTCGCAACAGTGGTCGCGCCGGTCATGCCGGTTGCCAGATACACAGCCACATCGCGGCGGCTGACCTTGCCGACGCCCTCAGCCTTGCACATAACGAGCAGCTCTTCAGCGTTCAGACCGACCTTCAGCTTGCCGCCCATGATCGCGGTCGTCGCGGGGACAGCGCCCTCTGCGCGGACGATCTCTTCGACCTTGTGCGCGAACTCCACGTTCTGCGGATAGGGCATACCGTGGCTCAGAATGGTGGATTCCAGTGCGACGACGGGCTTGCCCGCGTCGATGGCCTCCTGAATTTCAGGGGTAACAGACAGATAATCCTTCAGATTCATATGAATAACTCCTTTCAGATGGGTGTACAGGTTCAAATGCGGTGCGCCAGCAGAATTTCTTCGAGCAGCGCAGTGCTCATATTCGGATTGATGGTCCGCTCGTGCGACACAGCCGCAATCCCGGCGGCCATGGCATAGTCCAACGTCTTTTTGACGTCAAAGCCATGGAGCGTGGCATACAGCATAGCAGCAGCAAAGGAATCACCCGCACCGGAGGCGTTGACCATTTTTGCCGGTCTTAATTTGCGGCGCAGGACCGTGCCGGTGTCGTCCATGTACAAACAACCCTCCGCGCCGAGGCTGACGAACAGCCGCCGGAGGCCCTTATTCAGAACCGCCTCGCCCGCGCGTACCAGATCGCTGTCGGACTGAATTTCCATTCCGGCCAGAATTCCAAGCTCCATGCGGTTGGGCTTGGCGGTGTGGAATCGGCCGATAAACGGCGCAACGACACGCGCATACGCGCACGAAACAGGGTCAACGCAGATGATCTGCCCCGGCGTGCACAGGTCCAGCAGCTGCAGCAGCGTTTTTTCACCCATGCAGGGGTCGCAGGTGACAACATCCGCGCCCTGGATCAGCGCTTTTTTCGACGGCAGGTAATCCTCCGGCATATCCTGCTGGACAATGCGCATATCGGACATACCGACCAGCATATCGCCATCCGCGTCCAGAATGGACAAATACATGGAGGAGCTTGCGCCCCTTGCCGCATACAGATGGGACGCGTCGATCCCGGCGTCTTCACAGGAGCGGCGGATGAACGTGCCGAAGGTATCATCGCCCACGCAGCTCAAAAGCTTGACATCCGCGCCCAGCCGGGCGAGGTTTTCACACACGTTGCGCGTCACGCCTCCGGCGGACAGGCTGATGTGGCCGGGATTGGAATCACGCAGATGGATGGGCGCAAGGGACGCGCCGTTGAGGTCTGCATTCGCAGCGCCGACGCCGACAATATACGGCTGTTTGTCCATGAAAAACGCCTCCTCTTTTCTGGTGAAACTGTATCATAGCGAATCGACCCGAAAAAGTCAAGAGAAAAAATATGTACGTTTTGTAAAC
>ERZ773131.1363-NODE-1363-length-17841-cov-5.315023_pt1 | contig 17841 bp, 17 predicted proteins | sample MGYA00511082_ERZ773131 | MGnify/ENA primary metagenome ERZ773131 (study PRJEB29015, sample SAMEA2737813) | human gut metagenome | biome: human gut; feature: human-associated habitat; material: faeces | place: China | collected 2012 ... | reverse complement strand
TGTCTTATTCAGATGAAGAAATAAGAGGATATATGGAAAATGCAGGGATAAAAAATGGCTTTTTCACAGTAAAAATGGGAGATAGGGAAGCAACACAATTTTATTCTGCCACTAAAACAACAAGTCCAATTCAGTCTAAGGAACGATATGATGCAAGATATAAGAATTTGACTTCGGGTGGTATTTTGCTTGACGAATATGAAGCTGGAGATATTTTTAAGATTGGTAATAAGGAATATGTTTTAAGTGAATCTCATACATTGGACATACCATACGGAGAGGATATTTATAATATAGAGTATCCGAGTAATTATAAGTTTGGTAAAAAAGTTGAAGAATAATAAGGGATTCCCTTGAGGTGGACTAGAAAGTGTGGTTCAGCTCAAGGGAATTTTATATATTCTTATATAAGTAAGAGCATTATACATTAATAGAGTTTTTATTGCGGAAGTTTTCACTTATTTCGTGACATGGACTAAAACAAGTCCCTTTTCACCATGCGTATTGCATAAAATAATGCAAAAAGAACCAAAATGGGTTCATGGGCATGGTGAAAATGGATGGAACAGAAAATAAAGCAAGATGAGATATTTATTGGTAAGAATATCCGGCGTATAAGGAAAGAAAAAGGAATCAGGCAGACGGAAATGGTTGCATTGTTGCAGTTGGAGAATGTAATGATTACAAGAGAAGCTCTGGTAAAGATAGAACGTGGAATCCAGCATATTCAGGCAACGCAGCTCCGGGCAATAAAAAATGTATTAGAGACTACTTATGATGAGTTATTAAAATAGAGAATGAAAAAGACAGTCAAGTTTCATATAATGTGGAATTGACTGTCTTTTTATGTAGAAATTAGGATAATCAAATTAGCTCTTGTGCTGATAATTTAAAATATCTTTGAGCAAGGCAGGAGTTATTCTTTTTTTATCCGCTTCAGTTAAATTTGAAAACTGAGACAAGGTAGTAAGTTTATTCTTTTTAAAAAGAGTAATAGATTTTGGCTCAGACGTAATTTCAAATAGAAATTTGTCATGCCAGCTTTTAGGTGTGTTCCCATGCTTTCTTAATATACGGTATGTTTTCATGGTAAGGAGGTAGTCCTTATTACATATACAATAGAGGTCATATACGGTTTTGTCGTTAAAGTCATTGATGTGGTGGATATTGTTCCTAAAGAGATAAATATATAATTTAGAAGGAAAATTAAATTGTTGGAGACTTTCCTTTACAATGGAAAGAGAATTTATTTTTACGTGATATTTTTGGCACAGAGCGTCAAGTTCAATTAATGTAGTACTTCCGAGATTGCGGAACTGCATGATTTCCTCCCGTGCATAATGTGTTAGCTGGGAGATATACAGTATGTTATTACGATCAAGAATATTATAAAGGCGTTTAGACATAGGAATGCTGCTAATAGGAATTTCATTTTCAGGAGGAAATATGTAACCGTATGTGTTTAGCTCTTTCATAATGGGATTGAGAGAACAATTACGAGGAAGAACATTTGCTAAAGAGATATAATTATATTCCTTAAGTTCGGAAACAGTAGTAATTCCGGCATATGCTAATGCAAATTTGGTAATAGAAGAAAGATTAAGCTGCTCAATTTGGGTATCCATTGTTTTGACTCCTTTATCTGTATAAATAAAACTATTAGCATTATATCATTGATTTTGGATAAAAGGAAGAATGTGGACTAAAATTAGTCCTTGTATTATTGTATCTATATAGAAAAATGTTGCGGGTGATGGGCCTGCTGATTTTTTGATGTTTCGTTACATGAAAAGATCGGTTCGTTACAAGACATATTAAGAGTGAAAGAAAAGCGGCGATATAGAAGACAGAGAGAAAAAATTGCAGATCAAAGGAGGTCGCAAAATGAGGATCACAACCCAAATGCTGGCAAATTCCGCAGCAAAAAGCGGGATTCCCATTCAGAGAACGTCGCTTTTGGACATTATCAATAACAAGTCATCCCAGAACCTGCTGGGAACCATCGGGAAGAGCATGAACACCACAAGTACCGGTGCCACGGACATTCTGAGGAAAAATAATTATGCAAAGCTGGAGGATCTGTCGGAGAAGTTGAGCCAATCTGCGTCAAAGCTTGCAGGCAGCGATAAGGATTCCATCTACGACAAGGCAAAAGAGAGCGGAGACACCACGGACATCCTGAGTGATGTGAACAAAATGGTGGAAGCGTACAATGCTACCATGAAGCAGCTTAAGACCACCGGCGGAATCATGAATGAATTTTACCAGCAACAGTTAAAAAACATTCCAGCGGGCAGTAAAGAATCACTGGAAAGTATAGGAATCAGTCAGGCAAAGGACGGAAGCCTGATCGTGGACGAGAAAGTATTCCGGAATGCGGATGCGGATACCTTACAGAAGGTACTGGGAGGAGAGAATGGCATCGCCTCCAAAATAGGATTTCTCGGTGAGCACATCAATAAGAATGCTTCCGAAAATGTGGTCAGCGCATCCAACCGGTATGGTTCCAATGGGGCAACCTATATGGAAGCTTTTGAGGCTAACAAGTATAATTTCTTTGGGTAAGATTGTGTTGTAAAAAAGGCATTGTATTTCAAAAAAATTGAGATACAGTGCCTTTTTGCATATCTGAAATGGAGACCGAATTCTGGCATTAACATTTCTGCATCAATTCTAAAACATTTCTACAAAACTTCCGGGATACATAATATACAGGATAGGAAAATCGAAGTATAATATATAAAAAAGTATAGGATACCTCGGAAAGGGATAACAAATGAGAATATTAGAAATTATATTGCCGGTACTTGTCATGCTGGTTCTCGGTATGGCATGTAGAAAATTAAAGTTACTTACCAAAAGTGGAATAGATAATATGAAACTGCTGGTAACCAATATCATGCTTCCGGTGGCAATCTTTCATGCACTGGCCACAGCGGATTACAGTGTGGAGACCTGGAAACTGGTGGGGATTATGTTCGTTATGCTGGTGGTATCTTTCGGAGTAGGATTTCTGTTGAAGCCGCTTATGAACGGAGAATACCGCAAGTACCTGCCGTTTATGGTCAGTGTATATGAGGGTGGCCTCATGGCGTATCCTTTGTATACCAGCCTGTGCGGGCAGGAAAATCTCTCACAGATCGCAGTACTGGATATTGCAGGACTTTTGTTTGGATTCAGCATCTATATGGGGATGCTGGGACAGGTGGAAAACGGAGAGAAGATCAATGCAAAGAAACTATGTATGAGTGCATTCCACACACCGGCATTTATTGCAAGTGTGCTTGGAATCCTGGCAGGACTGTCCAAGGTGGTGATTTGCCTGATCGACAGTCCCTTTGGCGGTGCATATCTGGCGGTGGAAGGGATCCTTACCACATCCGTGACAGCAATCATTCTGATCGTTGTGGGATATAGCATGGAACTGACAAAGGAACTGATCCGGCCATGCCTGAAGACAATCCTGATGAGAGTTCTGCTACAGACACTTATGGCAATTGGAGTGCTGTGGGCAGTGCATTTGTGGATAGGAGATAACATGCTGTTGAATCTTGCCATCATTTCCTATATGTCGGCGCCGGCCACTTTCAGCATGCAGACTTTTCTGAAAAAGGAAGAGGGCAGTGCCTATGTATCAACAACCAATTCTATGTACTGTATGGTGTCGATTCTGGTATATATCATTCTGGCAGCAGTGGTTTATTAGAAGTGTGAAAAAGGCAAGCGGTAGCCTGCTGTCCGGTCTGGTTGATGACAAGAATGCAGGGGTTATTTTTTAAATCTTCGGTTTCCAGGGAACTTAATTTACTGAGTGGATTTTTGGAGGAAAGTTCAATATAAATTTTACTTTCTGCCAGCACTTCATTATTATACGCATCCGAAAAAGCTCTTCTCTGGTTGTTGATGGCAAGATCAACAGCGTCATTTTTCCATAGCATGATACAATTCTTCATGACTTCTCACCATAATTTTTACTTCTATGGTAGGATATTAATAACTTAATCTCTTGATAAATAAGTGGTCGTTTACTATAGTAAAAAGTAATCAGTCACTTATTTTATTCTGAGGAAGGGAAAAACATTTATGATAAAACCTGACCCCGATTCCTGTCATCTCCTGCTGGACAGCAGGCTTGCGAACGAGGAAGTACAGAAAAATCCATACACTTACAATAACATCAGAGAAGTCCTGTCGGATGGAGCACTAAACGCAGCAACTGTGGAACACCCGGTGACGGTCTACATTGCTCCCGGCATCTATTGGCTGGAGGATCCGCAGTCGGAGGCGGTGATCGTAAGGGAGGATCCGAAGGATCTTTACCCTTACGGATGCAAGGTAAACTGCGCAAATCTGAAATTGGTGGGGCTGTCGGAGAACCCGGAGGGTGTGGTGATTGCCGCCAACCGGGGGAACGACCATGGAGCGAAGGGGAATTATACTCTGTTCCATTTTTCCGGGGAACAATTGGAGATGGAAAACCTGACTCTGGGGAATTATTGCTGCGTGGATCTGGATTATGCATTGGATCCTGCGCAGTCTGTGAAAAAGAGGACAGAAGCCATTACGCAGGCACAGCTGGCGGATACGAATGCCGATAAGTTCCATGCGAAGAATTGCCGGTTTGTCAGTCGTCTGAACCTGTATCCCGTATGTGGCGCGGGCAGAAGCCTGTATGAACATTGTCATTTTGAACAGACGGACGATGCTCTGAATGGAAATGCAGTGTACCTGGACTGTGAGTTTGATTTTTACAGCGGAATGCCGATCTATCAGGCTTCCGGTACGGGAGCGGTATTCTTAAACTGTACATTTCATTGTAAATATCCACAGGATGGGGAGACTCACGCACAGTATTTTACAAAAGTCGGAGGACAGATCACACTGATCGACAGCAGCTTCGCAGGTCTGCCGGACACCAAAGTTGCGGTCTTGTGGACGAAATATCCTTCCGTAGCATTGAAGTGCTATCAGGCGAATGTGACATATCCGGAAGGCCGGTTTACGCCTCCGGAGGTTGCGGATTCCCATACGGTGGACATTGACGAAAAGATGCTGGCAGAGGCCTACTATATCCGTAAGGATGGAGAAACGATCTACAATGTCTATAATCTTCTGGGCGGGAAAGACGACTGGGACCCGTTGGGGAACGGAGAAGTGATCCGCTTTGCCGGAAAAACAGATATTCCTACACAGCTTCTGCTGGAGTCAGAGGCTTTTGAACTGGAAGCAGGCGGATCTTCCATAAATATAAAGGGAAAATGCCTGACCTTTGATGGGCGTGAGAGGAAGTGTGAGATACATTTTAAAATAGAAGGAGACAGTGCAGACTCCATAGAAATACAGCGTGTGTCGGAGGGGAGCTGTCTGCTGCAACTGAAAGACAGTAATATAGACCATGAGACGGAAGTAGTACTCACGGCGCAGACCAAAGAGGGATTGCAGACCGGTGCGTATGTCAGAATTCATCCCCGGAAAGTGGCGGCACCAAGGCTTACGGGCAATCCGGTGATCTGTCTTGAAGGCAAAATGCTGCGGCTGTCTTATGATTTTACGGAAGCGGAGAATGACTGCTCGGATATTATCTGGTATCGAAGCAGAAACATTCGGGTAGAGGACAAAATCGTGACGGCAATCTCCCAACCGGATCAGCCGGAGAAAGTTTATGCCCTCACCGGAGATGATGTGGGATATTATATTTTTGCACAGATAAGACCCAGAACGAATCGCAGCGAATACGGGGAATCAGTGCAGTGCTTTTATGAAAAAGCTATTTCGCCGGAAGATGTGGAAACAGACAGGATCTGGACAGATTTTCATAACCTTCCTCTTTACAGCCATGCCGGAAACGAAAAAGGTGTATGGAATTTTGATGCGAAGCGTCCGGCGGATACCTGTGATTTTGAAAAGTGGGACCGGGAAAAGACGCAGGTCTCCTGGCACTACGGTGCAACAGGGGACGGCAGTAAGGGCGAAGGGCTCTATCAGGGAATGCAGGGGGCCAGGATCCGCTATACGCCGACCACGGCACCGGAGATGGGAACGGAAACCAAACGGAATATGGAAGTCCTGTTGGAAGCCGATCCGGCAAAGTCTGCCGGACAGGGTTTTGGCAGCGCCGGACAGTATCTGGATGTCTGCATCAAGACGGACACGGACACTCTGGACGGTTATGGACTTCGGATCATCCGTACGGCGGCCCATTCCGATGCGGTATCCATGTATCTGATACAGTATGTGCGTGGACAGGCGCAGTGCATTTCCCGCGAGGTCGTGACAAACAGCTTTGTAACGGGATGCAGAATTTGGGTGCGGTATGAGAACGGAATATTATCGGCAAAAGCATGGACGGTTACGGAACCTACGGTGGTACAGCAGGAAAGGGGCTATGCCCGGGGAGTGGAGCTTACGGCAGAAGTAGGCAGAAGAGAAAATGCCGAAAACACCGGACTACTGATCTGGCACACCGGATCGTTGGGAACGGAGAACTGGAGAAATACCACGATGTTACATGGCGTAAGCATTCTTTATTTTTAAAAATTTCAGACTGCATCGGGCAAAATGAAAGATGAACTGGTCGACAGTACCTATCTGCGGCTGAAAGCATGTGCTACATCAGTGGAGCAGTATTTCACATGGGATATCCGTGAGGATATTCTGGAAAAGGATGATATCAGTTATCAGTTTATAGATTCTTTGCAGGATGAGCATATTGAACAGACGCTTTTCATGGAGGATGAGAGATTTATTACTTCCATTGTGGACAAGGATGGGAACAGGGCAGAAGGAACCAAGGCTGATCCACAGATATGGGAGACGGTCAGAGCCGGTAACGATTATGAAACTGATGGTGTAGAGATTCAGGGAGAAGAATATTATGTCTATTATATGCCGGTATGTTCCGATGACGGAGAGATTCTGGGAATGGCTTTTGCCGGAGAACGGGAGAGCATAGTTCAGGATGCAATATCCGACATGTTAAGAAGCCTGGTTCTGCGATCAGTGAAGAGAATGCAGCCAGCAACGAGGAAGTAACGGCAAACGTATCTGATATCGCAGAAGCAGTTAACAAAATTTCGGACGATACAGGAACAATTAAAAAGGCATCCACGGATCTGGAAGAGTTGATGCAGTATTTTAAGTAGTTTGAGATATTTGGAGACATTCGTGGACGGGTGCTGCTTTATGTGCTATTATGCAGAATGTCATCAGAAAACAGTAATTGTAGGAAGTAACAGGGATTATAATGAAAAAAAGAATGTTCATGGCACTGGCGGTCGCTCTCACCGGAATCAGTATGGTGGTGGCAGCAGGAAACGGAGAACTGAAAATACAGAGTGAAACCTCTGTACAGAAAGTACATGCGGCAGGAATACATCAGATCGGTGTCGAGCCGATCCCGGCTACCGGACAGATTACCATAGAGGATCTGCTGGCGGTACAGGGTGGCGAGACGGAAGATCCCAGAGCACTGGAAGGGGTGTCGGATCCGGAGGATGTTCCGGTAGACGAAGCTTCCGTAGAGGATACGAACGCAGATGAGTATGCATCGCTAGCGATCGCCAATGTGACGAATTACGTCAATGTCCGGACAGAACCGAACACAGACAGTGCTGTAGTGGGCAAAATCTATGACGGAGCGGTGGCACAGATCCTGGATGTGGCAGGAGAGGATCAGGACTGGTTCCGGATCATCTCCGGTAATGTGGAGGGCTATATCAAGGCAGAGTTTTTCATTTACGGAGATGCAGCAGCTGAGGTTGTAGACAATTATGTGACCAGATATGCTGTGGTTATCGCAGACCGTCTGAATGTGAGACAGGATCCTGCCACAGATGCAAAAAGAATTGGTTACATTGACAATGGAGAAAAGGTAAAAATTCTGGAGAATGACGGAGACTGGCTGAAGGTACAGTACACCGACAGCAAGGAAGGCTATGTCTCTGCGGAATATGTTACGATCTCGGAAGAATTTATCTATGCGAAGACAATAGAAGAGGAACAGGCGGAAATTGCCGCACAGAAGGCATTGCAGGCAAGAGAACAGACTGCCGAGCAGGATGCCCCGGAGGTGATCACGAACATCACACTTCCCACTACAACTTATACCTCAAATGCGGAGCTCAGACAGGGAATCATTGATTATGCCATGCAGTATCTGGGCAACCGGTATGTACACGGAGGTTCCAGTCTGTCAGGAGGTACAGATTGTTCCGGATTCACCTGCTTTATCTATGCGGAGTTCGGCTATTCTATCAGCCGTACACCGGGAGGACAGTATTCCGGTGCCGGACGCAGTATCAGTTCTGAAGAACTTCAGCCAGGAGATATTGTATGTTATAGTTCCAATGGAGGGAAGAGCTGTACCCATGTAGGACTGTATATCGGTGACGGACAGATCATCCATTCCGCCAATTCACGGAAAGGTGTCATTATCAGTGCTATGGACTACAGTCCCATCATCGGTATGAGAAACGTTATTGATTAATAGAATCGGTTTTGAAATTATGGAGCGCCTGATCTTTGGTGAGTACGAAATCACCGAGGATCTCGTCGCTCCATTTTTGCAGGTCTTCCAGATGAAGGACCACACCGGCATAATTGCGGATGCCGTGGGAGGCCGCCAGCTCTTCGGTATATTCTTCCAGCAGATAGACATTTTCAAACCGTACCGGTCCGGAGGTGTACTGACAGACCAGCGGGATCACACCGGTGGTCTTCCGCTCGATGGAGACACCGTCCTCTGCAACGTGAAAAGTCAGCCAGGCCATACCCTCTAACATGCTGAGAGCATTTTTCTGGGTGGACACATAATTGCCCAGCGAATAATAGCACAGAGACTCATTGCCGTTTTCTGCGGTGATCCATTCCACAGGCTCTACCACATGGGGATGGGTTCCGATAATGACATCGGCACCGGCTTCTGTCATCTCCAGTGCCCATTTTTCCTGATAGCTTGAGATTTTGGAGGAATACTCAGTCCCCCAGTGAGGACAGACGATGACGATATCTGCCAGTTCTTTTGCCCGGGAGATATCCTCTAAGACCTGCGGGTTCAGCGTGGTGAAGTCCATCTGTCCGTTTTTCTCATTTACGGCACACAGAAGATTCAGATGCCCCAGCAGATCTAAGGGGAGTGTCTCGGTATTGGCACCGTAGGTATAATTTAAGATGGCGAAAGTGACATCATCGATGGTAAGTAACGGAATGTCATCTGCCTGTGAAGCGTCTTCGTGAATACCGGTTACCAGTACCTCCGGGTGCTTGTTTTTCCAGAAATCCGCACAGTACAACAGGCCGTCCAGCTTCTGATCCGCGGTATGATTGGATGCCTGCAGGACCACGTTGAATCCGGCATCCGCAATCGCATCCCCAACTTCGGTAGGAGAATTAAAATAGGGAAAACCGGAAAATCCCCGGGAATTGCCGCCCATGACAGTTTCCTGATTGATGATCCGGATGTCTGCCGCGTTTAAGAAGGGTGAAATCCCCTGAAACAGCATGGAGAAATCATAAGTTCCGTCCTCCTGTTTTCCACTGGCCACGACTCCCAGATGCATCAGGTTGTCCCCGACAGCCATGAGCGTAATGTCATGCTCCGGGAAGGGAGTGGGGGTCGGCTCCGGAGTAGGGACGGGAACCGGTGTGGCAGAAGGCGGTGCAGGGGTCTGTGGAACGACAACAACATCGCTGCCTGCAGCAGTTTCTTCCAGAAAGTAATAGCCGCCCATGCTCGCCAGTAACAGTAACGGAACGAGAACCAACAGCAGATAGAAACGTGAAATCGGTTTTTTCATATATTATCCTTTTGTTCTCCTTTATTATTTTATTATCTCTTACGGAATTCCGGTTACAAGGTCTGTTTACAATCAAAAGTAACAAAAGTATTATAGCATTGATTTTATTTTTTCGCAAAAAGCAAAAACAAATTACTGTTTTCCTATTGACATAGTATGAAATAGGAGATATAATCCTACCCATAAGTTGATTCGATACTTAAATGAGACATCGAAGAGGAGGAAAAGGATTATGAAGAAGTTTGAGTGGAAGAGCGTTTTGGCACTGGCATTAACAGGAGTATTGGCACTGGGACTGACCGCATGCGGCAGCAGTGACAGCAAAACCGCAGACGCAGGAAGCGCAGCGGCAGCAGACGGCAAGGCAGTATACCGCACACTGGATGAGATCAAGGAGAGCGGAACCATTAACATCGGAGTATTCTCCGATAAAAACCCGTTCGGCTATGTGGATGAGAACGGTGAATATCAGGGCTATGATGTGTATTATGCAAGAAGACTCGGCGAAGACCTGGGGGTAGATGTGAATTTCGTATCTACAGAGGCAGCCAATCGTATTGAGTATTTACAGACCGGTAAGGTAGATGTGATCCTGGCGAACTTTACCGTAACTCCCGAGAGAGCAGAGGAAGTGGATTTCGCTTCTCCTTATATGAATGTGTCACTTGGCGTGGTATCCAAGGATGATAATGTGATCACTTCCTTAGACAACTGGAATGCAGATGATTCCATCATTGTAATCTCCGGCACCACCGCTGAGACATATCTGATCGCAAACTATCCGGATCTTCCTTTACAGAAGTTTGATTCCTATGCAACCGCAAAAGAAGCTTTCGAGAACGGCACTTCTGTTGCATGGGCAAATGATAACACCGAAGTTATCGCATTCGCTCTGCAGAACGAAGGATATACCGTAGGTATTCCTTCCCTGGGCAGTGCAGACACCATTGCTCCCGCTGTTTCCAAGGGCAACACCACACTGCTTGACTGGATCAATGATGAGATCGTAGCTTTGGGTGAGGAGAACTTTTTCCATGCAGATTACGAAGCAACTCTGGCAGACACCTATGGTCTGGACTATGAGGACAGCCTGGTAGTAGAGGGCGGCAAAGTAAACGCACAGTAAGGTACGATGGGAATAAGATGATATAGAGGGGACTGCGGGGCACGTAAGCTGCCGCCGCAGTATAGAGTAAAGTTTTTGTCAGTTGAATAAAAGAAAAAGAGAGAGCACCAACATCTCTGTTATAATGGATTTGACTAGAATCTAAAACACAGTCGATGGAGGTACTCTCATGAAAAACATTATAGCATACTCAGCGGAAAAGCTGTACAGGGATTTTGAAAAGGCGGATGAACTTTTTCTCTTATCCGGGATGAAGGATATGGAGTTGTACGAGAAACAGCTTGCGGAGGCTGCGAGAAAGGCAACGGCGGAGCATATGGCAGCCCTGTACAGCGACATGGACCGTATGCTGTGTGAGGATATTTCCAGAGCAGAAAAATATACCATCCAGAGGCATGATGAACGCCAGCTGCTGACGACAGTGGGACCGGTCCGTTTTACCCACACGCTGTTCCGGAGCCGTAAGGACGGAACCTGCCATTATCTTCTGGATGAATGGATGGAACTGGATGCCCATGAAAGACTGAGCAGCCGTGCGGAAGCTGAGGTGCTGGCAGAGGCGGTAAAGACCAGCTATGCCAGTGCTGCCAGGGCACTGGGAGAAGATTCTGTGATCAGCAAGACAGCCGTCATGGATAAGGTACATGGGATCCAGACAGAACTGCCCTTTCCGAGGCCGGAGAAGAAAAAGAGTGTGGAGTACCTTTATATCGAGGCAGACGAGGATCACATCCACAAGCAGGAGAAAAACGGAACAGAGAAGAAGGGCAGCATGATCGGGAAGTTGTTGTATCTGTATGAAGGACAGGAAAAGAAAGACGGGCGGAAGGAACTGAAGAATGTCTTCTACCTGGGAGGTCTTTGCAGCGGGGGAGAAGCAAACAGACATCTGTTTGAACGGATGCAGGAATACATTGACACGAACTACGAGAGCCGGTATCTGAATGCGGTGTATATCAGTGGAGATGGAGGAGCATGGATCAAAGCAGGGGCGGAATCCATTGAAAAAGGAGTTCCGGTACTGGATAAGTTCCACATGATGAAATATATCAACAAGGCAGCCAACCAGATGCTGGATGAGGCAGGAGAAGCCAAAGGACGGCTGTGGAAAGCCCTGTATAAGGGAAAGAAGAAAAAGTTTGTAAAGACCATAAAAGCTATCCGGAAATGTGCACCAAACGAAAACGTAGTGAATGACTGTGAGGAGTATCTGCTGAACAACTGGGACAGTGCAGTGAGAAGAATGCAGGATAAAAATGTCTATGGATGCAGTGCAGAAGGACATGTGAGCCATATGTATTCCGACCGTATGAGTTCCCGCCCGATGGGCTGGAGTGAAGCCGGAGCGGATGCGATGTGCCAGCTGAGATGCTATGTGAAGGATTACGGAGAAGAAAAGATACTGGAACTGGTAAAGTACCGTCGCAGCCATAAACAGGAGGAGGCAACGGGAACCGAGGGGATATCCGTGCGTCCAAACAGGGGATATATGAGGAGTCTGCTGCTCCACCATCATGACAATGACAGGGTATACATCGAAAAGATGCAGGCAACCATTCCGAGTATAGACATACGGAAAAAGCTGGCGATCCGGGAGCGTCTGGGTGGTATTTGACAAAAGGCCATGGGAGAAGTAGACTATGAGAAAACGATCTGGGCAAGTCTATAGCAGGGAATCTTCTGCGACTCTCCAACTGACAGTAAGTTTACTCTATCGCCGCCGCAGTCTTTTCTTGCATCTGAGAAATACATTTGATATAATCTAAAAGATTATTTTGAACTTTACCGGAAAGGACATAGATACATGAACTGGGAATTTATTGAAAAATATCTGCCCATGTACGAAAAGGCAGCACTTCTGACCGTGAAAATAGGTATCGTTGGCATACTGTTTGCGATTCTAGTGGGGCTCATCTGTGCAGCGGTTCAATACTATAAAGTGCCGGTGCTGCGGTGGATCGTGGCAGTCTACGTGGAACTGAGCCGTAACACACCGCTTCTGGTGCAGCTGTTTTTTATCTATTACGGCTTCCCGAAGATCGGGATCCGGATGTCGGCGGAGCTGTGCGGTGTAGTCGGTCTGGCATTTTTAGGCGGCAGCTATATGGCAGAAAGCTTCCGCAGCGGTCTGGAATCCGTAGAACCCATTCAGAGTGAAAGTGCCATCAGTCTGGGAATGAATTCCCGACAGGTGTTGGGATATGTGATCCTGCCCCAGGCAATGTCCACCAGTATTCCCGCATTTGTGGCAAATATCATTTTCCTGTTAAAAGAGACCAGTGTGTTCAGCGCCATCAGTCTGATGGACCTGATGTTCACCGCCAAAGACCTGATCGGTCTCTATTATAAGACTACGGAGAGCCTGTTCCTCCTGGTAGTATTTTATCTGCTGATCCTGTTACCGGTATCGATCATAGGATCACTGGTGGAGAGGAGGATGCGTTATGCCGGATTTGGGGATTGATGTATTATTCAAAGGCACGAACATGCTCCGCCTGCTGCAGGGTTTGTGGGTAGCCATGAAGATCAGTATCGTATCCATTCTGATCAGTATGCCTCTGGGTATCCTGGTGGGGGCACTGATGACGGTAAAAAATAAAGTGGTGAAAGCTTTTTTTCGTGTCTATCTGGAATTCATCCGCATCATGCCGCAGTTGGTATTATTGTTCATCGTATATTTCGGTTCCACCAGAGCACTGGGCTGGAACCTGTCCGGAGAGGTGGCATCCGTTATTGTCTTCGTCCTGTGGGGAACCGCAGAGATGGGAGATCTGGTGCGCGGAGCGCTGATCAGCATCCCGAAGCATCAGTATGAAAGCAGTGAGGCGCTGGGACTTAGTAAGATACAGACATATCTGTACATCATCATTCCCCAGACTGTGCGGCGACTGATCCCATTGTCTATTAACCTGATCACCCGTATGATCAAGACTACCAGTCTGGTACTGATGATCGGCGTAGTGGAGATGTTAAAAGTAGCGCAGCAGATCATTGAGGCGAATCGTATGAGCAGTCCCAATGCTGCTTTTGGCGTATTCCTTGTAGTATTCGTTTTGTATTTCTTTGCCTGCTGGCCCTTCAGTGTACTGGCGAGGGTTCTGGAAAAGAAATGGAATTAAAGATGGATCAGGGGTGGAATAAGAATGGAGTGAAGACATGGCAGAGACATTGTTGAAAATAGAGAACCTGACAAAAGAATACGAAGGGCAGAAGATTCTCGATGGAATTCATCTGGAAGTGAAAAAAGGAGACGTACTGGTAGTGGTAGGTCCCAGTGGCTGCGGTAAGAGTACCCTGCTTCGATGCATTAATGCACTGGAGCCCATTCAGGGCGGTACGATAAAGCTACAGGGTATGGATATCCGCAAGGGCAGCAAAAATATCACCACCCTGCGGCAGAAGATCGGCATGGTATTCCAGAGCTATGAACTGTTCCCGCATCTGACGGTGATCGACAATATTACGCTGGCACCTGTGTAAGTACAGAAGCGTGATAAGGCAGAAGTGCGAAAAGAAGCCATGGAGCTGTTAGCACGCGTAGGTCTGGCAGATAAGGCGAAGAGCTATCCCAGACAGCTGTCCGGTGGACAGAAGCAGAGAGTAGCCATTGTAAGAGCACTCTGTATGCATCCGGAGATTCTCTTATTCGATGAGGTAACGGCAGCACTGGATCCGGAGATGGTACGAGAGGTGCTGGATGTTATGCTGGATCTGGCAAAGCAGGGTAAGACCATGCTCATCGTCACCCATGAAATGCAGTTTGCCAAAGCAGTGGCGGACAAAGTGATCTTCATTGATCAGGGAAAGATCGTGGAGGAAGCTGCTCCGGAAGAATTTTTTGAACATCCGAAGACAGAGAGAGCAAAACAGTTTTTGAATGTGTTTACGTTTGAACAGGTGGAGCATCACGTACAATAGTAATAAGTATGAGAAAAGATAATGAAGAGAGTTTTCATTATCTTTTTTTTATGCTATACTCGACATGGATTTTGTTTTTTTAAATGAATTATAGGATATATCAAAGGAGAAAAGTAAGGGTGAACAGGAAACCTTATGTCAGATATACTATATTAGGAATATCGCTGCTATTGTCATTGCTCTGTGTGATCCGGATCGCAATGCCAAACAGAGAATGGAATTATGCCGGCAGTTATAAATTCGTAAAAGGAGTACCCTGCCCGGAGCAGGAGGTCTATGAGCATATTTCTCTGGGAGCAGGTGTCTACCGGCTGGAATTGCCCTACGAGAGCGCAGGAGATACCAATGCCATGTGCAATGTAAAAGATGGCACGGTATATTATGGCGGTCTGTTATGTAACGGAGAGCATATGTATGCGGCACTGGATCATACTTCCTATGATTTCTGGCTGTTTGAGCCGACAGAGGAGCTTTCGGTTACCATCGATTATTCCGGACAGGAGAGTCTTACTACGGGGAACCTGAGAATTGTAGAGACCAATCTGTTATGGACGAGATATCTGACGATTCTTTTAGCAATTTCAGCATTGATATTGTGGACTTTATGGTATCAGAAAAGAGATGCACAAAAGGAGGAAAAAGAAAGGAGACATGTAGTAATCTTTGGGATAGGAGTGATCGCTTTTCTGGCATCCATTCCCTATTTGTACGATGGCATGATCTCCGGAGCGGATCTGACCTATCATTTACAGCGCATAGAGGGCGTTAAGGATGGACTTCTGACCGGGCAGTTCCCTGTGCGGCTGGAGCCCAGATGGGTATTTGACCATGGTTATGCCAACGGTATCTTTTATTGCAATCTGTTACTGTATTTTCCGGCAGTTCTGCGAATGTTGGGATTTACTGTGACGGAGAGCTATCTTCTCTATTGTATTGCGCTGAATATTGCGATAGCGGCCATTGCCTGGTACTGCTTTGGAAAAATGTTCCGGGATGATGTGATCGGACTGGCATGCAGTGGACTATACACGTTATCTATTTTCAGAATCTATAAATTATTGATCACAGGAGCTGTTGGTGAAGGAAGTGCATTTACTTTTTTACCATTGGCACTTTATGGGATCTTTCTGGTTTTTGAGGAAGAGGTAGATAGGAAAGAATTTCAGAAAAGCTGGCTGATCTTGGGAATTGGCTATGCCGGACTGATTCAGACACATGTACTGACCTGCGAGATCACTGTTTTTATGACAATACTGCTCTGTGTACTTTATCTGCGGAGAATATTTGTATTCCAAAGATTTCTGCAGCTTGTAAAGGGAGCACTCCTGGCATTGGGATTAAGTATGTGGTATCTAGTGCCTTTTTTTGATTATTATATAACACAGGATATGAAAATACAGCATGCTTCTGCAAGAACGATACAGGAAAGAGGAGCAATTCTGCCGCAATTATTGCATCATTTCTGGATCAGTGGACAGGCTACGCCGTTGGGAGATAATGGGATGCAATACTCACATCCGGTAGGCACAGGACTGATCCTGGTGGCAGCAGTGATCCTTTTCTGGTTGCTGTTGTTTTTGGGAGATCTGCGGGGAGAAAAAGGGCCTGAAAAGAATTTTGCGATCAAAGCGGCAGGCCTGGGATGTCTCGCATTATGGATGTCTACTAATTACTTCCCGTGGGATCGTATACAGAATACTTCCGGCATTGCAGCGACACTGGTAAGCAGTCTACAGTTTCCAAACCGGTTTCTGGGATGGGGAACAGTGTTTCTTGCTGCCGTTGCCGGATATGTACTGAAGTATTTTCAACGGAACCGGCTGACACTTTACCGAATGAGTCTGATCACCATCGTGGTGGCATTGTCTACTTCTTATCTATACCTGATGGATTCGGAAGATCAGGAGGTGGATTATTATTTGTATAATGAAGAAAGTATGGGATTCGGATATATTTCAGGTGAGGAATATTTGATCTACGGAACAGACAGTGGAAAATTATCTTTTGCAGAACCGGAGGCAGGAGAGAAGATTCAGATCACGGATTATGCAAAGAGAGGATTAAATACCACCTTCTATTGTCAAAATGCCGGCGAGGAACAGGAGCGTATTACATTACCGGTGCTTCTGTATAAGGGATATGAAGCAATTGGAGAATCCGGAGAGAGATTGGAAATCGCAGATGACGGCAGGCATCTGTTGCAGGTATGTGTGCCGGGAGATTATATGGGACAGATCACAGTACGGTTCGTAGAACCCTGGTATTGGAGAACAGCAGAAGTGCTTACGCTGTTTACCATTGTGGGAATGGGTGTCTGGCTGATCCGGAAAAGGAGATACAGATGAAAAGAAAGATACTTTTTTTAGCAGAAGGAATTCTTTTGCTGGTTCTGCTGCTGCTTTGCTTTTCCAGATCCGGTGAGGTGGCAGAAATAAACAGCCGGGAACTGCAACGGGATGAAGAGACAGGGGAACTCGTCAGCAGCACGTTTCCGTTGAGTCCGGGAGTCTATCGCATTATCGTGGAGGCAGATGCCGCAGGCGGCGGGATCGGAGCCGGCATGGAGATTGGTTTGAACGCAGAACAGATGACATTTCATGCCATAAGAGGCAGCCGGGCAACCCTGTATGCCGGTACGGAGCATAAGGAGATCACTTATTATGTGACAGCGCCGGTAGAGGGAGCTTATGTGTCGATCCTTCCTTTTTCGGAGGATGCGGAGGTATCCTATGAACTCAGAGTGGAGAGGACGGCAGCCGGAAGCCGGATGACTTTTGTGATGGCCGTACTGCTCTGTGGAATCCTGAACGGTTTGCTGGCCTTTCGCAGAAAAATAATGACCGGTGAAGTCAGTGCAGGGAAAAAGTGGACCGCATGTGCACTGGCAGCCATCTGGGCGGTGGCATGTATTCCACTTATGGTGGATTATCTGATCCTCGGTACGGACAGTGTACAGTGTCTGATGGAGACAGAACAACTGTTACGGGGAGAGTGGGGAACGAT